>OFMD01002069.1_pt1 | contig 10971 bp, 8 predicted proteins | sample 1541211 | NCBI WGS metagenome assembly OFMD01 (sample SAMN04209231, study PRJEB22552) | human gut metagenome | biome: gut; material: feces | host: Homo sapiens | place: USA: Oklahoma | reverse complement strand
CGTCGCGATTAAAGCGCGGCATTGCGACGCTTCCTGCCGGACACGGTAAAACGATACGAAAGGCGGTCCTTCGGGGCCGTCTTTTTTGTGCGCGGCGGGGTATGATGAATGGGAAAAAGCCGATAGCGGCAGCGACAGGAAAGGTGGCCACGTATGGCAGATGTCGACAACAGGAACCGTAACCGCAGGTCTAACCGAGCGGGTCAGCCCAATCCCAAGCGCGAGGCGCGTGCCAAGGCCGCCGAGCGCCATGTGGTGGCTGTGTCCGAGGCCTGCGCCAAGGACATCGAGCGTTCGCTTGCCGGCGTGTGCGAGTTCGATGGTATGCCTGCCGGTTTTGTCGCGGCGATGAAGGCCAGGGCCCAGAAGGCTGCGGCTGCCGAGGAGCCGGTTGCCGAGGTTGTGGAGGCCGACGCTGCCGAGGTGGAGACTGCCGAGATGGAGGCTGCGGCCGAGTCCGAGGTGGCACCCGAGTTCACCGAGTCGGCTGATGAAGCCGAGTCCGCGCCCGCGGAGGAGGCTGCTCCGGTCCTGCCCGAGGTCACTGTGCTTGATGCCTCCGCCACGCAGGCAATCCTCGATAACGGCCGCGGCTATGCGCAGTTCTGCGATATGGCCGTGCTTGCCTTTGCCTCGTTCACCAATCCGGGTGGCGGCTATATCCAGGGCTACCTGGGCCAGGAGGCGACGCTCTGCGCCGATTCGTACCTGTACAATGTGCTCGACAAACAGCGCAAGTGGTACGGCGAGAACCGTCGCCGCAACATCAACTGCGAGCTTTACCGCAATCGTGCGCTGGTGGTGCCCGCCGTGCGCTTCGACCGCAACCACGTGCACGCATACGCCGATGTGATCGTTGCCGCCGCACCCAACGTCAAGCGCGCCCGCCAGGAGTACCGCGTGAGTGACGACGCCCTGTTGGATGCCCTGCGCGATCGTATCCGCTTTGTCCTTGCCATCTGCGATGAGCTGGGTCGCGAGAAGCTCGTGCTGGGTGCTTGGGGCTGCGACAATAACGGCTTTGATGCCGAGGCCGTGGCAGAGCTCTTCCGCGAGGAGCTCGCATCGGGCGACTTTAAGGTCAAGCAGGTGTTCTTTGCCGTGCCTTCTACGCGCTGGGATGAGGACTTCGCCAAGTTTGAGCACGTGCTGGCAAGCTTCCCCGAGCGTAACGAGGAGTCCTATGCTCAGGTTGCTGCCCGCGCCGCGGCCGCCCGTGCCGCCGAGCAGGCTCAGGCCGCTGCCGAGGACGATGAGGATGACGACGACTGGCACAAGTACCTGTAAACGGTGCGCGTGATGCGACATGCCGAGCCGGCGGGAGGGCTGCTTCCGTCGGCTTTTTACTGAGCGAGGGGCTTACGATGAAAAACGTTCTATGCTTTGGCGACAGCAACACCTATGGTTACGATCCGGCGGGCATGCGCGACGGCACCGCGGTGCGCTATGCGCAGGATGTGCGCTGGTGCGGCGTGGCCCAACGTGACTTAGGCGAGGGCTGGCATGTAATTGAAGAAGGCCTCAACGGCCGCACGACGGTACGCGACGACATGTGTCATCTGGATACCAATCTTAACGGCATCCGCGCGCTGCCGATGCTGCTCGAGGCCCATAAGCCGCTGGATGCGATCGTTATTATGCTGGGAACTAACGATTGCAAGACGGTCTTTGGTGTGACGGCCTCCGATATTGCCCGTGGCACCATGGCACTGATTCGCGCGGTGCGCGCATTTCCCTGGACCAATGCCGCACCCTGCCCGCGTATTCTGCTGATGGCTCCTATCAAGATCAAGCCACAGATCGCTGATGTGTATATGACCGACTTTGACGAACATTCCGTTGAGGCATCTGAACATTTTGGCGAGTACTATGCGCACGTGGCCGAGCAGTTTGGCTGCGACTTTTTGAATGCCGCCGAGTTTGCCGAGCCGGGCGATATCGACTATCTGCATATGATGCCCGAAAGCCACGAGAGCCTGGGTCACGCCGTGGCAGCCAAGCTCCAAGAGATGCTCGGTGAGTAGTGCGATTCCAAGCCACCACAGAAGTTCCCCTTGCGGTGGCTTGTTTCGTTGCTTTGTCTCGATCTGTAACAGTTGTAAGGCCGAAAACGGGCTAGATGTTACAGATTGAGATTATTTAGGTCGATATCGGTCGTTTGTCTCGATCTGTAACATCTAGGGTCGATTTCGCCGAGTTATTGTTACAGATCGAGATATTTGCAGGAACCGCCACAAAGGTGTCCTTGTGACGGTTTTGACGTTTGCCCAGATAAAACCTGCCAAAATAAACCTGTCCCTTTTTGGCAGGTTGCTGGCTATTTAGTACTGCCACATGTGGTTGACAGGGCCGGAGCCTTTGCCCATGTCAAGGCCGGCGGCGAGGGCGCCCGTTAGGTAGGCCTTGCCGGCGTTGACGGCATCGGCAAGATCCATACCCTGGGCCAGCGCACAGGCGATGGCGGACGAGAGCGTGCAGCCGGTGCCGTGCGTGTTATTGGTGTCGATACGCTTGTGACGGAACCACGTGGTGAGCGGATCGCCCAGATGGTTGCCCTCGTCATCGAGCGGTGCGGGCTCTGCTAGCACATCGTTGGCCTCGTTGACAAAATGCCCTCCCTTAACGAGAGACGCGCAGCCAAAGCGGCGGGTGAGAAGCATGGCTGCATTTTGCTGCGTGCGCTCGGAATCGACCTCGTAATCGAGCAGTGCCATGGCCTCGGGAATATTGGGCGTGATGACGGTCGCCAGCGGGAACAGGCGGCGTGTAAGCGCTTCGGCAGCGTCCTCTGCGATCAGACGAGCGCCCGAGGTGGCGACCATGACGGGGTCGACGACGATATTTTTTGCGTCCCAAGCGCTCAGGCGGTCGGCGATAACCTCGATAATCTCGGCAGAGGAAACCATGCCGATCTTGACGGCGCTGGGTCGGATATCGTCAAAAACGGCATCGATTTGCGCGGCGACAATATCCGGGGAGATGTTCTGTACGGCGGTGACGCCCAGGGTGTTCTGTGCGGTGATAGCGGTGATGGCCGTCTCGGCATACAGGCGGTGCGCCGTGATGGTCTTGATGTCGGCCTGAATGCCGGCACCACCGCTGGAATCTGATCCTGCGATGGACAGGACGGCGGGTACCTTACTGCGATCCATGTTCGCTCCCTTGTTCGGTCGGATTCAAATGGGTCTTTAAGCCAGCATTATAAAGATGCCCGGGCCGACTCTATGTCGAACCCGGGCGGGCGATGCAATCTTTACGCAAATGTAAGCAAATGTTCACACGTCAACAATTGAGGGGCGCCGGCTCGCCGCTAGAAGCGATCGCAGCGAGGAGTCTAGTCCTCCATGCCAAGGTCGATCGTCGTGCCCTCGAATACCTTGTTGACGGTGCGGACGGCGCACATCTTGCCGCACATGGTACAGGTGCCCTCGGTGGCGGCAGGGGACTCCTCGTAGCGCTTCTTGCCGGTGACGGGATCGAGGGCGCACTTCCACATGGCGTCCCAGTCGAGCTTGCGGCGTGCCTGGCCCATCTTGTCGTCCAGATCGCGGGCGTGCGGCACCTTCTTGGCGATATCGGCGGCGTGTGCGGCGATCTTGGTGGCCATGAGGCCATCGAGCACGTCCTGGGCGTTGGGCAGGCACAGGTGCTCAGCGGGTGTCACGTAGCACAGGAAGTCGGCGCCGGAGCTCGCCGAGATGGCGCCACCGATGGCGGCGGTGATGTGGTCGTAGCCCACGCCGATATCGGTCACCAGCGGCCCCAGCACATAGAACGGCGCATTATGGCACAGGCGCTTCTGCAGCTTCATGTTGGCGGCGATCTCGTCGAGCGCCATGTGACCCGGTCCCTCGACCATAACCTGGACGCCGGCGGCCCAAGCGCGCTTGCACAGCTTGCCCAGCTCGATCATCTCGGCGGTCTCGGTGGCATCGTTTGAGTCGTAGAGACAGCCCGGGCGGCAGGAATCGCCGAGCGAGATCGTCACGTCGTACTCGTGGCAGATCTCGAGCACCTCGTCGTAGAACTCGTAGAAGGGGTTTTCGTTGCCGGTGACTTCCATCCAGCCAAACAGCAGCGAGCCGCCGCGGCTGACGATGTTCATGAGGCGGCCGGTCTCCTTAAAGGTCTTGATGACCGACTTGTTGATGCCGCAGTGGATGGTCATGAAGTCCACGCCGTCCTCGGCGTGCGCGCGAACGACCTCGAGCAGGTCGTCCTTGGTGAGCTTGACCAGCGGCTTTTCCATGTAGCCGATGGCGTCGTACATGGGGACGGTGCCCACCATAAGCGGCGTCTCGTCGATGAGCTGCTGGCGGAACTGGCGCGTCTTGCCCGAGTTGGAGAGGTCCATGATGGCGTCGGCGCCAAAGTCCTCGGCAATCTTGACCTTCTTCCATTCCTCGGCGGCATCGGCCTTGTCGCCCGAGATGCCCAAGTTCACGTTGACCTTGGTGGACAGGCCCTCGCCGACACCAAAGGCGCGCATGCCCTTTTTGATATGCACGATGTTGGCGGGAATGGCGATGCGGCCGTCTGCCACGCGCTCGCGGATGTACTCGGGGTCGCGATGCTCGCGCTCGGCGACCTCTTTCATCTGAGGTGTGATCTGCCCAGCGCGGGCGAAGTCGATTTGCGTGACGAGCTTGGGCTCGGTCTGTGTGCTCATTGGCACGGCTCCCTTCGTTGGCATTACCCATATCAGGTTTGCGGGTCAGGGCGGGCGCGCCCAGTCTCAGCCTGCCGTCTTGTCCTGCAAGCTCCCCGTTTATGTGGTGGGCTCAAGTATAGCTCGAATGGGTACGATTGACGCGATGAGCATGCCCGTGGGGAGGCGAACATGGAAGACAAGCATCTATATCGAGAGATGCAATGGGACGTATCGGCCGAGGAGGGCCGTGCGCACCATGGCCTTGTCGCGATTGGTTTTGCGATCCTTGTCGTGATGGTGATTGCCTGTTGTATCTGGACGTTTGGTGGTCGCGGCGGCGCTGCATGGGAGTTCGAGGCTGATGATAGCCTACCGATTATGACGGTGAGGAGTACTGGCGGTAATGCCAATACGCTCGCCATTCCGGGCGATTATTGGTACCCGCGCGATGAGTTTGTGCAGTTGCAGCTGAGTGGTGGGTCCATTCCGGGCGAAGAAATCGAACGCGTGACGTTTGACGCGGCGCTCAAAACGCTGACGGTGAAGCTCAAAGATCAAGGAGATGTGCCCACGACCATGGATATCGCCCTGACGGAATGGCGTCTGGAGCCTCCGACGGGTGTTGCGGTTTCCGAGGTTGAGCACGTCAAGATTATCTATCAGGACGGTTCGACAAGCGGGATTGCAAAGGCCGACGGTCTAGCAGAATAGGTGTCGAGCCTAGCCAGCCAATTCATAAAAGTTGCGGTGGAATAGTTCCTGATTGTGCGATAAAAGGCTCAAATAGGAACTATTCCACCGCAAGTTATATAGAGAAGGCTGAGCGGGTCAGTTTTGGGTGGCGGGTCTAGAGCATCTGTTCGTTGATGAACACGAGGGTGCCTGGGTATGAGATCTCGGGGGCGTGGCGATAGCCGATGTTGAACTCGGTAAGACCGGCGGCGTCCTCGAGCTTGTTTTCTGCCATCCAGCGCACCATGGAGCCGCGCGCCTTTTTGCTGGCGGTCGAGCGCTGGATGGGCTTGCCGTTGCGGACACCTTCGCCAAAGAGACAAGTGACGGTTGTGGCGTCGCCTGCGAGATGGGGTAGAACGGCCTTGGCGTACTCCGCGCTGGCAAGGTTGACGACCGTGGTGTTGGAGCCGGTCGGCGCAATGGCGCATGCAAGTTTGTCGCCCCAAAACGCATAGAGGTCACGGGCGTTGTTGACGGCGAGCTTGGCTCCCATTTCGAGCCGATAGGGCTCAACGCCATGGAAAGGCCGCACACATCCGTACAATCCGGAGAGGATCCAGAGATGGTTTTGCAGCCAGTCGAGCTGTGCAGCATCCATGACCTCGGGCGCCATGCTTTGGTATTGGATGCCGTGGTAGGACATGACGGCGGGGGAGATTCGGCGCGCGATATCGGGATCGGCGAGGTCGGCATCGCTCAGGGCGGGCATAAATTCGTGAAGCGTATCCAGGCACGTTGTAAGCAGCCTGTCGCTCACGTTCCAAAGGGCCTGAAGACCTGCTGCGCCATCCTCGCGTTCGATGCCCAGCAGTGCCTGATGGAGCCGGGCCGTCTGATGTGCAAAAGGCGGTATGCCCAAAACGTCAAAGGCATCTTGAGCTGTCCGCATCTGTTTGGCGGGCGAAATGACGACCTGTAGCACGGAATCCTCCTCCCGCTAAAAAAGTTGCGGTGAAATACAGACCGCTTTCCCCGTTGGAAGGCCTGATGAATCCGTATTTCACCGCAACTGATGAAGGGCTGGTTAGGCTCGCTCGAGGAAGGCCTCGTAGCCGCGATATGCCTCGTAGATGTCGGCCTTGTTGGCGACCTCCCACAGGGCATGCATGGACAGGACGGCAACGCCGGAGTCGATGACGTTCATGCCGTACTTGGCCATGATGTAGGCGATGGTGCCGCCGCCGCCCGCGTTGACGCGACCGAGCTCGCAGGTCTGGAAGTCCACGCCGGCCTCGTCCATGATGTCGCGGACGAGGGCCACGTACTCGGCGTCGGCGTCGTTTGAACCGCCCTTGCCGCGGCTGCCCGTGTACTTGTTAAAGCACAGGCCGCGACCCATGAAGGCTGCGTTCTTGGTTTCGAACTTGCCGGCGTAGCCCGGGTCGAAGCCGGCGGACACGTCGGAGGAGAGCATGCGGCTGTGGGCGAGTGCACGGCGCAGGGCCAGCGGGCTATCCTCGCCGGCAAGCGTCATGATCTCGGCGACGGTGTTCTCGAAGAAGCGGCTCGTCATGCCGGTGGCGCCCACGGAACCGATCTCCTCCTTGTCTACGATGAGTGTGATGCTCGTGCGCTCCACGTTGGCGACGTTGATCTGGGCGAGCATGGACGGATAGGCGCAGACGCGATCGTCGTGGCCATAGCCCAGAATCATGGAGCGGTCGAGGCCCATGTCGCGGGCGGGGCCGGCGGGCACGACCTCAATCTCGGCGGAGAGGAAGTCCTCCTCCTCGACGTCGTACTGCTCCTTGAGGATATCCAGGAACATCTGCTTGACGGGCTCCTTGGGAGCGTCCTTGTCGTCCTCGTCAAACTTGACGGGGCGGCCGCCCACGATCACGTCGAGGATCTCGGCATCGACGGCATCCTTGGCGGGCTTGGCCATCTGCTCGCTCGAGAGGTGGATCAGCAGGTCGGAGATGGTAAAGACCGGGTCGTCCGCCTTGTCGCCGATGTTGATGTCGACGGTGGTGCCGTCCTTTTTGCAGATGACGCCTACGAGTGCGAGCGGGGAAGCGACCCAGTGGTAGCTCTTGACGCCGCCATAGTAGTGCGTGTCGAGATAGGCCATGTCGCCGGCCTCGAAAGCGGGGTTCTGCTTAAGGTCCAGGCGCGGCGAGTCCACGTGGGCGCCCAGGATGTTAAAGCCCCGCTCGAGCGGGGCGGTGCCCAGGTTGACGAGCATAAGGTCCTTGCCGTGGTTGGCGGCGTACACCTTGTCGCCTGCCTTGAGCGCGCGGCCCTCGGCGATCACGGTCTCCAGATTGACGTAGCCCGCCTCCTCGGCCATCTTGATACCGGTCTTGACGCACAGGCGCTCGGTCTTGTTCTCGCTCAAAAACTGCTTATAGCCGCGGCAAAGCTCCTCGAGCTCCTCGACTTGCTGTGGCGTGTACTTTTTCCATGCGCAGGGACGCTCCATGACGCAGGCTCCTTTCGGATCGATCGTGCTGGTTGATGTACCGTGAGCCATCGTATCACGCGCGGGCTCACGGCGGCAGGGAAGCCTGATGTGCGGTGGCCGCGGGGCGGGGAGCGTGTAAACTGGTGTGAGCAAACCGTGCCCAGCCCAAAGCGAGGTATTCAATATGTCTGACAAGCGCCGTACCTTTGCCGTCATCGACGGCAACTCGCTCATGCACCGCGCCTTCCACGCCGTGCCGCCGACCATGAACGCGCCGGACGGTCGCCCCACCAACGCGATTTTTGGCTTTCTGAACATGTTTCTTAAGATGATCGACGCCTTTAACCCCGACGGCGTTGTTGTGGCGTTTGATAAGGGCAAGCCGCGCGTGCGCATGGAGATGCTGCCGCAGTATAAGGCGCAGCGCCCGCCCATGGACCCCGATCTGCATGCGCAGTTTCCTATGATCAAGGAGCTGCTCGTCGCACTCAACGTGCCGATTCTGCAGTCCGAGGGCTGGGAAGGCGACGATATCCTGGGTACTATGGCGCGCCTGGGCGAGCAGGCCGGCTGTGACATGCTGCTGGTGACCGGTGATCGCGATATGTATCAGCTCGTGACCGAGCACGTCAACGTGGTCTCGACCCGCAAGGGCCTGTCCGACGTGGCGATCATGACGCCCGAGAGCGTGGACGATCTGTATCACGGCATCACGCCGGCGCTCGTGCCCGACTTTTATGGTCTGAAGGGCGACACGTCCGATAACATCCCCGGCGTGCCGGGCATCGGCCCCAAAAAGGCGAGCGCGCTCATTGCGCAGTACGGTAGCCTGGACGAGGTTATCGCACACGCCGACGAGGTCAAGGGCAAGATGGGCGAGAACCTGCGTGCACACATCGATGACGCACTACTGAGCCGCAAGGTTGCGACAATTCGCACCGATGCGCCCGTCGAGCTCGACTTTGAGGCGACGTCCTTCCCGGCGTTTTCTGCCGATGAGGTTTCCGCGGCGCTGGGTACGCTTGGTATCACCGCCATGCAGAACCGTTTCTTGGCGCTGATCGGCGGCGAGGGCGGGGCTGCTGCCTCCAGTGTGTTTGAGATACCTGCTATGGTTCGCGCAGCCGCCGGCGATGCCGACGCGCTTGGTGCCGTTGCGGCTGAGGTCTCCCGCGCGATTGATGCCGGCGAGTGGGTCGCCGCCGTGGTGGACGACGACAAGGAAGAGGGCGCGCTCTTTGGACTGACGCGCACGCTGTGGTTGGCGACGTCCAAGGGCCTGTTCGCGCTCGAGGAGGGCGACAGCTGTGCGGCGGCTGAGGTTGAGGGCTTCAACTTCGTTCACGGCGTGATTGCCGGCGTGCTCGCGCGTCTGTTTATGGAGGGTCGCGTGGCGAGCCCGGATATGAAGGCGCTGTTGCACGAGCTTTCGCCCGTCGATTCTTCTGAGCCCGAGCTCATGGATCCGCTCGCTACCGATTCCACGCGTATCTTCGATACCGTGGTCGCTGCCTATCTGCTGGATTCCGATCGCTCCGAGTTCGATGAGGCATATCTTGCCGATACGTATCTGCAGATGGCGCTGCCTGCGGCGCGCGGCGCAGAGGGTGCCGGTGAGGACGCTCCGGCGCCTGCCGCCCGTACTGCGGCTCTGACGCTGGCGCTCGTGGCACCGTTGCGCGAGTGCATGGCCCGTGAGAATGCCGCCAACGTGTTCGATGGCATCGAGATGCCGCTCGTTCCGGTACTTGCCAAGATGGAGCGCGCGGGCATGCTCGTGGACCCCGACCGTCTGCACAGTCTGTCCGAGGGTCTGGCGACCCAGATTACCGAGGTTGAGCGCAGTATTCGCGACCTGGCGGGTGACGAGACCTTTAATATTGGCAGTCCCATGCAGCTGTCGCACGTGCTCTTTGATGTGATGGGGCTTCCGACCAAGGGCCTCAAGAAGACTAAGCGCGGCTATTATTCGACCAACGCCAAGGTGCTGAGCGACCTTGCGCGTGACCACGAAATCGTGCGTCTGATCTTGGACTGGCGTGAGAAGTCTAAGATCAAGTCCACCTATCTGGACACGCTGGGCCCGCTACGCCGTGGTGACGGTCGCGTACACACTACGTACAACCAGACCATCACGGCAACGGGGCGTCTGTCCTCGAGCGACCCGAACCTGCAGAACATCCCGACGCGCTCGGAGCTGGGTCGTACCGTCAAGACGGCGTTTTCGGCAGGCGAGGGAAGCGTCTTTTTGGCGGTGGACTACTCGCAGATCGAGCTGCGTCTGCTGGCGCATCTCTCAGGTGACGAGCACTTGGTGCGCGCCTTTAACGAGGGCGAGGACTTCCATGCCGAGACGGCGGCGCGCGTGTTCGGTGTGCCGGTGTCCGAGGTAACGCCCGACCTGCGCAGTCGCGCCAAGGCCGTGAACTTTGGCATCGTGTATGGCCAGCAGGCCTACGGCCTGTCGCAGTCGCTGCATATCTCGATGGCCGAGGCACGCGACATGATCGACCGCTACTACGAGGCCTACCCGGGCGTGCGCACGTTCCTCGACAACGTGGTGGCACGCGCCAAGCAGACGGGCTACGCCGAGACCATGTACGGCCGCCGTCGTCATATTCCGGAGCTCAAGGCCAAAAATCCGCAGCTCCGTGGCTTTGGCGAGCGCACGGCCATGAACCACCCCATGCAGGGCACCGCGGCCGACATCATCAAGATCGCCATGGCCCGCGTAAGCCGCCGCCTGGAAGAAGAGGGCTTTGCCGCCCACATGATTCTGCAGGTACACGATGAACTGGACTTTGAGTGCCCCGTCGACGAAGTCGAGCGCCTAACCACCATGGTCCGCGACGTCATGGAGCACGTAGTAGACCTCCGCGTCCCCCTAATCGCTGAAGCCAGCACCGGCATAACCTGGGCCGATGCCAAATAAAGACGTACCAACAACACCAAAGTAGCCAAAAGCAGAAGGGGGCTCCTTGCCAACAAGGAGCCCCCTTCATTCCAAAAAATTCAGCCAAGTATCTAGACGCCAAGACGCCATCTAGGCGGCAGGTAAGTAAACCTAGGGCCTGGCCGGGCGGCACGGGATAACTTTTCGTAGATTCCGCACGCAAAGAAAGCCACTTAATGTGGCTTTCGTCTTGCGCAGGACCTGACCGAGCGAAAAGTTATCCCGTGC
>OFMD01002063.1_pt1 | contig 10979 bp, 12 predicted proteins | sample 1541211 | NCBI WGS metagenome assembly OFMD01 (sample SAMN04209231, study PRJEB22552) | human gut metagenome | biome: gut; material: feces | host: Homo sapiens | place: USA: Oklahoma | reverse complement strand
CCCACCACCGACACCAAGGCGGACGAGACCAAGGGCAGCCCCAAGACCTTTGATGCGGGCGTGGGCATCTACGCCGTGACGGCTGTCCTGTCCGTCACCGGCATGGCATGGGTCGGCAAAAAGCGGCACTGAGCGAACAAAAAAAGAAAGCCCATACGGGCTTTCTTTTTTTGCGTGTCAGTCGTCCAGCTTGCCCCGGGCATGGAGCACATCGTCGGGGGTGATGGTCATCAGGTCCTCGCGGGTGACGGTTTCCAGCTTGGCCAGACGGTTGTTCTGCGCCACCAGAATGTGCTCGAACAGGTTGCGGACGCCGCGGGCATTGCCGAAGCTGGGGTCGGCGCTCTCCTCGGCGATGTAGTCGCGGACCAGGGGCTCGGCCTCCGGCGCGAGGACGTAGCCCTTGCCGCAGCGCATTTTGAAGATCTCGAACATCTCCTCCGGGGTGTAGTCCTCGAACAGCAGGAAACGGTTGAAGCGGCTCTCCAGACCGGGGTTGGAGTGGATGAATTTGTCCATCAGCTCCGTGTAGCCCGCTACGATGACCACCAGGTCGTCGCGGTGGTCCTCCATGGCTTTGAGGATGGTGTCGATGGCCTCCTGACCAAAGTCGTTTTCGGACTTGCCATTGAGGGCATAAGCCTCGTCGATGAACAGCACGCCGCCCATGGCCTTTTCAATGACCTTCTGGGTCTTGAGGGCGGTCTGACCCACGTATCCGGCCACCAGACCGCTGCGGTCCACCTCCACCAGCTGGCCCTTGCTGAGGATGCCGAGACTGCGGTAGATGCGGGCCATCATGCGGGCCATCATGGTTTTGCCGGTGCCGGGGTTGCCGGTGAAGACCATGTGGAGCGACATATCGGTGGTGGGGAGGCCGTGCTGCTCGCGGAGCTTGTAGACCTGGACCATGTTGATGAGGTCGTGGACCTCGTCCTTGACCACGTTCAGGCCGATGTAGGTGTCCAGCTCGGCGAGAAGGTCCTCGATTTTTTCCGGAGGCGGAAGCTCCTCGTTTTTTTCGGGCGTGGCATCGCCGGGCTTGGCGTCGGCGGTGGGGGGGACGGGCTTTTCGGGCTCAGCAGGCTTTTCGGGGGCGGCGGGGGCCTTGCCAACGTCCTGGAAGGGCGTGCCCCAGAAGTCGCTGCCCATGCGGCGGACGTTGTTCTCCGTCATGGAGCGTATCACGTCCAGCTGCTGCAAAATGATCTGATCTTTCTTATCCATAGTGGCACCTCTCAGTGAAATCGGATATGCCGCGTGGCACGCAGCAGAAGCGCAGTGATGAAGCCGGTCAGCGCACCGGTGAAAAGGGACACGGCCAGCAGAAAGGGGAGATAGCCCAGGACCATGGTGCTGCCAAGGGTGATGACCGCCGCGGCCATCTGGCCGATGTTGTGCGCTGCCGCGCCGCCGATGGACACGCCGTAGACGCTGAGCTTCGGCAGACGCCGCAGGAATATCATCACCAGCATGGCGGTCAGTCCGCCAAGCACGGAGAACAGCATGGCCGACAGGTTTCCGGCAAACAGTCCGCCCAGCAGACAGCGGGTCAGCAGAATGGCCAGCGCCGCGCCGGCACCCAACTGATACAGGGCGAACACAGTGACGATGTTGGCAAGGCCCAGCTTCACGCCGGGCAGGGGCACCAGCAGGGAGATGGGGAACAGCCCCTCCAGGGTACTGAGCCCCAGCGCCAGCGCTGCCAGCACGGCGCAGAGGGCGATGTTTTTTGCTGTCCACTTCATGTGCTCACCCCACGATCACGTCAGGCGCGTCCGGCGCGGACGCACCTTCCAGGTGGACGACCACCTGGGCAGGCAGGCACACGATGGACTGCCCGGCGCGGGAGATGGCCCCGGTGTGGACGCAGTCCTGGGTGGGACAGTCGCTGTCGGTCACGGAGACGGCGTTGCCCTCGGCGGCAATGTGCAGCGTATAGCCGCGGCTGGTGACGGTGGCCTCGGTGAAGTCGGACAGGGGGACATGGCGGACCTCCTGACCGGAGATGTCGATGACCACGGTGAGGGCGCCGCTTTGGTTTTTGGGCAGATAGAAGCACAGCGCGGAGACGACGGCCAGCAGCACGACCGCCAGCGCCACCAGCGCGTCAAAGCGGTTCCATTTCAGTTCAGGAGGCGAGGAGTTGGTAGACATAGGCGGTTCCGTCCTTTTCGTTGAAACAGTCAGCCAGGCCGGGGGTATAGACCACGCGGCCGTCCCGGGTGATGAGCACCATGTCAAAGGACATATCCTGGGCGCGCCAGAAGTCCACGGCGGCCTGCTCACCCATAACGTACAGGGCGGTGGAGTAGGCGTCGGCACGGGTGCCCTGCCCGCCGAAGCCGCCTCGTGTGACGACGGAGACGCTGGTCAGGTCACTTTGGACGGGATAGCCGGTCTTAGGATCGAGAATATGCTGGTACACCGTGCCGTCCGGCGCGGTGAAATAGCGCTGGTAGCCGCCGGAGGTGACCACAAAGGCATCCGACAGGCTCAGGGTGCAGACATAGCCCTCGCTGTCGGCGGGATCCTGAATGGCCACCGACCAGGGCTTGTTCTGGGCGTTGGTGCCGTAGACGTACACGTTACCGCCCAGATTGGCGCAGCCGCCGGTGAGGGCGCTGCGGTGGAACAGGACGGCGGCGCAGTCGGAGGCGTAGCCCTTGGCGATGCCGCCCAAATCGACGGAGCAGCCCTCATCCAGAGAGATGCTGCAAAATTCGGACTGGTGGACGTGCTCATAGCCCACCAGAGGCAGCAGCGCGTCGATCTCCGCCTGAGAGGGGACGCGGGGACTGTCGGAGGTGATGCCCCACAGCTCCACCAGCGGGGCGATGGTGATATCGAAGGCACCGTCCGTTTCCTGGCTGTGCTGCAGCGCCCACGACAGCAGCTGCGCGCCGTCCTCGTCCCAGACGGCGGAGCCGTCACGGTTCAGACGGGAGACCTCGCTGGTGTCCACCGTGCGGGAGAGGGAGGATTCCAGCGTGTTGACGGTGCGGCTCAGGTCAGTCAGCACGTCATCAGCGCCGTCGCCGATGGCCACGAAGGTCATGTAGGTGTCCATGGCGAAGAGCTCCAGCGTCTCACGCTTCTGTGTGCCGCAGGCGGCGAGAGACAGGGCCATCAGCGCGGCCAAGATAAGGCAGGCAAATCGTTTCACAGCTCCCGCCGCCCTTCCAGGGCCCGCATGAGCGTGGCGTCGTCGGCGAATTCCAGGTGGCCGCCCACGGGAATACCATAGGCCAGGCGGGTGACCTTGACGCCGAAGGGCTTGAGCAGCCGGGCGATGTACAGTGCCGTGGCCTCGCCCTCGGTGTCCGGGTTGGTGGCCATGATGACCTCAGTGATGCCGCCCTGGGCCACGCGGTCCAGCAGGGATCTGATGTGCAGATCGTCAGGGCCTACGTGGTTCATGGGGGACAGCACGCCGTGAAGCACATGGTAACGGCCGCGGTACTCCCGGCTGCGCTCGATGGCGATCACGTCCCGGGGGTCAGCCACCACGCAGATGGTGGCGTCGTCGCGCTTCTGGTCGGCACAGATGGGACACAGGCCGCCGGCGGTCAAATTCTGACACACGGGGCAGAGGGTCACGCTGCGCTTGGCGTCCATGATGGCGTCGGCAAAGGCCTGGGCCTCCTGCTCCGGCAGGGACAGCACATAGAAGGCCAGCCGCTGGGCGGATTTATAGCCTACGCCCGGCAAGCGGGCGAACTGCTCCACTAATTTTTCCAGCGGAGCGGGAAAATACTCCATAGGATGTTACCCTCTCAGTTCTTTGATCTTGGCGGGGATGTCCGCAGCCTTGTATACGGCGCTGCCGGCCACCAGCACGTTGGCGCCGGAGGCGATGCAGAGCTTGCAGGTGTCGCCATCCACGCCGCCGTCTACCTCCAGTTCACAGGTGGGGTTCATGGCATCGATATAACCGCGGATGGCCTGTACCTTGGGCATCATATCGGCCATAAACTTCTGACCGCCGAAGCCCGGCTCCACGGTCATGACCAGGATCAGCTCCACCTTGTCGATGAAGGGCAGGACGGCGCTGGCCGGGGTCTTGGGCTTGACCACCACACCGGCCTTTTTGCCCTTGGCGTGGATCTTGTTGATGGCGGAGAGAATATTCTCCTCGGTGTCCGCCTCCACATGACAGGTGACGATGTCCGCACCGGCATCGCAGAACTGCTCCACATAGCGGACCGGGCGCTCGATCATCAGATGGACGTCCAGGGGCAGGGCGGTGGTGGGACGAATGGACTTGACCACCGGAATGCCGATGGAGATGTTGGGCACGAACAGGCCGTCCATCACGTCCACATGGACGTAGTCGGCGGTGGAGATCTTTTCGATGTCGCGGGCCAGGTAGGCAAAATCCGCGGACAGGATGGAGGGGGCGATCTTGATCATAGAGCAGCTTCCTTTCGCGCCGCACCGGCAGCGGTGCGGCGGCATAGTATGGGATATGCAGGCCCCGCAGTGCGGCAGACAGCGCAGCCGATCCCGCCCGGAGAGGTCGGGGCCTGCGGCGAGCCGGCGGGTGACCGCCGGCTCGCGGTGCATAATCAATTTATTATAGCATAGGTTTATGGCGAATTGCAAGGCGGCGGGACTGGTTTTGCACCGGCAGTAAAAAAACAAAAATTTGTCCATTCTGTGAATTTTGAATAAAAGGGGTTTACCTTTGCTGACTTTTCCTGTAAAATATCTTGTCAGAAAACCTGCGGTGTGGACGCGGAAGGCAAAGGGACGGTTTTATGAACTTCTTGCAACGTATTGGCAACGCGCTGTCGCGCTTCATGTATGGGCGCAACGGTGTGGACCGGCTGACGCTGACCATGGTCTGGACGGCTCTGGTACTGGATATCATCAACATTTTTCTGCGGGAGAAGGTGCCGCTGGCATACAGCATCATCGGCACCGTGGCCGGGATCATCACCCTGCTGGCACTGTTCCGGATGTTTTCCCGCAATCTGGAGAAGCGCCGGGCGGAGAACGCACGGTTCATGGAGAAGGTCTGGTGGCCCATCAGCCGACGTATGACCGGGAAAAGGCAGCAGCGGATGGATAAAGAGCACTGCTACTTTACCTGCCCGGGCTGCGGCGCGGTGTGCCGGGTGCCCAGAGGGAAAGGACGCATCGTCATCACCTGCCCTCGCTGCGGCAATGAGATACACGGAAAGTCATAAGGATAATAAAAAGTCCACCCCAAAAGGGGTGGACTTTTATCGTTATCACAGCACTTTGCTGAGGAAGTCCTGCAGCCGGGGGTCCTGGGGATGGTCGAAGATGTCCGTGGGGGAGCCTTCCTCCAGGATCTTTCCGTCGGCCATGAAGACCACACGGTCGGCTACCTCACGGGCGAAGCCCATCTCGTGGGTGACCACGGCCATAGTCATCCCGTCCTTGGCCAGGTCGCGCATCAGGTCCAGCACTTCACCCACCATCTCGGGGTCCAGGGCGGAGGTTGGCTCGTCGAAGAGCATGACCTCCGGATCCATGGCCAGAGCACGGACAATGGCGATACGCTGCTTCTGACCGCCGGAGAGCATATTGGGGTACTCGTTGGCCTTGTCGGACAGGCCGATGCGCTCCAAAAGGGTGCGGGCCTGGGTCTCGGCCTCAGCGGGTGTTTTTTTCTTCAGGGTGACGGGCGCCAGCGTGATGTTCTGCAGCACCGTCTTATGGGGAAACAGGTTGAAGTGCTGGAACACCATGCCCATCTTCTGACGGTGGAGATTGATGTCCACAGACTTATCCGCCAGGTCTACACCGTCGAAGAAGATGGCACCGGAGGTGGGCTCCTCCAGCATATTCAAGCTGCGGAGCAGCGTGGACTTGCCGGAACCGGAGGGGCCGATGATGGCCACCACTTCACCCTTGTGGATATCCAGATCGCAGCCGTCCAATGCGTGAACGGTGCCGTGGTTGTATTCCTTGACCAGGTGCTTTACGGAGATGAGAACTTTACTGCTTGTCGCCACGGCGCATTCTCCTTTCTATGGCCTCGATGGCTTTGGAGGCCGGGTAGTTGATGCAGAAGTAGACCAGCGCGGCCAGCACGTAGGGGGCCAGGGTGATGTAGCTGTTGCCGGAGACGGTCTGTGCGGTGTACATGATCTCTGCCATGCCCAGCACGGAGCAGATGGAGGACTCCTTCACCATGGTAACGACCTCATTGGCCAGGGCGGGAAGCACGTTCTTGATGGCCTGGGGCAGCACCACCAGACGCATGGACTGCCAGCTGCTGAGGCCCAGAGAACGGGCCGCCTCGGTCTGCCCCTTGTCCACGGCCAGTATACCAGCGCGGAATATCTCGGCTACATACGCCGAGCTGTTCAGCGCCAAAGCGACCACGCCTGGGATAAACCGGTTGATGGCGATGAAGCCGAACAACAGTGTCCGGGGCAGGCTAATGTAGTGGAACAATCCGAAGTAGATGATGGACAGCTGCACCAGCATGGGGGTGGAACGGAACACGGCGATATACGCGCCGGCGAACCACTTGATGGGCTTGATCTTACTCAGGCGCATCATGGCCAGCAGCAGGGCGGGGATCACGGCCAGCAGCACGGACACCACCGCCAGCAGCAGTGTGTATTCAAAGCCGCGGACAAAGGCGGAGCCGTACTTGGGCAGGAACGAGAAGTTGAAGAAGTTGGTGTTGTCCATGTTGACAAACAGATCATTCCACGACATAGACGAAGCATCCTTTCAAAAGTTCTTAAGAACACGCAAGCGTGCAAGGCATCTGCCTTGCACGTTTGCGATAGGGAACAGGGAGATCAGCCCACGTAGCTCAGGCCCACATTGCCATCCAGCACCAGCAGGTCGATGGTGCCGTTTTTCAGCTCGGTGACCAGGGTGGGGACCAGAGACTCCAGAACCATGCCGTTGGCAGCTTCGGGGAACATATCCGCGGCGGCCATGGCCTTGGTGGTGTTCTTCTGGGCGCCGATGATGACGGAGGCCTGGTTGATATCGTCAACGGTCTTGTACTTGTCGGCGTTGGCAGCCTTCACCAGAATGACGGGAGGCAGATCGGTGTAGTAGGGATCGGAGAAGTCACAGGCCTTGGCACGCTCCTCGGTGTACTCGCAGGCGGCCAGCACCACGTCAAAGTCGCCGTTGCTCAGGGAGGTCACCAGGTTGTCGAAGTTCATGGACTCGATCTGCAGGGTCATGCCCATGGACTCGGCGATATACTTGGCTACTTCCACGTCGATGCCGGCGTACTCGGTCATAGCAGCATCTGCGAAGAACTCATAGGGGGGATAGTCGGGGCTGGTGCCCATGACCAGAACGGGCTTGTCGCTGGCGGCGGTATCATCGGTGGTCTCGGCGGCCAGGTCAGAGGAAACAGCGTCGGGCATATAGGTATCCTGAGAAGCGACCTTGTCCTCGATTTCCTTGATAAGAGCGCCGTCGTTGGCGGTCAGCTCAGCGATGGCCTTGTTGATGCCCTCCAGCAGACCCTTGGGGTCGCCCTTCTGCACCAGGACACGGTAGGGCTCCGTCTCGCCCCAATCCACCACGTTCTCCAGAACCACCAGAGAATCGTCGGTGTTATCGGTGTTAGCATCATCCTTGGCGGTGTCGTCAGCCTTCTGGCCGCAGGCCACCAGGCTCAGCGCCATGACCAGCGCCAGCAGCATTGCCATAAACTTTTTCATGTTACTTACTTCCTTTCAAAACATGTATGGTCCTATACCGGGAACCGGAATATAGACATGTATTCTCGGAGGTGTCCCTCCTGACGATGGCTACTATACACCTGACGTGAATAAATGTCAACATGAATTTGTATAAAAATCCGCACAAAATGTAAATTTGTACAAGAAGCACATGATAAACTGGGTAGCAAAGGAAAGATGGTTGTGCATGTTGCTGTATACGATAGTCGCATAATTGGATAAATATGCAAATATGCAGAGTACAAGAAAAAAGCGGAAGCGCCAGCCAAAAGGCTGGCGCTTCCGAATCCAAAAAGGGAGCCATGAAGAAGCTGCCGTGTTTACATTTCGATGAGCCGTGCGGCATACAGGTAGGTGCGGGCGTAGTAGCTCTCGTACAGGGAGCTGATGATGACACCGCTGGAGGTGCTGGCGTGGATGAACTGCCCGTTGCCCAGGTAGATGCCCACGTGGCCGATACCGCTGCCGCCGGTGGCAAAGAACACCAGGTCGCCGGGGGCACGTTCCTCTGTGGTGACGCCGCGGCACATATAATACTGACTGGTGGCGCCGTGGGGAAGGCTGATGCCGAAAGCACCAAAGACCTTCATGGTGAAGCCGGAGCAGTCGATGCCGCTGTAGCTGGTGCCGCCGTAGCGGTAGGGGGTGCCCAGATATGTGTACGCCTGAGAAATGACATCTTCCAGCAATGTATTGGTGGCGGCGGTGCCCTCATAGTCCGCGTAGTGCACGGGCTGGCAGTACTCGGCCAGAACGTATCCGGTGTCGGTACCATAGGTGACCTTGTACCATTCACCGTCATCGGTAACGTCCAGCAGCTGGGCTGCCTTGCCGTCAAAGATGATGCGAAGGCGATCGGCAGAGGTGTCCGGCTCGGCGCGCAGGGAGAGATAGGAGCCGCAGTCTACCAGAACGCCGTCATACTCTGCCAGAAAGTTCTGCTTTTCCAGGGCAGCCGTTTCCTGCAGCAGGGCCTGGGCGGCCAGTTGATTGAGGGTGGGTGTCTCGCCGCCGTCCAGCAGGCCGGAGGCCTGGGCCAGGCGCAGGCCGCTGCCGGTCTGCATAGCGGTAGCAGCGCTGGATGCCACGCCGTTGCCCGCCAGGACCTCGGCCGCGGCGGCGTAGCCAGTGGTGTCGATGGGCGTGGCCTCGTCCGCGTTAGCGGCGGTGATAGCGCCAGAGAAAAGCAGCAGGCCGGAAAGGCTCAGCGCTGCGATCTGTTTTCCAAGCATGGGATATTACCTTCCGTTCGCATAGGATCTGCCGGGGTAAGGCTCCCGGCATACACCGTCAGTCGGCGGGGAATTGGCTCCCCCGACATCTAACATGAAGTATCATAGCACAAGTCTATCAAAAAAGCTACACAAAAATTACAAAATGGAAACAAAATTTTCAGAATGGTTATAATTGAAAAGGAAACTTGCAATATTTGCATAGCGAGTGCTATAATAACGGCAAAAAGTGCGGAGGTGAGCACATGGAACCATTGCAATATGAGGCGAGGGGATACCTGAAGGAGCCGTTTCGGTTGTTTCATCTGGCGGACGGGCGGGGGGAATATATCGAATACCACTACCATACGTTCCACAAGATCATCATTTTGCTGGCCGGCAGAGCTGGCTATGCGGTGGAGGGGGAACGGTATGAGCTGGCGCCGGGGGATTTCGTGCTGGTGGGCAGCGGGAGCATCCATCGTCCGGTGGTGGAAACGGGGGATTATTATGAGAGGATGATCCTGTATATCGCACCGGACTATCTGCGCGCACTGACGGCAGGGGACTGCGATCCATCCGAGTGCTTCCGACAGGCACAGGAGACATTTCAATATGTATACCGGGACGAGGGCGGCAGCCGGGTGCGTCCGCTGTTCCAGGCATTGGCGGAGACGGTACGGCAGGGCGGCTACGGGGCAGCGCTGCTGGCGCAGGCGCAGTTTACAGAGCTGATGGTGGAGGTGAACCGGGTGGCCCGGGGTGGCCACAGGGTGGGCGCCGCCGGCGGTGACAGCAAGGTCATATCGCTGCTGCAATACCTGAATCTGCACCTGGCCGATCCACTGACCATTGATGAATTGGCCGCGCGGTTTTATATCAGTAAGTACCACATGATGCGCCGGTTCCGGCAGGAGACGGGGTATTCCGTGCATGGATACCTGACAGAGAAACGGCTGCTGCTGGCCCGGCAGCTGTTGGGCCAGGGCTGCACCCCGGCGGAGGCGGCGGCACAGGCGGGGTATCAGGATTACTCTACCTTTTCTCGGGCCTATAAAAAGCAGTTTGGCCATGGGCCTTCGGCGGACACCAAAGGAAAACAGCAGGATTTGCAAATAACAACGCAGGAATTCTGATTTACTTTGCGAAAAATGCCCGTATAATAGGGACTGTAAGACTTCATTTGAGAGAGTGGGAGGTCACTATGAAAAAATTTCTGAAGAACTACTGGTTTATTCTGTGTATGCTTGCCGGCATCGTGGCAGGCTGCCTGGTAGGCGCGTTTGTGCCCAGTTTCGGCAGCAAGATCGAGTTTTTGGGTACGCTGTTCATCAATATGATGTTCTGCGTGGTGGTGCCTATGGTGTTCTGCTCCATTGCCTCCGCCATCGCCAATATGAAGAGCGTGAAGCGCGCCGGCAAGATCATGGGCGTGACCATCGCCACGTTCCTCGTCACCGCCGCCATTGCCGGTGTACTGATGTATATCGTCTGCCGCATCTTCCCGCTGGTAGATGGACATTACACCATCGTGGAGGGCGAGGTCGGCGAAGCACTGGGCTTCGGCGATATGATCGTCAATTTCTTTACGAAGCCTGACTTTGCGGAGCTGCTGAGCCGCCGGGCCATTCTGCCCCTGATCGTGGCGGCGGTGCTGTTCGGCTTCGGTGTCCAGATGAATGGCGGTCCCGAGACCAAGACGGCGCAGTTCCTGGAGGATATCACCAACTGCATTATGAAGACCGTAAAGCTGGTCACCTACTATGCGCCCATCGGCTTCTTCGGCTTCTTTGCCAGCCTGGTGGCTACCTACGGCCCGACGCTCATCGGCGATTACAGCCGTACGCTTATCATCTACTATGTGATGAGCTTTGCCTATATGTTTATCTTCTTCCCCATCTATGCCCGGTTCGGCGGCGGCAAGGGCGGCGCCAAGCTGATGTTCTCCAAGCTGTTCCGCCCGGCGGCGGTGTCCTTCGGTACCTGCTCCAGCGTGGCTACCATTCCCACCAATATGGAGGTGGCGGAGGAGTCCGGCATCAGCAAGGACGTGACGGACATCGTGCTGCCC
>OFMD01002062.1_pt1 | contig 10982 bp, 6 predicted proteins | sample 1541211 | NCBI WGS metagenome assembly OFMD01 (sample SAMN04209231, study PRJEB22552) | human gut metagenome | biome: gut; material: feces | host: Homo sapiens | place: USA: Oklahoma | reverse complement strand
GAGCCAGGACTGTCCGAGCAGGCGACCTTATATGCCTGCCGCCGGGCAGCGGGGCTCCTCGCCCGTATCCCTAGCTAGTTCTTCAGCGAGTTCAGCGGCGCCGGGAATCGACCACCGCGGTGGGCAAGCACGGTGCCGGCGTTGGGGTTCACCGGCATAATGGGTGCACGGCCGAACAGGCCGCCGTACTCGACGCAGTCGCCCACGCCCTTGCCGATGGCAGGGATCACGCGCACGGCCGTGGTCTTGTTGTTGATGACGCCGATGGCCATCTCGTCGGCGATGATGCCGGCGATGGTCTCGACCGGGGTGTCGCCGGGGATGGCGATCATGTCCAGGCCAACGGAGCACACGCAGGTCATGGCCTCGAGCTTCTCGAGCGAAAGCGCGCCGGCTTCGACGGCGGCGATCATGCCGGCGTCCTCGGACACGGGGATAAAGGCGCCCGAGAGACCGCCCACGCTGGAGCTGGCCATGACGCCGCCCTTCTTGACGGCATCGTTGAGCATGGCGAGCGCGCAGGTCGTGCCCGGGCCACCGCAGGTGCCAACACCGATGATCTCGAGGATGCGGGCAACGGAGTCGCCGATGGCAGGCGTGGGAGCCAGCGACAGGTCGACAATGCCCTTCTCGACACCCAGACGATGGGCGGCCTCGCGGCTCATGAGCTCGCCGGCGCGGGTGATCTTAAAGGCGGTCTGCTTGATCTTTTCGGCGACTTCCATCATCGATGCGGAATCGGGCAGCGTCTCCAGAGCCGCGGCCATAACGCCGGGGCCCGAGACGCCAACGTTGATGACGGCGTCGGCCTCGCCACCGCCGTGGACAGCGCCCGCCATAAACGGGGAGTCCTCGACCATATTGGCGAAGCAGACGAACTTGGAGGCGCCAACGGAATCCTGGTCGGCCGTGAGTTTAGCGGCATCGATGATGGTCTGGGCGGCCATGAGCACGGCGTCCATGTTGATACCGGCGCGCAGGCTGGCGACGTTGACGCTGGAGCAGACGCGGCTCGTGGTGGCGAGCGCCTGGGGGATGGACTGGATGACGCGGCGGTCGGCGTCGCCGATGCCCTTCTGGACGAGCGCGGAGAAGCCGCCCAGGTAGTCGATGCCGAGCGTCTCAGCCGCGCGGTCGAGGGCATGCGCGATGGGGGTGAGGTCCTCATCCTTGCAGCACGCGGCGATCTGCGCCACCGGGGTGACGGAAACGCGCTTGTTGACGATGGGGATACCGTACTCGCGCTCGAGGTTCTCGGCGGTCTCGACCAGATGCTCAGCCGTGTGCGTCACGTGGTCGTAGATCTTCGTGCACATGCGGTCGAGGTTCTCGTCACCGCAACCCATGAGCGAAACACCCATGGTGATGGTCCTGATGTCGAGGTTCTGCTCCTCAACCATGCCGCGGGTTTCCGCGATTTCTGCGGGCGTGATCGCCATCCTTGCGCTCCTATCTGCCAAAACGAGCATAGTCTTTTCTATTCTAACGTGCCGCACATGCCAAGTGGCGCATGCGGCACGTTTTGGTGCTCGGTTGTTTCCGTTGTGTTACTGCCCAAAGACCTCTTCGGCGATGCGCGCGCTTTCGGCGGCATCCTTGGCGTAGTAGTCCGCGCCGATCTGCTTGGCGTATTCGGGAGTGAGCACGGCGCCACCTACGATGATCTTGACGCCCGGCACCTCGGTATGAAGCAGCTTGATGGTCTCCTCCATGGCGACGACTGTGGTAGTCATAAGCGCCGAGAGGCCGACGAGCTTGATGTCGCGCTCCTGTACGGTCCTGAGCACCTCCTTCGGGTCGACGTCGCGACCCAGATCAAAGACGGTGTAGCCGTAGTTGTCGAGCAGCATTTTGACGATGTTCTTACCGATGTCGTGGATGTCGCCCTTGACGGTGGCCACGCAGATCTTGCCCTTGTCGGCGATCTCGCCGGCGGGCATCAGGCGCTTGATGGTGTCAAAGCCCACGCGTGCGGCCTCGGCCGAGGCCATGAGTTGCGGCAGGAAGAACTTGCCCTGGTCAAAGAGGACGCCGACCTCGTCGAGGGCGGGGATAAAGTGATTGTTGATGAGGTCCATGGCGTCGTGGTCTGCCAGCAGACGCTCGGTCTCAGCAGCGATCTCGCCTTTGCGGCCCGAGACGACCATGCGACGAATCGGGTCGTCGTTGCCGTCGGTGCCGGCGGTGCCCGCGGCAGGCGCGGCATCACTCGATGCGGCCTGAGCTGCTGCCGGGTTTGCGGCGATCTTATACGGATCGGTCCAGCCGGCGTAGCGCTCGATGTATCCGGTCGAGCCCTCGTCCTCAACGCTCAGGACGCGATAGCTGTAGACGGTATCCATAAAGCGCTTGGAGCCTGGGTTCATGATGGGGGCATCGAGACCTGCGCCAAAAGCGGCAGCCAAAAAGACCGAGCCCAGTAGCGGGCGGGCAGGCAGGCCAAAGCTGATGTTCGACACGCCGAGCGCGCATTTGACGCCCAGACGCTCCTTGCACAGGGACATGGCGCGCAGGATCTGCTCGGCCTGGCGCTGGTTGGTCGAGGCGGTCATGACCAGGCAGTCGATGAGGATGCGGTCCGGTCCGATGCCGTAGCGGGCAGCCTCGGCCACGATGCGCTCGGCGATGGCAAAGCGGGCCTCGGCGGTATCGGGGATGCCGCCTTCGTCGAGCGTAAGGCCGACGACGTTGGTTCCATAGTGGGCGACCAGCGGGAAGATCTCATCCATGATCTGCTGCTTGCCGTTGACGGAGTTGATGATGGGCTTGCCGGCATAGCGGCGTACGGCGGCCTCGACAGCGGCGGGATCGGTGGAGTCGATCTGCAGCGGCAGCAGCGTGGAGCCTTGGAGCTGCTCGGTGGCCTGTTGGATAATCTTGACCTCGTCGATTTCGGGCAGACCCACGTTGACGTCCAGGATATCGGCACCCTGCTCCTGCTGGCTGATGCCCTGGCTCACCACGTAGTCCAGATCGCCGTCGCGCAGGGCCTGCTGCAGGCGCTTTTTGCCGGTGGGGTTGATGCGCTCGCCGATGACGGCGATCTTGTGGCCGTCGCAGGGAAGATCCACGACCGTTTGGGCGCTCGTGACCGACATGCTGGGCTTGCGGTGACGCGGGCTGGGCGTGTGGTTGTCGATGAGGGTGCGAAGTGCCGCCATGTGCGTGGGCGTGGTTCCGCAGCATCCGCCGACGACGCTCACGCCGTCCTCGATCATGCCGGCGACGGCCTCGGCGTACTCGGGCGCCTGGATATCAAAGACGGTATTGCCGTCATCGTCCACGTGGGGCAGTCCCGCATTGGCCTGCACCATAACGGGCTTGTCGGTAACGGTGAGCATACGCGCAGCGAGTCCTCGGAGCTCGGCCGGGCCCTGGCTGCAGTTGATGCCAAGGACGTCGGCGCCGATGGCGTCGAGGGTGATGGCGGCGACCTCAGGGCTCGTGCCCAAGAAAGTGCGGCCGTCTTCCTCAAAGGTCATGGTGGCAAAGACGGGCAGGTCGGAGTTCTCGCGGCAGGCGAGGACTGCCGCCTTGATCTCGGCCAGGTCGGTCATAGTCTCGATAATAAAGAGGTCCACACCCGCAGCGACGCCGGCGCGCACCTCCTCGGCAAAGAGGTCGTAGGCCTCGTCAAAGCTGAGGGTGCCCAGGGGGCGCAGCAGGGCGCCGATGGGGCCGATGTCGCCGGCGACGTAGCGGGCGCCGGCCTCACGGGCGCAGGCGACAGCGGCGGCAAAGACGTCTGTCACGGTGGCGGCTCCGTCGAGCTTGTGGGCGTTGGCGCCAAAGGTGTTGGCGGTGATCACGTCGCAGCCGGCCTCGACGTATTGGCGCTGAATGTCGGTAATGACCTGGGGCTCCTCAAAGTTGAGCAGCTCGGGCAGGGCGCCGGCCTTCATGCCGGCCGCCTGCAGCATGGTGCCCATGCCGCCGTCGAACAGCAAGTGTCCCGTGCCCTCGATAGCGGCGCGCAGGCGATTGTCCTTAATGCAAAGGTCGTCGATCGTGCGCGTCTTGTATGCAGCGCCATTACGACGGGCAGCATCAACGGGCGCCGCCAGCGCGGCGCCGTCCAGATCATGAGTGATAAGCGGAGTAAACATCGATGGCTCCTAATGGCTGGAATAGCAGGTGGTGTGGGCGGCGCGGAAGCGGCAGTGCTCGCGCATGCGGCAGATATTGCAGGTGGGGCGGCTCTGGGCGTCGTGGACCTCGCCGTCGAACAGACCGATCACTGCGGTCACGCTCTTAGTGGGCATGAGCAGGCTGGTGGGAGTGACGGTAAGTCCAATGAGGCGCGTGGCGTTGAGTGCATCCACGATCGAGCGCTGGGCCGAGAGCGGGCAGTCGCCATAGCCGGGGCTGAAGCGCCAGTTGCCGGCGAGCCCGTGCGCAGCGGCTGCAGCCTTGACCTGCTGGTCCATCTGCTCGACGGCGGCCTCCACATAGGCAGAGCATGCGGCGTCGAGCACGGCGCCTTCCAGGGGTTGCTGGGCTCCCGTGGTGCGCAGGCGACGCTCGGCGTCCATGCCGAGGGTGCATGCCATGAGTGCGGCAAAGCGGGCGTCTTTGAGGTGGCGATAGATATCGCGACCGCGCAGCTCAACGTTGGTGCCGACCAAGCGAATGCAAGGGTCGCCCTGTTCATCGGCTCCCGTGGCATCGATGGCAAACACGCGTCGCACGCCGCGGGGCTCGATATCCAGCTCTAGGCGCTCGACTACAAGCTCAATACGCTGCGCTAGCTCGGGCTCAATCTGCTGGCCGCCGTAGCCCAGATACCGCAGCATCTCGGCACGGTCGACACGAGGGCGGTGGGCAGCGTCGATACGGTAAAGCGCCGGCGACGCAAGGTCGGCCGGCACTTCAACAACGGTTGTATCGACGTGCGGTTTTCCCATTACCCCAGGCGCTCCATAATGGTCGCGGCGATTGCAGGACGGTTCATAGTGTACAGGTGCAGACCGTCGGCACCGTGCTCCTTAAGGTCGCAAAGCTGACGAGCAGCATAATCTACACCGGCTGCCTGCAGGCTCTCGGGGTCGTTCTCGTACTTGGCGAGAATCTTGATGACGGGGGAGGGTAGCGACGCGCCGCACATAAAGACCATGCGGCTGATCTGCGACTTGCCCATAAACGGCATGATGCCCGCAGTAATGGGCACGGTGATGCCGGCCTTGTCGGCAAGCTCGCGGAAGCGATAGAAGCACTCGTTATCAAAGAAGAGCTGTGTCACAAAGAAGCTCGCGCCGGCGTCTTGCTTTTGCTTGAGGTGCTCGATCGAGAGGTTGAGATCCTCGCAGGCAATGTGGCCCTCGGGGTAGGCCGCGGCTCCCACGCAAAAGCCGGCGTCGACGAGCTCGGGGATGAGGTCACGGGCGTAGGCGTAGTCAGAGGCGGGCTTGTCGTCCTCAGTCGCGCCAGCGGGAAGATCACCACGCAGGGCCAGGATGTTTTCAACGCCGGCGGTGCGATACTCGTCGATCTTGGCGCCGATATCGGCGTGCGAGCGGCCCACGCAGGTAAGGTGTGCCACCGAGGGTGTATCGAATTCGCTCGTAATCATATGCGCGATGGGGGCGGTGGTGGCACCGTTGCCCGAGCCGCCGGCCGAGCAGGTGACCGAGACAAAGCTCGGCGAAAGCTTGCACAGATTGCCTGCCACCTCGCGAGCCGTGTCGAGGGTAAGCTCGCCCTTGGGCGGGAACATCTCAAACGAAACGGGTGCGGTGCCCTGGGATGCTGCCTGCTTAAAAACCTCGTCGACGCGCATATCGTGCTCCTTTAGATACGCAATAGTGTGATGTGTTGTAAGGATTCTACAGCACCACTGTGTCACGGTGGAGTTTCACTCGCTATTTGGGGATACCAATCGAAAATGCTTTGCTATCGGCATTTCCTATAACAGAGCGGTCAATCTAGGATGGGGCTATATTGAATGGTATTTGATGCGAAATACCAGTTAATAGAGCCCCATCCCAAATTGACTACCCTTAAACTACGGGGAGAGGTCTGCAATTTATACAGTTGATTGGCCATTAAGGATGGCAGCGCCGCTGTGATGCGGTAACCTCATTGATTGGTTTCGCGACAGCAACATAACGGTAATGTCGCGGAAACACGGCGAGTCTAAGCTATGACTCGTTCGTTAGTAATCAACACCGCTTCTCACGCGGTGCCGATACGAAGGGAGTTCCGTATGGCCGATCTTACTGACCGCTTCGGGACCATGGTGTTCTCTGAGGAAGTCATGAAGGACTACCTCCCCAAGGACATTTGGAAGCGCCTTGCTGCAACCCTCGAGGACGGTGAGCCGCTCGACCTGGATGTGGCCAACGCCGTTGCCCACGCCATGAAGGTCTGGGCCATCTCCAAGGGCGCGACGCACTACGCGCACTGGTTCCAGCCGCTTTCGGGCATTACTTCCGAGAAGCACGACAGCTTCCTCGAGCCCAACCACGACGGCACCGCCATTACCAAGTTTACGGGCAAGAACCTCATCCAGGGCGAGCCGGACGCCTCCAGCTTCCCCAACGGCGGCTTGCGTGCCACCTTCGAGGCCCGTGGCTACACCGCTTGGGATCCCACCAGCCCCGCTTTTATCAAGGACGATGTCCTGTGCATCCCCACGGCTTTCTGCTCCTACACAGGCGAGGCCCTGGACAAGAAGACCCCGCTGCTGCGCTCTATGACCGCGCTCTCGCGTGAGTCTAAGCGCGTTTTGGCGCTGTTTGGCAAGACCCCCAAGAAGGTCGTTCCTTCCGTGGGCGATGAGCAGGAGTACTTCCTGATCAAGAAGGACGCTTACCGCAAGCGCAGGGACCTGGTCATCACCGGCCGCACCCTCTTTGGCGCTGCCCCCTGCAAGGGCCAGGAGCTCGAGGAGCACTACTTTGGCGCTATCCGCCCTACCGTCTCGGCCTATATGAAGGACCTGGACGATGAACTGTGGGCGCTTGGCATTCCCGCCAAGACCAAGCACAACGAGGTTGCTCCCTGCCAGCATGAGCTCGCCCCTGTCTATGGCGAGGTCAACGAGGCTATCGACCAGAACCTGGTCATGATGGAGAAGATGAAGCTCATCGCCTCCCGCCACGACTTGGTCTGCCTGCTGCACGAGAAGCCCTTCGAGGGCATCAACGGTTCGGGCAAGCACAACAACTGGTCGCTTGGCACCGAGTCCGAGAATCTGCTCGATCCGGGCGACACTCCGCTCGACAACCTGCAGTTCATCGTCTTCCTCACCGCGGTGATCGAGGCCGTCGATAACTATCAGGAGCTCCTGCGTGCCTCCGTTGCCTCGGCCGGCAACGACCATCGTCTGGGCGCCAACGAGGCTCCTCCGGCGATTATGTCCATCTTCCTGGGCGACCAGCTTACCGAGGTCGTCGAGAAGATCATTGATGGCAAGGCTTCCGTCCATGCCACGCGCGGCGTGCTCGACCTGGGCGCCGATACCCTGCCCAAGCTGATGCAGGACAACACCGACCGCAACCGCACCTCCCCGTTCGCCTTCACCGGCAACAAGTTCGAGTTCCGTGCCTGCGGCTCCGAGCAGAACGTCTCCGACTCCAACCTGGTGCTCGATGCCGCCGTGGCCAAGTCGCTCAAGTCCTTCGCCGACGCACTCGAGGGTACGCCCGAGGATAAGTTCCAGGACGCCGCGCTCGAGTACTGCAAGAAGGTGCTGACCGATCACCAGCGCATCCTGTTCTCCGGCGACGGTTACTCCGACGAGTGGCCCATCGAGGCCGAGAAGCGCGGCCTTGCCAACAACAAGACCACGGCCGACGCTCTGCCCGCCTTTGTTTCCGATAAGGCTATCGCGCTCTTTGAGGAGACGGGCGTCCTGACCAAGGCCGAGGCCCAGTGCCGCTACGACTGCAAGCTCGAGAAGTACAACAAGCTCATGAACATCGAGGCCACCACGATGGTTCGCGAGGCGCGTCGTACCTATCGCCCGGTCATTACCGCCTATGCCACCAAGGTCGCTAAGGGCCTTGAGACTATTCGTGCCGCCGGTGCTGAGGCCGCCATGCAGTGCGAGCAGAACACGCTCAACAAGCTCTGCAACGGCATCACCGCCATCAACGACTCCATCAAGGCGCTCGACGCCGTGCATCAGAAGGCCGAGGCCCTCGATGGCCAGGAGCAGGCCAATGTGTACGCACACGAGGTCGTTCCCGCTATGGATACGCTGCGCGCCGCCGTGGATGCCATGGAGGAGATCGTGGCCGCCGACTACTGGCCGGTCCCGACTTACGACGACATCCTGTTCTACGTGTAGAGCGTAACTGACATATCGTCACGGTATTGAGCCGGGGTCCGCATCATGCGGGCCCCGGTTTTTGTTTGCGAAGGACGCTTTGAAGCCCGTTTTGCCGCCGATATGCCTAGGTATAAAGGGTTGTGGGCAAAAAACGTCAAATATGAGTACTGTCACAAGTCCTGCAGCATTATTTATTTGAAAATATGAAGTGTTACGCAACACATGTCCAAGTACTTAGCCGATAAACGTCTGCAATTCTTCCGCCGTAGGACGCCTGACGTCTAAATTGTCTTCTGAAGGCATGAAATTGCTGTTACTAAAATGGTAACAGTACTCATATTTGCTATTTTTTGCCCACAGGCCTTGCGATGATGCCGGGATTCGCACCCTGTCGGGTTCGAATCCCGGCATATCGGTAGCAAAAAGCCCGTCACCGCGAGGATAACGGGCTTCTCAGTTTAAATGGTGCCCCCAGCGGGATGTCGCGTGCGGCTGGCGCCGCCCGCCTTCGCTGCGTCGCTCCGCTCCTTGCGTGCTGCGCTGGAAAACGCTTCGCGTTTCCTCAGCTCCGCACCCTGTCGGGTTCGAATCCCGGCGTTGGGGTAGAAAAAAGCCCGTCACCGCGGGGGTAACGGGCTTCTCGTTTCAAATGGTGCCCCCAGCGGGATTCGAACCCGCGATATCCACCTTGAAAGGGTGGCGTCCTTGGCCGCTAGACGATGGGGACAGCGGGAAAGAGTATAGCAGACTTTTTTGCCGGCGCGTATATCGTTGGCAAACTGGAAAACCACCACAAAGGTGCCTGTCCCCTTTGTGGTGGCGGGGCGTTAGGGGAGGAGCTTCATGGCGGCGTCGTGGGCGGCGTGCTCGTAGGTGTCGTCGAGGGGTTTGAGCGGCAGCAGGGCGGCGGCCTGTGCGTCGCCACGGCGCTCGAGGGCGTGGGCGATGAGCCAGTCGGCGAACTCGGGGTTCTTGGGCAGTGCCGGTCCGTGTAGGTACGTGCCGATGACGCCCTTGTAGATGAGGCCCTCAAAGCCATCGTCGCCGTTGTTGCCGGTGCCCGTGACAACGGACGTTCCGAGCGGCGTGGCCTCTGCATCGAGCAGGGTGCGGCCGCCGTGGTTCTCAAATCCCACAAAGGGCTCGGGTGCCAGGTCGGTCTTGACGGCGACGTTGCCGATCAGGCGGTCGGAGCCGCGCACGGTCTCGGCGGCAATGACGCCCAGGCCCTCGATGCGATTCTCGCCCATATAGTACGAACGGCCGAGCAGCTGATAGCTGCCGCAGATAGCAAGCAGCGATCCGCCATCCTCAACATAGGCCGCGACCTTGTCTTTTTGAGCGAACAGCTCGTGTGCCACGGCCAGCTGGTCGCGGTCGGAGCCACCGCCCATCATGACGATGTCGGCGTCGGTGAGATCGAGCGTCTCGCCCATGCGGACCTCGTCCACGCGCGCGGGAATGCCGCGCCAGGCGCAGCGGCGCTCGAGGGCGATGACGTTGCCGCCGTCGCCATAGAGGTTGAGGGCATCGGGATACAGGTAGACGATGCGCAGCGGGCGCGAAAGCTCGACCGGCGCAATATCGGTGGGGACAGCGCTGCCATTGGCGCGTGTTACGGCGTGGGAGGTGACCGAGCTCGCATCGGCGCCCTTAAGCTCGTCGAGCTCCTTGACCAGTGGTGGGAAGGCCGTGTAGTTGGCGACGGCGTAGAAAGTATCGCCAGCCTCCTCGTCTGCCACGGCGCCGATCGCCTGCTCGATATTCGAGATGATGGCGGCGTCGATGCCGGCGTACTTCAGGCGTACCTGCATATCGTGCGCGCGCGTACCTCCGACAAAGGCGACAAGCCCTGGGGTATCGGCGATGCGCTCGAAGTCGACGTCGTAGATCCACGAGACATCGTGACCGTCGGCGTCGTTGTCGTTCAGGAAGAAGGCACAGAGCCTGCCGCCTGCCGTTTTAATGGACTGGATCTGGCGATCGAAGCCCACGGGATTTTTGGCCAGGTTTGCCTCGACGGTACGGCCGGCGATCTCCCAGCGGCCCATGCGTCCGCCGGCGGGGACATAGGCATCGAGCGTGGGCTGCAGATGCGCCGCGTCTACGCCCAGCTCGCGCGCCGCAAAGAAGGCGGCGGCAACGTTGTAGACCATGTACAGGCCGTTGTAGCGCGTGGCGATGTGCGTTGTGGGTGCGTCGGTATCGGGTCCAAAGTTCAGGTCAAAGCCGTAGCCGTTGCAGGTGAGCTCAACGTCCGTCACGCGACGGAGCAGCGCGGGACGACTCCAGCCGCACGAAGGACAATGATAGGCTCCGAGCTGGCCGTACTGCACATAGTCGTACTCCAGCGGCGCGTTGCACTGCGAGCAAAAACGCGAGTCACTAATGCGATCGGACTCGGTGCCCGTGGCGCCGTCGATGCCAAAGGCGATGCTCATGTTGGGGACGCGCGCGGCGATCGAGGCGCACAGCGGATCGTCGGCGTTATAGATGAGCGTCGTTGCCGGCGAAAGCTCCAGTGCGTGGGCGATGACGTCCTGGGTGTGGTCGATCTCGCCGTAGCGGTCCAGCTGGTCGCGGAACAGGTTGAGCAGCACAAAGTAGGTCGGCTTGAGCTTGGGCAGAACGCGTACGGTGTAGAGCTCGTCACACTCAAAAACGCCCACGCGCTTGCCGCTGCTGGTGTGCTTAAGGCCGCCGCGGGCCT
>OFMD01002043.1_pt1 | contig 11063 bp, 9 predicted proteins | sample 1541211 | NCBI WGS metagenome assembly OFMD01 (sample SAMN04209231, study PRJEB22552) | human gut metagenome | biome: gut; material: feces | host: Homo sapiens | place: USA: Oklahoma | reverse complement strand
GAAGTGACCCCGCCGAGAAAGCGCGTTACCACCTGCCAGAAGTGCATCCGTACCCCGGATATCGAGCGCGTTGGCATCACGGCACGCCACGGTACATTCTTCGAGATGCTTGGCAACTTCTCCTTTGGCGATTACTTCAAAAAGGAAGCGACCGCATGGGCTTGGGAGTTCTTTACAAAGGTTCTCGAGATGCCGGCAGATAGGCTTTATATCTCCATTTACCAGGACGACGATGAAGCGTTTGACATCTGGACAAAGCAAAACGGCGTAGACCCGTCGCACATGGTACGCCTTGGCAGAGAAGATAACTTCTGGGAGCATGGCTCCGGTCCGTGCGGTCCGTGTTCCGAAATTTATTTTGACCGCGGCGAAAAGTACGGCTGCGGCAAGCCCACCTGCGGCGTGGGTTGCGACTGCGACCGTTACGTTGAGGTTTGGAACCTCGTTTTCACACAGTTTGAGAACGACGGCAACAACAACTACACGCCGCTTGATCACCCGAACATCGATACCGGCATGGGTCTTGAACGTTTGGCATGTGTGATGCAAGGCGTGGACAACCTGTTCCTTGTCGATACCGTGCAGAACATCATGAAGCATATCTCTCGCATTGCAAATGTGCAGTACGGTGCAGACGAAAAGTCCGATGTTTCTCTGCGCGTCATTACGGACCACATCCGCAGCACGACGTTTATGATCAGCGATGGTGTTATGCCGTCCAACGAAGGCCGCGGCTATGTGCTCCGCCGTCTGCTCCGCCGCGCGGCACGCCATGGCAGACTTCTCGGCATCAACCACCCGTTCCTCGCGGACGTTGTAGATACCGTCATTCACGAGAACGAATGCGCTTACCCGGAGCTGCGTGAAAAGAGCGCTATGATCAAAAAGGTCATCGCGTTTGAGGAAGAAAATTTCTATAAGACCATTGATAAGGGCTTCGCGCTGCTCAACGACATCATCGACCGCACCGATGCAAAGGTGCTTTCCGGCGAAGACGCGTTCCTGCTCAGCGATACGTTCGGCTTCCCAATTGACCTGACCAAGGAAATCCTTTCCGAAAAAGGCATGAGCGTTGACGAAGACCGCTTCCGCGCACTGGTACTCCAGCAGCGTGAGACGGCTCGTGCAAGCCGCAAGAATGCCGGTGCAGACGCATGGGCGGGCGACTCCGATGTGCTTGACGACATTGCCAAGACCGAATTTGTCGGCTACACCGATATGAAGGCAACCGCAAAGGTCACGGCTATCGTGAAAGATGGCGCACGCGTTGAAGCTGTCGAGACCGGCGACGACATCGTGTTCACACTCGACCGCTCCTCTTTCTATGCGGAAAGCGGCGGTCAGGTCGGCGATACCGGCGTCATCACGAACGATTCCTGCACCATCCGCGTTCTGGATACCACGAAGAATGCAGCGGGTGTGTTTATCCACAAGGCTGTTGTGGAGGAAGGCTTCCTCCGCGAAGGCGACACCGTTGAGGCTGTTGTAGATGTTGAGAGACGCAGAGCGATCATGCGCAACCACACGGCAGCTCACCTCCTGCAGGCTGCACTGCGCTCCGTGCTCGGCGACCATGTTGAGCAGGCCGGTCAGCTCGTCAACGAGAATGCCGTTCGTTTCGACTTCACGCACTTCTCCGCCCTGACGGACGAAGAGCTGCTCGCGGTTGAGAACCTCGTCAACGAGAAGATCCTCGAAGACATCAAGGTTGAGTGCCGCGAAATGCCGATCGAAGAAGCAAAGAAGCTCGGTGCTATGGCGTTATTCGGCGAAAAATACGGCGACGTCGTGCGCGTTGTAACGGTAGGCGAATTCTCTAAGGAATTCTGCGGCGGCACGCATATCGATTCCACCGCTAAGCTCGGCCTCTTCAAGCTCGTCAGCGAATCCTCCGTTGCAGCCGGTGTGCGCCGTATCGAAGCGGTCACAGGTCTCAACGTCATTAAGATGATCTACTCAACGAACACGCTGCTTAAGGATACCGCTGTTGCGATGAAAGTCAATAACCCGTCCGACCTCCCGGCAAAAGCTGCACAGGTCAACGCCGACCTCAAGGAGAAGGACAGAGAGATCGAATCCATGCGCTCCAAGATTGCATCCATGAACCTCGGCTCCATTCTGGATAACGCCGTAGAAGTTAAGGGTGTCAAGATCGTTACGGCGATGCTCTCCGGCACAGGCAGCGACGCACTGCGCACCATGTGCGATAAGATCCGCGACGAAAAGAGCGATACGGCCATTGTAGCCGTGCTCGCAGGCGTTCTGGACGGAAAGGCAACGCTTGTAGCAACCGCAACGAAAGCGGCACAGGCAAAGGGCGTCAAAGCCGGCGTGCTTGTAAAGGCAGTTGCACAGCTTACCGGCGGCAACGGCGGCGGTAAGCCGGACTTCGCTATGGCAGGCATCAAGGATCAGACGAAGATCGACGAAGCCCTTGCAGCCGTTGAAAAGATTCTCAGCGAACAGATCTAAGTTCTCTCTATACGTTCTATATAAAATCTCAAGAAAGGAGAAAGGCAAATGGACTGCATTTTCTGCAAGATTGCCAACGGCGAGATTCCGAGCACGAAGGTCTACGAAGACGACAAAATGCTCGCATTCCGCGACCTCGACCCGCAGGCGCCGGTGCACATTCTGATGATTCCAAAGGAGCACATCGCTTCCGCAGATGACCTTACGGAAGAAAACGCGCAGATCGTCGCACACATCTTCACGGTCGCAAAGAAGATTGCGGCGGCAGAAGGTCTCACGAACGGCTATCGCATCGTCAACAACTGCGGCGAAGACGGCGGACAGACCGTAAAGCACCTGCATTTCCACCTGCTCGGCGGACGCTCTATGGCGTGGCCTCCGGGCTGATTCCCCGCATATAACGAAAATCGATAATTTTTGAAGGTAGGTTTTTACAATGGGTGAAGTTTATAAGATGACGATCGCCGGCTGCGAACGCGAGCTGCCGATCTGCCCGATCAGCGATACGCTGGATATTGCCGGTTTTGTTATGTTCGGCGATGTAGAGATCACCGAGAAGACCGCAAAAGCGCTGATGGAAAAGTGCCCGGAGCACGACATCATCATCACGGCGGAGTCTAAGGGCATTCCGCTGGCTTACGAGATGGCGCGCATCGGCTGTCGTCAGTACGTTGTTGCACGTAAGGGCATCAAGGCGTACATGACGAACCCGATCAAGGTCGAGGTGAAATCCATCACGACCGACCACATCCAGACGCTGTACCTCTCCGAAGAAGACTGCGCAATGCTGAAGGGTAAGCGTATTCTCATCGTAGACGACGTCATCAGCACCGGTGAATCGCTGAGCGCGTTGGAAGATCTCGTGCATGAGATCGGCGGTAACGTTGTCGGCAAGGCGGCTGTGCTCGCCGAGGGCGATGCAAAGGATCGTACGGATATCATCTATCTGGAGCCGCTCCCGCTGTTCTTCAAGTAATTTCATAAAAGCTAAAAAAGCTGTTCGCTTCGGCGGGCAGCTTTTTGCTTTTTATAGGGTATTTCCGGCAGCTTCAATGCATAAAAATCTATGGGTGATGCGGCTTGAAACGGTATTTGTCTTTTAAAATCGCGTATATTCCTGTGGTGTTTTTCCTCGGTGCTCTGACATTTTTTGTGTGCTCTGTTTTGGGTGCGGTACATGCGGTATCTGTGGCCGCAGCACAGACCGAAAACCGCCCCGTGATCGTTCTAGACGCAGGGCACGGTGGGGAAGACGGCGGGGCCGTAGGCGTAAACGGTGTGGAAGAGAAAACGGTAAACCTTGCCATTGCGCTGTTTGTACGGGAAAAGCTCGAAGCTGCGGGCTACCCCGTGAAAATGATTCGCGAAACGGACACCGCCGTCGGCGATACCACACTGAGCACATTAAACGAACGAAAGCGGTCTGATATTTTATACCGCACACAGATCGTAAACGAGACTGAGAACTGTATTTTTGTGAGCATCCATCAAAACTTTTTTGAGCAAAGTCAATACAGCGGCGCACAGATGTTTTACTCAGCAAATAATGCTAAAAGCGCCGACCTTGCCGAAACCATCCGCCGTGCAGTCATCGAGCAGGTGCAGCCGGATAACACGCGCGCCTGCAAGCAGGCAGAAAGCCGCGTGTATATTTTGAGCCATGTAGACGTACCCGCCGTGTTTGCAGAATGCGGGTTCCTCTCAAACCCGGAAGAAGCTGAAAAGCTGTGCGACAAAAACTACCAAAAGAAATTGGCGGCGGCTATCGCGGATGGCATTATCGCCTTTTGCAAAGCGGAATAACTCTTTACAAAACATCTGTTCCGTGGTAAAATAGGCTTAGAATTATACAAAATAAGGGCGGTGCGCGTTATGGCGGCTAAAAATAAAATCGTCTACATCTGCTCAAACTGCGGGTTTGAATCCGCAAAGTGGGCAGGAAAGTGCCCGGATTGCGGCGAGTGGAACACCATGGAGGAATCCGTCAAAACGACTGTTTCCGCAAAATCCCCCGCTTCCGGGTATTCTTCTTCAGCTTCTACGCTGCTGACGCGCCCGCTTGCAATTTCAGAGATCGATACGGAGGACGAGCATCGTTATCACACCGGACTTTCGGAGCTTGACCGCGTGCTTGGCGGCGGCCTTGTAAAAGGCTCGCTCGTGCTCATCAGCGGCGACCCGGGTATCGGCAAATCAACCATTCTTTTGCAGATCTGCGAATACCTCGGGCAAAAGCTGCGTATTTTATATGTTTCCGGCGAAGAATCTGCACGGCAGATCAAGCTGCGTGCAGGGCGTCTCGGTGTTTCCAGCCCCAACCTGCGCATTTTGGCGGAAACGGACGTGCAGCTCGTGGTGGAGCACATTCGCACCGAAAAACCGGATATCGTAATGATCGACTCCATCCAAACGATGAACTTTACCGATCTCAATTCGTCGCCCGGCAGCGTCACACAGGTGCGCGAATGCACGAACGCGATCATGCGCTGCTCCAAGTCGCTCGATATCCCGGCGATTCTCGTCGGTCACGTCAACAAAGACGGCGCCATCGCGGGTCCAAAGGTGTTGGAGCACATTGTGGACGCCGTGCTGTACTTCGAGGGCGACCGCCAGATGACGTACCGCATTCTGCGCGCCGTAAAAAACCGCTATGGCTCCACAAACGAGATTGGCGTATTCGATATGGGGGAAGCGGGGCTGCGGCAGATCGAAAACCCCTCGCAGGCGATGCTTTCCGGCCGCCCGACGAACGCTTCCGGCACATGCGTAACCGCCGTAATGGAGGGTACACGTCCGCTGCTCGCGGAGATTCAGGGTCTTGCAACGACAAGCGGCTTCGGCACGCCGCGCCGCATGTCCACGGGCTTTGATTATGCGCGCATGGCGCTGATTTTGGCCGTTCTGGAAAAGCGTGCAGGTTTCTATTTTTCCAATTTAGACGCGTATTTGAACGTCGTCGGCGGCCTGCGCATCGATGAGCCGGCAGTCGATCTGGCCGTTGCAATGGCACTCGTATCAAGCCTGAAAGACACGCCAATCCGCGATGACACCGTCGTGTTCGGCGAGATTGGTCTTGCAGGCGAGCTGCGGTCGGTCAGTCATATCGAGTCCCGCGTTTCGGAAGCATACCGACTGGGATTCACGCGCTGTGTACTGCCGTACCACAGCATGAAGAGCATAGATTCAAAAAGATTCAGCGGGGTGGAACTCATTGGCGTCCACAACGTGAGGGAGGCGTTTGACGCATGTGTGCAGTAAAAGAACGATTTGTTGAAAAGCCGAATCTGCCGGAAAGCAAGGTCACGACAGCGGCGGTCTCCGGCGCATATCCGGAGATTTTGGAAGCTTTAAAGGCGCATGGTATTCGGTGCGTCACAACGGAGTTTGACACGCGTCTGCCGGATCCGATCGCGTACCATGCAGATATGCAGATGTTTCATTTGGATAAGGGACGCACGTTTGTTCTGCGCGGAGAAGAGGCACTCAAAAAGCAGCTTACGGATATCGGCTATCAGGTAGCGGAGACTGCCATGACTCCAGAGCCGAAATATCCGAAAGATGTTCTTTGCAACATGTTAAACCTGAACGGCACGGTGCTTGCAAACCTCGGTGTTATGGATCCGAACATTTACACCTGTCTGGAAGACGCCGGCCTTAAAATGAGGCATGTCAACCAAGGCTACACGCGCTGTGCGACGGCTGTTGTGGCGAAAGACGCAATCATCACGATGGATCTCGGCATTCGCGCACTGGCGCAGTTTTTAGGCATCGACGTGCTGCTTGTGCACGAAGAAAACGTTTTCCTGGATGGCTACGATTACGGCTTCTTAGGCGGCTGCTGTGGCCTGATCGACAAAAATGTGTTGGCGTTCACAGGCAAGCTCGATTCTTTAGAGTGCGCGGCGGAGATTCGTGCGTTTCTCGAAAAGCACTGCGCACAGTACATTGAGCTGACACAAAACCAGATGATCGACATCGGCGGCATTTTACCGCTGATGGAGCTTGATGCATAATTCTTAATTCTATACGCCTGTGTATTCATGTACAAGCGCCCAAACACGCACATTTCAAAACAGATTCACACGGAAGCATACAAAGGGGTTTGAATCCAAAAAAACAAATTATACAAAATAGATATTTTGTATAATTTGGGGGAGCAGCATTTTACGAATAGTAGGCTTTTCAAGCGGATTTTCGTAAAACCTGCGAGATCATCCGTTTTAGCCCAACCCAATGTTTTGCGTTTCAGCTTACTTAAATAAACGCATTCATTATGAATTGTGATTGTGTGCGTTGATTCTTTGTAAATCTCGACTGCGGAAATCCGTGCGTTTCTCAATAAGATTGTTTTTAATAACCTCGGCTCCGTTTATTCTGCTGTCGGTTTAAGTACCGCAGCATATCTATACGTCTCGTTCCGAATTATAATGATAATCCAAGAGTAAATTCAAATATCGATTAGGCCAAATCCGAAAGCTTTGCAGCCAACGGAGCCGAACACCAAGCTGCGGCTTTAAAATTCAAAATTTGTGAGGTGTACCCGTTATGGATATTTTGCCTGAAATGCCGGAGATTGTGCGGCAATATGCTTTATATTACCGCAACATCAAAGGCCGCGCGCCGAAGACTGTAAACGAATACTGCTCTGACCTGCGGACATTCTTTCGCTTCATGAAACATTTTCGCGGATATGTTTCACAAGATATACCTATGGAGGAGATTTCGATCGACGATATTGACCTTGAATTTATCCGTTCCATCACGACGATGGACATTTTTGAATTCATGAACTACGCTGCCGACGGACGCAGCAACATGAGTTCCACGCGTCAGCGAAAATCCTCGAGCCTCAAAAGCTTTTTTAACTACCTGACCGTGCACGAGGGTCTTTTGAATTCTAACCCCACAGAGAATCTGACCCCGCCGAAAAAAGCCAAAACCCTTCCCCGCTACCTCACGTTAGAGCAAAGCCGCGAGCTTTTAAACGCCGTGGACGGGCCGGATAAAGAGCGTGACTATTGCATTTTGACGCTGTTTTTAAACTGCGGCATGCGCCTTTCCGAGCTTGTTTCCATCAACATGAGCGACGTGATCCACAACAACTCCACCCTGCGCATCGTCGGTAAAGGCAGCAAAGAACGTATCGTATACTTAAATGACGCATGCTTAGCTTCTATCGATGCCTACGTGCGTGTGCGCCCAAAGGACGACGTGAAGGATAAAAACGCGCTGTTCATCAGCAACCGCGGCACACGCATCAGTCCTAAGACCGTACAGGCCATGGTCAATAAATACCTCACGAAAATCGGGCTTGGCGGCGCGGGATACTCCGTACACAAGCTGCGGCACACGGCGGCGACGCTGATGTACCAATACGGCAACGTGGATATTCGCGTTTTGCAGGATATTCTGGGCCACGAAAATCTCGGCACTACAGAGATCTACACGCACACCTCCAGCAAGCAAATGGAGGAAGCCGTAAACGCCAACCCACTTTCCAAAATGCGTGAAAAGACTGATAAGAATGAGAAATAATTAAAATTCAGCAAAATGAAAGCCTCTATCGATTTCAGTTCGATAGAGGCTTTTATGTTTGTTTTAAATTACTGTAAATGATCGGAAGTATCCGTTTTATCCGAGAACAGAGATTCCTGCTCCATGATCTTACGGTCGATCAAGCGGCCGTTCACGTACACATACTGCGGCTTGTCATCGTCATCGTCATCCAACTCATCATTGTCGAAATTGAACGTATCGCCGTCTTTGGCTACGCGAATTTCAGCGTCCTTCGCTTCCGCTTCCTTTTTGTAGAACGGCTGGATCAGGTACGTATCGAGCAACGAATACGTCGCAAAGCTCGTCAGATAGCTGATGAACGCACACAGGAAAATGATTACGAGCAGCAGCGGGATCACCGCAAATGCCGCCGGGCAGAACAAAAACGCAATGAACAAACCCGCAAGGATTACCGTAATCATCAGGTTGCGCAATAAGCCCATAATAGAGAAAATAAACGCGTTTCTGTAAATGTGGCGCAGCTTCAAGTCAAACGTGACGATCATAACCGGGATGTAATACTGCGCAAACAGCATTAGAATCGACAGGATGCAGCAAACTGCAAGCGGAATCATAAACATCCAGTTGTCCGATACACGTGTGGAATAAAAGAAGATTGAGAAGCTCAAGATTACATATGCGAGATACACGATCACGCCGTTCAAAAGTGCCGGCTTCCAGTTGTTTTTCACAGCGTCCCAGAAATCCGACCAAACGAACGCATGCTCTTCCCTTGCGAAGTTTCGCGTTACATACGCTAAGCCGCATGTGAACGGCGAAAGCAGGATGAGCGGCAGTGTAACCGCATACAGAATGTACAGGTCAAGCACACCGAAGAACGACGTTGCATAAAGAAAGTGCGGAATCGGTAAAAGGAATACGCCCACCATCAACGCGATGACCACAATAAATGGGATCATAAATGTCAGATTCAGCTGCACCAGTTTAGACAGTTTTCGCCACAAGATCTCAAAAAAACGTACCGGCGCTGCCTTTTTCGGTTCATCTTTGTCAACGCCCGGACCCGGCTTATCATAATTACCGAAAAGTCCTAAAAATGCCACAAAATCAACTCCAGAATTAGATTAACTCGTTTTTGCACGAGGATGACACTCATTATACACGCTTTTCACGTGATTATCAAGGTCTAATAAATGAACATATACCTGTGTGGACGAAATATCTGCATGTCCCATCATGGTTTGAATGTCTTTTACGGAAGCACCGCCCTGCAAAAGGTGCATGGCAAACGAATGACGCAGCGTGTGCGGCGTAATCTCCTTCGTAATGCCGGCCTCCGCCGTATACGCCTTGATAATTTTCCAGAAACCCTGGCGCGTCAAACGCGAGCCGTTCAGATTGACAAACAGCGCGTCTCCGCTGTTGTCCGGGTCCACGATCAAATCGCGCATACGGTAAAGATAATCGGATACAGCAACGACCGCTTTCGCATAAATCGGAATGGTGCGCACGCCCTTGGTGCCGCGGCAGAACAGCTTTCCCGTGCGCAGGTTGATATCCTGCACGTTGAGGTTGATGAGCTCACTGACGCGAATACCGGTGGCATAAAGAAGCTCCAGCATCGCTTTATCGCGGCAGCCCTTAGCTTCCGTGACATTCGGCTGGGAAAGCAGCAAGTCTATCTCCTCGCTTGTCAGCGTCTGCGGCAGCTTTTTCGGCTCTTTTTCAAGCTTTACGGATTTCGCCGGGTTCACCTGCATATCCCCGCGCAGGATGAGAAACTTATAAAAGCAACGCACAGAGGCAATATTGCGGGAGATCGTGGAATTTGTGCGGTTTAAGCTGTGCAAATGCTGCACATACGCTTCCACCGTCTCCGTTTCCACTTCGAGTGGAGATGTTATATTTTCACCCTCCAAGTAGCGCAGGAAAGCCGAAACATCGCGCAGATAAGAATCCCGCGTATTTACGGAACTCGGTTTCTGCACGAGCATGTACTCGCGAAACAGCACGAAGTATTCATCCATGTTCATTCATTTCGGCCTCCTTTGCTTTAAAATCTAAATTTGCAAAATCAAAAAGTGCAATGCACCGTATAAAATCGAAATGAAAACCAGCGCCGCAAACGCAAACAAAAACCGCACGGTGCAGTTTTTTACGGAAAACGGTTCTCCGTTTCCGAAAAACACCCGACAGCTGCGCCTCGCCATGCAAAGCGCTTCCGCCGCAAGCAGCAAAAGCACCGTGATGCACAGCATTGTCATCGGCAGATAATCAAAGCACCGCCGAAAATACGACCCGATACCCTCAAGCCGGATCAGTGCTGTAAGCGACGTGCCAAGCGTGAAGCCCTTCAGAATTATCGCAGCGGGAATCACAAGCACACCTAAAAACGTCATGCCAAATAAAAAAATCGGCAATGCGTAAAAAAGCGAATCAAATAAAAATGCGGAAAATACAAACGGAAAGTCCGTTCCCGTTTCAAACGGCCCCCTAAACCACACAGAGCCGGAAACCGGCGCCATAGCTATTTGCGATGTCCGTGCAAATAAGCAACCGAACAAAAAGCCAAGCAGAAACAAAATGCGCAAAGCCATTAAAACAGATACGCTACGTGGTTTTGCATATTTCGGCTTTGCTTCCATTTTCGTTCACCACCTATAAAAGATGGTCAATCTATATGTGAAGCGTTGCCGTGTTATGCCTTGCACACTCACATGGAAAGTTCTTCGGCGCGGTGCGTGCAGGCTTCAAACGAGCTGATCATCGCCTCATTAAAGCCCTGTTCTTTCAAGACATTCAGTAAAGCAAATGTCGTGCCGCCCTTTGACGTGACCATATCCATAAGCGCCTGTGGGTCTTTGCCGCTGTTTAAAAGCATATCGGCACTGCCTTTCATGGTCTGGCAGAACAGTGTAAGCGCGGTCTTCGGGTCAATGCCCTGCTGCGCTGCATAATCACAAGTGAGCTTTGCAAGCAGATACAAATACGCAGGCGAGCTGCCGCTGACCGCAATCACCGCATTCATCTGCGCTTCGTCAATCTCCTGCGTGACACCGCAGCAGGAGAAAGCG
>OFMD01002037.1_pt1 | contig 11073 bp, 9 predicted proteins | sample 1541211 | NCBI WGS metagenome assembly OFMD01 (sample SAMN04209231, study PRJEB22552) | human gut metagenome | biome: gut; material: feces | host: Homo sapiens | place: USA: Oklahoma | reverse complement strand
AGCGAGATGATGTACAAAGTATAAGAATCGAGTAGGAGTCAGCCTACTCGATTGTAGTGCGATGATCCATGTGCAGAAGGGTGTCTATACTGTCAATGAAAAAATGACAGAATTAAAAACCTTCTACAAACTGGTCAAGTACATGTGGGAGAAGCTTGTCACTGTATGCGGTGAGAGAATACTTGCCTTTGCATAATGCCCAGTCATAAAGAACAGCACGTTCGTACATTGCATAAATCTTCAGAAGTTCATCGGCAGTACTGGTGCCGTTGAATTCTCCATTTTTCAGTGCAGTGCTGATTGTCTCAGTGAGCCACACGAAATAGTAACGATCGTTTTCAAGAAGGGAGCGCTTATCCTTGGTGATCAGCTGGGACGAGTAGAGGGAGGCTAAAAGCCCGACATCGACACTGGTCTCAATCATATGAAATAGTTCATGGTTAAAAAATAACAGCTTGTCATAAGCAGAAAGATCCGGATCTACGATTCCTGCAAGCTCTTCATATTTTTCGTCAAACAGATAAGAAAGAGTGTTGAGAAGAGCTTCTTTTCCCTTAAAATAGTGGTAAAAGGTTCCTTTTGAGGTCTTAGAAGCCGAGATGATCTCATCAACAGTGGTCTGTTCATAACCATGCTTGTAGAATAGATTCCACGCGGCTTTTATGATACGGCTTTTGGTGGAACTTCTTTTCTTTGGCATGAAAATTCCCCTCCTTTGAAAATAGTAATCTTTTTTCATTATAGCAGAATGGACATGAAATAACAAGAAAGTAATTTGTTTACAAAAAAAGAAGACAAAGCCATATACATAGCTCTGTCTCCTGAAAGATTTTGACTTAACGGCCTACTTTGAAGCCATATTTTAACGGATCATCTGGATCGATCACATAAGTAGCTTCTCCTGTCAGATAAGCACTTCCGGTAATCTGCGGAATAACGGCATCATAGTCGGCAACCTTTGTAGTATCTAAGATTACGCCTTTGAACTGAGAGCCGATGAAGCTTTCATATACGAAAGGCTGTCCAACTTTGATTTCACCTTTTTTGTAAAGGGTGGCGAGCTTTGCGCTGGTTCCGGTTCCGCAAGGAGAACGGTCAGCCATATGATCTCCGAAGATAACGACATTACGTTTGTCACATCCAGGAGTATCGGTAGAGCAATAAAGCTCTGCAAGGTCGACAGTTGTGATATCAAGTTCCGGATGCCGGATCTCTACTTCAGCATTGACCTTTTCAATCAGCTTCATACCGAAATCGGTAAGCTGTGGGATTGACTGTGGATCTACGTGCCATCCGAACTGTTCGATATCAACAAGTGCGAAGAAGCTTCCGCCGAAAGAAATATCATAGTGAACTTCTCTGCCATCAACTTCTGTGGTGAGGTTTTCTTTGTAAAGGAAAGCCGGTACATTAGTAAGTGTTACATTAAGTACCTTTCCATTTTTGACTTCTGCTTTGGTACGGATAATTCCTGCAGGAGCATCCAGAACAACTTCTGTATAAGGTTCTACGGCAGGAACAAGTCCTGTTTCGATGATTGCTGTGACCGAACCGATTGTTCCGTGGCCGCACATATTCAGATATTCTCCAGTGTCCATGAAGATCACACCAAAATCAGCTTCTGGGTGGATCGGATCTGTCAGAAGAGCACCAAACATATCATGATGTCCACGTGGCTCAAACATCAGAGCCTGACGATATTTGTCGTAATGCTTTGCAAGAAAGTTCTTACGTTCGATCATGGTATCCCCTTCAAGCTTCGGGAAACCTGATGTAATGATTCTTGTAAATTCCCCAACTGTATGTGTGTCAATCGCATGGAAAGATGCCTCAAATGCGTCAAGATTCAGTTTTGGATTGATTTCCATTTTTAATATTCCTCCTTAGTTGAAAGACCAGACCAGAGTCTAGTATGCAGTTCAGTTTTCTTTAAAAATATTATGTACGAAAACACTTGAAAAGTCAATGGTAATTTGCTATAATAAATAAGCTTGATTGGAATAATCAATATATGGGGGTAGATGGATAACTGGTGTGTCTCCTGGTCTTCAAAACCAGTGTGGGGCGTTAGGAGCGTCCTGGGTGGGTTCGATTCCCACATGCCCTCGCCAAAAAGAGAGGTTTTTGGGCGAAAGCCTTAAAAAAGATAAAGAGAAAAGCTGCTGTATTGTTTTTGGGGAAACAGTACGGTGGCTTTTCTTTTTTGACGTAAATCCTCTTGGCCAGAATACTTATAGATAATGCGGATAAGTAAAATGAGAAAAAATAGACAATCTGTAAAAATCAGACAGAACCGATGAAAAAAATAAATAGATTATATATAAAAAAGATATTGAATTTTCAAGTAAAATCATATAGACTATAGTACAGATCAATCACTAGACTAGATTCTAGTATTGAGTCCAACATGAAAAGTGAAAATCTATAAATGCTATTGAAAAAAATATATCTATTTGTTAAACTATAGTCAAATACGCGTAGGACAAGATAAGATATAGATTTCGACGTAGAGGAGAAAGGAAGAGAAGAGACATGGCAAACTTACAGATTTTGCTGCGTCAGCATGTAGGAGCTCCTTGTGCACCGGTTGTAAAAGCCGGAGACAGAGTAGAAAAAGGGACTCTGATTGCAACACCGACAGGCCTTGGAGCTAATATTTTTTCAAGTGCATATGGTGTGGTAGAAGACGTACTGGAAGACCGTATCATCATCAAGCCGGATGAAGAACAGAAGGATGAATATGTAAAGATTCCGGAAGGCAGCAAGCTTGATATGGTAAAAGCGGCAGGTGTTGTCGGAATGGGTGGCGCCGGATTCCCGACAGGTGTAAAACTCGGAACAGATCTGCAGGGAGGATATATCCTTGTAAATGCAGCGGAGTGTGAGCCTGGACTTCGTCATAACATTCAGCAGCTGGAAGATGACTGTGCGAAAGTTATCCGCGGAGTAAAACACTGCATGGAGATTTCCAATGCATCAAAAGCTATTTTTGCAATTAAGAAGAAAAATGAAAAAGCAGTAAAGGCACTGCGCGAGGCATTAAAAGATGAAGAGGCGATCACAATCCACTTACTTCCGGATATTTATCCGATGGGAGAAGAACGTGCGGTTGTAAGAGAATGTCTTGGAATCGAACTGAATACAACACAGCTTCCGTCAGCAGCGAATGCAATTGTCTGTAATGTAGAAACTCTTGCAAGAGTTGCGGAAGCAATTGAAGAGAGAAAGCCATGCTTTTCTAAGAACCTTACTGTTATCGGTAAGATCAATGGCGGTAATGAGCCACATGTATTTATGGATGTACCGGTCGGCACAAGCGTTGGGGAAATGATCGAACGTGCCGGTGGTATTGATGGTGTATATGGGGAAATCATCATGGGTGGTCCATTTACCGGACATGCTACTACAGAGGATGCACCGATCACAAAGACAACTGGTGGAATCATTGTTACAATTGATTTCCCGGATCTTCATGGTGCAAGTGTAGGTCTTTTGGTATGTGCCTGCGGTGGTAGCGAAGAACGTATGAGAGATATTTGTCAGAAGATGAATGGTGTAGTGAAATCAGTAGCCAGATGTAAACAGGCAATTGAAAACAAACCGGGAGCTCCGCTTAAATGCGAAAGACCTGGAAACTGTCCTGGACAGGCTAAGAATAATATTCAGTTCAAGAAGGATGGATGCGAGTACATTATTATTGGTAACTGCTCAGACTGTTCAAATACAGTAATGGGATCAGCACCGAAGATGGGACTTAAGGTATTCCACCAGACAGACCATGTAATGCGTACAATCGGACATCCACTTTACAGATATCTGCGTGTTTCAAAACAGGTAGAACAGTTACCGGAAGGTAAATAGATAAGTTGATACCTCACTTCGGTGAGTGTATAAATAGTTAATTGAGTTATTGTTAAATTAACAAGGAGGAAATTATTATGTCAATTACAGCGGAAACCGCAAAAGAACATGCAAAAGATCCTGCAGTATTATGCTGTAGAGCAGAAGGCGGCATTACAATCCAGGCTGCAAACCTTGAAGATCCGGCTATCTTTGATGATCTGGTAGATTCAGGACTTCTGAAACTTGATGGAACACTTACAATCGAACAGGTACTTGGAGCAAAGCTTGTTAAGACCTGCGATTCTCTTACACCACTTACAGCTGATCTTGTTGAAGGCGCAAAAGCACCTGCAGCAGAGGAAGCACCGGCTGAAGAAGCAAAAGAAGAAGTGAAAGAAGAAGCACCAGCAGTTACTGCAAATCCTACAGCAAGTGTACAGAAAGTTGGCGGCGTGTTAAAAATCCACATTGGAGAAGGCAAAGATATCGATATCGAAATGCCGATGGGTTTTAATAACGGTGTTGCAGTAGCGGAAGTACCGGCAGAGGTAGAATTACCGGCAGGCGTGGTTTCAGGCGCAGCACCGACAAAAGAGCTGGAACCGAAAGTCGTAAGAAGCGTTACCAGAAAGCATTATAAAATTACAGAAGTAAAGCGTGGACCGGAGACAAAGATCGAAGGAACAACTCTTTACATCCGAGAAGGAATTGAAGAAGAAGCAGTTGCTTCACAGGAACTGGTTCATCAGTTAAAGATTGATATCATTACACCGGATCAGTACCATACTTATTCTAATACAATCATGGACGTACAGCCGATCGCTACAAAAGAGGGCGAAGACGAAATCGGTACAGGTACAACAAGAGTACTTGATGGCGTTATCATGATGGTTACCGGAACAGACGACAATGGTGTTCAGATTGGTGAATTCGGTTCTTCCGAAGGATACCTGGATGAAAATATCATGTGGGGACGTCCGGGAGCTCCTGATAAAGGTGAGATCTTCATCAAGACAGAAGTTATCATCAAAGAAGGAACCAACATGGAAAGACCTGGCCCGCTTGCTGCACATTCTGCAACAGACGTGATCACACAGGAAATCCGTGAAGCTCTGAAGAAAGTAGAAGACGAAAGCCTTGTAGTAGATACAGAGACATTCAATCAGGTAAGAAGACCTGGTAAGAAGAAAGTCGTTATCGTAAAAGAAATCATGGGACAGGGTGCTATGCATGACAACCTGATTCTTCCTATGGAACCAGTCGGAGTACTTGGCGCAAGACCAAACGTTGACCTTGGAAACGTACCGATCATGGCATCTCCACTGGAAGTACTTGACGGATGTATCCATGCACTTACCTGTATCGGACCTGCATCAAAAGAAATGTCAAGACATTACTGGAGAGAACCACTGGTTCTTGAAACTCTCCATGATGAAGAAGTTGACCTTTGCGGTGTTATCATTGTAGGTAGTCCACAGATCAATACAGAGAAATTCTATGTATCAAAACGTGTTGGTATGATGGTAGAAGCTCTTGATGTTGATGGCGCATTTGTTACAACAGAAGGATTTGGTAACAACCACATCGATTTCGCGAGCCATATCGAACAGATCGGTATGAGAGGAATTCCGGTTGTTGGACTTTCATTCTGCGCAGTACAGGGAGCACTTGTAGTTGGAAACAAATACATGCAGTACATGGTAGATAACAACAAATCTGAATCAGGAATCGAGAACGAAGTTCTTGCTTGCAACACGCTTTGCCAGGAAGAAGCAATCCGTGCACTTGCTATGCTGAAAGCTGGAATGGCTGGAGAAGAAGTGAAGAAGGCAGAAAGAAAATGGAATCCGAATGTAAAAGCAAATAACATCGAACTGATTTCAAAGACTATGGACAGAACAATTGAATTGGTTAAGAACGAGCAGTCACTGCCGATGAGCCAGAAGAGAAAAGAAAAATACGATTAAGGTGAATGACTATGAAATATGGCGATAAGATCATCTATATGGAAGGCGTAATCGTAGAGATCCATGATGGATGTGTTGGAATCGATTTGAAGGGACGATTAGGTTATCTGAAAATCCCGATGAGAATGCTGATTACGGATTATCCATTAGTGGTAGGACAGGAAGTTGGATGGAATATGAGTTTTGTCGAACAGCTTGGACCGGACGCCAATGAAAAATATGTTAGTAACCTGCAGACGTATCAGAGACGTCAGGAAGAAATGAAGTCTCATAAGAAGAATGATGAAGTGTAATTATATCAGGAGGAAATAGACATGAGTTTGACCGTTGTTAAAGGACTTCAGTCAGAAATCTTTGTTCCGGTAACTCCGCCGCCAGTATGGGCTCCGGTGAAAAAAGAACTGAAGGATATGACAATTGCCCTCGCCACAGCAGCAGGTGTGCACCACAAGGATCAGAAGAGATTCAACCTTGCCGGTGACTTTACCTGGAGAAAAATAACAGATAAAATGCCGTCAGATGAATTAATGGTATCTCACGGTGGATATGACAACAGTGATGTAAACAAAGACATCAACTGTATGTTCCCGATTGACCGTATCCATGAGCTTGCTAAAGAAGGATTTATCAAAGCATGTGCACCGGTACATGCTGGATTCATGGGTGGTGGCGGAAACCAGGAAAAATTCAAACATGAAACTGGTCCTGCCATTGCAAAGATGTTTGTAGAGGAAGGCGTAGACGCAGTTATCCTCACCGCTGGTTGAGGTACCTGCCACCGCTCTGCAGTTCTGGTGCAGAGAGCGATTGAAGCCGCAGGAATTCCTACAATTATTATTGCTGCGCTTCCGCCGGTTGTTCGTCAGACCGGTACCCCACGTGCGGTTGCTCCGCGTGTTCCTATGGGAGCTAACGCTGGTGAACCACACAACGTTGAGATGCAGACAGGCATCGTAAAAGCAACTCTGGAACAGCTCGTGAAGCTGGATACTCCAGGAAAAGTTGTTCCGCTGCCGTTTGAATATGTAGCGAAAGTATAATCAAATAGTAAAAAGGGGACATCCCCGGCAGGATTGGGGCGAAAGCTCTGATTTGCCGGAGATGTCCTTTTTATTTAACTGGATATTTTGATAAAATTTCCTGTTAGATAAAAGGTGCTACGTGCCTCAAATGTGCCAGGGCGCATTTGGGTTCAATTTAGAATTGAGGATGATTATATGGAGAAAGAAATAGATCTGCGCCGGCTTGTGATCAAAGCTTTCCATATTACTGAGGTGGAAGAAGGCGGAGAAAATAGAGTGACAGCATCTGGAAAGATGACGATCGAGAAGAAAATACTGGATGAAATTTTACCGAAATATCCACAGCTTTCCAAATTAGATGTACAGATTATAAGACCTGGAGAACATGACCGTTATACCAATACGATGATGGATATCATTCCGATATCGACCAAAGTACTTGGAAAGATTGGGGACGGGATTACGCATACGCTCACCGGCGTTTATGTAATCCTTACCGGTGTAGATGAAAACGGAAAACAGGCACACGAATTTGGGTCCAGTGAAGGCAATCTGAAAGAGAAGCTGTATCTGAACCGTGCGGGTACTCCGGGGGATGATGATTATATTGTGTCATTTGATGTTGTTCTGAAACCTGGAATGGGACAGGAAAGAGAAGGTGTACTTGCAGCTCACCATGCCTGTGACGAGTTTATCCAGATTTTCCGGGAACAGATGAAGAAGTTCAGGGGCGATCTCTGCACAGAGAGACATGAGTACCATGATGTAGTTCGCCCAGGAAAAAAACGTGTTTTGATCGTAAAACAGGTTGCCGGACAGGGTGCGATGTACGATACTTCGTTATTTGCAAAAGAGCCTTCGGGAACTGAAAACGGTCGCTCGATCATTGATATGGGAAATATGCCGGTGATCGTTACACCAAACGAATATCGTGACGGAATTATCCGTTCTATGCAATAGGAGGTGCGATTATGGGAATTGGACCATCGACAAAGGAAACATCACTGCACCATTTCCGGGATCCTCTTCTTGATGTGGTATCATCGGATGAAGATCTGGATCTGATGGGAATCATAATTGTTGGAACGCCGGATGATAATACAGATAAATTGCTTGTTGGAACCCGTGCGGCAGTATGGGCGGAAGCTATGCGGGCAGACGGAGTTATCCTGTCGTCCGATGGATGGGGAAACAGTGACGTAGATTTCGCAAATACGGCTGAACAGATAGAAATCAGAGGAATTCCGGTAACCGGGCTGAAATTCAGTGGTACAGTTGGCCAGTTTGTGGTAGAAAATGATCATCTGGGAGAAATTCTGGATATCAATAAAAGTGAAGAGGGCATTGAGACAGATGTACTCGGAGAAAATAATGTGACGGAGCTGGATGCGAAAAAGGTTACTGCAATGCTGAAGCTGAAAATGCGGAAAAATGAGAAGCGTTAAGGTTTTGAAATTTGAAGAAAACTGTCAAAAGTAAAGCTGACAGGGAAAGAAGATATAGAAAAGTCCTGTTGAGAATCCGGATTTGATATTCAGATTCTGACAGGACTTTTGCTGTTTAATTTTCTGCGGTATCTTTGATAATATGGTTACGGATGATCGCGCGGATACTTTCGTTAAGATATGGCTTCAATTCTTCAAACGACATCGGATCGTTGTCCAGGATCGTGCTGTATGAAGTAGAACTTGCAAGTTCTATGATCAGAAACAGCATAGTTTCCGGCGCACGAAGTTTGATTGTCGGATGATCCAGAAGGATATTACTAAAATATGCAAGAATTTCACCCTCATCATCCTGCGTATTATTGGTGATAGCCTGTCTGAAAATGCCCCAGCTGAGATTCTTAGAGATAAATCTCAGAATCAGTTTATTTTTCTGCATGGCATTTAAAACGTAATCTACAATAAAAATAATCTTATCTTCGAATTCGGGGATGTCGGCTGTCTCCAGAGCTTTGTGTGCTCTCTGGAAAAGTCGGCTGGCTGTCCGTGCGATCAGCCGGTCGCGTATCTCGTATTTGTCTGCAAAATATAAATAGAACGTTCCCTTCGCAACTCCGGCCTTTTTTGCTATATCACTGATTGATGTTTTCTCAATTCCCTGATTCAGAAATAAATCGTATGCGCTTTGAAAGAGAGCATCCATTTTCTGATGCTTGTTTTCATCTACTTTTCCCATGATTCATTCCTCTTTTCCTTTGAATTATCTTTATTATAAAATCAAAATGACTCAGCGTCAACTTTTTTGTAGAAAAATATTGACTTGTGGTCATTTTTGAGTTATAGTAAGTGCGAGCTAGAAAATGACCAGTAGTCAAAAAAGAAAAAAGCATACCGACAGGAAAGTCAGTAGAGGCTTACAGGAGGTTTTTAAACATGAAGAACAGGGAATACAGAGTATTAGTTACACTTGCACTTATGGCATCACTTGTAGTTGGAAATATTGCAGGAACATCTGTAAATGTGCAGGCGGCAGATAATAAAGATAAAAGTACAGAGACAAAGAAAACAAGCGAAACAAAAACAAGCAGCAGCGCAACACCTACAAAAGATGAGACTGTATATGTAAAAGTAGATGACGCGGGAAACCAGAAAGATGTTACGGTATCGGATCAGCTGAAAAATATTTCGAGTCTTGGAACCATTGATGATGTATCAGATTTGAAAGACATCAAGAATGTAAAAGGTGATGAAACCTTTTCTGAAAATAACGGTAAACTGGTATGGCAGGGAGATAAGAAAGATATCTGCTATCAGGGAACAACCACAAAGAAGATTCCTGTAGGAATGAAGGTTACTTATGAACTTGACGGAAAGAAAGTCAGCGCAGATGATCTGGAAGGAAAGAGTGGACACTTAAAGATTCATTATGAATATCAGAATACAAGTGCTGACAGCGGGAAATACACACCATTTTTGATGGCAACCGGACTTCTGATGGATGGAGAGAAGTTTTCAAATGTAACTGTTGACAATGGGAAAGTAATCTCAGATGGTGACAGAGATATCGTGATCGGAATGGGGCTTCCACAGTTGAAAGAACAGCTTACATCAGTAAGTAGCAAAGTGGATGACCTGGATATCCCGGATTCCTTTACAGTAGAAGCAGATGTGACAGATTACGAAAAAGTAGAAGCCGTTACAGTTGCAACAAACGAAGTGTTCAATGAAGTAGGTGCCGATAAATTTGACAGCCTGGATGAACTGAAGGATTCTATGACAGAACTTCAAGATGCATCGAACAAACTTGTCAGCGGCTCCGGAGAACTGAAAGAAGGACTGGATACACTGCTTTCTTCATCAGGAACATTGGCAAGTGGAGTAGATCAGCTGGCAAGCGGCGGAAAGGAACTGGCAAGTGGAACAGGAAGTCTGGTCAGTGGGGCAAACACATTGGCCGATGGAAGTAAGAGTCTTGCAAAAGGAACGAGTCAACTGGCAGATGGTACAGAAAGTTTGAAAACAGGGGCAGCACAGGTTGAGGCAGGAGCACAAAATGCCAGTGCGGGAGCAGCTAAACTTGAAAGCGGAGCAAAAGATCTGAATAATGGAATTGCACAAATGCAAAACCAGGTTGGTGCAGGTGTGGATTCTTTGAGCAGTGGTGCAGAACAACTGAATGGTGGAATTAAACAGGCTAAAGCCGGAGCAGAAAATCTGAAAAATGGAGCTGCAAGTGCTGCAGAAGGTGCGCAAAGTGTAAGTGGTGGAATTACACAGGCACAGACAGGAGCCAGCGGACTTGCGGACGGAGCGGCAAATCTTAAAAGTTCACTTGATCAGATTGCGGCAGGGAATGATAATTCAGCAATGATTGCAGCACTGACAAGTCTTCTTGAGTCAGCAACACCGGAGCAGCAGGCTGTACTGAATAATGTTATAAGTGGACTTCAAACACAGCAGCAAGCTGTGAACAGCGGAATTACCCAGGCATCAGCAGGTGCGAATGAACTTGCAGCAGGTGCGAAAAATTTATCTGATAACCTCAAAAGCATCGGATCCGGAGCAAGTCAGGTTGCTGCAGGATTACAAAATATACAAGGAGGAGCCGGCTCGTTAGAAGAGGCACTGGAACTTCTGGGAGCTGGAGCAACAGAGCTTCAAGGCGGTGTTGGAAGTATGAAGACTCAGCTTACAGCTGGAACAAAACAGCTCTTAGATGGAAGTGGAAATTTACTTGCAGGAACACAAGATCTGAATTCGGGACTCGGAACATTAAGTGCCGGAGCTTCACAAGTA
>OFMD01002031.1_pt1 | contig 11113 bp, 10 predicted proteins | sample 1541211 | NCBI WGS metagenome assembly OFMD01 (sample SAMN04209231, study PRJEB22552) | human gut metagenome | biome: gut; material: feces | host: Homo sapiens | place: USA: Oklahoma | reverse complement strand
TTATGGTCGCAAGCATTTTAGCTGACTTTTTCCAGTATTTTCCTTCATCACCAAATCTGGAAACCGGACGCGGCTGATCGTGATTGCACCAGAACACTGCATTCCAGGCATGATTCTTGGCCATTCCAATTTGCCAGCTAAAGAGAATATCTTTCAATTTCTGGAAATCTGTTGGTACAAGCACCCATTTTTCATTCCCCATAAAGTCAACCTTTAAATGATGGAAGATAAATACCATGGAAAGCTCATGGCTGTCTTCACCTGCATATTCAAAACAATTTTCCATAGATGTGCTGGACATTTCACCGACAGTAATAATTTCTGCATCCTGTCCGAATGACTCCGCATTTAATTCTTTCAGGTACTGATGGACGTTTGGTCCGTCAGTGTAAAATCTACGGCCATCCCCTTCGAAATCATCTTCGAATTTATCTTTGCTGATAAGATTCACTACATCAAATCGGAAACCCTTGACACCTTTGCTCATCCAAAAACGTACAACCTTCTGAACCTCTTTACGCACCTTGGGGTTATCCCAGTTCAGATCCGGCTGTTTTACATGGAATAAATGCAGATAGTATTCATCCATTTCCGGCACATATTCCCATGCACTTCCTCCGAACTTACTTTCCCAGTTTGTGGGTGCACTGCCATCCTCTTTTCCTTTTTTGAAAATATAATAATTCTTATATTTTTCATCTCCGGCCAATGCTTTCTGGAACCATTCATGATTGCTGGAGGTATGGTTAAATACCATATCCAGCATCAGTTTGATGCCACGCTTCTGTGCCTCTCTGGAAAGCTCTTCAAAATCTTCCATCGTACCGTAACGGGGATCAATGTTATAGTAATCCTCCACATCATAACCGTTATCATACTGGGGGGACACAAAAACGGAGTCATCCAAATATAGTCCACGCCCAATTCTTTTATATAATCTAACTTTGCCGTCACACCCTTTAAATCCCCAAAGCCATCTCCGTTGGTATCATAAAAGGATCTGGGATAAATCTGATATACAGTACTTTTTCTAAAATCTGTCATACAATTCCTCTTATTCTATCTTTGCTACTGTTGTCTCTTTTTCAATTGCATAAATGCCTGTCATAAATACTATATTTTCCATATTACCTGGCTCAGCAATAACGCAAATGATCGTATCAACATAACCTGCTTCACTGATTTTCTTTTTATCAAATTTGATCAGGGGTGTTCCGGCAGATACCTTCTGACCTTCTTTTACAAGGTATTCAAAACCGTCACCTTTCATGGCTACAGTATCAATTCCGATATGTAAAAGGATCTGTGCACCGTTTGCAAGTTTTAAACCACATGCATGACGTGACTCCTGCATAAGTAAGTTGACTGTTGCATCAGCCGGAGCATAAACAGTTTCATTCTCCGGAATGATTGCACATCCTTCACCCATGGTTCCTGCGGAAAACACACCGTCATTCACTTCTTTTAATGCAATCACATCACCTGTTGCAAATGCCTTTAATTCTGTTACCTCTGCTGATTTAACTTCTTCTGCTGATTTAACTTCTTCTACTGTTTTAACTTCTTTTGGCTGAAGTTTTGTTTTACCAACCATAACTGTTAATACAAATGGAACTGCTACGGCAATTAACATACAAATAGCAAAGGTTAACATGGATTGAGGCTGCATGGAAAGGATTCCCGGAAGACCGCCAACACCGATTGCATTTGCTGTACTGTTTGTAGCTACACAGACAATTGATGCACATGCAGAACCAATCATACCGCAGATGAAAGGATAACTGTGTTTCAAGTTTACACCAAACATTGCCGGTTCTGTAACCCCCAGATAACAGGAGATACATGACGGAATGTTTACTTCCTGCGCCTGGGCATCATTTTTCTGAAGATAGATCATGCCTAATACTGCGGAACCCTGTGCGATATTGGACAAAGCAATCATTGGCCATAACATTGTTCCGCCAAAGTCAGCAATCAACTGTAAGTCAATTGCATTTGACATATGATGAAGTCCTGTGATTACAAGCGGTGCATACACAAAACCGAAGATTGCACCGAATACAATTTTCAGTGGTCCTGTGATTCCTGCGTATACAACGGAGGAAATGACAGAGCCGATTTTCCATCCGATTGGTCCAAGCACAAAGTGTGCTGCCATAACAGAGAGTACTAAGCTACAGAAAGGTACCACGATCATAGAAATTACGGATGGACAGATCTTCTTGAAGAATTTTTCAAGATATGCCAGTGTAAATGCTGCCAGAATTGCAGGAATGACCTGAGCCTGATAACCAATCATATTTACCTGTACAAAACCGAAATCCCACTTTGGAATATCTGCTGCCGCTGTGCCTGCCACTGCATATGCATTTAAGAGCTGACCAGACACAAGTGTAAGTCCAAGTACGATACCAAGCATCTGTGTTGTACCCATTTTCTTGGTTACAGACCAGCAGATACCAACCGGCAACATATGGAATACCGCTTCTCCGATGAGCCACAGGAAACTGTCAATCCCTGACCAGAACTGGCTGATATCACAGAGTGTCTTTGTACCGTTTTCAAATAAATATAAGCTGTCAATGCAGTTTCTGAATCCCAAAATCAAACCACCCACAATGATTGCAGGAATGAGTGGGGCGAAAATTTCTGCTAATGCAGTCATAATTCTCTGAACTACATTCTGATTCTGTTTTGCTGCGCTCTTTACAGCATCTTTCGATACGCCTTCAATGCCTGCAACTGCTGTGAAGTCGTTGTAAAAATCTGAAACCGTGTTCCCGATGATTACCTGGAACTGTCCTGCCTGTGTGAAACTTCCCTTAACAACTTTCATTGCTTCAATTTTCTGAATATCCGCTTTCTTCGGATCATTTAATACGAATCACATTCGTGTGATACAATGTAATACTGCAGCAATGTTTTCTCTTCCTCCCACAAGGTGCAGTAATTCTTTTGCGTCGTTTATATACTTACCCATCTTGATTCTCCTTATTAAAATAAATTTTTTCGCGCTTTTTCTTGTTTAAACAAGTTTTCTTGTGATTATGTTATATCATACTTGTTTAAACATGTCAGCACTTATTTTAAAGCTTGTTTAGACAAGTTATGTCTTATTTGATTCTTGACTTTCCATATGTAAATATTATAATTAATGATAGATGTTCAAACAAGTGGAGGAACTTATGCCGAAAGCAAAATATGCAGAAATTTATAAAGATTTGAAAAGAAAAATTGAGACCGGAGAATATGAATTTCAGGAACTTCTCCCCTCTGAAAATACATTGGTGCAGGAATATGACTGCTCACGCAATACCATTCGCCGTGCCATCGGGGATCTGGTAGCCGATGGATATGTACAGACGATGCAGGGGAAAGGGGTACGAATTATCTTCCAGCCCGCATTACAGACCTCATTTACCATCGGCTTAATTGAAACGTTTACGGAATCTGCAAAGAGAAATAACCAGAAATCCAAAACCAAAGTAATTCACTTTGCAGAATTGGTAGTAGACAAAAAATTGCTGCAAAAACCGGTTTTAATATTGGCGATGAGATTTATTATCTGCAGAGACTTCATTACTTAGATGGAAAAGCACTTATTCTAAACCATAATTATTTTTTGAAAAGTGTTGCTAAAGATCTAACTATAGAGATTGCAGAAAAGTCGATTTACGATTATCTGGAAAATACTCTTGGAGTTTCCATTGTCACAAGTAAACGTATTATGACCGTAGAAAAGATGACTGAAATTGATGAAAAATATTTGGATCTTGGAGACTATAACTGTATGGCTGTTGTCAGCTCTCATACTTACAATAGTGATGGTGTTATGTTTGAATATACCCAGTCACGCCATCGCCCTGATTACTTTAGCTTCCAGGATAATGCAACAAGACGATCAATTTAGTAGGAAAAATATGAAACAGAAAAAAATTTTATTTACAGACATGGATGGAACAATATTGTTCTCTGATAATGGAAAAACATATTTTAAGGAATCAGATTTAGATGCAATAAAGGAATTCCAGCAAAGAGGAAATCTGATCGTAATTAACTCCGGCAGAGCATTGCCATGGATAGTTGCTCCGTTGGAAGGATATCTTTTGCCTGATTACATGATTGCCGGTACAGGGAGTATTATCGCGGATAGTCATCAACAAATACTGCATGAAGAACCTGTATCATTTACAGCAATCAAAAAAATAATAAACGAATATGCATCGGATATACCATTAACAGTTCATACGAAAGACAACGTATTTTCATGCAATCAAAAAAAGCAGTACAGCCTGCCAATAACACCTATTAGCAGTATTGATTTATTAAAAACGGAAAAACTTTATGGAATGTCATTCCATTTCAAAGACAATAAATCTGCAAAAGCTTTTGCAGACTGGCTGGAAAAGTCAGATCACCAGGAGGTGAGAGCTTTTGTAAATATCCAGGATGTTGACATGGCGTGGAGAGACTGTTCAAAAGGGAACGCCATGAACATCCTTTGTCAGAAACTTGGATTCATGCATGAACAAGTCTACGCCATTGGTGATGCTGAAAATGACATTGATATGTTAAGGGCAACAAAGCATGGTTATACATTCCATCATTCTCCAGCTACTGTAAAGCAATATGCAGAAGGCTGTGTTAAATCTGTGTCAGAGTTAATTGATAAAATATGTAACCTTGATTGAAAAACTCATTGCAAAATCGAAGTTTTTTTCCATACATTAAATAATGTATTTTCGGTTTTTCTGGTATTTTATGTGTTATAATCCTATTAAAACTGTTGAAAAAAGCTTAATTGTTTGCATACCAAAATAGTGGCTAGCATTTTCTTCTGCAAAAGTTATTGCAATAACTTTTTAAAAATCACAATGATTTTGTTGCGTTAACTTTTTCAATTAAAGTTTATTTTTCATCTCTAATCCTTAATATATAAAAGCATTTTTATAGGGTGATTTTATCACTAAATACTTAGCATTTCAATGGGAGCATAAAGAGATTTTCTAATTAATATCTGTTGCATAGGAATTTCTTATTAATCAAAAAAAGAATCGCCCATTCATAAGCGATTCTGATACAGCTCGTACGGGAATTGAACCCGTGATTCCGCCTTGAGAGGGCGGCGTCTTAACCACTTGACCAACGAGCCATTTTTATGACACTGTGCTTTTTGCACAAGACACTTTACTATTATAACAATCCTAGCAAATTTTGCAAGTGCTTTTTAATATAAAATTCACGGATATTATTTTGGCATCTAAATCGCCAAGACGTATGGAACTAATGAAGCAGGCAGGGTATGACTTTAAAATTGTTACTTCTGACACTCCTGAAATCACAACTAAAACTGCTCCTTTTGACGTAGCCATGGAACTTTCATCTATCAAAGCTTTTGGCGTTGCAAATTCCCTTTCTTTATTGGAAAACGACACTTTAATTATTGGAGCTGATACTGTAGTCTTTTGCGATGATGAAATCATGGGAAAACCATCTGATTATGATGATGCATTTCGTATGTTAAAGAAATTACAGAATAAAACGCATCAGGTTTATACAGGCGTAACCTTACTTCATTACACATCCAGAAATTCATCTCCGAAAGTTAAATCTTTTTATGAAAAAACAGCTGTACATGTATGCCCTATGACTGACGATGAAATAAACAGTTATATTAATACAAAAGATTCTTTTGATAAAGCCGGAGCATATGGAATTCAGGGACCATTTGCAATTCATATTGAGAAAATAAATGGTGATTACAACAACGTAGTAGGTCTTCCTATTTCGCGCTTATATCATGAAATCAATAATTTTTCAGGCTTGTGTTAACTTGTTCAACTGATATGTACCTAGAATTCCGGACATTTTTGTCCGGTAAAGAAGGTACATACAGTTTGTGAAGAGTTCTTATTATACTTATTATAAAACCTGATTTATTGAAAAGTCTTCATTAACCAATACAAATCCCGGTTTTTTGCCTATTTCTATAGTTCCAAATTCATCAAGAATTCCTATTGCCTTTGCCGGATTATAAGTTGCTGCTTTAATCGCATCTGCTATAGGGATTCCAAATTCTATGGCCTTAACCATACAGCCGTAAACATTTGTTACGCTTCCTGCCAGTTCTCCTGTAACAAGTCTTGCCTCATTTCCTTTCTTTATAACAACCTGACCACCTAACTCTGATTCACCATCAGGCATTCCACAAGCTCTCATGCTATCACTTATAAGTATTACTCTGTCGCTTCCAAACATTGAAAATGTTGCTCTTACAACTGAAGGATGAATATGTACTCCATCGCAAATCAATTCTGCTGTAACATTTTTGGCATCCCTTGCTGCACCTACAACGCCTGGATTTCTATGATTTAATCCTGTCATTGCATTATATAAATGTGTTGCATGTTTTGCTCCGCTTTCATATGCCAATGTTGCTTCATCATAATTTGCCATTGTATGTCCTACTGAGAATCTGACTTTATCGTATAATTTTGAAATACACTCTATAGCGCCTCCTCTTTCAGGTGCTATTGTTACAAGCTTTACCATATTACCTGATTCGTCAATAAGTTCTTGTAACATCTCTGCGTCCGGTTTCTGAACATATTCAGGATTCTGAGCTCCTACCCTGTCCGGAGATATAAATGGGCCTTCAAGATTTATCCCTACGAGCTTTGCCTTTAATTTTTCTGAAGTATTTACCTGTTCATTATTTTTTTCCAAAGACTTAGTATTCATTTGAATATCCTTATATTCTTTTGCATTTTTGCAAATTTCCATAAGACGTTGTTTTGGCAATGTCATTGTTGCTGGACAAATGGCAGCTATTCCATGCTCTTTTTCATATTCTGCCATTTTTTCTACAGCTTCAAGTGTTGCATCACAAAAATCACTGCCAACACATCCGTGAAAATGGATGTCTACAAGCCCCGGAATTACCATTAAGCCATTAGCATCGATAATTCTAGTGTAATTATTATCTGATTTATTGTTATTTGCATCTGTACTACCGCTAATATCACTTGTATTATTTGTACTGTCACCATTATTTCCAAAATATATAATATCCTTAATTTCACCTTTATCTAATATTATATCTGCCTTTTCAAATGTAAAATTCTTTGTAAAAGCCTTACCATTCTTTATAATTTCCATAAAGCCCTCACTTTTGCTTTTCTATAAAATTAATCCTTTATTAACACAAAGCAATTACCAAAATACGAAATTTAACCGAAAGTTTAAATAAAGTTATTTTAGTAATTGCTTTTACTTGTTTTAGTATTCTACTTATTTACACATAATTACTGTTACATCGTTATGTAACTGTAATACTGATGCCGGTACTTTTGGAGTTACCGGTCCAAAGAAGGCTTTTTTAGCTATCTCTGCCTTACCTTCACCGCTTACTACAACAACAATCTTTTTAGCCTGCATTATGGCTTTAATTCCCATTGTATAAGCCTCCTTAGGTACTTCATCGATAGTATCAAAGAATCTTGAATTTGCCTTAACAGTACTTTCTGTCAATTTAACGCAATGAGTTTCTTTTTCAAACGCTTCACCTGGTTCGTTAAATCCGATATGTCCATTATTTCCAAGACCTAAAAGTTGTAAATCAACCCCTCCTGATTCTCTTATTATTCTATTATAATCTGAGCATGCTTTATCAGAATCCATTTCCAAACCATCAGGCACATATGTATTCTTTTTATCAATATTGATACGATCAAACAAATGCTTGTTCATAAAATATCTATAACTCTGTTCATTATCAGGAGCAATTCCTTTATATTCATCTAAATTAATTGTAGTAACATTAGAAAAGTCTAAATCACCTTTCTCGTACCAGCGAATCAACTGTTCGTAAGTTCCTATTGGTGTAGAACCCGTTGCCAACCCAATGACACTATTTGGCTTAATTATTATCTGAGCTGAAATAATATTTGCTGCAGTTCTGCTCATATGATAATAATCCTGTGTTTCTATAACACGCATTTATTTTCCTTTCCCTCCATAATTTCTGTAATCCGATGGAGATTTTCCTACATAACTTTTGAATATACGGCAAAAGTGTGTTACATCCTGAAAACCTACGCGTTCAGATACATCCTGAATCTTATAATTTTTATTCTCTAACAAATCTTTCGCCTTATCTATTCTTATTGTGTTAACTATTTCAAAAAATCCTCTTCCTGTGTACTGATTAAGTAACTTACTTAAATGCCAGCTACTTATAAAACATTGTTCAGCCACATCTAAAAGACTTAATTTCAATTTGTAATGTTCATATATAAATTTCAATGCGTTTTTAAGTATAAAATTGTTAGCATCAGTACATTTTAATCTATCCTTTTCAGGAGTATCACATTCAGGATGATTTTTTATAAATGTTTCATATATATAATTCTCTTCTTCATCTGAACGGTTCCATATAGAATCAATTTCTGCATTGCTGCTATCATTTCCCTTCTGCTTAAGATTGTTAGTCATTGCACTTATTGCTTCTTCTAACTCATCTATCTTTGACGGTTTTAATAAAAATCTTGTCACTCCAAGCTTTATAGCCTGCTGTGCATATTCAAAATTTCTAAATCCTGTCAATAAACACACTTCAATATCGGGATACTCAGACTTAATTGCTGCAACCATTGCAAGTCCGTCCATATTATTCATTGATATATCTGAAATTAAAATGTCAGGTTTTATTTTTCTCATAAGTTCTAAACCTACTAATCCATTGCTGGCTGTACCAGCAATTTCACAATTCCAATTTGCCCATTCAATTCCTAATTTAAGCCCCTCTACTATAATCGGCTCGTCATCCACGATAATTACTTTATACATAAAACTCTCTCCTTATTATCCCTTAACAGCACCTACTGTCATACCTTTAATAATGTATTTCTGTAATGCCATATATACTACTAAAATAGGTATTACAATCAAAGTTACTGATGTGAACAGCATACCATAATTTACACCTTCTTTTGAAGCAATATTATTAAGAAGAATTGTAATTGCCCAGTTATCTTTTGTTCTAAGGAAGAACATCTGAGTAAACAAATCATTGTAGCTCCAAAGGAAACTGAAAATTCCAACTGTTACAAATGATGGCTTTGATAGCGGCATGATTATTCTAAAATAAATCTGGAATATATTACAGCCTTCCATATACGCTGCCTCTTCCAGTTCCACCGGAAGCCCTCTCATGTAACTTCTGAGTACTATTATAGCAAATGACATATTTCCTGCAATCTGCGGAAGTATAACTGATAACAAATTTAATGAAACATGTGGTGTGTTTACAATTCCCCAACCTGTCATCATTCTTAATACAGGAATGATGGTGGAGTAGATAGGGAACATCATTCCTGCGTAAAGTAAGGCATCCAAAATTCCCTTACCCGGGAACTTATACCTCGTTAATATATAAGCTGCCATTCCGGAGAATAGAATAACAACTACTGCAACAGTACCAGATATAATAAAACTGTTCCTGTATGCATTCAAAATGTCATAGTTGGCAAATACTGCTTTATAATTATCTAATGAGAACAGTTTATCAACAGGCAATGCAAATGAATTATTGTATATTGCCTTTTTATTTTTAAACGAATTCATGATGGACCATAGCAGAGGGAATATTGTCGTAAGAGCCCAAACAATAAGAATTGTATATACAAATACCAAAGATATTTTAAAATTTTTCTTCTTCATGTCTTTTCTCCCTTCTATACATCATAATCGTCATTTGTCTTAAATATTTGATTTACTACAACTGACAATACTACACCTATTATTACAATAACAACTGCTATTGCCGAACTGTAGTCAACATCTACATATACTTTTGAGTACATGTATGTTCCTGTTAACCATGTATTTGACATACCATTTACAAACATTGTCCATGGTAAATCGAATACTTTTAAAGCTCCTGTTACTGCTAATACTACGCATGTACAAATACTATTTCTTAATAATGGAAGCGTTACATATCTAACCTGCTGAAGCTTTGAAGCTCCATCAATTTCTGCTGCTTCATATAAATCTTCCGGTATTCCGCTTAATCCCGTAAGTAAAATTATGAAATAAAATCCAACATATTGCCATATAACCGGAACAAGCATTGTAAACATCGGATATGTTGCCTTCCAGTCAATCAATTCATTTTTACCTGCATCCAAAACACCAATAAGCTGTAGAAGCTGATTTATCATTCCTTTATCATAAAGGAAAACTAAGTTAAACAATAAGCCAAGGGCTGTTGCTGAAATAACAATTGGGAAAAAATATACTACTCTGAAAAATCCTGCACCTTTCTTTATATTGCTTACTAACAATGAAAGAACAATAGCCAGTCCTACTTCTCCAACAATTGTTGCTATAATCATAATTCCTGTATTTTTCAAGGCTATTAACATTTTCGGATCCTTGAAAATTTCAAGATAATTTTTGTAAAACGGAGCATTCCATTTGTCAGCTGCCGTCCCCATATACTTTATATGTTGAAAACTGTTAATTATGTTTTGTATGAATGGGTAGTAAAGAAATATCAACATAAAAACAAATGCCGGTATTAAGAAAAATGCAATATATTTTTTGTTTTGGTATATTTTTGCACCCATATTATATCTCCTTATTTTTTTTAAAGCCGGAAGGTTTTTGTTCCTTCCGGCTCTAATTTCTACTTGATTATTTTAATAATTTATTCACCAGAATTAATTGTTAATGCTTCATCTACAGCTGCTGCAACTTTTGTTTTACCCTGAACAATATCTGCCATACCTGCAAAAATAGGATCTTTTGCTGCTGTTGATAAACTATCCTGTACAGCTGGAGAAATTCCAGTTGCTCCTGCACATAATTCTACTCCTGCATTTGCAAGACTTGACATTGAATCAGCGTCAACTGTTGCACCATTCTTTAATGCTGTTGCTGAGCTTCCTGCAAATTTTGATACCATTTCATCACTTGTCATGTATTCAATGAAATCTACAGCTGCTGCACGTTTTTCAGGATCATCCCAGCATTTCTTTGTAATATAGTAACCACTTGAAAGACCACCGATAAGGTCTGTTGACTTACGATTTCCTTTTCCGGGAACGTA
>OFMD01002030.1_pt1 | contig 11116 bp, 8 predicted proteins | sample 1541211 | NCBI WGS metagenome assembly OFMD01 (sample SAMN04209231, study PRJEB22552) | human gut metagenome | biome: gut; material: feces | host: Homo sapiens | place: USA: Oklahoma | reverse complement strand
AAGGCCTGCGAGCAGGCGGGCTCGGCACTGGTGGCGGTGCACGCCCGCACCCGGGAGCAGATGTACACCCCGGGCATCGACCCGGAGATCATCGCCCGGGTAAAGGATGCGGTAAAGGTGCCAGTGCTGGGCAACGGCGATATCCACTGCGCCGAGGATGCCCTGCGCATGGTGCGGGAGACAAACTGCGACGGCGTGATGATCGCCCGGGGCGCACTGGGCGACCCGTGGCTGTTTGAGCGGGTGAACGCCGCGCTGGAGGGTCTGCCCGCCCCCAAGGAGCCGAACCTGCAAGCGCGGATGAACGCGCTGCGCCGTCAGGTGGAGGAGATGGTAGAGCAGAAGGGCGAGTTTGTGGCTATGCCGCAGGCGCGCGCCCAAACCATGCACTACATGAAGGGGCTGAAGGGCGCTGCCGCCCTGCGCCGCTACTGCTGCACCCTGACCCATTTAGAGGACTTGGACGAGCTGATCGCCGCCGTGTTTGAAGAGCAGCGCAAAGCCGGGCTGGACCCTGACGATGTGCGGGAAGTACCGTTCCCGTAATTTGACCCGAAGCAGAGCAATGCCGGGCAGCCTGTGGGCTGTCCGGCATTGTATTTTTTTACAGCTTCGTCAGCTCGTCCAGATTCTGGGTATAGCATGGCAGGCAGTGCTCCAAAAACCAGTCGGCCTCCGGGCATTGCATGGCCTGCAGCGCGGCGCGCTGCTGCGTGAGCGCGGCGTCAAATTCGTGGTTGCCGCTGCGCTGCTCCTCGGTGCATTTGATCAGCGCGCTTAGCCGGTCGGCGGCCTTGAGCAGCCGGTGCTCCTCTACGGTGAGTGCCGTGCCATCCATGCAGGGGGTCAGCTCTGCAGCCAGCTCTGCGGGCAGCAGAGCCGCCATGGAGCGCACGCTCTCGGTCTCCAGCGCCTTGTAGGCGTCCCGCAGCGCTGGGGAGTGGTACTTGACCGGCGTGGGCATATCCCCGGTGATAATCTCCGGCGCGTCGTGGTACAGCGCCGCCACTGCCACCACCTCGGGGCGGCAGGGTGTGCCGGTGTAGTGCTTGGCGATGAGACACAGCAGGTGCGCCAGCAGGGCGGTGTCACAGGTGTGCTCGCTGAGGGATTCCGCCCGGGTGGAGTGCATCAGGCTCCACCGGGTAATATACTTCATGCGCGCCAGCAGGGCGCTGAAGGGATACAGCATGGCAATACGCCTCCTTTTCTTCACCATACCCGCCCCGTGTGCGCTTGTCAAGCCCTTTTTTCTTGCGCGCCGCCGTGCTATACTACAAGGTGACATCAAATCCACTTCCGCGCCGGTGCGCGGAGAAAGAGGAACGCTATGGAAAAGTTCAAAAAACCACGGCTGCTCACCCCAAGGGGGCAGAGCCATAAAAAATTCTGGCAGGCGGTGGGGCTGTGCGCCCTGACGGCGGCCATCTTCTTTTTGCCGTTCTACATTCTTGACGGTGGCTTTTTCCACTATGCAGGCGATTTTAACAGCCAGCAGATCACCTTTTACCGGTATATGAACGGCTTCGTCAAGGGCGCAGGTTACCCGGACAGTGCCTTTGCCGGTGCGCCGCGCAATACCTTTTCGTGGGCGACCGACCTTGGCAGCGGGGTGATGAACGCCTACTCCTTCTACCTGTACGGCTCGCCGTTCTTCTGGCTGTCGGTGCTGCTGCCGCAGAGCTGGCTGCCCTATATGATGGTGCCGCTGCTGGTGCTCAAGTTCGGCGTGGCGGGCGGCGGCGCGTTTCTGTATCTGCGCCGCTACGTCAAAAACGAGAACTACGCGGTGCTGGGTGCCTGCCTGTATGCGCTTTCCGGCTTTGCGGTGTACAACGTGTTCTTCAACCACTTTGTGGATGTGGTGGCGCTGTTCCCCTATCTGCTCTGGGCGCTGGACGAGGCCATTTATGAAAACCGTCACGGCCTGTTCGCCTTCTGGGTGGCGGTGAACCTGCTGAACAACTACTTCTTCTTTGTGGGACAGGTCATTTTCCTGTGTATCTACTTTGTGTGCAAGCTGACCGCCAAGGACTTCCGGCTGACCGGGCGCAAGTTCGGGCATCTCTTGTGGGAGAGCGTGCTGGGCGTTGCCATAGGTTGTCTGCTGCTGTTCCCGGCAGTGCTTAGCCTGCTGCAGAACCCGCGCACCATTGACCTTTCCTCCGGCTGGGGCTTTTTGACCTACGCCAAGGTGCAGCAGTATCTGGCTATCCTGCTCAGCTGGATCTTGCCGCCGGACTCTCCTTACCTTACCTCGGTGTGGTCGGAAGGCGTGATCAAGTGGACGAGCATGACGGCCTACCTGCCCCTGTGCAGTCTGGCTGGTGCCATGGCCTACTGGCGCAGCCGCAAGGCCGACAGCAAAAAGCGCATCGTGGCAGTGTGCGCCGTGTGCGCGCTGGTGCCGGTGCTGAACAGCGCCTTCTACGCGCTCAACTCCAGCTACTATGCACGCTGGTACTATATGCCCACCCTTATCCTTGCCGCCATGACCGTGAACGCGCTGGAGGACCCGGATGTTGATCTGGACGCCCCCGCCCGGGGCATTGGCTGGATCATGCTGGCTACGCTGGTGTTTGCGGTGGTGCCCGTGCGGGACGATGCCACCGGGACATGGTCCTTCGGCGTGCTGAAGAACCCGGAACAGTTCTTTGTCGTGCTGGGCTTTGGTCTGCTGGGGCTTGCACTGTACCGCTACCTCTGCGGCATATGGCGGCAGAACAGCCGCTTTGCCCAGCGCATGACGGCGGCGGTGCTGGTGTTTGCCTGCGTGTTCAGCATGGTGCACATCGGCATTGGCAAGTTCGGCCAGTGGCACACCGACAGCGACCTTGTGGAACAGGATACCAACGCCCTGCAGCTGAAAAACGACCTGCCGGAGGGCGACTACCGCATCGACACCTACAAGATCCACGACAACATCGGGATGTGGCTGGATAAGAGCTGTCTGCAATACTTCGGCAGCACGGCGGCTCCCAGCATCCTCAGCTTTTACCCGGGGCTGGGGGTCAAGCGGGACGTGCGCAGCGAGCCGGAGATTGCAAACTACGCCCTGCGCGGCCTTTTGAGCGTGGAGTACCTCATTACCACCCCGGAAAAGCGCGAAAGCTTTGAGGACGAGGCAGACGCGGGCTGGACCTATCTTGCCGACGTGGACGGCTACACGCTGTACCACAACGATAACTACGTTCCCATGGGTTTTACCTACGACTACTATGTGACCAAGGATACCTATGAGGCCTCGGTCAAGACCCTGCGCTCCAATCTGCTGCTGCGGGCGCTGGTGCTGGAGGACGAGGACGTAAAGGCATACGGTCAGTACCTGACCGAGCTGCCGGACGCGATGCTGGACGACCTGCACTACGACAGCTACACGCAGGACTGCGCCGACCGCCGCGCCCACAGCTGCTCGGTGTTCCAGATGAACAACGCGGGCTTCCATGCCGAGATCACACTGGAAAAACAAAACCTCGTCTTTTTCTCTGTGCCCTACGATGACGGCTTTACCGCCTATGTCAACGGCGAAAAGGCCGATATCCTGCGTGTGGACGAGGGACTGATGGCAGTGCTCTGCCCGGCGGGCGCAAGCAGCATCGACTTTGTGTATCAGGCCGCCGGGCTTTCCGCAAGCCGGGTGGTGACCGCAGTGGCCATCCCGGTGTGGGTGGTGTACGTTGCCTACTTTGTGCGCCGCAAGCGCCGCAGCACCGGTGCCCCGGCAGAAGAATGACTTTGACCGGGCCAAAAAATAAAAATTTAAAAATCCCTCTTGACTTTACGAAGATAAAGTGTATAATGCAATCAAACCGATGAGGCGGAAGAGAACCTGCACAGCGCATCTGCAGTGAGCCCGGACAGTGCAAACGGGCGAAAGCGGGGCAGAGTTTCGTGGGCCGCCGAGGGCCGGGCAAACGGGCACAAACCCTAGTAGCTTTGGACGGAAGTCTCCGTTACAGGACAGGGGAGTGTTGGCTCTCCGTGAGTGGCTCTGCTGTATTGGATGCAGAGCAAGCAAGGTGGCACCGCAGAATCGTATTTACCGATCCTGTCCTTGTGGATAACACACAGGGACAGGGTCGTTTTGTTTTAAGACCCGTCCCGCAAAGGGAGCGGGTCTTTTGATTTGCCGCCCGCTCCGGGAAAGGAGTTACCACTATGAAAAACCTGAACATGATCTCCCGCCGCAGCTTCCTGAAGGCCGCTCTGGCCGCTTCCGCTGTTTCTGCCATGACACTGACCGGCTGCGGCGGCGCTGCTTCCGGCTCTGCCTCCAGTGCAGCAGTCTCCTCCTCCGCAGCGGCTTCCGGCAGTACTGCCGCCGCCGGCGAGACTTTCAAGGTGGGCATCGTCAACTATGTGGACCACGCCTCCCTCAACCAGATCGTGGAATCTGTGGAGAGCCGTCTGGACGCCATCGGCAAGGAGAAGGGCGTCACCTTTGACTACGCCGATTACTACGCCAACGCACAGGCCGACCAGTCCAACCTGAACCAGATCGGCGCAGACCTTGTGGCCGACGGCGTGGACGTGATCGTGGCCGTGGCCACCCCCACCGCCGCTACTATGCTGGCCGCTGTGGAGGACACTGACATCCCGGTGGTCTACTCCGCCGTGACCGACCCTGCCGCCGCAGGCTTTGACGGCGAGGAGAACATCACCGGCACCTCCGATGCCCTGAACACCGACGCCATCATGAACCTGATCGTGGCGGCAAACCCCGGCATTGATACCATCGGTCTGCTGTATGACCTGAGTCAGGATGCCTCCACCCAGGCCATTGCGGACGCTAAGGCTTTCTGCGAGAAGAACGGCATCAAGGTGGTAGAAAAGAACGGCACCACCACCGCCGAGGTGCAGATGGCTGCCGAGGCCCTTGTGGCCGCCGGTGTCAAGGCAGTGTTCACCCCCACCGACAACACCGTGATGACCGCCGAGCTGTCCATCTACGAGACCTTTACCGATGCAGGCGTGATGCACTTCACTGGTGCCGACAGCTTTGCTTTGAACGGTGCCTTTGTGGGCTACGGCGTGGATTACGTCCAGCTGGGCGAGGCCACCGCCGATATGGTGGTGGAGCTGCTCTGCGGCGGCAAGACCCCCGCAGACCTGCCCTACCAGACCTTTGATAACGGCATCGTCACCATCAACACCGAGACCGCCGAGGCGCTGGGCTTGGATCTTGCCGCCCTGAAGGAAGCTTTCAAGCCCTACTGCACCGAGATCACCGAGGTGACCACCGCCGAGAACTTCTCCTGAGCGCCCCGCTCCGTCAAAGCCTGACGGTTTTTCCGGCTCTCCCGCAAGGGAGAGCTTTTGGAGGTTCTGGGGAAAGTGGTTCCCCTCTCCCGTGAAAATGCGTTTGTCATACTCCGTAGAACAATGCGGCGCGCATTCAAAATAACATAAAAGGAGCATACACCATGCTGGCGAGTATCTTTTCCCTCAACGTTTTGCAGACAGCGCTGGAGCTGGGCTGCATCTACGGACTGGTGGCGTTGGCACTGTTTCTGAGCTACTCCATCCTGAATATTGCCGACCTTTCCACCGACGGCTGCTTTACGCTGGGCTGCGCCGTGGCCTGTCAAGTGGCGTTGACCGGCCACCCCATCCTTGCGCTGGCGGCTGCTATGGCTGCGGGGGTGTGCTCCGGCTTTGTCACCGCCTTTTTGCAGACAAGGCTCGGGGTGGAAAGCATCATGGCCGGTATCATCGTCAACACCGGCCTGTACACCATCAATCTGGCGGTAATGGGCTTCTCCTCCACCATGTCACTGGTCAAGACCCCTACCATCTTCTCCATGGCAAAAACTTCGCTGGGCTTTCTGGGCAGCTGGTACAAGCTGGTGCTGGCGGCAGTTATCATTGCCATCGCCTGCGCGGCGATGCTGGGCTTTCTGGGCACGCGGCTGGGGCTTTCCATCCGCGCCACCGGCGATAATGCCGCCATGGTGCGGGCTTCCAGCATCAACCCCGCCTTTACCATCACGGTGGGTCTGTGCGTATCCGGTGCGTTGTGTGCGCTGTCCGGCGGGCTGCTGGCACAGTACCAGAAAAGCTGTGATATCAACGTGGGCACCGGCATGGTGACCATTGCACTGGCTTCCCTCATCATCGGCGAGACGCTGGTGGGCAAGCGCACCATGCTGCGCCGCATTCTGGGCGTGGTGTTCGGCAGCTGCCTGTACCGCTTTATCGTGGCGGTAGCGCTGCGGTTCAACGTGCCCGCCGCCGCCATGAAGCTGGTTTCTGCCATCATTGTGGCAGTGGCCATCTCCATGCCCGCCATCCGGGAGCACTTCGCCTTTGAAAAGCGGCGGCACGCTGCCCGTGCCCGCCGCACCGTGACCAACAGGGAGGGACAGTAACATGGAAATGCTGCAACTGAACGACCTGCACAAGACCTTTAACCCCGGCACCGTCAACGAAAAGGTGGCGCTTGCCGGGGTGAGCCTGCAAATGGAAGCCGGAGATTTTGCCACCATCGTGGGCTCCAACGGCGCGGGCAAATCCACCCTATTCAATGCCATCACCGGCGGCTTTATTGCCGATGAGGGCAGCATTCTGCTGGGCGGGCAGGACATCACCTTTGCGCCGGAGCACCAGCGCAGCAAGGTCATCGGACATCTGTTCCAGGACCCGCTCAAGGGCACCGCGCCCAACATGACCATTGAGGAAAATCTGGCGCTGGCCTACCTGCGGGCAGGCACTGCGCCCAACGCCATCTTCTCCCGCATCTCCCGCAAGGATAAGGCGCTCTTCCGCGAAAAGCTTGCTTTGCTGGACATGGGGCTGGAGGACCGCATGAAGCAGCCGGTGGGGCTGCTCTCCGGCGGGCAGCGGCAGGCGCTTACCCTGCTCATGGCTACCCTTGTCACGCCGAAGCTGCTGCTGTTGGACGAGCACACCGCCGCGCTGGATCCCAAAACCGCCGCCAAGGTCATGGAGCTGACGGATCGGATCGTCACAAAGGAGAAGCTGACCACGCTGATGATCACCCACAACATGCGGGACGCCATTCAATACGGCAGCCGCCTTATCATGCTCCACGAGGGCCGGGTGATCCTGGATATTTCCGACGAGGAGAAGAAACAGCTGACCGTGACTGACCTGCTGGCGCAGTTCGCCAAGGTCAGCGGCGATGAATTCGCCAGTGACCGGGCGCTGCTCTCCTGAATACAAGCTTAATCTTTCCCTTTCTCATAGCAACATGGGGACGCTTCCTTGCGGAGCGTCCCCATGTTGCTATATTTTCTTTCATCGTTCCGGATCCCACGAGGCCCGCTGGCGATCTTCGCCATTTTCAGGACGGTCGTAGTAGGCCGCCTTGCTTCCCCGGCGCTCAAAGCCCAGATAGCGGGTGCCCTGAAACGTCAACTCACCGAAATCGCCCTCCGCCAGCTGGCCGTACTCCCGGCCACCGACGCGCAGCTCCATCCGGTCGCCGCTGGCCACCTGAAAGGTCACATAATAGGTGGTGGAGGTGGTGGTATGCATGGCGTTGTTGTCCCCGGTATTGTGGTGGTGCACATCAACATTCTGCCGCTTGGACGACACCGTGGCCTCCACCGTCAGGCGGGGCGAGTTGTTGTTCTTGTTCCATGTACTGATGCCCTTCACCGCCGTGACGATAAACATCACGATCACAACGCCGAATATCAGAAAAAACATGATATTGAACATGCCGAATCCCATTCCAAATCCCATATCAAACCCCATCACCGCGTTTCTCCTTTCATCGGTCAAATGTGTTTTCTCTTTTTCCTATTCTATCCCATCGCCGCCGAAATGTCCATCAACTTCAGGTTGCGGGGAGAAAAATATCCCGCAACTTGAAGTTTACATGGTCTTATTCCTTGGTCAAATGCCGCATGGCGGCTATCTCTTATAGGTTGTAGGGGCGGACGACCCTGTCCGCCCTGACGATGACCACAGCATCTCCGGTAGGGCCGACAGAGTCGTCGGCTCCTACAAAGCGTCCATCAGAACTCCCTGTGTTCACTCTTTCGTCAAATGCCGCATGGCGGCCTTCAGCATCAGCTTTTTAGTGCCCACCGTGTCGAATGCCACCTCCAGCAGCGCGTCGCCGCCCATGGCTCGCACCGACAGCACCAGACCGTGGCCGAATGCGGCGTGCTTCACGCTCTCCCCCGCCTTGATATCCATCAGGGGCGCGCTCTCCCTCTTCACCGCCGCAGCCGCCACATAGGCAGGCTTTTTCGCCGCCGCGCGGTCGCCGTCGACCGCCGTAGTGCTGCGGTTACCGTAGCCGCTGTAGCCACCGCCAAAACCGCCGAAGCCGCCGTCGTCATTATAATCGTCGCTCCAGTGGCGCTCCTGCCGGGGCTCCGGCTTGCCGATCCACTGGCTGTTCTCCTCCGGTATCTCCTCCAGAAAGCGAGAGGGCGTCTCAGGCGTCGTGCGGCCAAACAGCATGCGCTGTCTGGCATTGGTCATGGTAAGATGCTCGCGGGCGCGGGTCATGGCCACATAGCACAGCCGCCGCTCCTCCTCCATCTCCTCCTCGTCGCCCATGGCGCGGTTGCCGGGGAACAGGCCATCCTCCATGCCCACCACGAACACCTCCGGGAATTCCAAGCCCTTGGCGCTGTGCATGGTCATCATCACCACGCAGTTGTCGCTCTCCTCGGCGCTGTCCAGATCGGTGTACAGCGCCACCTCGTCCAGAAAGCCCGACAGGCTGGGATCGTCCGGCTGGTTGTCCAGAAAGGCGTGGATGCTGGAGGTCAATTCCTGCACGTTCTCCAGCCGTCCCCGGCTTTCCATGTCGTTCTTTTCCGTCAGCATAGCGGTATAGCCGCTGCGATTGCAGACGAATTCATAGAACTCCGGCAGGGGCATCTCCCCCACCTTGGCCCGCATTTCCTCCATCAACGCCGTGAAGCTTTCCAGCTTTACAGCCGCTGATTTCAGTTCCGGATAGCTGGATGCGTGGCGGAAAATCTCATACAGGGGCACGCCCTGTGCCGTTGCCAGTATCTGGGCCTTGTCCACCGTGGCCGCGCCGATCTTGCGGGAGGGCACGTTGACGATGCGCCGCACCCGCAGGTCGTCGGTTGGGTTATTGATGACACACAGATAGGCCAGCATGTCCTTGATCTCGGCCCGGTCGAAGAACTTCATGCCGCCAATGATCTTGTAGGGCACGCCGCTGCGCTTGAAGGCATACTCCAGCGCGTTGGACTGGGCGTTCATGCGGTACAGCACCGCGTGATCCTTCCAGTTCATGCCGCGGTTATAGTTCATCATCACCTGACCTACCACGAAGTTGGCCTCGTCCCCCTCGTTGAAGGTGGTCTTGATGAGCACCTTCTCCCCCGCGCCGTTGCGGGTCCACAGGGTCTTGCCCTTGCGGCCCTGATTGTGGCGGATCACGGCGTTGGCGGCATCCAGAATGTTCTGAGTGGAGCGGTAGTTCTGCTCCAAGCGGATGGTACGCACGCCGCGATACTGCTTCTCAAAGCTGAGGATGTTCTCGATATTGGCGCCCCGGAAGCGGTAGATGCTCTGGTCGTCGTCGCCCACCACGCAGATGTTCTGATAGCCGCCTGCCAGCAGACTGGTCAGCAGGTATTGCAGGTGGTTGGTGTCCTGATACTCGTCCACCAGCACGTAGCGGAACTTCCGCTGATAGTACTCCCGCACCTCGGGGCGGCCTTGCAGCAGCTGCACCGTCAGCAGAATGATATCGTCAAAGTCCAGCGCGTTGGCATCCCGGAGCTTTTTCGTGTAAAGGGAATATACTTTCGCGATCCTGGTTTTCCGCCAGTCGTTGTTCTTCTCCCAGTAGGCGCGGAAGTCCTCCGGCAGCAGCATTTCATCTTTCGCACGGGAAATAACCGACAGGATCTCCCGAACGGGGAAGGTCTTTTCGTCCAGCTCCAGCTCCTTCAGGCAATCCTTCAACACCCGCTTGCTGTCGTCGGTGTCGTAGATGGTGAAATCACGGGAATAGCCGATCTGCTCGATATCCCGCCGCAGAATACGAACGCAGGCAGAATGGAAGGTGGACGCCCACACGTCACGGGCCTCCTCTCCCAGCATCCGCTCCAGACGCTCCTTCAGCTCGTTGGCCGCCTTGTTGGTAAAGGTGATGGCCAACACCTCCCACGGGCGGGCAGGCTCTACCGCGCACAGGTACTGCATCAACGGCTGCTGATCCGCCGCAGGGTGGGCGGCGTACTCCTCCAGAAAGGTCACCATATCCTCCGAGATTGGGATAGGGATCTCCTCCGTGTCGCTGCCCCGGCCATAGCGCAGCAGATTGGCCACCCGGTGGATCAGTACCGTGGTCTTACCGCTGCCGGCACCGGCCAGCAGCAGCAGCGGCCCCTCAGTGGTCATCACGCCCTGCTGCTGCATGTCGTTCAGATGGGCATACTCCACGGCAATGGCCTTTCGCCGTGCCTGAATAAACTTTTGTTCCAGTTCCGTCATAGCGCACGTTCCCCTATCCCTTGTGGTATTATTCCTTATTTTAATACAAAATCCTGTTCAGGTCAATATCTTCCCAAAATTTTAGAATTTTTGTTCCATTTTCCCTTGACAGAAACTCTTGTTCGATATATAATGTGCATCGAACAAACATTCCAACGGAGGTAATCGTTATGACTGCTATGGGATATGTGATCGTGATTCTGGGCACGCTGTCCGCTTCTGTGAACCTGATGCACCTGATCGACCGGCTGGAGCGTCCCCAGCGGAGTCAGCGCCGCCGCACTGCGGCCTGAACCATGGAGCTTCTGGAGAAGCTGACGATCCTCTCGGACGCCGCCAAGTATGACGCCGCCTGCACATCCAGCGGCGTCAAGCGCAGCTTTCAGCCGGGGAAAATCGGCAACACGTCCTCCTCCATCGCCGGGTGCTGTCACAGCTTTTCCGCCGACGGGCGGTGCATTACGCTGCTGAAGGTGCTGATGACCAACTGTTGCGTCTATGACTGCAAGTACTGTGTCAACCGGCGCTCCAACGACGTGCGGCGCACCGCATTCACGCCCCGGGAGTTGGCTGAGCTGACCATCGGCTTTTATCGGCGGAACTATATTGAAGGGCTGTTTCTCTCCTCCGGTGTGCTGCGCAATGCCGATTATACCAC
>OFMD01002026.1_pt1 | contig 11140 bp, 8 predicted proteins | sample 1541211 | NCBI WGS metagenome assembly OFMD01 (sample SAMN04209231, study PRJEB22552) | human gut metagenome | biome: gut; material: feces | host: Homo sapiens | place: USA: Oklahoma | reverse complement strand
CACGTTTGCAGGCCGAGCGGTATTTTCTCCGCCGCACATGTCGCCGGAGAAAATGGCTGGACTTTCTTTCGCCGCGCCATTGGCGAAAGGCGGCGCGCACGTTTGATCAACCGAGGGGAGCGCGTTGCGCTCCCTGTTTTTTACACGATGCGCTTAAAGAGCTTGTCCAGCTCCCGGCGCGTGAGCGTCACGGCGACGGGGCGTCCGTGCGGGCAGTATTTCACCTCGCCCGCGCACACCGCGTCCGCCAGACGCAGCAGCTCCTCGGGCTCTGTCTGCCAGCCGGCCTTGATGGCCGCCTTGCATGCCACGGTCTTGAGCACCTCGTCGCGCACGGCCTGCGCGTCCGTGTGCGCGCCGTGGCGCAGCTGCGCGCAGATCTCCTCGAGCGCGGGCAGTGCGTCGCCCGCGTCGATCTGAGCGGGCACGCCGCGCAGGATGTAGTCGCTGCGGCCGAACGGCTCGAGCGTGAAGCCGAGCTCCGCGAGCGTGTCGCCGTGCTGCTGCAGCACCTCCGCGTTGCTCGCGTCGGGCGTGAAGGGCAGCGGCTCGAGCAGCGTCTGCGACGGGATGTCAGCGGGGTTCTGGCGCAGGCGGTCAAAGTTGATGCGCTCGTGCGCCGCGTGCTTGTCGATGAGGATGAGCGTATCGCCCTTTTCCACGAGGATGTAGGTGTGCATCGCCTCGCCGATCAGGCGGGCGGGCGGCGTCTCCGGCGGCACGGCGCGCGCGAGCGGCGACGGGGTCTCCTGCTCGGCGGGCTCGGGCTCAAGCGCGGTCTGCACGCCCTGTACGACTGGCTTCGGTATGGGCGGCTGCGGCGCTGTGCGCGAGGGCGCGGGGAATACCGGCGGCGGCGTCACGCGCGGCGCTGCAAAGGCCGACGCCGTCGGCGAGCGGAACGAGACCGCCTCCTCCGCCGGAACGGCGGGGGCATAGGTGCGCGCGCCGGAAAATACCGGCGCAGCAGGCACGCTCCGGCTCGGCGCGGCGGGCAGGAAGGGGTCCGCCTTCGGCGCGGGCGCGGATGCCGGCTCGGGCTTGGGCACGCTCGGCTTCGGCGCTGCGGCTGCGGGGGCGCGCTCTGCCTCGAGCGCTGCGCGCGCGCCGTAATACACGGCGTCGAACACCGCGCGCTCGTGCGAAAATTTCACCTCGGTCTTTGCCGGGTGGACGTTCACGTCCACGGCCGCACAGCTGAGCTCCACATACAGCACGCACGCGGGAAACCGTCCCACGAGCAGCGTGTTGCGGTAGGCCTGCTCGAGCGCGGCCTGCAGCGCGGCGGATTTGATCCAGCGGCCGTTGCAGAAAAAATGCTGCTGCGCGCGGCTGCCGCGCCCGGCGGCAGGGGAAGAGATGAAGCCGTGCACGCGCACGCCGTCGACCTCGCCCTCACAGGGCAGAAGCGTCTTTGCCAGCTCACGCCCGAGCAGGCTGTAGACGCAGCTGTCGAGCTTGTTGTCGCCGGGGGAGAAGAACAGCTCCTCCCCGTCGCGGATGCAGCGCACGGACACATCCGGCCGGCCGAGCGCGCACCGCAGTGCGGCGGCGGCGCAGGCGGCGCCCTCCGCGCGGTCGGTCTTGAGAAACTTGCGCCGGGCGGGCGTGTTGTAAAACAGGTCGCGCACGATCATCGTCGTGCCCTCGGGGCAGCCGGTCTCGTACATGTCCTGGATCTCGCCCGCGTCGAGCGTCATGTGCGTGCCGCCCGGCGCGCCGCGCCGCCGCGTCGTGAGCGTGATGTGCGACACGGCGCTGATGGCGGCCAGCGCCTCGCCGCGAAAGCCCATCGTGCCGATGGCCTCGAGCCCCTGCGCATCGTGCAGCTTGCTCGTCGCGTGGCGCAAAAACGCGATGCCCGCGTCCTCGGGCGTCATGCCGCAGCCGTCGTCGGTCACGCGCAGGTAGGTCGCGCCGCCGCCGCGCAGCTCCACCGTCACGGTGCGGGCCCCGGCGTCGAACGCATTTTCCACCAGCTCCTTGACCACGGAGGCGGGCCGCTCGACGACCTCGCCCGCGGCGATCAGATCCGCAAGGTGCGGAGAGAGAATTTGAATATCGGGCATGGTTTGCCCTCCTTTGTGCACAGTCCGCGGGAAGCGAGCCTCCCGCGCGTATATTATAAAGGATTGGCATTGAAAATTCCACCGCGAAATGCTACAATATTCTATCACACTTCAAATTTTACCCGGATATATCCGGCGGATAGGCAGGAGCATTGCATGAGCTATCAGAGAGTAGAGATCCCCGAATCGGACATCCAGCGCCAGCTGGACATCTGCGCGCAGCTGCGCGCGCATTTTTCCGCCGGCGGCCGTCAGCCGCTGGCCATGGTCGACACCTACGGCTGCCAGCAGAACGAGGCCGACAGCGAAAAGCTGCGCGGCTATCTGCGCGCCATGGGCTTTGATTTCACGCAGGACGAATTCGCGGCCGACGTCGTCGTCATGAACACCTGCGCCGTGCGCGAGCACGCCGAGACGCGCGTGTTCGGCAACGTCGGCGCGCTGACGCACACCAAGGCGCGCAATCCCGAGCAGATCATCGCGGTCTGCGGCTGCATGGCGCAGCAGGAGCACGTGGCCGAGAAGCTGAAAAAGTCCTACCGCATCGTTGACCTCGTCTTCGGACCGCACGAGCTGTGGCGCTTCCCGGAGCTGCTGCGCAGCGTCTGCACCGAGCACCGGCGCGTGTTCGCCATCGACCCGGCGGACGGCAGCGTCGCCGAGGGCATCCCGCGGCAGCGCGACGGCAGCGTCAAGGCGTGGCTGTCGATCATGTACGGGTGCAACAACTTCTGCACCTACTGCATCGTGCCGTATGTGCGCGGGCGCGAGCGCTCCCGCCACCCGGAGGAGATCGTGCAAGAGGCGCGCGAGCTCGTTGCGGCGGGATACAAGGACATCACGCTGCTGGGGCAGAATGTCGATTCCTACGGCCGCGACCTTGACGAGGACGTGGACTTTGCCGACCTCATCCGGCGCATCAACGCCATCCCGGGCGACTTTGTCATCCGCTTCATGAGCAGCCACCCGAAGGACGCGACGGAAAAGCTCTTCCGCGCCATGGCCGAGTGCGAAAAGTGCGCGCACCAGATGCACCTGCCCGTGCAGAGCGGCAACGACCGCGTCCTGCACGCGATGAACCGCGGCTACACGCGCGAGAAATATCTGGCGCAGGTGGCGCTTGCGCGGCAGTATATGCCCGACCTTGTGCTCACGACGGACATCATCGTGGGCTTTCCCGGCGAGACGGACGAAGAGTTTCAGGACACGCTCTCGCTCGTCGAGGCCGTGCGCTATGACGCGATGTTCACCTTCATCTATTCGCCGCGCGTCGGCACACCGGCGGCAAAGATGCCCGACCCTTACACCCGCGCGCAGAAGCAGGTGCGCTTTGACGCGCTCGTCGCATCGGCCAACGCCATCTCTGAGCAGAAGCACCGCGCCTATGAGGGCAGCGTGCAGCGCGTGCTCGTCGACGGGGCGGACGGCCGGGGCGACTATCCGCTCACGGCGCGCACGAAGGGCGGCCGGCTGGTGCATATGCGCGGCAGCGAGGCGCTCGTCGGGCAGTTCGTGGATGTGAAGATCACCGGCAGCAACACCTGGGCGCTCTACGGCGAGGAGGCGTGACATGGCGGAACTGACGCCGATGAAGCGGCAATATTACGAGATCAAGCAGCGCAATCCCGACTGCCTGCTGTTTTTCCGGCTGGGCGATTTTTATGAGATGTTCGACGACGATGCGCGCCTGGCCGCGCGCGAGCTCGACCTCACGCTCACGACGCGCGACCGCAACGTCGAAGACCCCGCCGAGCGCACGCCCATGTGCGGCGTGCCGTACCACTCGGCCGAGGCGTACATCGGCCGCCTGATCGCCAAGGGCTATAAGGTGGCCATCTGCGAGCAGATGGAGGATCCCGCGCTTGCCAAGGGGCTGGTCGAGCGGGACATCATCCGCATCATCACGCCCGGCACGGTCACGGAGTCCTCGATGCTCGAGGAGAACAAGTCGAACTATCTCGGCGCGGTGTATCTGAGCGCACAGTCCGGCGGCACGGCGTTCTGCGACCTCTCGACGGGGGAGTTCTGCGCCGCGAGCTACCCGGCCGACGCCGTGAGCCACATCCTCAACGAGCTCGGGCGCTTTGCCCCGCGCGAGGCCGTATGCGCCGACGCGGCGGCGGAAAATGACGACATCCGCACCTTCCTCACCAAGCGCCTCGGCAGTCTGGTCGAGGCGGGCGGCGACCGGTTTGAATACATGGCGGCGGCTGCGCGCGTGTGCGAGCAGTTTGACGTGCAGAGCACGGACGAGCTCGGCCTCGGTGAGGCGCCGGCGGCCGTGTGCGCGGCTGGCGCGCTGCTAGCCTATCTGCACGAGACGCAAAAGTGCGACCTCGGCCACATCCGGCGGCTGGAGCTGCTGGGCGACGACCACTACATGGAGCTCGATTACACCACGCGCCGCAATCTGGAGCTGACGGAAAACCTCCGCTCCGGCGAAAAGCGCGGCAGCCTCCTCTGGGTGCTCGACAAGACGAAAACGCCCATGGGCGGCCGCCTGCTGCGCACCTGGGTCGAGCGCCCGCTGCTGAGCCCCGTGCAGATCCGCCGCCGCCTCGGCGCGGTGGAGGAGCTGGTGGGTGAGAGCGTGCTGCGGGGCGAACTGATCTGCTGCCTGCGGGAGATCGGCGATATGCAGCGCCTTGTCTCGCGTGCGGTGTACGGCTCGGCCAACGGGCGCGACCTGCACGCGCTGGCGCTCTGCTGCGCGCAGCTGCCGCAGCTGACGGCGCTGCTGCAGAACGTGCACAGTGCGGCGCTGCGCGACATCGCGCAGATGGACACGCTCGCCGATCTCTGCGCGCGCATCGACCGCGCGATCTGCGACGAGCCGCCGTTTTCCGTGCGCGAGGGCGGTATCCTCCGCCCCGGCTACAGCGAGGAGGTCGACCGCCTGCGCAACGTGCGCGACCACGGCGCGCAGACCGTTGCCGAACTCGAGCAGCGCGAGCGTGAGCGCACGGGCGCAAAGAAGCTCAAGGTCGGCTACAACAAGGTTTTCGGTTATTATATCGACATTCCCAACAGCGCGGGCATCACCGAGCTGCCGGAGGACTATATCCGCAAGCAGACGCTGGTGTCGAGCGAGCGGTATTTCACGCACGAGCTCAAGGAGCTCGAGAACACGCTCCTGACGGCGCGCGAGCGCATCGCGGAGCTGGAATACCAGCTCTTCAACGAAGTGCGCCAGCTCGTCGCCGACGAGGTCGCGCGCGTGCAGGCGGCGGCGGATGCCGTGGCGCGGCTCGACGCGCTGTGCTCACTGGCCGAGACCGCCGTGAAGAACAATTACGTCTGCCCCGAGGTGGATCTGTCGCGCACGCTCGACATCCGCGAGGGGCGTCACCCCGTCGTCGAGCAGGCGCAAAAGGACAGCCTCTTCGTCCCGAACGATACGTTTCTCAACGATGCCGATGACCGCGTCGCCATCGTGACCGGACCGAACATGGCCGGCAAATCCACCTATATGCGCCAGACCGCACTCATCGTGCTCATGGCGCAGATGGGCTCGTTCGTCCCGGCGAAAAGCGCCGTCATCGGCGTGGTCGACCGTGTGTTCACGCGCATCGGCGCGTCCGACGACCTGGCCGCCGGACAGAGCACGTTCATGGTCGAGATGAGCGAGATGGCCAACATCCTCCGCCACGCCACGGCGCAGAGCCTGCTCATCCTCGACGAGATCGGCCGCGGCACGTCGACGTATGACGGCATGGCCATCGCGCGCGCGGTGCTCGAATACTGCGCAGATCCCCGCCGCCTCGGCGCCAAGACCATGTTCGCCACGCACTACCATGAGCTGACCGCGCTCGAGCAGACGCTGCCCGGCGTGCGCAACTACAACATCACGGCCAAAAAGCAGGGCGGCACGCTGCTGTTCCTGCGCAAGATCGTCGCGGGCGCGGCCGACGACAGCTACGGCATCGAGGTCGCAAAGCTCGCCGGCGTGCCGGACACGATCATCACGAAGGCCAAGACCTACCTGCGCGAGCTGGAGTCCGGCGCGGCGCAGCCCGCCGCCCCCGCGCACCCGGCGCAGGACGATGCGCAGATGACGCTCGGCGACGCCGCCGGAGACGTCATCGCCGAGCAGCTGCGCACCATTGACCTCAACACCATCACGCCGCTCGAGGCCATGCGCCTGCTCTTTGAGCTGCAGCAGAAAGCGAGGGGCTGATATGCGCAGAGCCAAAGCAGAGTGGAGCGATCCCATGCCCCGCGGCGCGCGCATCGCGGGCTGGGTCTATTTTCCCATCCACGTGGCCGTGCTGCCGCTGACGATCGGCGCACTGCTCATGGCGGTGCTCGGCGAGCTGCCGTCGGACGTGACGTGCAACGTTCTGTATTACCTCATCGGCCTCGTGTTCACGCTCGCCGTCATGTGGCGCTTCCTGCACCGCAGCTATGACACGATGGCCGGCAGCATCCTGCGCTGCATCGGCATGATGCTCGCCGCCTACGGCATCGACGTGCTGCTCTCTCTCGTGCTGCAGCTCGGCACGGGGCTCATCGGCGAGCTGCCCGTGCCGAACAACGACGCCGTGACCGGCCTTGCCAAAGTGGACTACAAGCGCATGACCGCCGTCGCGGTGCTCATGGCGCCGCTCGTGGAGGAGTGCCTGTTTCGCGGCGTGGTCTTCGGCACCATCCGGCCGCGCAGCCGCTTCTGGGCGTATACCGTGTCGATCGCGCTCTTTTCGCTCTACCACGTCTGGCAGTACGCCGTCATGTACGGCGATCCGAAGCTGCTGCTCTCGGCGCTGGCGTATGTGCCGGTGTCGGCCGCGCTCACGTTCTGCTATGAGCAGACGCGCTCGATCTGGCCGCCGGTGTTTTTCCATATGTTCATCAACGCCATGTCGCTCACGCTGGTGGGCGCGTAACGCAAAAAGAAGAACCGCCGCTTTCCGTGCCCGGAAAGCGGCGGTTCTTTTATGCTTCGATTCTCTCGTACACGCAAAACTGATAGCCCACGCCGTCGTGCTCGGCACGCGGCTCGGCAGACACGCAGCGCCACGCGGGGTCAGCGTCCAGATCCGGGAAAAACACGTCCGAGTGGGGCGCGGCGTCGATCTTCGTGACGTATACGCGCGTCATGTGGGGGAACATCTGCCGGAACACGCTGTCTCCGCCGATGACGAAGCAGCGCGCGTGCTGCGCGGCGGCGGCCACGGCCTCGTCCGGGGAATGCACCACCTGCGTGCCCTCGATCGTGATGTTCCGGCGCGAGAGCACAAAGTTTTCGCGGCCGGGCAGCGGCTTTCCGCCCGGAAAATCCTCCAGCGTGCGCCGCCCGACGATCACGGCGGCGCCCATCGTCAGCTCCCGGAAGCGGCGGCGGTCGGCGGGGATCACGAGCGGCTGTGTGCCCTTGGCACCGATGCCCCAGTCGGCATAGACGGCAACGATTGCATCCATGGCAGGCCCTCCTTACACCGCGATGGGGATCTTCCCCGTGAACTCGCTGTATTCGTAGCCCTCGACCTGGAAGCTGTCGCGGGTGAAGGCGTAAAAATCGTTGACGGACGGGTCGATGAGAAACTTCGGCGCCGGCTTCGGCTCGTTTTGGATGATCTGCTCGATGACCGGCACGTGGCGGTCGTAGATGTGCGCGTCGGCGATGACGTGCACCAGCTCGCCCACCTGCAGCCCGGACACCTGCGCAAACATATGCACGAGCACGGCGTACTGCACGACGTTCCAGTTGTTCGCCGCGAGCATGTCCTGACTGCGCTGGTTGAGGATGGCGTTGAGGGTGTTGCCCGAGACGTTGAAGGTCATCGAATATGCGCAGGGGTAGAGCGCCATCTCGTGCAGATCCTCGAACGTGTAGATGTTCGTCAGGATGCGGCGGGAGGCGGGGTTGTGCTTCAGGTCATAGAGCACGCGGTCCACCTGGTCGAATTCGCCCTCGGGATATTTGTGCTTGACGCCGAGCTGATAGCCGTAGGCCTTGCCGATCGAGCCGGTCTCGTCGGCCCACTGATCCCAGATGTGGCCGCGCAGGTCGTGGATGTTGTTTGACTTCTGCTGCCAGATCCACAGCAGCTCGTCCACGGCGGTTTTCCAATAGGTGCGCCGCAGCGTCAGCAGCGGAAACTCCTCGGACAGGTCGTAGCGGTTGACGATGCCGAACTTCTTGACCGTGTGCGCCGGAGCGCCGTCGTCCTCCCAGTGGGGGCGCACGGTCCGGTCGGTATCCCAGACGCCGTTTTCCAGTATGTCGCGGCAGTTGCGGATGAATACCTCGTCTGCGTAGCTCATGATTCGGCTCCTTTCGAAAAAACAATGACATATCAGTTTATCACACGGACGGCGGAGTTGTAAATGGCGAAAGCCGAAAAGGCGCCGCACCGCGGTTATTTTACGAAAGGCATAAAAATGCAGGGTAAATTTGGTCAAAATGCCACGGAGATTTGACACGTTTTTTGCACACAGACCGTCCCGTTTTCGGCTGTGGGATGCTATAATCAAAGAAGCGATACCCTAAATCATGAAACGGAGGATATCACATGAAGCACATGAAGAAATTGCTTTCTCTGCTGCTGGTGCTTTGCCTCGTGCTGAGCCTGAGCTGCACGGCATTTGCGGCCGGAGCGGAAAAGCCGCTGGACGGAAAGACCGTCATCCTGCACTCGAACGACGTGCACGGTGCGATCGATCTGTACGCGGCCATGGCAGCCCTGAAGGCGGACTATGAGGCGCAGGGCGCGGAGGTCATCCTTGCCGACGCCGGCGACTACAGTCAGGGCACCGTCTATGTCAGCGTCAACAAGGGCGCGGACGCGGTGACCATGATGAACGCGACCGGCTATGACGTTGTCACCCTCGGCAACCACGAGTTTGACTACGGCTATGCGCAGCTGGTGGAGAACATGAAGGCCGCCAAATTCCAGGTCCTGTGTGCCGACGTGCTCGGTGCCGACGGCAAGACCATCTATGACGCCAACACCATCATCGAAAAGGGCGGCGTGAAGATCGGCTTCTTCGGTCTCGAGACCCCCGAGGCGCAGACCAAGGCCAACCCCAAGCTCATTCAGGGCCTGAAGTTCCTCGCCGGAGCGGACGGCAAGGAGCTCTATAACTGCGCGGCCGCACAGGTCGCAGACCTGAAGGCGAAGGGCGCAGACCTCGTCGTCTGCCTCGCGCATCTGGGCGTGGACGAGAGCTCCGAGCCCTACACCTCCTATGATCTGGCCAAGAACGTGCAGGGCATCGATTTCATCATCGACGGCCACTCCCACACCGTCATGACCGCCGGCCCGAACGGTGAGCACATCCAGTCGACCGGCACGGCCTTTGCCAACATCGGCGTCATCACCATTGACAACGCCACGAAGAAGATCGAGAGCAATGAGCTCAAGGCCATCTGGCACAAAGAAAAGATCGACGGCAAGTCCGTCACCGTCGTTGACTACAAAACGCGCGACGAAAAGGTCGCCGCGGCCGCCAAGGCCATCATCGACCCCATCGACAAGGCCTACGGCGAGAAGTTCGCCGTGAGCGAGGTGGCGCTCAACGGCGCGAAGGCGCCCAACGGCAACCGTGACTCCGAGACCAACCTCGGCGACCTGATCACGGACGCCATGCTCTGGAAGGTGCTTGCCGACGCGGAGATCACCGTTCCGGAGGAGAACGTGGTCGCCATTACCAACGGCGGCGGCATCCGCGCGAGCATCGGCGTGGGCGACGTCACGAAGAAGGACATCAACACCGTGCTGCCGTTCGGCAACACGCTCGCCGTGGTCTACGTGAAGGGCTCCGAGCTGCTCGAGGCGCTCGAGGCCAGCACGTACTGCACGCCGGAATCCATCGGCGGCTTCCCGCAGGTGGCGGGCATGCAGTTCACGGTCGCGACGTATGAAACGTACGACAAGAACGACGAATCCTATCCGAACTCCACGTACTACGGCCCCAAGACCATCAACCGCGTGACCATCGGCTCGATCAACGGCAAGGACTTTGACCCCGAGGCCACCTATGCCGTCATCACGAACAACTTCGTGGCCGGCGGCGGCGACACGTACTATGCGTTTGCCGCAGCCACCAACCAGTTCGACACCGGCCTGCCGCTGGACGAGGTGGTCATGGAATACATCACCAAGGAGCTCAAGGGCGTGATCGGCGAGACCTATGCCGAGCCTGCCGGACGCATCGTGGTCGATCAGGGCGTCGCCCCGGCGATCGCCGATGTGCAGAGCATGGTCATGGGCGAGGCTTCCTACACGGCCGAGAGCTACAAGGCCTATGCCGCCGTCGAGGCCAAGCTGGCCGCCGCCGAGACCGAGGCCGAGCGCGTGGCGCTGTGCGCCGAGCTGCGCGCCGCGGTTTCCGGTCTGAAGGTTGTTGAAAACACGTTTGACGACGCCACGAGCGGCTGGTATAAGCCCGCCGTCGACTTTGCGCAGGCGTCCGGCCTAATGTCCGGCATGGGCGACAACAAGTTCGCCCCCGACGTCACGACGACCCGCGCCATGGTCGCGCAGGTGATGTATGAGCTCGCGGACGAGCCCGACGTGTCCGGTCTGACCTGCCCGCTGAGCGATGTCGACTCCACCGCGTGGTACGCGGATGCGGTCATCTGGGCCTACAACGCCGGCGTGGTCAGCGGCTATGAGGACGGCACGTTCCGCCCGGGCCGCGCCATCACCCGTCAGGAGATGGCCGTCATGTTCTACGGCATGCTCTTCGGTACGGATTCCATCCTCGCCGAGGATGACATCAAGCTCGCCCTCGGCGCGTTCAAGGACGGCGACACGGTCGCTTCCTGGGCACGCGAGGCGGTCGCTGTCTGCTACATCAGCGGGATCATGGTCGGCGACAACGGTTCCTTCAAGCCGACCGACCTGCTCAGCCGCGCGCAGCTCGCGCAGGTGTTCCGCAGCTTCTACGAGACGCAGCTGACCTTTGCGCTCGACGAGCTTCCGGCTGCGCCCGACCAGCCGAGCACGCCCGAGCAGCCCAGCACGCCCGAGCAGCCCAGCACGCCTGTGCAGCCGAGCGCGCCCGAGCAGCCCAGCATGCCCACCGCAGCGTAATTGCAATCCCCCCCCCGCCCGCACGGAGACCCG
>OFMD01002022.1_pt1 | contig 11147 bp, 12 predicted proteins | sample 1541211 | NCBI WGS metagenome assembly OFMD01 (sample SAMN04209231, study PRJEB22552) | human gut metagenome | biome: gut; material: feces | host: Homo sapiens | place: USA: Oklahoma | reverse complement strand
GTACTGGTGGCAGGAAAATTTCTGTTTGGATGGGTGAATGGAAATAACTACGCCCGAAATAGTGCCTCCATCGTGATTGCCCTTAAGTGCCTAGAGCGATTTCCGGGAGAAGTGGCCGTTGCGTTGTTGGACCAAAGCTGTTGTGGCTTTCAGGGGTATCAGCAGTTGCAAAGTGACTTAAAGCGGAGGAAATTAAGAAAGAAAGTGCTTGTATTGGACTGCGTGACCAGCGGAGAAGAATTGCATCTTCACAGTGTGGAGACAGCACCAGAGCTGGAAGGTGTCCAAAATCATACATTGTCGGTGCAGGAAGAACGGGGAAGTGTGCTGGAGCTGTTCCCTGATTGCATGATTCTTACCGGCGGACGACGTGCCGGAGATGAAACTGTGGTCCTGGATACCCGCAGCGGAAAGGATCGTCAGATTCGACTGGAAAAAATGGAACAGACTGTGGAGATTGTTCATCAATTGGTGGAGTTCCAGCACGGAACTACCGAGAGCTAATCTCCTAGCAAAGTCTGCAAATAAAAAGTCAATAGGGAGATGAAGAAAAATTGAGGCGGGAAAAGGGCATAGCAAAAGCGGCCAGCGGGTAGAGTGCGCTGGCCGGATAGGAAAATATGTAGCCGAGGGAGGAGAAGATTACGTGAGGATCCAAGAACACCCAATCTTGGGTGGCTATGAAAAAGGCAGACTGGTTACCTTTACTATGGATGGAAAGGAAATGCAGGGCTATGAAGGGGAACCTATTGCAGCAGCCCTGAAAGCGGCGGGCGTTATGACCCACAGGTACACCTTAAAAAACCATGAGCCACGGGGTATTTTCTGTGCTATCGGGCGCTGTACGGACTGCGTTATGATCGTGGATGGCGAACCTAATGTGCGGACCTGTATTACTCCCCTGAAGGCAGGAATGAAGGTGCAGACCCAGTACGGCGTATCCGCAAAGGAGGAGTAAGGCATGACGCGATATGATCTGATTGTGGTAGGAGCTGGCCCGGCCGGACTTTCTGCCGCCATTCAGGCGGCTCGCTATGGCGCAAAGGTGGCTGTGTTTGATGAAAATGCTAGCCCCGGCGGACAGTTGTTCAAGCAGATTCATAAATTCTTTGGCTCAAAAGAGCATCACGCCAAGGTGCGTGGCTTTAACATCGGCAAAGAGTTGCTGCAGGAGGCCTCAGATGCCGGTGTGACCGTCCACCTAAATGCGGTTGTTATGGGAATCTATGATGATAAAGAGATTCTGGTCAATATGCAAGGCGAGACGGCCCACTACAAAGGAGACACTATTATTGTGGCAGCAGGAGCCAGAGAAAATATGATTCCTTTTCCGGGATGGACTCTTCCTGGTGTGATGGGGGCTGGTGCAGCCCAAACTCTGATGAATCTGCACGGGGTTCAGCCTGGGCAGCGAGTGCTGATGGTTGGTAGCGGCAATGTGGGCCTTGTGGTTGGCTATCAGCTCATTCAGGCTGGGGTGGAGCTGGTGGCAGTGATTGATGCAGCGCCCAGAGTGGGTGGATACGGTGTCCATGCAGCAAAACTAGCCCGTATGGGGGTGCCGTTCTATGTGTCGCATACAGTGCTGAAGGCAGAAGGAACGGATCACGTCACGGGAGCGGTAATTTCTCGGGTAGATAATAAATTCCAGCCCATTCCCGGTACGGAGCGTCATTTTGATGTCGATACCATCTGCATGGCGGTAGGGCTGAGTCCAATGAGCCAATTGACCAGTATGATTAAGTGCAATTCAGAGGATCGGGGTGGCACTGTCCCCACAATCAACGGTTGGGGAGAAACTTCCGTACCTGGAATCTATGCAGCAGGAGACGTGGCTGGAATTGAGGAAGCCAGTTCTGCTATGATCAACGGCCGCATTGCCGGCACTGCGGCGGCAGAGAGACTGGGCTACATAACAGAACGAGAGAGAGACAAAACGGTAGAGACACTACGAGCATCTCTGAGGCAACTCCATGAAGGTATGTTTAGCCCGGAAAACAAGGGGCGCACTGATCTGACTGTTACGGATGAAGGAATTGCCCTATCCCAGACTCTGCTGAAAAAGGGCTATGTGGCCGATGATGAAATTGAGCGCTTCCCCGGTGTGAAACATCATAAAGGGATTCATCCGGTTATTGAATGCACTCAAAATATTCCCTGCAATCCTTGCCAGGATGCCTGCAAGTTTGGATGTATAAAGGTGGGAGATCAGATTACCCGTCTGCCTGAAGTAAATGAAGATGCACAGTGTACCGGCTGTGGTATGTGTGTGGCTTCCTGTTCTGGACAGGCCATCTTTTTGGTGGATGAAGATATAGGAGATGGATTTGCCAGTGTAACGATGCCTTATGAGCTGCTCCCATATCCTAAGGCCGGAGAGACTGGCGTAGCGCTGGGCAGGGATGGAAGTGTGGTTTGTGAGGCACAGGTCATGTCCTGCCGGACTGCCCCAGCCTTTGACCGTACTGCTCTGCTGACCGTCCGTGTACCCCAGGATATGTGTATGAAGGCAAGATTTTTTCGCAGGGAGGTGGGCGAGTAATGGCAATTTTTGATCGGAGCCTGGACCTGGGTCCCTATGTGCCGGGGCCAGATGACGATATGATTGTATGTCGATGTGAGGAGATTACCAAAGGTGAGATCCGGCGGGCAATTCATGAGGGAATGTACACCATGACAGAAATCCGCAGATATCTGAGAGCGGGTATGGGCCTGTGCCAGGGCAATACCTGCGGGCGGAATGTGAAAAATATCTTGGCCGCTGAACTGGGGTGTCGTCCGACTCAACTGGAGGATTGTACCGCGCGGGGACCTGCCCGGCCAGTCGTGGTAGATACCTATGGGAAGGAGGTATATGACCGTGACTAATACAGCTGATGTAATTGTAATTGGTTCTGGTATTGTGGGTAGTGCTACTGCTTATGAACTGGCCAAGCGTGGAATTAAGGTGACCGTGCTGGAGAAGTACTCCAACGTGGGTGACGGTGCGTCCAGCCGCAATGGTGCTGGCGTGCGCCTTGGTGGACGTGTATCACCAGAAGCCGAGTTAGCAGCCAAAGCCATCTACGACATTTGGCCGTCTCTGGGGCAGGAATTGGATGCTGATTTGGAATATGTACGCGCAGGAAGTTTGACCTTAGCACATTCGGAAAGCCAGATTGCCAGTTTGAATAAGAAGTTGGTCAAAGACCGGATGGCGGGCGTGCCTTCCAGTCTGGTGGACGGGAAACAGGCACGGGAGATCTGTCCCTATCTTTCGGATTACGTAGAACAAGCGGTTTGGAGTGAAATGGATGGCCATGCAAACCCTATGATGACTACTTTGGCCTATTACCGGGCAGCCCGCCGCTTGGGGGTGCGCTATATCACGGGAGAAAATGTGGTGGCGCTGGAGAAGCAGAGAGGATGCATTCGGAGAGTAATTACTCAAGACGGGAATATCTATGAAGCGGATAAAGTGGTCCTGGCGGCGGGCTTTAATTCCAGACGGATTGCCAAAACTGTGGGACTATGGATTCCCTTCTTGAAGCGGGTGGATGAGTGCCTGATTACTGAGGTTCAGCCTCCCATGTTCCAGGTTCGTGTGAGTTGTGCCGATGGAAACTTCTACGGCAGTCAGACCAAACATGGCTCGTTTATTTTCGGAGGAAACACGAACCTGGAAAGATACGAGGAATGCTACGATGACAAGCCTATCAACACAGACAAGCAGACATCGGATAAGTGTCGGGCCATAGCAAAGTTCTTCCCCGTATTAAAAAATGTTAAAGTGGTGCGCCACTGGGCTGGTTGGTTGGATTCTATGGTAGACCGGCTTCCTATCATTCAGGAGATTCCGGAGGTGCCAGGACTGATTCTGGCCTGCGGTTTCTCGGGCCATGGGTTTGCTATTGGTCCAGCAGTGGGTAAGGTAATTGCAGAACTCGTGCTGAAGGAGCCTACTTGTGTGGATATCTCAACCCTAAATTATGACCGATTTAAGCCAACCGGAGTGTAAGTATATGCGAATCAAGGGTGTTATTTTCGATATGGACGGTCTGATGTTTGATACGGAAAGGATCGCCCAGCTATCTTTAGACTATGCACAGGAAGTCCTTGGGATAGACTTGCGGACTGGTTTGCCTGATATGAAAGGAATGAGCGCAGCTTTGGTCAGGCAGGTCCAAATGGAACATTTTGGCCCGGATTTTGATTATGAGGGCGTACAAGCGGTTCGGTCGGCATTCCGACGGAAGTATATTCAGAAGCATGGAATCAAGGTGAAACCGGGACTGCGGGAATTGATTTCTGAGTTGCGGTTACGGGGGCTGAAGTGGGCTATGGCAACATCCTCCTCTGCCCAGGTGACAGAAGAAAACCTGAGATGTGCACAGCTGTTGGAGGACTTTCCTCTCCGGGTTTGTGGGGACATGGTAGAGCGAAGTAAGCCAGACCCTCAGATCTTTTATACAGCGGCAAAACTGCTGCATACACATCCGGAAGAGACACTGGTGTTAGAGGACAGCTATAATGGGATTCGGGCTGCAGCAGCAGGGGGATTTTTACCCGGGATGGTTCCGGATCTGCAGCAGCCAGATGAAGAAATATGCTCCCTGCTGGTGCGAAAATTTGATACCCTGATGGATGTAATTCCTTTTTTAAGTGAAATGGATAAGGACGTCGATACACTCTGTATTTCTTGAAACAGCCAGGCAGAAGAACAAGGAGGAGCAGAATGATCAGTCAGGAAGTGTACGTAAAAAACCCAACTGGGCTTCATGCCCGGCCAGCCAATATGTTTGTAAAGACAGCAGCTCAGTTTCCCTGTAAAGTAAATATACAGAAGGGAACGCGCAGTTTTAATGGAAAGTCCATCGTAAGTGTGATGTCAGCCTGTGTGAAATGCGGAACGCAGATTACCATTATCTGTGATGGTGATCAAGAGGAGAAAGCCATGCGAGCCATTGTGAATGCCGTTGAAAGCGGGCTGGGTGAGTGAGGATGTGAGCAATATGGCCCTGATTTATCAAGGTGCAAAAATATCCTCTGGACTGGGAATGGGACAAGCGCGGGTGGTGGAAAATTTTTGTTTGGAACCCCCTTGTGAAAAACCTCAGAATTTGGAAGAGGAACTGCGGCGTTTTCAGCACTGCTATGATACTGCCGTGGAGGACCTGAAAGAGGCGGTGCGTGAGGCAGAGAAGAAACTGGGTGAGCACGAGGCGGAAATTTTAGATGCCCAGTTGACTTTGCTCCAAGATGAGTATGCTGTTTTGAAACCGATTCAAGAGAGCATCCGTCAAGAGCAGGTTAACATGGCCCAGGCCATTGACACCGTGATGAGCGGGATTGTCGAATTGTTCAGCCAGGCGGAGGACGAGTATATGCGCCTGCGGGCCAGTGATGCCGATGATGTGCGTAAACGGTTGCTTATGGGGGCGTTGGGGGTAAAATGCCGGGACTACAGTGTTTTGCCAGAGAACACGATCTTGGTAGCGGAGGAACTGACTCCCTCAGATACGATTCGAATGGATCTGCCCCATGTCTCCGGCATTGTGACCAGTCGAGGGGGATATTACTCCCATGTAGGGATTATCTCCCGTAATCTGGGTATCCCTTCCGTATGCGGGGTGCCCGGTGCAGTGGAACAGGTGAATGATGGAGACTTAGTTCTAGTAGATGGGGACGAAGGTGCGGTCACAGTGTGTCCAGGAGAGTACGAACTAAAACGATTTCAGAAGAAATGCAGAGAAAAAAACTTGGAAGCTCATCGGTTTGATTCTTTCCGCTTTGAGTCTAGCTGTACACGGAATGGTGAGACGGGCTTAATCTGTGCAAATATTGGCACGGAGAAAGAAGTGGAGCAAGCACTTTCTTTCGGAGCAGAAGGAATTGGACTTATGCGCAGTGAGTTTTTGTATATGAATCAAACGCAGTTGCCAGATGAGGAAATGCAGGTCCAAGCATATCGCAGCGTGCTGGAAACAATGGCTGGTAAGCCTGTGATTATCCGGACACTGGATGTGGGAGGAGATAAAGCGCTGCCTGGAATCCCTATGGTACAAGAAGAAAACCCTTTCCTGGGGTGCCGAGCTATTCGCCTTTGTTTGGCAAGAAAGGAATTATTTCATACCCAACTGCGTGCTCTGCTGCGGGCCAGCATATATGGGAACCTGCAGATCATGTTTCCAATGATTTCAACTATGGACGAACTGAGAGCAGCAAAATGTATGCTGGAGCAAGCAAGGAAAGAATTGGAACAAGAAGGGTTCCATACAGCAGAGGTTCCGGTAGGTATTATGGTAGAGGTGCCAGCTGCGGCGCTTTTGGCGGACAGCTTTGCCAGAGAGGTGGATTTCTTTTCTATCGGAACTAACGATTTGATTCAGTATACCATGGCTGCAGAGCGGGGAAATCAAGGCGTAGAGTATCTTTATTCTCCATATGATCCAGCGGTATTGCGATTGATTGCTATGACAGCCAGGGCCGCGGAACATGCCGGGATTCTGTGCGGCATGTGCGGCGAAGCAGCGGCAGATCCTGATTTAATTCCTGTTTTTTGGGGAATGGGTTTGCGGGAGCTGTCAATGTCAGCGCACAGAATCCCAGAGGGTCGAGCTGCTTTGGCTGAATGGAAAACAGAAGATTGCAAAAAATTAGCCCAAAAGGTATTAGAATGCGCAGATCGGCAGGAGGTACAAAGAGCCATCCGCGCAGGAAAAGCTGTATAGCAGCCTAGGCGATTGCAGTAAAATATTTTCGCTCAAAATTTATGCCAATTTTTAAAGAATTTATATTAAAAGAGATAGAGGATCATCCCACGGATGATCCTCTGTCTCTTTTATTGGAAAGTAGGATAAAAAATCAAAGTGGAAACTGTTTGACCTCAGCCATAACCGGGATAGAGGGTGCGGCACCCGGGCGGGAGACGGCGATGGCTGCGGCCTGGGTGGCAAGCCGGAGGCACTCTTGGGGCGGAAGCCCCGCGGCATCGGCGGCCACAAAGTAACCGGTGAAGGTATCGCCTGCCGCGGTGGTATCCACCGCCTCCACGGAGCAGGCCTTCTGCTGGATGCGCTGCGTGCCGTCGTCATAGATGCAGCCCCGGCTGCCCAGGGTGAGCAGGATGCGGCAGCGGGGGAACTACTTGCGCAGCCCCTCCAGCACAAGGGACTCGTCCTCTGTCCCGGCCAGCGCAGCCCCTTCAATTTCGTTTAAAACCAGCAGGGAGACCAGCTCCAGCGGCAGAGATTGGATGGAGGCGTCAATGGGAGACGGATTAAAGACGATATCCAGGCCCCGTGCAGCTGCCTGCTGCATGATATAGGCCAGATTGTTGATCTCATTTTGCAGGATGATCCGGTCGCCGGGGCCAAAGTTCGCCAGAACCTGATCGACTTCCTGGGTGGTGATCTCCTGATTGCTTCCTCCAAACAGGAGGATGCAGTTTTGTCCGCTGGGGTCCACCTGTATGATGGCGTGACCGCTGGGACCGCTGCTGTGCTGAATGTAGGAGATATCCACGCCGCTCTGGCTGAGCATATCGGTCAGGATCTGGCCGTCCGCCCCAATTTTTCCAGCATGAAATACCTCTGCGCCCGCCCGAGCGGCGGCAATGGACTGATTGAGGCCCTTTCCGCCGCAGTTGACCTCTCGTTTGGAAGCGGCCAGGGTTTCACTGGGGGCGACAAAGTGAGGGACATGGTAAACATAGTCCACATTCAGCGATCCAAATGTTAAAATTTTGCCCATAAACTGCCTCCGTTTTGATAGCATAAATGAAACAGGCGCTTGGTCCAATCTTTGTGCCGTCCCATCTACAGACAGGGTATCGCCCACAGCCTGAAATGTCAACTGGTATGCGCGGCTACACATCAGCGGAAAGGAAGCGAGGACCACCTCTTTCAGAACAAAGCCTTGTTTTCAAATACAAATAGTTTCACCTTTTAGTTGATATTTTATTGCTGTCACATATAATGTAAATATAAGAAATACACTGCATTCCGTAGGACGAGGAGGCTTAGTATGGAACCTGCAAAGGTGATCTCGAGCGGTCAAAGCACCATTCCCGCTGATGCGCTGCTGGAAGTACAAAAAGCCTTCCGGGGCACTGCGGATGAACTTGGGATCAAGGATGAGCAAGGTGTTGTAGACATGGTAAAAGAGATTCGTGCAGAAAGGCGCGATGATTACCAAAGCGAATGATGTTGGATACGGCAGAGAAAAGGGTCTGCTGCAGAACAAAGCCGTTCTGCAGCAGACCCTTTTTTGAAGATTCAAATGATCGGAACCATACTGTTATCCGAGGAGGATGTACTCCACCCTTCCGTCCTTGTATTTTTTGATGATTCTGCCTGTTGTTTCATCCAGCATGGTTACATAGTCCATAGTTGGGTTGCCTTCGCGCTCCGCAACCGCTTTTTTGCAGGCGGCTTCAATTTCTGCCGCAGTCATATCAAAAAATCCCTTTTCCTGTTCACGGTCAATCATGGTTCTGCCCCGTTTCTCCTTCCCGCTGAATGGTCTCATTGATGGCGCGGTAGATGAAAGCGTTGGTGGACTCTCCCCTGGAGGCTGCGTGGGCTTGAATGCGCGCTTTTTCCCCTTTCGGGACGCGGAACATAATGCGTTCAACTTTCTCTTGTTCGTACTTTTTGATTGCTTTGGCCATAGATTTTGAATATGTCACAGTCTACACCCCGCAGATTAACACAATCCATACATAATTATATTATAAAAGAGAATATATGTCGTCATATATTTTCGACAAATGGATGCCCGGTTTTTCAGCTACATATACAATTGATATATGACGCCATATATACTATAATTTGTATGAAAACAAAATAGCGGCAGTTTAGAAGGGCGGCAACCCATCTAAACCTGCGCAGGTGCTTGCCCACCTACACAACGGACTGCGTCCGCACCGCAGGGTTAGTATACCCTTTTTTCCCCCTCTGCGCAAGGGAAACCCCAGGTGCGGCAGGGTTTTCATACCTTTTTTCCACCGTGTAGGCCTATGCCCTGCACGGTGTTTTGTTTTCCGAACATGCGGCCATGCGGCCCTGAAAGGAATGAAATGTATGTGTACCCTGAAAACCTTCCCCATTGAAAACACTCCCAATGGCCGGGAGCTGTGGCAGTCCATCTCCGGAAACTTCGACCGCTTTTCCGAAATCATCTGTGAATTTGTGGACAACGCCCTGTCCAACTTCCGTAAATACGCCCTGGATCCCCAGACCAGCCGGAAGGTGCGCATTGTACTGCGGGAGCAGGAGAGCTGGGTGGATGTGGACGTCATCGACACCGGTACCGGCATCCGCAACATCCACGCCGCCCTCACCCTGGGCAGCCATTGCGGGGCGGAATCTCCGCTGAATGAGCATGGAATGGGGCTCAAACACGCCCTGGCCAGTGTGGACGACGAGGGGTGTGTCTGGAGCATCCAAACCCGCACCCCGGAGGACAACGAGCTGGATCAGCACCTGCTGGTAGAGGGGCCCTACGGATTGGAGGAAGCCCCCATGATGGGACAGTACCGGGCGGGCTGGGGCAAGCTCATCCGCCCTACCGGGACGGCGATCTCCTTCCGCTGCACCCGCCGGCGGTTTGAGACCTTGCGCCCGGTGGGCGACCGGGCGGAAAAGAGCTTTGACACCCTGGTAGAGATCCTGGTGGAGGAGCTGGCCTATACCTATGCTCAGGTGCTCCAGCGGGGCGAGATGACGCTGGAGGTGGACGGAGGAAAGCAGACCTGTGTGGTACGCCCCCTCTTCCCTATCTGGGATAAAGACGGAACCCAGGAGATCCCGGCCGTCACCTGTGACCTGGGGGGCGGTCCGGTGGAGCTGGTGTGCCGCTACGGCTTGATCCGGGGCAGAAAGGAGACCTTTTTGTATTATAAAGGCAATATGGAGTCCAGCGGCGTAGAGATCCGCTGCAACGGGCGGGTGGTCCAGCGGGGCTTGTTCCGGCGGATTTGGAACGGCCGGGTCCACCCCAGCCGCAACCACTTCCTGGTACAGGTGGACCTGCGGGCCAAGGACGGGACGGCTCTGCCCGCCACCAAGCCCACCAAAACCGGGTTTTGGGATGGCGACCCCAGGCTGGAGGCCCTGTTTGCCTGGATCCGCAGCAATGTGCCTCTGCCAGCCAAGGAGGAGCCGGTGGAAAAGCGGCTGGTGCGGGTGCTGGCACAAAATAAGGCGGTAGAGGAGGGTGTACTGCGGGTGGCCCAGGAAGAGGACACCTACCGTTCCTTGAATCTGGGCACCAAGATGGATCTGTTTGTGAGCTATCGGGACAGAACTGTGGTTTATGAGGCGAAAAAGGCGGGCTCCCGGGCGCTGGATGTGTACCAGCTGCGGATGTACTGGGACGGCTGTGCCCTGGATGGGCGGCCCATTACCCAGGGAATGCTGATCGCCCGGCGCCACTGTCCGGAGGTGGAGGCGCTGGTGGAAAAGATGAACTCCTTCACCGACCCCACCGGCCGCCCCTATCAGTTTTGTCTGACCACCTGGGAGGAAGAAGGCATTGATCCCTGTGCGGTATAAGAATACGCCGGGAAGGCTTGAGCCTCCCCGGCTGCGGAAGGAGGTACTTTTGTGAACAAGAAGTCCATGACCTTGCAGGCCTGGTCCCGTCAGTGGCTGGAGCTCTATGTCAAGCCGGTGGCCAAGCCCAGCGGGTATGAACACTACCGGGACAACCTGGAGAAGTATATCCTTCCCTGCCTGGGCCGCTGCTCCCTGGAGCGGCTGACCACCCCGGTGGTGCAGGCGTTTTTGAACCAGATGGGAGAGTGCGGCAACCTGCGCACCGGCGGGCCGCTCAGCAGTAAGAGCGTGAAAAACATCCGGGTGGTGCTGGATGTGTGCTGCAAGCGGGCGGTGGCCGACGGACATATGAAGGAAAACCCGGTGCCCGGCACCGTGTGCCGCCGCTGTCCCTCCCGGACGGTGGAGGTGCTCTCCGATGAACAGCAGAAGGTGCTGGAGGGGTGGCTGTTTCAGAATCTTACCCTGTACAGCGCCGGGATCTTGCTGGCGCTGTACAGCGGGATGCGCCTGGGGGAGTGCTGCGCTTTGCGGTGGAGCTGTTACGACCCCGCCCGGGGAGAGCTGCACATCCGGGAGACGGTGCGGCGGGTGACGGAGGATTCTGCC
>OFMD01002021.1_pt1 | contig 11163 bp, 12 predicted proteins | sample 1541211 | NCBI WGS metagenome assembly OFMD01 (sample SAMN04209231, study PRJEB22552) | human gut metagenome | biome: gut; material: feces | host: Homo sapiens | place: USA: Oklahoma | reverse complement strand
ATGTGGCATCCGCTGTTGAAAGCACCTGGACCACAGCGTCCACACAGATCAAAACAGTTGTGGATAATGTGGTTTTTCCCGTGATTGACATGGTTTTAGCCATTGCTTTCTTCGTGAAATTAGGCACTGCATACTTTGACTATCGAAAGAGTGGGCAGTTCGAGTGGACGGCGCCCGCCATTCTCTTTGCTTGTTTGGTCTTTACGCTGACCGCACCGACCTACATCTGGGGCATCGTCGGGCTGTGATCAATTCAGAAAGAAAAGGCAGGTGACGCGGCTTGTTTATCTGGGATTTCGTCGCATCGACGATCTTGGAGCAGATCATGGACTGGGTCTACAAGCAGATCATCGGCTTCCTTGCAAACTTCTTTGCAGAGATGGGCAACATGGGAGCCGAAATGTTTGAAATGAGCTGGGTGCAGAGCATCGTCCTGTTCTTTAGCTATCTGGCATGGATCTTATATGCGGTCGGCTTCGTCGTCGCCTGCGCGGAATGCGGGCTGGAGTATTCGTCCGGCCGGGCCGACATCAAGGGAACCGCCATGAATCTCATCAAGGGATTCATGGCGGTCAGTCTTTTTACAGTTGTACCGATCAGGCTGTATGAGCTTTGCGTATCCTTGCAGGCAAATTTTGGCTATGCCATCAGCGGCGCAGGCGCGAGCTTCGGCACGGTCGCCGGAAATATTATCGACGAGCTGACCGTTGAAAACTTCGTGGATTTTGCCACGACGCACGTCGGCGGCTTCAACTCCGTGACCAGCTCCTTCATGATACTATTCTGCATCATCCTCATGGCGTATGCGGTCATTAAGGTGTTTTTCGCCAATCTCAAGCGCGGCGGCATCCTGCTCATCCAGATCGCGGTCGGCAGCCTGTATATGTTTTCCGTACCGCGCGGGTATCTGGATGGATTCTATCAGTGGTGCAAGCAGGTCGTGGGGCTTTGCCTCACGGCCTTTTTGCAGGCCACGATCCTGATCGCGGGGCTGTCGCTGTTCCATGAACACGCGCTGCTCGGTTTGGGGTTGATGCTCTCTGCCGGAGAGATCCCGCGCATCGCGGGCGCGTTCGGCTTGGATACGTCAACCAGAGCGAACCTGTCCAGCGCAGTCTACACGGCGCAGACGGCAATCAACATCACAAAAACCGTCGCAAAAATGGCTGCGGCATGATGGAGGTGTGACTATGGATACAAGCTTTTTAGATGAAGATCTGGACATGATCGAGGTGCTGGATCATCCGGCACTTTTCTCAAACGGCAGAATCCCGCGGGCGGCTGTGCCGAAGGGCCTCTATGCGTATGACCTCTACGAAAGCTGCGATACGGGCAATTTCTGCTATATCGCGCCACGAGTCATCGTCAATCATGGCGGTACCGTGCTGACTAAGGAACCCATTGACTTCGGCGGCGCAGACAGGATCGACCTGACGGAAGATACCTCGCCAAACTTCCTCGGCGGAGCCATGCGCGTGCATGATTTTATGGCGGCGTCTCTGGACGAACTGCGGCAGTACAGTGAAGAACCGCTGCTTGGCGGCATGTGAAGGTGTGCTATGAACGAACAGAAGGCCAGAGCGTCATATGACGCGGAAATGAACGAGTTTTTTGACGGTCTTCGGGACGCGGTCAAGGACATGATCGAGAAGATCATTTCTGACGCGATGGACTCCGTCACGATCAACGATGATGGCAGCATTGAGGCAAACGTGTCCTATGACGGCTATTTGTCAGACTTTCGGTACAGAGACTTTCTGTGCGGAGACGTTTGGCTGTGTGACGACATGCTACGCGCCCTGCTGGAGAAGCATCCCGCGGTAGAACTGGCAGACAGAGAGACGATCGAATTCAAAGATCTGGACACCCTTCGCGCGTTAGGACTGACGCCCGTTGTCAGGCAGGAATATCGTGACGAGATGCAACTCGGAGGCATGTGATGCCGGATCTGACAATGGGCAGCCTGTTCGACGGCATCGGCGGCTTCCCGCTGGCTGCAAGCCAACATGGAATTGTACCGGTCTGGGCAAGTGAAATCGTGCCAGATGCAATCTCCATTACAAAGCGTCATTTTCCTGCGATGGCTCATTTGGGCGATATTACAACATTGTCCGGTAGCAAAATTCCAGCGGTCGATGTGATCACGTTTGGCTCACCCTGTCAAAATTATGCCGAAGAAATAGTTATTCCGAAGTTGCTGCATCAAGTCCCATGAATTCGGAACTTTCCACAAAAACTTCGGAATAACAAAACTATACGGTCAAGCAGCATCCGTGCTCAAATCAAGTCAACCCAGACAGTTTCAAGATCATCTCCTCGTTATCAGCCCAGATTTCATCGGGTGCGGGCTTGGCCTTGCGGACAGCATCGGCCTTTTGAATCGCAGCCCGCTTCATCTCGGTGTCCGCATGGGCGTAGATCATCGTAGTTTCAACCTGTGCATGGCCAAGATACTGCGAAAGCAGCACCATGGGCATTCCAGACTGGTATAAGTGCATTGCCCGTGTGTGCCGCATCATATGCGGGTGGATGTGTTCCGGGACTTCCGGGCAAACAAGCTTCGCCATGCTTCCGTATTTTATAAAGAACGCAGATACCGTATCGGGAGACATTTTTTGCTGTGTCCCATGAATCACAGTGAAGAAAAGTGGTGCTTCACTGTGGTAATCTGCGGTCGGATGAAACTTGCGCAGATATTGCTTGCAATGCTGAACCGTCTTGCTGAGCAGTGGGACTGTGCGGATTTTGCGCCCTTTTCCGTGCAGATACGCAATCGGGTGTTTTGCGTCAAGGCGCAGATCACAAACTTTCATATCGAGAAGCTCACTGCACCGGGCTGCGGTATCGTACATGAGGATCATGAATACCAGATTCCGCAAATCTTTGGGCTTGGATGGATCAGGCTGCTGAAGCAGTGCAGTCAATGACGGTTCGGTCAGAAATTCAACGATCCGCCCATGAGACTCCTTGGAGGGGATGTTGCAGGCGGAAAGGTACAGTGCCGTTTGTGTGCAATCAATCTGTCCAGCAAAATCCAGAAAAGACCGCAGTGCCATCAAGCGCTGGTTGCGGGTAGAGGCACTGCATCTCCGCGCATTTTCCAACCAGGCCAGGAAACCGAGAATGGCGTCCCGGTCAATGCGGGAGAAAGTCAATTCGGTGGCTCCAATTCCCATCTCATCTCTCATATAAGCTACAAAAAGATTGAGCGTCTGTCTGTAGGAGAGAATCGTATTCTCACTGAGGCAGCGCTGCTTGGGCAGATAGTCCAAAAGGAAACGCCGAACCACATCAAAAAAATCATTCATCGGCCCTTACCTCCGGCAAGAACGCTTCAGCAGAAGAAAACGCGAATCCGGACATCTCCTCCAGCAAACCGGGGACCAGATGGATGTAGTAGTAAGTGTCCGAGAGCTGTGCGTGGCCCATGTATGCACTCAGATAGGGCAGCATGGCGTTCAGGTCTTTGCCCTCACGCATCCAGCGATACAGCCTGTGGGTAGCGAAAGTATGACGAAAATCATAAAGACGCGGGGAACGGCGGCCAGTTCCTGTAATGGCGGCTTTCTTCAAAACCTGGCGGAACGTCTTCTCCAGCCCCCTCTTTCCGTAAAAGCCGCCCTCAGAGTTGGGGAAGAACGGCTCACGTTCTGGCATAACGGAGGCTACGATGGCGCTGCAATCTGAGAGCATCTGCGTCACATCTTCTGCCATCATAACAATGCGGCTCCTGTGCTTCTTGCTCTCCATAATGTTCAGCCGCCCAATTTCCAAATCTACATCGCTTACTCGAAGCTTTCTGGCCTCAGCCGGACGCAGACCGCAGCAATACATCAGCTTTACCATAGCCGGGATCACATATTGCCGTACCGGGAAACCGCCTCTCGGTTTCAAATGGTCGAAAACATCCCAAATTGTCAGGATGTCGTCCTCGGTATAGATGTACGGAGCGTAAGGAGCATCTTTCCTGGCAATATCCGGCGGCAGAACGTAGGCGGCCTCACCGTTGCGATTCAGGTATCTGGCAAACTCGCGCACCGGCATCATGCGGTTGCGGAAGGTATTGTTGCCCTCTGTATTCTTTTTCGTAGCCCAAGCCAGGCAAAGCTCCTCGGTCAGAAAGTTTTCTTCAGGAAAATGCGTCATGCAAAAGCGGTCAAAGTCCCGCAGGAGGCGAGAGGATTCCAGATAACCAAACCCCAATGCGTTTTTCTGCGCGATAAAGTCCTCGATTCGGGCAGCAAAGCAGCTCTCAAAGGTGTACGTCATTTCAGCCCCCCGCCTTTCTGTGGGAGAGCAGGGGCAACGCACACTGCTTCAGTCCTTGCTCATCAATAGACAGATACAGCTTCATAGAGTCCATATCCCTGTGGCCGAGAAGCTGCTGGATCAGTTCAAAGGATACCTCATTCTGGAGCAGTCTTGTCCCAAATGTCCGGCGAAGCGCGTGAAAGGCACGACGTTTCGCCGGAATTCCTGCCAGCTTCATGTGCTTGGAAACAACCCCGCTGGCAGAACGCGCGTCAAGCGGGCGGATCACTCCCGTATGGCACAGGAAGATATTCGGAAGCGCGGAATCCGGGCGGCCATTGAGAATATAATCCGCAATCGCGTTCCCGCTTTCTGCTTCCAGTGGAAGGGACAGCGGTTCACCAGTTTTGTGTTGAACCAGACGAATTTCCCTCGCCCTCCAATCAATGCTACCCAGTTCCAGCCGAACAACGTCACAGGCCCTCAAACCGCTCTGCGCAGCCAGTACCATCATGGCATAATCCCGTTTCCCAATGGCCGTAGTCCTGTCCGGATGTTCCAGCAGATATTCCAGTTCATCCTCAGTAAAGCCCTCATGGAACATTTTTCGGGTTGCCATAAGTTCCGGCAGAGACTGACTCAGGTCAGTGATTGTCAAGTTACGTTCAAATAAAAATCTCAGAAACAGCCGCACAGAAAAAATTGCTGAACCAAGTCCACCGGCGTAATGCGCTGCAAAACTGGTAACACACCCATTTACATTTATCAGAGTGAAATCCGCCAAAGAGCGGAACCCATGATCCTCCATTTCAAACAAGAACCGACGTATAGCGCTCCTGGCGACATTGCGTGTAGTCTCAGCCATGCTTTCGCTTTGTTTGGTGTGTGTACAAAATTCTCTTAAAAGTGAGTTGAACGGCTCAACAAGTTCCCGTTGCCCCCAGTTTGGAACCTTCGCCAAAGTAATATGACCTGTCTGGTGCATCTCCTGTATCCAATACGCAGCCTTGCGCAAGTTTTGATATGAGCCTCTGCCAATTTGCCCGTACTCATATTGAATCCGTTTCTCTGCAACGATCTGATCCAAAATTTCTCCCGAAAATCGATCTGTCCCAGATTCATAGTGTCGATTCAAGATGATCGCCAGACCTTCGTTCCTGTAATGGCCAACTGTTGCGTCAGTAAGGCCAAGTTCCAACATCGCGCTGTTGGTTCTCCAGACCAGCGCGTAAATGTTATCCAAATCCGCAAGCTGCTCTGGAGTTGGTGTGTCCTTCCAGATGCTTTGTCGTGGTCGCCGCAATGCAGGCATCCAAGGGGACAACGGCGGCAGATCCACTGAGCCTTTTTCTGCACAATGTTTTAAGAGTTCGCATCCCCTGCGGAGCAGTCTCCACTTCCAGACCGAAAATGCCCCTTGATCAAAAAATTCACGCTGTTCAAGTAAAAATGCATCTAACATTTCAGGGGCTGCGCAAAGAATACCTTTTGCTTGAAAGTGGCGGATGACGCAGCCAATGCCGGTGTGGGTATATGCGTGCAGACTTTTGCCGCTTATACCTTGGTCAGATAAAAGTTCCAATATTTGCGTAGCGGTTGCAACCAAATCAATCGTTTCCATAGTCCTCCTCCTGTATCTTTGATGGCAGGCTGTGTTGCCTGCGCTCTCATTATACAGGTTTGGCGGACGCTTTTGTTATTCCGATGTTTTTGTGGAAAGTCCAGGATTTATGGGACTTGATGCAGCAACTTCGGAATAACTATTTCTTCGGAATAATCCTGATTATTCCGAATTCGGAATAATCAGGATATGTCCATCGCCGGCCGCAGAGCTGGCTTGGATGGGCGGCAGTCCAGTCTATTTTATGAAGCCATCCGAATCATCAAAGAAATGAGGTGCGCCACCGATGGCAAATATCCAAGATGGATCTGTTGGGAGAATGTCCCTTATGTATTGAAGCACATAAATGACGTTATGAACAGAAATCAATTATGCAAAGTACTTTCTCCAAAGAGCAGTAAAACAGAGCAAATTGCCCTGTTTCGCTGCGCATAATATTTGGAATTTTAACCAAGCGAGGAAAGCCAATCAATTAACTCAGTATCCTGTTCCCAATGAGATGCCTTTGGGAGATCAAGATGAGCTGTTGCTTTCTCCAAAACAGCTCGCTTGGCTTCGTTGTCTGCTCTGGCGTAAACCTCTGTAGTAGAAATATCGGCGTGCCCTAGATAGTCTTTAATGTAGACCGGGTTCACATTTGCTTGTACCAAATGCATGGCCTTTGTATGCCGGAAGACATGCGGAGAAATTTTTGTGGGCATTCCTGTGGATAGCTCTTGTGCCATTTCAGCATACTTTTGGACAATGTATGTTACTCCGGAACGGGTCAACTTGTGCCTGCGCCCATTCCAAAACAGCGGAAGTTCCGGGGTGGCGCGTAGATCAATATGGTTTTCTTGGAGATATCCCTGCAACAATCCAGCAGTTTGCTTCATCAGCGGCACTGTGCGGACTTTTCCGCCCTTTCCGTGCAATGTAATAACTGCCGGAAAGTCTAACCGTATGTCACGCAGGCGAATATTTACAAGTTCACTAACACGGGCTGCTGTATCATACAGGACAGTGAGCAGAACAAGATGCCTCCGACCTTTCTTTGTGGAAACATCAGGCATGGACAACAGAAGCTTTAAATTTTCCGGTGTCATATATTTAGCTTGCGGCGTTGGAGCTACCATACTCGGAATTTTGAGGATCTGGAGGCAGTGTTCCATATAGCTGGGTTCTTCCGTCATAACATAATCGAAAAAAGCGTGGATCGCGCAGAGTCGTTGGTTGTATGTAGACGGTGACGATCCTCTGGCATCGGTTAGCCACAGGAGATAATCCTCAATGCACTTTTTATCAAGTTTGGACAATGTCAGCTTTGCAATATTTAAGCCCTTTTCGTCTCTGCAAAAAATCAGGAGCAGTTTGAAGGTATCTCGGTAAGAACGAATCGTATTGCTGCTTAGATTTCGTTGGACGGGCAAGTAGTGTGTAAGATACTGTGTCAAATATCTGGAAAAGTTAGATGTTTTCATTTGCTACCTCCATCTGCGGAATGAGGGCACCAAATTGGAGTTCCAGATTTGTAACAATATCTGGATACATCTGTGCAGTTAGCTGCAGATACTTTTGCGTTCCGGATAACCCATTATGCCCAAGATATCGTGAAAGGACAGGTAAGGCAGCGGTAATATCTTCACCCGAAAGCACCCAGTTATTAAGGCAATGCACAGCAAAGGTGTGCCGGATGTCATGTGGACGCGGACCGTTTCCTGAACCGTTATAGGGAATTTTCGCTATTCTGAGAATCTGGCGAAATTGAGCATGAATCCAACTATTCCCGTACCTTCCGCTTTTGCTGCGAGAACTTGAGCTTGGAAAAATGAATGCGTCTGCGGACTTTTCCTGAATCTTTTCTAAGTATTCCTTCAATGCCTCGGCAACTGTAGTGGAAAAGGGCACCAAACGGTTTTTGTGGAATTTGGTGTCCAAGATGATAAATACATTTTCTTCAAGGTCTACATCGCGCATACGTAGTTTAAGCAATTCGGAGGTGCGCAGGCCACAGTTAAACAGGATTCGGAACATAACAGGAAGTTGGTACGTTCGAGCAGGATTCTGCTCTGTAAATGCCGTATGATCCGCTGCAATCAGTATTTGTTCAATTTCTTCATCTGTAAATATATAGGCTTTGAAATTACGGTTTTCTTTTGGGAGGGATTTCGGAGGAATTCTGTATGCCGTATAGCCTTTGCGAACTACAAAATCAAGAAACCCATTGATTGCGCTGACATCTCGCAAGATAGTATTGGTCTGCATATTCCGTCGGTTTCCAATATGACTTAGGACGTATTCTTTCGTAAAGGAAATATCCCCATCATCCGGATCGACAAAGTCTTGAAGAAAGCGCCGAATGCACCCTTCGTCAGTTTTCAGACTAAATCCAAGAGCACGCCGCTCTGCCATATATTGCTCCAACAACATTTTGGAAGTCATTTCAGTTCCCTCCGTTCACCATAAGACAATGCACATTTACGCAAAGCCGGAAGGTCTACTTTCGTATAAACAGATGTCGTCTTTGGACAATTGTGACCAAGAATATTGGATATCGTCATAAGGGGTGTCCCGTCATACAAGAGGGTGCTTGCCAGCGTATGGCGCAGGGAATGCGCCGTTTTACGCTTTTTCACCGTCAGTCCGGCATACTTCATATATCGCTTGAGATTTTCAGAAAGAGATGTGCTGGACTGAAATTCGCCGTAAGGATGAATATGGCGGATAAACACATTGTCACAGTCAGAGTCTAAGCGGCCGTTTTTTAAGTAGTCAATAATGGCATCCCCAATGATAGGAAGCAGCGGCAGCGTGTTCGTCTTTTTCGTTTTTTGCTGCGTGTAGGTAATCAGTTTTTGCCGCCAATCCAAGTTTTTGAATTTTAATGCACAGATATCACCAGCCCTCATTCCAAGTAAAACGGCCAGTAGCAGCATTGCATAATCCCTTTTTCCAATCGCATTGCTGCGGTCAATGACAGCCAGCAATTGCCTCACTTACTCTGGTGTCCATGTTTCTGGGATATTCTCGTCGACATAGATCTTTGGCCTTGGAACACTAGGAGATAGGTCGTCCTCAAGTATGCAGCTTTCATGGAGATAACAAAGGAAATTACGCAAAGCGCTGCTGCATACGTGGATGGTCGCGCGATGATACCGACACAAAGTGGTCATAAAATCCGAAATGTCAGCTGTAGTCAGATTTGAAAGAATAATTCTTCTACCATCTAAAAAGCATAAGAATTGCCGGATCTTTGTTCTTTTGACATCAATTGTTCCGGCTGAATTATTATTTCTCTGACACCACGCAAGGTATTCGTTCAGTAAGTTGGCATATTTCTGCGGAAGGGTATAGTCATGATGACTGTATCGTAATGCGTATCCAAATTGAAAGATATCGTCCAAAAAGCGAATTGAATTGCGCGCATCAAGCTGCTGCCTATTTAATTTTATATTGGCATCGCCGATATTCAACCCAAAACGAGACCTGAAGTACCGCGGTCCGGTTTCTGCATCATAGCATTGTTTGACGGTACGCCACAGCATCCCCATCCCAAATGCCGCAAAGCGTAAAGGTATCGGTAAATGTATCCGTATCGGTTGTAAAGGTCAACTCCATTTGTGTGCCGACTTTATCCGGCAGTCCCATCGCATCCAGAACAATACGACTGGTGGCAATCTCATTTTTTTGTTCCGGCAGATGTCCGGTATCAGGAGTATTAAAGGTCAGTTCCGAATAAGTTTCATCACCATATCGCAGTTCCGTCGGCGTCTTATTGAAATCATCGCCCACGGCATTTCCTATGATAATTGAATATCCGATGTCTTTTATTCCTGTATCCGATGATAGCTTCTCATATTCTTCCCAGGATAAACGCTTGATACCAGCATGGGCAGAAGTGCCGGTTGTCCTCATATTACTTTCCTGCATGGCAGTCTGCAAGCTAATGGCAATCGTAAACAAACTGGTAAAAAGCAACGTAGCAAGCATGATTGCCAATACCGCAATCGTATTTTTTTGAGCTTTCAACGAGCGCTTTGCCAGAAGTTTCAAGACAGGTCTGTTGTTATTCCCAAATAAAATATCTGTCATGTTTTCGCCCCCTTTACTCGGAAATCCGGCCGTCCTCAATACGAATAATGCGGTCGGCAAGCTGGGCGATCTCATTGTTATGAGTAATCATCACAATGGTCTGATGAAATTTCTGGCTGGTCATTTTCAAAAGACCCAATACATCGCTGCTGGTTCTGCTGTCAAGATTTCCAGTAGGTTCGTCGGCCAGGATGATAGCCGGTTTAGAAACAAGGGCGCGGGCAATCGCTACACGCTGCTGCTGACCACCGGACAGATTGTTAGGCATACTGTTCAGCTTTTCATCGAGAGCCAGCATTTTCACGACTTCATTCATGAAATGCTTATCAACGGTATCACCATCCAGCTCCACCGGCAAAACAATATTTTCATAGACATTCAGCACAGGAACAAGATTGTAATTCTGAAAGATAAAACCAATGTTGCGTCTGCGGAAGATGGTAAGCTGTTCATCCTTGAATTTCGACAATTCTTTTCCTTTTACTTTGATACTGCCGGAAGTTGGAGTATCCAATCCTCCCATCATATTCAGAAGTGTGGATTTTCCACTGCCAGAAGTACCAACAATAGCCACGAACTCCCCATCCTCAATGGAGAGGGTTACGCCATCCAGTGCTTTCGTAATATTGGGCTTTGAACCATAATATTTTTTTAGTTCAGTCGTTTGCAAAATGCTCATAAAGAACACCATCCTTTCTTTCGTTAAGCCCATTGTAACGACCAAACCTCACAGGAATGTCACGAGCTATAAATTATTTTTGGACAATTCGGTTCTAAATGTCATAAGCCTGTGACATTTATTCTTCGGCGTACTTACTCTGTTCTCGAAGCAGGAAAACAGAAAAGGTTGACCCCTTCCCAACCTCGGATGTTACCCGAATATAACCGCCTTGCAAGGTTACGATCTCACGAGCCAGATACAGACCAATACCAATTCCATCTACATCATGTACGATGTCCTCCCGATAGAACCGCTTGAAAATTGCCCCCTGATGCTGTTCTGAGATGCCAATGCCTGTATCAGTAATGTCAATTTTCACATACATTTCCCAACTTTCAACCGAAATCCGGATTTGACCGCCCTCCGGCGTATATTTCACCGCATTATCCAAAATGTTGAACAGCGCTTCACCTGTCCATTTTCTGTCATGAGAAACGATCAAGCTCTCCGGGCAGTCCACTTGAACATTGATCTGTTTTTTCTCGGCGTTCAGAAGAAT
>OFMD01002010.1_pt1 | contig 11220 bp, 9 predicted proteins | sample 1541211 | NCBI WGS metagenome assembly OFMD01 (sample SAMN04209231, study PRJEB22552) | human gut metagenome | biome: gut; material: feces | host: Homo sapiens | place: USA: Oklahoma | reverse complement strand
GGATGCGAACCGGTTGATGGATGCGAACTGGGACAATTTGGTGACGATGGGCAGCGCCACAGAGATGTCGATCCCCGCTTCTTCCGTAGACGCCTTCAATCCCTCGCTGGTACCGTCGGTATAGGGATGGGTCTTGCACACCGACTCCAGGAAATCCAGCGTTCCTTTGGCGATCTTATCCGGAAACATATGTGTATGAAAATCAATGATCATCTTGTGTCCCACATTCTTTCAATTTGTCATAACAGTAACCAATAATGTCTCGTCTGGTAATAATACCGATAAAATGTTCCTGGTCGTCGATAACAGGTACAAAATTCTGTTCCATTGCACGGCCGATCAGATCTTCCATGTCTGACTCAGCAGTTACACACTGATAGTCTACACGGCGTTTGATCTTCATAATACTGATATCTTCTGCTTCCTTTATATTAAAGATATCCAGCTTTTTTAATGCCCACAGGACATCACCTTCCGTGATCGAGCCGACATATTTCCCCTCTTTATTCAGTATCGGCACACACGAATACTTGTGATATTCCATGATCTCCATAGCCTGTCGGAGTGTGTGATAGTCATAGATATATGCCAGCTCACTCTTTGGCTTCAGGAAAAATAAAATATTCACGGTAAGTACCTCGGTCTTTCATATATGTTGCAGCTGTGAACAGCTGATGTATATTTACTGAAACAATTTATGTCAGTTGCTATTGATATGATAGTATGAAGGTACCTGTCTGTCAATAATTCAATTATTAAAATTTGGTGAAATCATACTATAGAAGAAATGCTTAGTAGTAACTTTTACAGCAGATTTACGTTACTGCTCACTTCTTTTATAATAAATTTACTCCGGCTTCTTCGGCTGCTTTGGTGATGGATTCCGGCCACAGGGATACGTGGACTTCTCCGATATGAGCTTTGCGAAGGAAGAACATACAGATACGGGACTGGCCAATTCCACCGCCAATAGTGTATGGAAGTTCTTTATTCAGAATTGCTTTCTGGAAAGGAAGTTCTCTGCGGTCATCGCATCCGGCTTCTGTCAGCTGACGGTCGAGTGCTTCTTCGTCAACACGGATACCCATGGATGAAAGCTCCAGAGCAATGTCAAGAACAGGATAATATACAAGGATATCTCCGTTCAGTTCCCAGTCATCGTAGTCCGGTGCACGTCCGTCATGACGTTCTCCGTTGGACAAAGTCTTACCAACCTGCATAAGGAATACAGCGCCTTTTTCTTTGACGATCTTGTATTCTCTTTCCTTTGGGGTCAGATCCGGATACATGTCTACCAGTTCCTGGGTGGAAACGAAGGCAATTTCTTTTGGCAGGATCTCTTCAATATAATCATACTGTACAGCCATGTATTTCTCTGTTTTGCGGAGTACACTGTAGATAGAGCGGACTGTGTTGATCAGAGTTTCCATGGTACGTTCTTCTTTGGAAATGATCTTTTCCCAGTCCCACTGATCAACATATACAGAATGGATGTTGTCCAGGTCTTCATCACGACGGATCGCGACCATATCTGTATAAAGGCCCTCGCCATGAGCAAAGCCGTATTTCTTCAGCGCATAGCGTTTCCATTTGGCAAGGGAATGTACGATCTCAGCATTTTCGTCCTGGCCTTTGATGTCGAAGCTTACCGGACGTTCTACACCGTTAAGATTGTCGTTCAGACCTGAGGATGGAGATACAAAGATAGGAGCAGAAACACGGAGAAGATTCAGCTTCTGGGAAAGTGTCTGCTGGAAAAAGTCTTTGACAGTTTTAATTGCAACCTGTGTATCATGCAGATTCAGATCTGAATGATACCCGTCAGGAATCTTGATTTGTTCCATAATAATCCTCCTAGATTTAATGTAACTATTATAGCAAGAAAAAGTCGGTATTGCAATTTTTTTACCTTGTAAGATTGCAATAAAAAGGATACAATAATGAATACAGCAATTTGAAGTGAAATCGGAGAAATGATTTGAACTAAGGGGGTGTTGTCTATGAAATGTCCGTTATGTGACGGAACGGTTGTAAATGGACGATGTAAAGAGTGTGGTATGCCATACCGCAATGATGAAATCCTGTATCATCTGAATGAGAGCCGGAGTGATCACTATCGACATGCATCAGATAAGGCCCGTAAGATCATGCAGACACAGGGAGTCGGATCCTTGGGGAAAGGAAGCACCGGAAAGGCTGCTGGCAATCGGAATACATCTTCTGGCAGAGAAAAAATCCGGCCTGCAAAAACTAAGAAGCATTCACAACTTGGGATACTTTGGGTGATCATTATTATTCTTGCAGCAGTTGCACCACTGGCTGAAGATCTGGGTGGTGTCATAAAAGAAGCAATTCAGTCTGAGGTTGAGAATAGCAGTGAGATACAGACAGATACCGCTGAGACCACAGATCCGGGTACATATTTTTACAGCTGGGATGATGAGCAGGGATACAAGGATTATTCGATCGGTGCAGGATATGGACCGGCACAGGCTGGCGTTCAGTTTGAAGCAGGAAAATATGGCGTTTTTACTTCCAGCGCCGAAGTGACACTTACTGTTACCAGAAAGAAAGCAGACAACGAACAATATACACTCAAAGATGGTGAGGATACACTGTTTCTGACATTTGAAGAAGGTGACACGATTCAGGTAGAATCCGAAGAGAGTGACTTCGACAGTGTTTATCTGATGGAGTGGGAAGATTAAAAATATTAGTTTAATAATGGATTTTCGGGGGAAGATTTCAGACAATAAAAAATGAAATTCCCCCTTTTATTTCACATGATATTGTGTTATACTCTCATATGCGACACAATATATGGGGAGAATGCAATAGGGGAAGTGTCGTCACTCAGGACGACGCAAACAGTGAAAAACCCTACAAACAGTAGCAAACAGGAGAGACAAGGTATGATTTATGTAATTAAGAAAGACGGAACAAGAGAAGAATTTGATCCGCAGAAGATCGTGAAAGCAGTAAACAAATCTGCCGCACGAATCCTTTATAAATTTTCACCGGAAGAAAAAGATTTTATCTGTCGTTTTGCACAGGAGCATGCAGATTCTCTTGGAAAAAATGAGATTGAGATCCAGGAGATGCATAATATCGTTGAAGGAGCTCTGGAGCGTGTGAATCCGGCAGTTGCCAAGAGCTATCGTGATTATCGTAATTATAAACTTGATTTTATCCACATGATGGACGACGTATATACAAAGAGCCAGGCAATCCGTTACATCGGAGACAAGAGCAATGCAAATACCGACAGTGCCCTTGTGGCAACGAAACGAAGCCTGATTTTCAACGAACTGAATAGTGAATTATATAAAAAATTCTTTTTAACATATGCAGAAAAACAAGCAGCAAAAGATGGATATATTTATATCCATGATATGTCAGCCCGAAGAGATACGATGAATTGTTGTCTCTTTGATGTGAAAAGCGTACTGACCGGTGGATTTGAGATGGGAAATCTGTGGTACAATGAGCCAAAGACACTGGATACGGCATTTGATGTGATCGGAGATATCGTACTGAGTGCGGCAAGCCAGCAGTACGGAGGATTTACCGTGCCGAGCGTAGATGAGATCCTGGAGCCTTATGCGAAGCGTTCCCATGAAAATTATTTGAACAAATACAGAAGCCTTGGACTTTCGGAAGAAGTAGCACAGGAGATTGCCTGGAAGGATCTGGAAAAAGAGATGGAGCAGGGATTCCAGGGATGGGAGTATAAGTTCAACTCCGTATCCTCAAGCCGTGGAGACTATCCATTTATTACCATGACCAGCGGAACCGATATCAGCGAATACGGAAAGCTTGTCACAAAGACGATGCTGGAAGTAAGAGCAGGAGGACAGGGAAAGCCGGGACATAAAAAACCGGTACTTTTCCCGAAAATCGTGTTCCTTTATGATGAAAATTTACATGGACCTGGAAAGCCGGGAGAAGATCTTTTTGAAGCCGGAATTGAGTGCTCCAGAAAGACTATGTATCCGGACTGGCTCAGCCTTACCGGAAAAGGCTATGTGCCGAGTATTTACAAGCGCTACGGAAAGGTCATCAGTCCGATGGGGTGCCGTGCATTCTTATCTCCATGGTATGAAAGAGGCGGTATGAATCCGGTGGATGAAAAGGATGAGCCGGTATTTGTCGGAAGGTTCAACATCGGTGCGGTCAGTCTCCATCTTCCGATGATCCTTGCCAAATCCAGACAGGAGAACCGGGATTTCTTTGAGGTACTGGATTATTACCTGGAACTGATCCGGAAGCTTCATATCCGTACTTACGAATACCTCGGAGAGCTGCGTGCTTCTACGAATCCGCTTGCCTACTGTGAGGGTGGTTTCTATGGCGGACATCTGAAGATCCATGACAAGATTAAACCGGTGCTGAAATCGGCAACCGCTTCCTTTGGAATTACGGCGCTCAATGAATTCCAGCAGCTTTATAATAAAAAGTCCCTGGTAGAGGATGGAGCATTTGCCATCAAGACTATGGAATATATCAACATGAAGGTCAATGAATTTAAAAAAGAAGACGGCTATCTGTATGCGATTTACGGAACACCGGCTGAGAATCTGTGTGGTGTGCAGGTACAGCAGTTCCGTAAGAAATATGGAATCGTGGAAAATGTATCGGACAGGGCGTATGTGAGCAACAGTTTTCACTGTCATGTAACCGAGGATATTACACCGATCGAAAAGCAGGATCTGGAAAACCGTTTCTGGGATCTGTGTAACGGTGGAAAGATCCAGTATGTAAAATACCCGATCAATTATAACAAAGAGGCTATCAAATCACTGGTACGCCGTGCAATGGATATGGGATTTTATGAGGGCATTAATCTGTCGCTTGCCTACTGTGATGACTGTGGTCATGAAGAGCTGTCTATGGATGTGTGTCCGGTATGTGGAAGCAAGAATCTGACGAAGATTGATCGTATGAACGGATATCTGTCTTATTCGAGAGTCAAGGGAGATACCAGACTCAATGATGCCAAGATGGCAGAAATTGCGGAAAGGAAAAGTATGTAAATGCGTTACCATAATATAACAAAAGATGATATGCTCAACGGGGATGGCCTGCGGGTTGTCCTCTGGGTTGCAGGATGTGACCATTGCTGTAAGGAATGCCACAATCCGGTGACCTGGGATCCGAATGGTGGGCTTTTTTTCGATGAAAAGGCGAAGGCAGAGATTTTTGAAGAACTGGAGAAGGATTATATCAGTGGGATCACATTCAGTGGAGGCGACCCGCTGCATTCGGCAAATGCCTATGAGGTCATGATGCTAGCAAAAGAGATTAAAGAAAAATTTCCGTCAAAGACGATCTGGCTTTACACCGGTTATGAATGGAAAGATATCAAGAATATGGATATTGTAAATTATCTGGACGTTCTGGTGGACGGAGAATTCGTTTTGGCACAGCGCAATCTGGACCTGCGGTTTCGCGGCAGCGAAAACCAGCGCATCCTGGACGTACCCCAGAGCCTTGCCCAGGGCAGAGCCGTATGGTGTACGGCGGCGCGCTGGGTGGGAGAACGGCAGGCATAAGCGTGCACTGCGTCCCCGCGGCACAACCGAAACTTTAGCCGCGCCCATCTCATGCGGGCGCGGCTCTGCTTGTCGAAAAAGGGCAATTTTGTGTGCGAAGTGCGCAAAATTGCCCTTTTGTGCGCCGGAAAGGAGCGCTGAGGGAAACCGGAAAGCGTCTGCACAGCACAAAGCGTCTGGCGTCTCTCAGCGGTTGACGGCTTTGCCGGCAGCCTCAGCCGCATTGCGCGTAAAGATACTTTTTGCTATAATAGGTACGTTCATCACAAGACCAGTAAAGGAATGAAGACCACTCATGCGCATGCGTTTCAAACCCTATGCCGGGCCGGAGCTTGCGGCCTGCCCTTTTCACATGAACGACGCCACCCGGTACAAGGGCCGCTGGCGAGAGACCTTTGCCCGGCCCGGGCAGCCGCTTCACTTGGAGCTGGGCTGCGGCAAGGGCGGATTTCTCGCCCGGCTTGCCTCCCGCAATCCGGACGTCAATTACATCGGCGTGGACATCACCGACAAGGTGCTCATTCTTGCCAAACGCAACATCGAACGCATCTACGCCGAACAGGGGCTTCCCATCGACAACGTGAAGACCCTGGCTCACGACATCGAACGTATTCCCACACTGTTGGACAAAGCGGACCGCGTGGAGCGCATCTACATCAATTTCTGCAACCCATGGAACAAAAAGGCCAACCACAAAAAGCACCGTCTGACGCATACCCGCCAGCTTCTGCTGTACCGTCCGTTCCTTGCAGACGGCGCGGAGATCTGGTTCAAATGTGACGACGACGATCTTTTTAAAGATACGCTGCGCTATATGGCCGAGGCCGGGTTCGAGGTGACCTGGCAGACGAGGGACCTGCACGCTGATGAACCGTCGTGGAACATCCGTACCGAACACGAACAGATGTTCACGGAAATGGGCATCCCCACCAAAGCGCTCATTGCGCGCAAAACGTCGCTGCCGGAAAACGCGCCCGCGCCGTGCATCCCGCACGACATCATGGAATAAAACGGCAAACCCGCCTTCTCGGACCGGATGGCCCGGAGAAGGCGGGTTTGCTCGTTTCATCACAAAAGCTTACGACAGCAGCCGGACCCCGAGGATGGGAACGCGAAGCTACCAGCCCATCCGGCGGCAGAAGCGCATCAGATTATCCATCGTCAGTGCAAGGTCACTTTTGCTGCGGGGCTTTGCTTCCCGGAAGGGTACGGCCACACGGTTGATGCTGAACACCGCCGACACACCCATATCGTAAGCCGCTTCAATGTTGTCTCCAATGTCGCCCACCACGGCCACCAGCGGAACGCCCGCGCGCTTTGCCCGCCGCGCCACGCCGATGACCACCTTGCCCAGCAGCGACTGGGCATCCAGCTTCCCTTCCCCGGAGAACACCATATCCGCCCCCTCCAGCAACTTGTCAAAGCCCACGGTATCCAGCACGGTCTCAATGCCCATTTGCAGCGTGCTGCCGAAAAAGGCCACCATGCCGCCGCCCATGCCGCCTGCCGCGCCCGCACCATGGAGCTGCCGGATGTCTCGCCCGGTGCAGCGCTCCACAACATCCGCCAAGTGCGCCAGGCCCGCGTCCAGAAGCTCCACCATGGCCGGGTCCGCGCCTTTCTGGGGCGCGAACACATGCGCCGCGCCCAGCGGGCCGCACAGTGGGTTGTCGATATCGCACATGGTCACCAGCTCCGCGCTCGCAAGTGCGGGATGCAGGCCGGAAAGGTCGATCTCCGCAACCTCCGCCAGCGTTGCCCCCACAGGCACAAAGGCCTCGCCTGCCGCGTTGCGGAACACTGCACCCAGCGCTGCCGCAGCGCCGCAGCCTCCGTCGTTTGTGGCGCTGCCTCCCAGCCCCACCACCAGCCGTTTGCAGCCGCGCTCCAACGCATGGGCCATCAGTTCACCCACGCCGTAGGTAGTAGTCTGTTCGGCGTGCAGGCGCTCGCCCACCAGCGGCAGGCCCGCCGCCGCCGCCATCTCGATGACGGCCACACCGTCCGGCAGCATGCCGTAGAACGCGGGCACTTCCTCGAAGTACGGGCCTTTTACAGGCACGGAGACCTTTTCCCCGCCCACGGCCTGCAGAAACGAATCCACACTTCCTTCGCCGCCGTCTGCCACAGGCACGCTGTGCACCTGGGCATCCGGATAATATTCCTGCACCGCCTGCGCCATTACGGTACAGATCTCGGCCGAGGACATGGTTCCCTTGAAGGAATCGGGGATGAGGATCACTTTTTTCATGATTTACGCTCCTTGTCAAAAAAGTCCGGGTTTCAGCTTTACAGGAGCCGGGGCCCCGCCCCGGCTCCTGCACGGTCGGGTAAGACATTCGGCACGGCGCTTTTTTGACGCTGGAAACGCCGTTACCGGAAAATAAGAGAGAGCACGAACACGCCGGCCATCGACGAAAGCCCCAGCAGCAGCGTGCACAGCGTCTGCGTTTTATAGCCCTGCTCCGGCTTCATTTCACCGAAGTTCGTCACCACCCAGAAATAGGAATCGTTGGCGTGGGACACCGTCATCGCGCCCGCGGCAATGGCCATCACCGTCAGCGCGGCGCGCACGGGCGTGCCCAGTCCCATCACATCCATCAGCGGAGCCATGATGCCCGCCGTGGTGGTAAGCGCTACCGTGGAGGACCCCTGCGCCGTCTTTAGGATGGCGGACAGCAGGAACGGGAAGAAGATGCCCACGGCCTCCAGAATAGACGCGTTGGCCGTAATGGTCTCCACCATGCCGGACACCGCGATCACTTTTCCCAGCACTCCGCCCGCTGCCGTGACGAACAGGATGGGGCCGACGGTCTTAAGCGTCTCGTTGGTGAGCTCGTAGAATTTGTTCAGCCGTTTCGCACCCGCAAGCAGTACTACACCGAACAGCGTGCCCACCGCCAGCGCGATGATGGGTGCGCCCAAAAATGCACACAGATCATAGGCAAAGCCCGTCCAGCCCGCCATGGCCGCGATGGAGCCCAGCGCCATCAGCAGGATGGGCACGACAATGGGCGCCAGCGCCGCCGCCCCGCCGGGCAGCTTGCCGAACTCCGCCACCAGTTCCTCGTATGTCCTGGCCGTTTCGCCGTCGCATGCCTCATCGCCCGCTTTTACCTTTTTGCCGATGTATTTTGCGAAGAAGTAGCCCACAAACAGGGGAATGATGGAGCACAGCGCGCCCATGCCCATAACGAGCAGCAGGTTGTCGCCGATGCCCAGCGTGCTGGCCGCGGCAATGGGCCCCGGCGTAGGCGGAATGAATACGTGAGAGATATACAGCCCGGCCGAAAGCGCCACTGTCATGGCCACGCTGGACGTCATTGTGCGCTTTACCAGCGCCTTGCGGATGGGGTTGAGGATAACAAACCCTGAATCACAGAACACGGGGATGGAAACCACCCAGCCCATGAGCAGCACAGCCAGCTCCGGCCGTTTTTTCCCCACCACACGGATGACCATATCCGCCAGCTTCAATGCCGCGCCTGTGGCCTCCAGGATCGTGCCGATGAGCGCACCCAGGATGATGACAATGCCGATGCTGGTGAACGTGCCGGAAAAACCCGCGCCGATGACGTTGGCAAGCCCCGGCGTGACAGCGCCGTCCGCGGCTGTCCTGTTCACCAGCGGCACGCCCGCCACAAGCCCCAGCACCAGCGAGATGCCCATGATGGAAAGGAATGGGTGGATCTTCCATTTCGAGATGGCCAGGATCATAAGGACAATGGCCGCCACGAACGCAAGGATAAGCGGAAAACCTGACATGATGAAACCTCCTTTTGAATCGGCTTTGCGCACCCGCTGCTGCCGGGTGCCGCCTGTTGATACAGTGTACCGGGCCGCACGCTGTTTTATGATGTTTTGCGCCCGTCTTTCAAGCCGTATTTCAAGCGAGATCTCTGTTCCTCATGCCAATACCGCGCAAGGCCGCGCGACAGATTTGGTTTAATTGTCCAGTTTCAGCTTCCCATCAAAAGCAGGCTGCCTTCCACTTCCTTGAAAAAAAGCACTGCCATATAGAATACCGGTGCTTGGCTGGGCCGGCGCACATCGCAGCCCGTCAGCTCCTCCAGCCGCTTCAAACGGTACTGCAGAGTGTTTTTGTGGATATACAATGCATCCGCCGCTGCCTGGATGGAACCCTCCGCCGCAAAGTATGCCTCCAGAAGTCCAATCCATCGGCGCAGCTCCTCGTAAGTGCAGCCCCGAAATACCTTACGCAGATATTCTTCCTTGGTCTGGCGCGGCACATCGCCTGTGAACAGCTCCAGCGTCACACTGTCGTAAGGCAGCACGCCTTCCGGCGCCATGCGAGCCGAACGCCACGCCTTATTTGCCTGGGCATAAGCCCGGTGCACATCCGGCGCGCCGCCGTCGATCCCCACTGCCAGCCGCAGACCAAAGCGTTCCCGCGCCATGACGCACAAACGCTGTGCCATGGCCTGCATCTGAGCGTCCGGCCGCGCACGCAGCAGCAGAATCTGCCGCGCTGCATTCCGCAGAATGATACCGCCCGCCTCGCCCTCCACAAGTCCGGAGACCGCCGTCTCCAGCTGGTCGATGCGTTTTTGTCCGGCGGCGGTGTCGGTGTAGCGGGCAAGGTCCCGCACACTCACCACCATTACCCGGCGCGGCACTGTAATGTCCACACCCAATGCCAGCCCGCGTTTCGCCAGCACCTGCGGCTGCAGCAAGCCGCCGCCCAACACCCAGTCCTCCAGAAAACGGCTGCGCACACGCTGGTCCAGCCGCTTTTCATCCTGTTCATTGCCCTCGCGGATAAGGATCTCCGTCATCTTTTTCACGACCTGGCCGTATCCGATGACCTGCTCGTACGCGCCTGTGATGCCGATGACGCCCACGGTACGGCCCCCGTGTGTGATGGGCAGGTTCAGCCCCGCCCGCACGGTAGGCGTGGCATCCTCCGGACGGACGTACAGCTCCGGCAAGCCCTCCTCTACAATGCGTTTTGCCCCTGCGTGGAAGTGGCCCACCCGTGTGCCGTCCGTGCTGGCAATGATATTTCCCCGTTCGTCCATCATGTTGATGTGCTGCCCCACGATGCCGCTGATCTCGTCCACGATACGCTGGGCGCTCTGTACTGAAAGCTCCACATTCGTTCTCCTTTCCTCAACGCCCTGCGGCACATGGCTCCCGCCTTCCGTCCCAAGCCGGCCGCACTGAAACTGTGCCGCACCGCCCTGCCCGTATTATACACTGCCGTGAGAGCATTTTCCCATGGTTTATATACTAAAATAAATATCTTATAATTGTATTATAAAACAAATTTTTGCAAAACGCATCCTTTTTGGGAAACAGGCACGGTATTTTGCATCACGCCATGTATGCAGAAACCCGCCCCGCTGCAAAAGCAGCAGGGCGGGTCAGCAAAGCCGGGAACCTACCGGTCAAACGATCTTTGGGATGGTGATGGCATGCACCGGGCACACATTCATACAGGTGCGGCAGCCCGTACACTTTTCATAGTCTACACGGGCCACGTTATTGGTCACCTTGATGGCGCCCTCCGGGCAGCTCTTTTCGCACTTCATGCAGCCGATGCAGCCTGCCGTGCAGGCCTTGCGCGTCAGGGCGCCGCGGTCGTGATTGGCGCACATGACAACGGGCTTTTCGCTCTCCGGCCGAATCCAGATCACCTTTTTGGGGC
>OFMD01002001.1_pt1 | contig 11238 bp, 18 predicted proteins | sample 1541211 | NCBI WGS metagenome assembly OFMD01 (sample SAMN04209231, study PRJEB22552) | human gut metagenome | biome: gut; material: feces | host: Homo sapiens | place: USA: Oklahoma | reverse complement strand
CATGACAGCCAAGTGCGTCGGCTGCGGGCTCGACTGGAACGTCAGCATCTACCAGAAGATCCCCCGCACCGGCTACATCTGCCCGCACTGTGAGAGCCGGCTCCGCGCCGGCGAGACCCTGCCGAACATTCAGGCCAGCCAGAAGGCTCGGCCGCAGAGAACGAAAGGAGCAACCCCATGAAAAAGATCGCACTCAAGAACGCCGCCCGCGGCACGGCCTTCGACTATGCCGGCCAGAGCTGGATCCTGCTGGAGAATGATGACGGCCGCACCCTCTGCCTGAGCAAGGACATCATCGAGACCCGAGCCTTTGACGAGGGCAACTGCAACAACTTCGCCGTCGCCAGCAGCAAGGAATACCTCAACGGCGCCTACCTCGACAACCTGCTCGAGGACGTGAACGGCCCCAACGCCTTCCTGACCACGGAGCTCGACCTGACCACCGACGACGGCCTGAAGGACTACGGCACCTGCACCGTCACCATCTTCCTGCTGACGGTCGACCAGTACCGGCGAAACCGCGACGTCATCCCCAATGCAGACGACTGGTGGTGGCTGTCTACCGCCTTCAGCACGAAGTCTAACGGCTACGAGTCACTCGCCCGCTTCGTCGACTCCGATGGCACGTTGAACTGGGGCGTCGCCTACTACGGCGACTTCGGCCTGCGCCCCGCTTGTTATCTGGACTCCGATCTCCTGATCTCCGTCGAGGACGACGAAGCCACAGACGACGTCACGCCGGAGCACGCCGGCGAGATCATCGCGGCGCTGGCCGAGCAGTTCGGCGGCACCTTCGCTACCGAGGATCAACTGACCACGGCCCTCTCGTTTATGCTCGGCACCCTGAGAGCTACCCGCGAGAAGGAGGCCCGGCATGAGTAACCTCTCCACCCTGTTCGACCGCTACAAGGCCCTCGTCGTGTTTGATACCGAGACCAGCGGCCTCGACTTCGACAACGACCAGATCATCGAGCTCGCCGCCCTGCGCGTGGAGCGCACGGCCACCGGCGGCCTGCGGATCGCCGGCAAGATGGACACCTTCATCAAGCTGCCCGAGGGCGAGACCCTCCCGGAGAACATCGTCAGCCTGACCGGCATCACCGACGAGCGGCTCCAGACCGAGGGCGTGCAGCCTGCCAAGGCGGCCAGCCAGATCGCCAAGCTCATGCAGAACGGCCCGACCCTGATGATCGCCCACAATGCGCAGTTTGACGCCTGTTTCCTCCGTGGCCTGCTTCGCGGCCAGAAGGTCGGCCGGATCGACTGGCTGGACAGTCTGACGGTCTACAAAGACCGCAGGGCCTACCCGCACAAGCTCGCCAACGCGATCATCGCCTACGGCCTCACCGGCAAGGTGCAGAACAGCCATCGCGCCATCGACGACGTGCTGGCCCTGTTCGAGGTGCTGAAGGCGATGGACGACGAGCGCGAGGATCTCGGCAGCTACGTCAACCTGTTCGGCTACAACCCCAAGTACGGCGTCAGCGGCCGCCGGATCGTGGGCGTCAGATATGAGCCGCAGAGCTTCAGCAAGGGCCTGACTCGCCCGGAGCAGACGCTCCCGGCCCGCGTGGCGCGGAGGTGACAGCATGAGCCCGGAGATCACGATCACGAGCGAGGAGCTGCGCGAGCGCGTCGAGGATCGCCTCGACCGCTGGATCCCTGACGACGTCTGGAACCGTGCCGAGCCCTACGCCCGCCACAAAAACGAAGTAAACCGGCAGCGGCACCCCGAGATCGACTACTACGACAACGACTACCTTGTGCTGCTGACCGCTGACACCGTCCGAGAGACCGAGTTCAGCGACCTCACTCACGCCCTCTGTGATCTGACCGTCGCACGGGCTCAGTGAAAGGAGAAACCAATGGAAACCACAAAAGAAAGGGCCGCCCGTTGCGACCGGGCGACCCATGCGAGAAGATCCAGCAGCCTGCCAGCATACGGATCCCGCACCGCAAGTATAACACGCCGGCGCCGCCGTGCCAAGAGGAAAGCCCTGAGAGCTGCCACGCTGGCCGCTGCCGTCCTTCTGCTGGGCGGCATCTCTGTGGCAATCTTCACCACCCCGACCGGCAACAAGCAGGAGACCAACATCCTGCCGCCGACCACCACCGTCGGCACATACATCCCGGACACCCCCGCCCCGGCCGCTGAGACCGTGGAGCCGACCGAGCCCGCCGTGCGCTACCCTCTGACCGACGCCGAGCGCGACGTCGTCGAGCGCGTGGTCATGGCCGAGGCCGGCGGGGAGTCCTTCGAGGGCCAGATGCTCGTCGCTCAGTGCATCCTCAACGCAGCCGAGAAGCGCGGCGTCGATCCCTCTGAGGCCGTCGTCCTTTACAGCTACACCAAGAGCCGGCCGGATCCCACACAGCGCGTCAAGGACGCCGTCGCGGCCGTGTTCGACCGAGGCGAGACCGTCGTGGACGAGCCGATCCTCTACTTCTACAACCCCGCCCTCGTGACCAGCGACTTCCACGAGAGCCAGATCTTCGTCATCGAGGAAGGCGGGCACCGTTTCTTTGCAGAAAGGAGTACCAGATGAAACACCTCACCGAAATGAAGCCGGGCGAGACCCTGCACCTCCGCAGCGGCCGCGACCTCGAGCTCGAGAGCGTCACCCCTGTCACCTGCGGCGTGATGCTCACCTTCAACGTCACAGAAAGAAAGGAGCACAACAATGAGCGATAAGACCACCGCGGCCCTCGCTGCCGAGCAGGCAGACGCAGAGGCCACCACCACGCAGGAGGCCGAGCTGCTGCCTGCTGCCACGCTGGACGAGCTGGAGCAGGTCGACCTCGGCACCGTCGCAGAGGGCGAGCGCGCCCCGTTCCGTATCACTGACGACCGCTGTGCCGACTGGGCCATCCGCAAGATCGCCGACGAGCGCAGCGAGTACGACCGCCTGAAGGCTCTGGCCGACGAGCAGATCGCGGCCATCAACGAGAAAGTCGCCGCCGCACGCAAGCGCATGGAGAACGGCACCTCGTACCTCACGAGCTGTCTGGCCGACTTCTTCACCACCGTCCCCCACAAGGAGACCAAGACGACGGAGAAGTACCGGCTCCTCTCCGGCACCCTGACCTTCAAGAAGGGCACCACCAAGACCAAACTCGACGAGGCCAAGCTGGTGCCGTGGCTCAAGGCCAACGGCTACGGCGAGCTCGTGAAGGTCGAGGAGTCGACCCGCTGGGCCGACCTGAAGAAGCTGCTCAGCTACACCGGCGACATCGCAACCCTGACCGAGACCGGCGAGATCGTGGAGGGCGTCACCGTCTACGAGACCCCGGGCATCTTCACGGTCGACGTGTAAGGAGGCACCGACATGGCAGAAACCAAGAAAACCGAGGCGGCCGCTGCTGCGGCCCCTCCTGAAGCCGCCTGCCTGACGCTCCGGCAGAAGCTCGTCGAAATGCGGAAAGCCTGCCCGGAGATCGTCAAGAAGCAGCACAGCGACGGCGTCAGCTACAAGTACGCCAAGATCTACGACGTGTGGGAGAAGATCACCCCCATAATGAACGAGCTCGGCGTCGACTTCGACGTCATCAGCGAGCAGGCCACCCGCCACGCAGAGAACGGCGACCCGGTCTACTGGATCACCATGCAGACCAAGACCCGCAACGGCGACAAGCTCATGTTCCTCTACGAGGCCGACCTGACGATCCGCTGGCTGAACCTCGACAACGACGACGAGACCATCGAGGCCACCGTCCACGCCGTCGGCTGGAACGATGACCCGGCCAAGGCCAAGGGCGCGGCCCACACCTACGCCCTGAAATACTACCTTTTCGAGAAGTTCACCGTCGACCAAGGTGAGGACGACCCCGACAACAGTGACTTCGGCGCGCAGGGCAAAGGAACCGGCGCTGGAGGCCGCCAGCAGGCCGCACAGGGACGTCAGGGGCAGAGCTCCGGCCGCCTGAGCGACGCGCAGCTCACACGCCTCTACAAGAAGGCAGAGGCCGCAGGAATGACCAAGGAGCGCACCAACGCCCGGATCGTGGAGAAGTACAAAAAGCAGGATCCGGCCACCCTGACCCGCCAAGAGTACGACGAGATCTGCACGTCCCTCGACAACGCAGCCGCGCAGCATAACCAGCAAGGAGGAAATGCCTAATGTATAACCACACCGGCCTCCAAGGCCGTCTAACCGCCGACCCTGAGCTCAGGTACACGCAGCAGGGCACGGCGATCACCAGCTTCACCCTCGCCAGCGACACCGGCCGCAAAACCAAGGACGGCAAGAAGATCACCAACTTCATCGAGTGCGTCGCATGGCGCGCACAGGCCGAGTTCGTCTGCAAATACCTGAGCAAGGGCCGCCTCGTCCTCGTCGAGGGCGAGCTCACCAGCCGCAGCTACGAGGACAAGGACGGCAACCGCCGCAAGGCCGTCGAGATCACGGTCGACTCCGTCCACTTCTGCGACAGCAAGAAGGACGGCGGCCAGAGCTCCGGCAGCGACTTCGCCGATCCGGGCTACTCTGAGGGCTCTGGCGACTTCACGGAGATCGAGGACAATGGCGACCTTCCCTTTTAACCTGACCGCCGGACGACCGGCAGACGACCAAAAACAGGCCACAAACCAACGACCACAGAAAGGAGGTGACGACCATGGCATGGCTGCAAGTGCATCAGACACTCAAGGATCACCGCAAACTGTTCGACGCTGCTGACCAGCTCGAAGTCGAGCCGCCGCACATGATGGGGCTGCTCGTCTCGTTCTGGCTGTGGGCCCTCGACAATGCCCCGACCGGCAGCCTCTCGGACATCACGCCGCGCATGATCTCGCGGGCCGCTCAGTGGGACGGAGACCCTGAAAAGCTGGCGAAAACGCTGATCCGGGCGGGCTGGATCGACGAAAAAGAGGACGGGACGCTCGAGATCCACGACTGGTACGAGTACGCCGGCAAGCTGATCGACCAGCGGCAAGCCGAGAAAGAGCGTTCCCGCAGCCGCCGGGCCGCTGCTGCGGCGTCTGCCGACGCCTCGCCGGACGACCCGACGCCGACCGCCGGACGACCGGCAAACGGCCGCAAGAAAGCCGGAGGCAGAGTAGACCAGAGTAGAGAAGATAAGACAAGAGAAGGTAATACACCCCCTTCCCCCTCTGACGAGGGGAATGACGGCGGCACAAAGTCGCTCGTCGAGGTCAGATTTCTCGAGTTCTGGAAAGCCTACCCGAAAAAGACCGGCAAGCAGTACGCTCTGAAGGCGTGGAACAAGATCAAGCCCACCGCTGAGCTCCACGAGAGGATCATGCAGGCGGTCGACGCTCAGAAGCGGAGCGACCAGTGGCGCCGGGAGAACGGGCGCTACATACCGAACCCGAGCACATGGCTCAACGGCGGCTACTGGGATAACGAGGAGGTGAACGAAGGTGCAGAAAATCAGCGAGATCCTGAGCAGCCCGACAGCTCCGGCCGAGACTGGGGCAAGGGCTTCAAGCCGGCCGACGACGAGTGACCCCGGCAACTGGATCTGGAGCAACGACGAGCGCCTCGCTGGCCGCCCCGGAGTCCCCGAGCCCGTTCCCTGCGAGTTCTGCGGCGCCCTGCGCTACCACAAGGGCATCCCACTCGGCGACCGCATCCTCTGGCCTCCCTATGGAGCCGAGCGATGCACCTGTCCCGAGGCCGTGGCTGCCTACGAGAAGGAGAAGGCAGAGCGCGAAGCTGCTGAGGCCGAAGCCGCCAAGGCTGAGGAGGAGAAGAAAATGCGGGAACGCATCAAGCGCATCGTCGGCGAGTCCGGCATGGGCGACCGTTTCCTGCGGCGCACCTTCTCCACCTTCCAGCTCACCGACGACAACAAGCGCGCAGCGGCAGCCGCCCGGCGCTACGCCGAAGGCTTCGACGCCATGCTGCCGCAGCCCGGCCGTCAGGAGCCCGGCCGCAACGGCCTGTTTATCGCTGGCCCGCCGGGCACCGGCAAGACCCACCTCGCCGCTGCCATCGCCAACCACCTGATCGCGCAGGGCAAGCCGGTCATCTGCATGACGATGATCGACCTGCTGGAGCGCATCAAGCGCACCTACTCCGCGACTGGCGGCAGCGAGAGCGACGTCCTGAAGATCTACAAGACCGTCCCGCTCCTCGTGATCGACGACATCGGCAAGGAGCCGCCGACCGAGTGGGCGATCTCCACGGTCTACAACATCATCAACGGCCGCTATGAGGCATACCTGCCGACAATAGTGACCACCAACTACGACACCGAGGCCCTGATCGACCGCATGACGCCGCGGGAAAGCCACGACAGCATGACGGCCCGGGCCACCATCGACCGGCTCATGGAAATGTGCAGGGGCATCACCCTCACCGGCCAGAGCTGGCGCTCACGATAGGAGGAACAACATGAAAAAGGTTTACATCTGCTCCCCGTGCCGCGGGGACTACGAGAACAACATCCAGCGCGCCAAGGAGTACAGCCGCGCGGCTGTGCAGAAGGGCGTCATCCCCGTCACCCCGCACATCTATCTCACGCAGTTCATGGACGACAATGTCCCCGAGGAGCGTGAGCTAGCCCTGAAGATCGGCAGCGAGCTGGTGCTCGGCTGCTCCGAGCTGTGGGCCTTCGGCATCGACCACCCTTCGGCCGGCATGGCCGCGGAGATCGAGCTCGCCAAGGCGCACGGCATCCCCGTCCGCAACGGCTTCGAGGCCATCAGCGAGCTGAAGCCCGACGAGGAGCCTGAAGGCGGCGAGGAGGACAAGCCTGACATCGGCAGCGTCACGCTGCACCTGCCCGCCTTCAGGGCGATGGCCGTCTGCAACCAGCACCTCGACCACGGCCCTCTCAGCATCGAGCTGGATGGCCGCGTCATCCTCGAGCTCGCCGACCGCCTGATCTCGGATCCGGGCGTCCACATCGAGATCGGAGGCTGAACGCCGTGACGAAGTACGACCCGAGAAAGAACGCGGAGGGCTACAACGACCCGACGCCCTACGCAGCCGAAAAACACATGATGGCGCAGATCCGCGGCAAGCAGGCCAGAGTCGCCGGCGGCTACTTCGAGAATATCATCTCGGCCTCGTGCGACTACTACCTCAGCCGCGGCCTCGCAAAGATCGAAAAGACGCCGGAGCCCATGAAGCCCCTCGGCGCCAAGAACCGCAAGGGCCAGTTCCTCGCCTGCTATACCAAGCAGGCCCAGCCGGACTATGGCGGCACCCTGAAGGGCGGCCGGAGCATCTACTTCGAGGCCAAGCACACCGACGACGAGCGCATCGAGCAGCGCCGGCTCACTCAAGAGCAGCAGGACGACCTCGAGGCCCATCATAAGCTCGGCGCCATCGCCTTCGTGCTTGTCTCCGTGAGCCTGACGGACTTCTACCGCGTGCCGTGGCCCGTCTGGCGTGATATGGCCGAGATTTACGGCCGCAAGTACATGACGCACGCAGAGCTCTCCCGCTACGAAGTGCCGGCGACGGCCGGCTTCATCAAGTTCTTGCACGGCATCGAGTCGGAAATGCCCGGAAAGGAGGCAGCCCATGATCCCACTCCCTGACAAGAAGTACAGCATCATCTACGCCGATCCCCCGTGGAGCTATCAGAACCGCGGCACCAGAGCGGCAGCCTCCAAGCACTACGACACCATGACCATCGAGGACATCAAGCGCATGGGCGTCGGAGCTGCGGGGGGGTATTGCTAACGAGGATTGCGTGCTTTTCATGTGGGCGACCTTCCCCATGCTCCGCGAGGCCCTCGACGTGATCGAGGCGTGGGGCTTCAGCTACAAGACCGTCGCCTTCAACTGGGTAAAGCAGAACAGAAACGGCACCGGCATCTTCATGGGGCTCGGAAACTGGACGCGCAGCAACTCGGAGATCTGCCTGCTGGCGACTAAGGGCAAGCCGAAGCGCATCAGCGGCAGCGTCCGCAGCGTCGTCCTCTCACCGCTCCAGCAGCACAGCAGAAAGCCGGCCGAGATCCGCGACAGGATCGTCGAGCTGATGGGAGACCTGCCCCGCATCGAGCTTTTCGCCCGAGAAGCTGCCCCGGGATGGGACGTGTGGGGCAACGAAGCGCCGACGCCTGAAGTCAAGGACGCGCCAGCCGACAGCGTCGAGCTGGCCGGAAAGGAGGAAACACATGAACCAGACAACCAAAGAGACCCGGCGCCGCAGCTATGACGCCGTACTCCCCAAGCGGGCCGCCCGCTGCCGCCTGATCCTCGAGACCCTCGGCAACCGTGAGCTCACGGCCAGCGAGATCACCGAGGAGCTCGTCGCAGCCGGCCGGATCCCGTACTTCAACCGCAACTACGTCGCCCCGCGGCTCACAGAGCTGAAGGAGATCGGGATCCTCACGACGGTCGGCCGCCGTAAGGCCACCCGCTCGGACGCCACCGAGGCCGTGCGGGCCAGAGCGGAGCCTTCAGGCCCCACGGGCCAGACGGCCGCAGCCTACGCAGACAACCCGACCGAGGCCGAGCAGATGACGCTCGGATCGGCCACCTGAAAGGAGGGCCAGCATGGAACGCCTGACCCACGAGAGAGTCAACGGCATTAAGACGGGCTACTGGAGCGCAGCCACCAAGGAGGCGCTCGTCCAGAAGCTCGCCGCCTACGAGAACACGGGCTACGAGCCCGACGAGATCCGCGCAGCCCTCGGATGGCTGCCTTCATCGGCTATACCCCACCGGGAGAGACCAAGCCGGCGCTCAAAACGTCGCCGACATGGTGCCCCATGCGCCCGGAAAATAAGGAGGAAGAAACATGAATGAGAACCGAAACAACACGACGGCCGGCGGGATCGGCTTCTGCGGCCTTCTCGCCGTCGCCTTCATCGTCCTGAAACTCACCGGCGTCATCAACTGGAGCTGGCTGTGGGTACTGGCCCCGATCTGGATCCCGACCGCCATCACCCTCGCCATCATCGTGATCGTGCTCGTGGTCATACTGGTCAGAGAGCTGACGAAGGGAGGCCGCCCGTGATGACCACGGAGGAACGCCGGGCCCTGCTGGATCGTGCGATCACGACCTACGGCGCGCCGGCACAAATGGACATGGCCGTCGAGGAGATGGCAGACGTCCAGATCATGCTCGACCAGCTCCGCATCATCTTCCACCGATCTACCGAGGAGATCGAGGAGGCGAAGCTGGAACGGCTGAAAAACCGTCTTGACGGCCGAAACAACTGGCGGGACTCCAGCCTCCACAAGTGGATTGAAAATCAATTCTCAGCAGGAGGTGACGGCCATGAATAAACCACAGCCGCAGACCGGCCCCGAGATCGAGGAGTACAGCACCACGGCCACGCCGAAGGCATACGCCGGCAGCGTCCCCGTGTTCTGTGCGCACGACGCCATCGTCCCGCTGAAGGATCTGCGGCCTAATCCCAAAAACCCCAACCAGCACCCGCAGGAGCAGATCAAGCTCCTCGCCTCTATCATCAGAGCGACGGGCTGGCGCGCCCCGATCACCGTCAGCAAGCGCAGCGGGCTCGTCACCAAGGGCCACGGCCGTCTCATGGCCGCACAGCTCGACGACCTGACCGACGCCCCGGTCGACTATCAGGACTACGCCAGCGAGGCCGAGGAGCTGGCCGATCTGACGGCTGACAACCGCATCGCGGAGCTCGCCACCACTGACAACAAGATGCTCGCCGAGGTTTTCGCCGACATCGACACCGGCGAGATCCCGTTCATGCTCAGCGGCTACACTGAGGACGACTACGGCAACATCGTGACGGCCCTCTCTGAGGCGCTGCACACCAAGGAACCGAGCAGCGACCCCGACGCCGAGATCCCGGCCCCGGCCGCGCCGGTCACACAGTACGGCGACCTCTGGATCCTCGGCCGGCACCGCGTCCTCTGCGGAGACTGCACCCGGCCGGAGGATCGCGCCCTGCTGCTCGACGGCAACAAGCCCGAGATCCTGCTGACCGACCCGCCCTACTGCTCGGGCGGCAGCAAGGAGTCGCAGAAGTCGACCGGCAGCATCGGCACCGAGAGAAAGAACGGCAAGGCCCCGAAGATCGCCAACGACATCCTCAGCACACGCGGCTACCAAAACCTGATCCGCGGCGCACTCACCGACATCCCCTGCCTCTACGCCTACATCTTCACCGACTGGCGTATGTGGGTATATCTGTTCGACCTCGTCGAGGCGGCCGGCTTCGGCGTCAAGTCTGAGATCGTATGGGACAAGGGCACGCCGGGCATGGGCGTCGGCTGGCGCTCGCAGCATGAGCTCATTCTGTTCGGCGCCAAGGCTGCCACCCACTTCGACGGCCACAAGGGCTACGGCAACGTCCTGAGCATCTCCCGCTCCGGGAATGAGCTGCACCCAACACAGAAGCCCGTCGAGCTGCTGGAGAAGCTGGTCGACAACACGGACTTCGCCACGGGCGTCTATGATCCCTTCGGCGGCTCCGGCACGACGCTGGCCGCCTGCGAGGCATACGGGCAGCCCTCCTACATCATGGAGCTGACGCCCGCCTTCACGGACGTGATCGTCAAGAGGTACATCAGAATAACAGGAAAGACAACCGTGCGCTGCGTCCGTCAAGGCCGAGAGCTACCGCGCGAGGAGATCGCCGCGATCTTCGAGCCTGACGAGGAAGGAGGTGAGCAGGAGTGACGCCCTGACATAATGAGCGAGAAGCCGATCACACAACGGATCAAGGACAGGCTCGCGGCCTACACCGCCATGCTGAGAGACATCGACAACCAGCTCGAACGCCTCGACCGCATGGAGATGACGATGGCCTCACCGCCCGGCCCTGATCTGACAGGTATGCCACGCGGATCCGGCACACCATCCGACCGCACCGGCATGATGGTGGAGCGGAAAATGGAGCTCGAGGAACAGATCGACCGGCTCAAGGCTGAGGAGAAGCAGGAGCGCAACGCCATCGAGGGCCTGATCCTCCAGCTCTCCGACCCCGACGAGCGCGCCGTCATCCGGCTGCGCTACTTCGACCGGGCCGACTGGGAGAGCACCTGCGGCGTCCTGTTCGGTGATCGGCGGGACTACATCGACAGAGTGGACGCCTACCAGAACAGGACATACAAGATCCACGGCCGCGCCCTGCTCAACCTCGCCGCCGTGCTGGACGAGCTGGAGCCCCTGCCTGAGCTGCGGCAGTAAAACGCAGTAAAAGGAACAAAAGGGAAGTAAAAGGAATTGAAAAGCAGTAGCGACCCGTGCTATCCTATATCCTGCAAAAGACCGCCGGACACACGGGCAACGCCGTGACAATTCCGAGCGGCTGACCAGAGGAAAACCAAA
>OFMD01001992.1_pt1 | contig 11279 bp, 9 predicted proteins | sample 1541211 | NCBI WGS metagenome assembly OFMD01 (sample SAMN04209231, study PRJEB22552) | human gut metagenome | biome: gut; material: feces | host: Homo sapiens | place: USA: Oklahoma | reverse complement strand
TGCCAGAAGTGCGGCACCAAGGGTGGTTGCCGTATCAGATGCCGGCACTATGATCGGTTTTCCTGTAATATCGGATTTGATCTGTGTCCAGAGCAGGGAGTTGGCAGAACCGCCCATAGCTCTCAATACATCTGCCTCTGCCCCGGCTTCACTGGCCACTTCAAGATTGTGCCGCAGGGAAAATGCCACCCCTTCCATGCAGGCGCGGACCATATGTCCTTTTGTTTTTGCGAAATCCAATCCATAGAAAACACCCTTTGCATATGGATTCCAGATAGGAGAACGCTCTCCTGACATATATGGAAGAAATACCATTCCCTCGCAGCCCGGTGCAACTTTTTCTGCAATTTTATTAAGCTGGTCCAGGGATGAGGCACCTGTCTGTTCTTTCATCATCCGTTCATAATCTGCAAATTCACGTTCAAACCAGCGCATTACACCGCCACCTCCGGTGGTTCCTCCCTGAAGAAGCCATTTACCCGGGACAACGTGATAGCTCAGGATCAGTCTCGGATCAGCCTTATATTCCTCTGTACAAATGCTCATTCCTCCGGCCTGTCCGCCCTGCTCCTGTGTTTCACCGGAATGGATCACACCTGCACCAAGAGTTCCGCAGGCCGCATCAAGTCCACCGGCAACTACCGGAGTCCCTTCCACAAGTCCACACTCTGCAGCTGCCTTCCCGGTAACTGTTCCAACCACATGGTCACAATCACAGATTTCCGGAAGAAATTCCATGGGGATTCCAAGACGTTTACACATCTTTTCATCCCAGCATCCCTTCTTCATATTAAAGCAATGCAATCCATATCCCTGTGACACATCCTGGGTAACCGCACCTGTCAGTTTAAACGCAATGTAGCTGTTGGACTGAAGGATTTTGTAGATTTTTGCGTATACCTCCGGAAGATTTTCTTTGTACCAGAGGATCTTTGCAGTAGAATAAGAGGGCTGAAGAGAATTTCCTGCTACCTCAAAAATCTCCTCCTGTCCAATCTCCTGATTCAGTCTGTCACAAATAGACTGTGCTCTGGTGTCCATCCAGATCGGAGTATTGGTAAGGACTTTTCCTTCCTGATCTATTGCGATTGCCGACCAGCTCTGTCCGTCAATTCCCACTCCGGCGATTTCTTCTGGTGCGATTCCGGCTTTCTGTATCGTTTCCTCTGTTGCCTGGCAGACTGCGCTCCACCATTCTTCAGGATTCTGCTCCGCCCATCCCTCATGCGGATAATATACCGGATAAGCACCATTTGCAGCTGCAAGGACTCTGCCTTCTCTGTCAAATACAGCAACCTTACAGGCACTTGTTCCGATGTCAATTCCAAGTAAATATGATTTTTTCATTTTGCTGCTCCCATTTTCCGAAATATCCGAATTTTCTTCTCTTCAGCTGACACTCCGATCTGTTCTCTCTGTATCATTTTAAAGTATTTACAGACTTGCCTTCTATGATTTCTGTCTGCAGTTTTTCTGTAAAAAACTCTTCTGATTCTTTTTTGCCATTTTCCAGATGTTCCAGCATGATTCTTGCCACTTCTCTGGCAATTCCATCCGTTGGCTGTGATACGATCGTCAACTTTGGGTTACATGCTCTCGCAAACTGCAGATTGTCAAAACCGATCATAGACAGCTGTTCCGGGATCTTAAGACCCAGCTCATTCATCCCGATCACCGCCCCCATGGTCATCTCATAGTTGGTAACAAACACGGCCGTCATATCCGGATTGTCCGCAACAAGCTTCTCAATTCCCTGCACACCGCCCTGAATGGTATAATCGCCGTGATAGATCAGAGATTCCCGTACCGGTATATTTTCTTTTTCGTATGCATTGCGGTACCCCTGGAGACGTTCCTGAGCTGTGGAAATTTCCTCCGGTCCGCCAATGATCCCGATCTTACGGTGTCCTGCCTGAAAAAAAACTCTCATTGCGTCCTCAGCCGCCTTCTCGTTGTCTACAAGAACACTGTCACAGGAAAGCTCCCTGATCCTGCGGTCAATGAGTACGATGGGCTTTCCGGTTTTCTGGAATTTTTTCAGATGATTGCCTTCCGCATCCACTGGCATGCTGATGATCCCGTCCACACGCTTCCGGCTTAAAAACTCCACTGCATCCAGCTCCAGTCTCTTATCGGTACGGCAGTCACAGACAATAGTCGCATATCCGTGACTCCTTAAGACATCCTCCATTCCTGTGATGATCTCTGCGCAAAAGGTATTGTTAAGCTCCGGGATCACCACGCCGATGGTCTTGGTAGCATTGGTCTTAAGCCCTCTGGCCACCTCATTGACCTCATAATGCAGCTCCTGAATGGCCTCCTCGATCTTTATTCTGTTTTTTTCTCTTACGTTTCCGCCGTTAAAATAAGAAGAAATCGTTGCGAGCCCAAGTCCGGTCCGCCTGGCAATATCTTTCATGGTTGCTGCCATACAGATCACTCCGTTTCTGTTTTTTTACAGAAGATCATTCTGCCTTTCCATCACAGCCGCAAACCTTCATACGCGCCTCAACCAACTCCTTCACTGCCTGGATCGCTTTCTTTCCGTAGGCTTTCGGGTCGATGGTGTTCTCATTCTCTGCAAAGGTCTCCTTCACTGCCCTGGAATATGCAGCACGAAGCTCTGTTGCAAAGTTAACCTTGCAGATACCACGTTTTACACAGTCGCTGACATCCTCATCACTGAGTCCGGATGCCCCGTGAAGAACAAGGGGGATATCTACGACTTCGCGGATCTCGCTTAAGCGTTCCTTGTCAAGAACCGGTGTTCCCACATAGAAACCATGTGCGGTTCCGATAGCAACTGCCAGGGAAGTAACACCTGTACGCTCCACGAATTCCTTCGCCTCCTGCGGGTCGGTGTTAGTGTCTGCCTCAGCCTCAAGATCATCCTCTTTACCACCGACCTTACCGAGCTCAGCCTCACATGGGATATCCAGGGCTGCTGCCACATCCGCAACTCTCCTGGTCTCTCTGATATTATCCTCAAAATCCAGCTTGGAACCATCGATCATAACAGAAGTATAACCAGCTTTCAGTGCCTGCATCGCAAGTTCAAAGCTGCTGCCGTGGTCAAGATGAACGCATACCGGAACGGAAGCCTTGGCTGCCTCTGCTGCTACGATCGCAGCGTAAGTCTCAACCGTACCATATTTAACAGTAGAAGGTGTTGTCTGGATCATAACCGGTGCTTTCAGCTCCTCAGCTGCCTGGATGATCGCCTTCACCATCTCCATATTCTCTGCGTTGAATGCTCCTACTGCATATCCGCCCTTCTGTGCCTTTAACAGCATTTCCTTCGATGTAACCAGTGGCATAATCTTCTCCTCCTTGGAATCATAATCATTGTGTTTGTTTTGTATTATTTTCTCATTTGGTTCAGAAACCGAAACGTTTCCGTTTGAGTTCATCATAGCGCTCCATACGTTTTCTGTCAACCATAAAATTTTCATCATTTACAGGAAAATATTCCCTTGAAAAGAAGACCAAATACCGTTAGATTAATTAATAAGAGTTCTAAAGCCTGTGGCCGGGCAGGTCTGTCTGATACTACCGGCGTCATAACAGTTTCGGAAATCCATGTATCCTGTTCTGATCATCTGAGCCTGATGCTATAATTTCCGAAAATACTGTAAGTACACAATGATCTTAGGAGGATATGAACTATGTTAAAAGGAATTCCAGAAATCTTATCACCAGAATTACTGAAGGTTTTATGTGAGATGGGACACAGTGACCGTCTTGTTATCGCTGACGGAAACTTCCCTGTAGAATCCATGGGAAAAAATGCCATCACCATCCGTTGTGACGGACATGGCGTTCCGGAAATCCTGGATGCCATCCTGAAGCTCTTCCCGCTGGATACTTATGTAGAGCATCCGGTAAACCTGATGGAAGTAATGCCTGGCGATAATGTGGAGACACCGATCTGGGATACATATAAAGAAATCGTTTCCAAACATGACGAGCGTGGCGAAAAAGCCGTCGGAAACATCGAGCGTTTCGCATTCTATGACGAAGCAAAAACTGCATACTGCATCATCTCCACAAGTGAGAAAGCACTTTATGCCAACATCATGCTCCAGAAAGGCGTTGTGATCAACAACGACTGATCTTTCTTTTGAACTGCCTGATATAATCATATATAATACACATATTCAACCAAAACATAAAACGCCCGGATCTGGATTGAAACATTCCAAATCCGGGCGTTTTATATTTTAACACTTTTATCTCTTTGCTGCTTTTGCGGCGTATCCTCCGCAGAGTACTTTTCCACCCGAGGTTTTTATCCCTGCACGCACCGCATAGTAATACGTTGTTCCCTTCTTTGCGGTCTTATCCTCAAAGGAGGAGCGGCTGCCTCCGGAAACTGTACTGATCTTTTTCCATGACCCCTTTCCGGTCTTACGGTAGATCTGATAGCAATCTGCTTTCTTCTGCGCTTTCCAGCAGATCTTCAGCCCCCTGGAGGTCTTCCTAACACTGGATATCTTCTGAAGTTCCGGATAGGACAGGATATAGCTGCTTGCCTGATATCCTCCTAAAACTTTTTTCCCGTCTACATTCTTATATGGCCTCACAGCATAAGCGTAGGAGGTGATTCCCTCAATCTTCGTGTCCTGCCAAGACAATACTTTGTTGTTCACGGTTCCAATCCGAACCCAGCTTTTCCCCTGGAGCTTCCGGTAGATATAATATCCACTGGCTCCGGAAACCTTCTTCCAGGATACCCTGTTACATGGTCCGCTGACAGCTTCAGCCACTGCACGGGCCTTTCCCAGCTCCGCTTTTGCTGATAACGGCGAAGATGCGGCTCCATAAACAGTCTTCTTTCCGGAAAGTACATAAGAAGCCCGGATCCGATACGTATAAGTGCTTCCTGTTTTCACTGCAGTATCCTGCCAGGTCACTACATCTGCTGCCACGGTTGCCATTTTTTTTGAATTTCCGCTTTCATCCCAGCGATAGATAGCATAACGATTGCAGCCGGGAACTGCTTTCCAGGAGATCCGTATCCTGTTAAATGCCTTGGAAACCAGTTTTACACCTGTGGTCTGACGAAGCTTCACCGTAACCTTACAGGTAGCCCGGATTCCCCTGGCATTTTTTCCGTAGCAGGTTATGGTTGCTGTTCCCGGATTTTTTGCAGTAACAACGCCGCTTCCATTTACAGCAGCCACACTGGTATCTGAGCTTTCCCAGACAATGCCGGAAGCATCCATCTCGGATCTGGTAGCCGAAGCATTCAGTGTTTTCTGATCTCCGGAATACAGACTTATCTCAGACGAAGAAAGCTGCATCCTCGCCGCACTGCTCAGAGTCCTGGTATGCACCTTGATCCTCGGCGTTACCGATGGATTAAATTCAACTGCATCCATCCAGGTATCCTCCGCATTATATCGCAGAAAGCTCTGACCGGATACGATAGACGGAGAAAAGCTGCACCAGCCATAACTGACCTCTGCCTCCACACAGTATTTTATATATGTGCTTCCTGCATTTGTCACCACAATAGAATACAGACTGTTCTGGCTGAGCAGGACCTCCGGGATCTGAAAAGTCATAACCCCAGCCATCGGCTGACTGCAAGAAACCGGTGTGGAATATGCCGGTGTTCCACTGGTAGGATCACTGGCATCCTTCAGATTTGTGTATACCTGCACAGTATAGGAATTATTGGCAGACATGGAGCTAAGAGTCACCTCGCCAAGCGATTCCGCTTTTCCGTTTCCTGCACTGGCACGAAAAACCGTGGACAGCTGTTCTCCCGCATACATGCGGATGGAGCCAAGCCCTGACGTTCCGTCATAAAAATAATTGTTGCTATATTTCGGTGTATTGACAGCCGTAGCCGCAACCAGCTCACTGACAGACTTATCCTCATAAGACATATAAAAATATCCGGATTTTCCCCAACCTGTACCCCAGCTGTTCTTGACGATCCAGGCTCCGTCTCCCTTTACCTTGGAAGATGCCCGGAAATTCTTTGCAGAATAATTGTCATCCCAACCCACCACTGTAACTACATGATTCACGTTCTTGGTGCTGGTAGGATAGGAATAGGCCGCTGTACTTGCATTGTAATAGGCATTCTGTGCATTATACATCACAGTAACTGAATCATTTGCAACCAGAAGCTTCTTCATGGCATTTACGGAATAATCGGAAAAATAGGTATTTTTCAGATAAGCAGCTGCATTGTACGCTTTGGATGCCGCCGGAGTCACACCGGTTTTCTGTGTATGCGTGGAATCTGTTGCCAGAGGCACATCCCCTTCTGTTGTCATTCCGGACCAGGTGCTCAGAAACATGGAAGCCAGAAGATCATTTCCGCCCTCATGATAATCTGCGTTTCCTTTATCATCTGTCCCCATATGCTTATTGACATCCCCGTAGGTATTTCCAAGCGGGTCATTCTTTCTGTTTGCAAAAAAATACGCCAGATGCTCTTCCGACAGATCATAAGTTCCAAGGCCCTGGGTCAGAAACGAAGTTTCCAGAAGAGAGGCCATTCCAAATGCCCAGCACATACCGTAGGGCTCCTGATTCTTTACGGAAGTGACATATCCCTGATCCGCTGCATTATAATAGGACGGATAGGCCGCAGCTCTTCCCATCGGTACCTCATCCACATCATTTCCGATCTCCACGGCGGTGGAATAAGAGGTCAGATTATCAAAGGGTGCCAGCTGTTCCTGCTCCTCTTCCTCCGTAAGCGGACGGCCCTTGATATATTCGATGCCGGACTCACCACTGTCTGAGGCATCCCCGAAGCTCTCCTCACCGTCGCCAAAGGTATCCTCCTGGGAATCATCCTCTTGGGAATCAGAAGACAATCCTTCTGATGTTTCGGGAGTCTCTGTATCCTCCTCGGAGCTCTGCAAAGCTATATCCTCGGTATCCCCGTCGGCTGCCTCTGCAATATCCTCGGTCTGTTCATCCGGGATACCGGTGTTCTCTGTGGTATTCCCTTCTGCGGTCTCCGTCGTATCCTCTGCTTCCGCTGACTGCGCCTGTGTATCTTCTGACCATTCTTCATTGAAGCCTTCCACATCGGCTGCCATGACCGGAACCTGGCTGCCCGCAACTGCCACACACAAAAGAAGCGGCAGTAATTTCTTCCTGACAAGCTGTAATCTCTTCACAAAATTCTCCACTTTTCTTATATTGATCTGGTTTATCTGTTAACGTTTCTTCAAATGATAACCCAGAATTCCGATTACTGCAAGTACTGTTGCGATCCCGATCCAGATAAACGGACTTTTATACCAGGAATTTTCTTCTTTAAAAGATGTCGCAGCTGTGCCATTGACCGGCTTGGTGACAGCTTCATCCACAGATCCCCCACCTTCTGTTGTTCCATCCGCTGCAGGCGGTCCCTGGACCTCGCCGCTCTGAGCCTGAGAACTACCTGTGCTGGCCGACGCCGCAGGTGGCCCCTGAACCTCACCTCTCTGAGCCTGAGATTCATCTGTGCTGGCCATCCCTGCAGACGCTCCCTGTCCTTCGCCATTCTGAGCCTGAGAGCTGCCTGTGCTGGCCGTCCCTGCAGACGTTCCCTGTCCTTCGCCATTCTGAGCCTGAGAGTTGCCTGTATTGTCCGTTCCTGCTGCTTTCCCCTGAGTCTCGCCGGCTGCGGAATCCTGCGTATCGGATGCATCTCCCTGATTCACTGCAGAAGTCTCTTTCTCCGTGCTCCCTGCGATTCCGGCCTTCGCCAGCTCCGCATCCTTTGAGGGCCGCAGCTCCTCCAGCAGCACATAACCGTATCTGCCATTATACTTTGTATATCCCCAGGTCTCACCATTCTTCTCTGTCTCCCCTTCGATATGCAGGACAGTCCCATCCCTTACCGTCTTATCATTGAGCTTTTCACCTTTTCCGTCGGTGGACGGATAAATATCCACACCAACTCCACCAGAATCCACAGTCATATAATAATCTGTGGTATCCGCCGGAGCTTCCACCTTCACCACAACCGACTTGTCCGCATACACCGGAACACTCATGCTCAGCACCAGCATTCCTGCCAGAAGCACACCTTTGCACCTTTTCATTGCTCTTTCCTCCCTCAAAAAATCTCACTGCCATTCTATGCATAAAATCCCCTTATATTTCTCTTTTGCCTTGGCTCCGAAATATAAGAGGATCTTATCATTAGTTATATCCAGTATCTTTTTTATGCAAGCTCCCGCTCACACATATCCAGCGCAGAAGCGATCACCGCATCCATGTCATAATATTTATATTCACCAAGACGGCCGCCGAAGATCACCTTCGGTTCCTTCTCTGCAAGCTCCCTATACTGTCCGTAAAGCGCTCCGTTCTTCTCATCATTGACCGGATAATACGGCTCATCTCCAGGCTTCCACTCGGAACTGTATTCCCGGCTGATCACCGTTTTCGGAAGATCATTACCCTCCTCATCCTTTCCGAACTCAAACCATTTATGCTCGATGATACGGGTCCACGGAGTCTCCACATCCGTATAATTCACTGCTGCATTTCCCTGGAAATTAGGTTTATCCAGTGTTTCATTCTCAAAACGCACAGAACGATACTCCAGAGTTCCCAGCTTATAGTCAAAATACGCGTCGATGGCACCTGTGTAGATCACCTTCTCCGCCATTGCATCGTACTGCTCTTTTTTCTCCAGATAATCCTCATTCAGCCGTACCTCGATACCGTCCAGCAGATTGGCAACCATCTTCGTATAACCACCCACCGGGATTCCCTGGTACAACGCATTGAAATAGTTATTGTCAAAGGTCAGACGCACCGGAAGCCTCTTGATGATAAAAGCAGGAAGCTCCGTACATGGACGTCCCCACTGCTTCTCTGTATAGCCCTTGATCAGCTTCTCATAAATATCCGTACCTACAAGGCTGATAGCCTGTTCCTCCAGATTTGAAGGTTCCATGATCCCTGCAGCCTGCCGCTGCTCCTCGATCTTTGCCGCAGCCTCCTCCGGAGTCACCACGCCCCACATCCTGTTAAAGGTATACATATTAAACGGAAGACTGTACAGCTCCCCGTGATAATTGGCAACCGGACTGTTGGTAAAACGATTGAAGGTGGCAAACCGGGTGATATAATCCCAGACCTTCTTATTATTGGTATGGAAAATATGCGCACCGTATTTATGCACGTTGATCCCTTCCACCTTCTCTGTATATACATTTCCCGCAATATGCGGACGCTTGTCGATCACAAGCACTGACTTCCCGGCACGCTTCGCCTCCTGTGCAAAAACCGCACCGTAAAGACCGGCACCTACGATAAGATAATCGTACATTGATTTCATTCTCCCTGTTCTTTCATTGATGCTGTTATTTTAACACCGGAAAAGGGTAGCTGGCAAGAAGCCACTGTAAAATCCCGATAAAATATCAGATATCCGCTTCTCAAACACCAAAATGTATGATACCCTGTAACTGGATCAGATAATAAACTACTCTGATCACATAAACAGATCGAAGGTGGTGAAACCTATGGGTACAAAGGATACCATCACCAAAGATTACATGGCTGACAACCGCGTTTTTGCGGATATGTTCAACCATATGCTGTACAAAGGAAAAAACGTCATAGACCCTGACACGCTTCATCCACTGGATACCACAGCTCTCGCTGTCCCCTACGGATCCGGCACTTCAGAAGTTCCCGTCCAGAAATTCCGGGACGAATTCAAATCTCTTAATGTTATGCACGATGATTCAAGGATTTATCTTCTCCTGGGGATTGAAAATCAATCGGAAACACACTACGCAATGCCGGTCAAAAACATGGTCTATGATGCATTAGAATACGCAGGGCAGGTAGAAAATTCCGCCAAATCACACAGAGAAGCAAAGCAATGGCCTTATCCGGAGAATATCTCACCGGCTTCTACAAAGATGACCGGCTCATCCCGGTCATAACCACGGTCGTGTACTTCGGTTCCGACACCTGGAACGCTCCCAGGAGCCTCCACGAAATGCTCTCTGTCCAGGACCCCGAAATTCTTTCCATGGTCCCGGATTACCGGATCAATCTCTTCTCACCTGCCGAGATAAAGGATGAAGAACTTGACAAACTCCAGAGCAATCTCAAAGAAGTCATGCTCTTCATCAAATATTCCAAAGATAAACGGAAGCTCCAGGAGCTTACATCACAGAGTCCCGGCTTCCGGTCACTCGAGCTCAAAGCAGCCCGGGTCATCGACTCCATAACCGGTATCAACTTACGTTTCACAGAAACAGAAGGGAGGGTTAATATGTGTCAGGCTGTTCAGGAAATGTGCGATGATGCGCGTGCCGAAGGCCATCAGGAACAAGCTATGCTGACAGCACAGCGTATGCTTCAGGATCCAAGATTCTCCCCTGAAGACATCTCCAAATTTTCAGGCCTTTCTCTTGAGGACGTGCTGAAATTACAGAAGAAATAGTTAATATTGGAAATGCTCAGATCCTTTGTGGGGGATCTGAGCATTTTGCAGTTTTACAATGCCAATATTACTTTATATCACAGAACAGCTCTTCTTTATAAACACCACGCTCCAGCATATCACGAAAACTCTCTTTTACAATTGCAACATCCTCTTTATAGGTCATGCTTCGATTGCATCATAAATTGAATAATCCATGATAATATGCCCCTGTTCGTCAACCAACTTCAACAACTTGATACCATCGCAAAAATGGGAACCGATACCTCCCCCCTGATAAGTAATATTATTTTCATCTAATTTATTTTTACTATGCTCATTCTACTTTCATTGGACATATCTTAATACACTGATAACAGCGTATACACTTGCTCTCATCAATCTGAGGATACTCAAATCCTTCTTCGTCCTCTACCATCGAAATGGCATCTTTCGGGCAAATTGCATGACAGGCTGTGCATCCGCAACATTCTTCTTTTCTTTTATATAGTATCGGAATCTCTTTTTCCAATTTTTACCACCCACCTTTTGATTTTTCGCTTAATCTTTCTCAAAATGTTTTAACCTCGCTCTTCACCTCAATACCTCCAAATCTGAAAGTTTCTCTTGTATATCGTAATTTAGCTTACTTCCACTTCACTATACTGCCTGCCTTTCGGAGTAACCAAAATAATTGAAGGCACTTAGTTCATTCCCCTCTCAATATTTTGAAAATCTTATTCCTTATTTTTTTCTTTATTGAAACTGTTCCATATTTCTTCATCACGAAATCAATTCCTTTCTTTTGGTAATCACTCCAAAATTCTTCTCTTTGTTCAGACTTCTTGGTCGGTGCTTCAAGGTTCGCCTG
>OFMD01001980.1_pt1 | contig 11330 bp, 10 predicted proteins | sample 1541211 | NCBI WGS metagenome assembly OFMD01 (sample SAMN04209231, study PRJEB22552) | human gut metagenome | biome: gut; material: feces | host: Homo sapiens | place: USA: Oklahoma | reverse complement strand
GGGCGGCAGGTCACCGTAGACGGCCCCGTGCCGGAGGCGGCCCGAAGCCGCTCCCTGACGGAGGAGGAGCTGCGCACCCGGCTGCAAAAAACCGGCGGCACGGAATTTGTGTGCCGCAGGATAGATATTTCCCTGGAGGATGGGCTGATGCTCTCCGCCGGAAGCATCAACGCTCTGCGGCGGGAGGCTCTTTCCCGGCTCCGGGCGCTGCTGACGGAAAAGCCGCCCCGGCGCGTCCTTGACACCCCGGCGCCGCCCCCGGCTCCGGCGGCCTGCACAGGCGCGCCGAAGCTCACCGCCTCCGTCACCTATGCCCACCAGCTCACACCGGAGCTGGCCAAGGCCGTGGACTATCTATACCTGCCCCTTGCCCTATTGGATGCCATTGACCTGGATGAATACGCCGGGTATACAAGGCTCTGCGCCGTGCTGCCCCGGGTTTTCCGCACGGAGGACGAGGCCGCTTTCCGAAAGGCCTTGCAGTCCCACCCCCGGCTCTCCGCCGTGGCGGTGAGCAACCTGGGCCACCTGCCCATTGCCGCCGGTCTGGGCCTGGAAATTCGGGGCGACATGGGCCTGAATGTGTTTAACAGTCTCTCCCTGCTTTTCCTGGGGGAGCTGGGCGTGACCGCCGCCACGGTGTCCCCGGAGCTGCGGCACCAGCAGGTGCGGGACCTTTCCAAGTACCTGCCCTGCGAGGCCGTGGTCTACGGGCGGCTGCCGCTGATGATCACGGAGAACTGCCCCCTGCGGTGCAGCGGCCAGTGCAGCCACGGCACGGGCGGCACCCTCACAGACCGGACCGGCGCAGCCTTTCCCCTGCTCTGCGCCCACGGCTGCCGCAGCGAGATTCAAAACAGCAAGGCCCTGTATCTGGCGGATAAGCCCCAGTGGAAAGAATGTGGCCTCACCTGGGCCCGGCTCCGCTTCACCACCGAGACGGCGGAGGAGGCTCTGGACATCCTGCGGCGGTATCAGGGAGGGGATTCGACCCCACCCACCGAGTTTACACGCGGCCTGTTTTATCGCGGCGTAGAGTGACCCCTGTCGAAAATTCCTTCGGAATTTTCCGACAAAAGGCTTGCAGCCTGCTGCGCGCATAATTTTTGCGCAGGGCGCAAAAATTCCACACTTGCAGTCTGAGAGGTATTTTTCCCCACGCGCATGTCGCGGTGAAAAATGATTTGATTTTTTCGCCGTCTGCGGACGTCGAACTCTGCGAGGCTATTTACTATTCGTATTACTGCCATATAATATTACTATTTGTATTTACTTTTTGAGAGGTTGACCCCATGGAACTGAAAATCAAAGCGGTACATCCCAAGATGGGCAAGGACTTTCCCCTGCCCAAGTTTGCCACCCCCGGCTCGGCGGCCATGGATCTGCTGGCCTGCATCGACAGCCCTGTGACCCTGGCCCCCGGAGCGCGGCAGACGGTGCCCACGGGCATCGCCATCGCCCTGCCCTCTGCCGACTATGTGGCCCTGGTGTTCGCCCGGAGCGGGCTGGGCATCAAGCAGGGCGTGTGCCTTTCCAACGGCGTGGGCGTCATCGACAGCGACTATCGGGGCGAGATCGCCGTGGGGCTTGTGAACCTCTCCGATGTGTCCTACACGGTGCAGCCCGGTGACAGAATCGCGCAGCTTATGGTGACACCGGTGGTGCAGCCCCGGGTACATTTGGTGCCGGAGCTGGACGAAACGGAGCGGGGCGTCGGGGGCTTCGGCTCCACCGGGAGGTAAGGCTATGGAGAGGATCGTTTTGGCCTCCGGGTCACCCCGGCGGCAGGAGCTGCTGGGCCGCATGGGCATCACGGAGTTTGACATCCGGGTGCCGGAGGTGGAGGAGCGCTATCCGGAAAACCTGTCCCCGGAGAAGATCGTGCAGTTCATCTCCCGGGAAAAGTCCGACGCGGCGGCCCTGCTGTGCAGGGAGGATGAGCTTATCATCACCGCCGACACCATGGTTTTTTTTAGGGAAAAGCGGCTGGGAAAGCCCCGGGATGAGGCCGAGGCCCTGGAGATGCTCACCATGCTCGCCGGGGAGCGGCACACAGTATGTACCGGCGTGACCGTGCGCCGGGGGACGAAAATCTCCACCCGGGCCCAAAAAACGGATGTGTATTTCCGTCCGGCCACGGAAAAGGAGCTGCGGGCCTACATTCGCACCGGAGAGCCCATGGACAAGGCCGGGGCCTATGGCGTCCAGGGCAAGGGCGCGCTGCTGGTGGAGCGCATCGACGGAGACTTTTTCAATGTGATGGGTCTGCCGGTGGGCCTGCTGGCGGATATGCTCAGGGACTTCGGGATCGAGCTTTTGGAGTAAACTATGAAGAATTTTTTTAACAAAATGGGAATATGGATCCTGGCGGCGGCGGTGGTCATTGTGCTGACGCTGTCCATCCTCTCCGCCACCGGGACGGGGCTGCTGGATAACATTGCCGGGACCATCGCCTCCCCCTTCCGCTCCGCCGGGGCCGCCATCGGCAACTGGGTGGGGTCTATCAGCGATAAATTCGACGATGTGGACACCCTGCAAAAGGAGAATGAGGAGCTGAAAAAGCGCATTGCGGAGCTGGAGGAGGCCAACCGCCAGGCCCAGACGGACAGCCAGGAAAACGAGCGCCTGCGCAACCTCCTGAATCTGCGCCAGCAGCGCAGGGACTTCACCTTTGAAAGTGCCAAGGTGACCCAGTACGAAAACTCCAACTGGGCCTCCACTCTGACCCTGAACCGGGGCACAAGCAGCGGCGTGGCCGTGAACAACTGCGTGGTGGATGAATACGGCGCCCTGGTGGGCGTGGTGACGGAGGTGGGGCTCAACTGGTGTACCGTGGCAACGGTTTTGGACACCCAGGCCCAGTTCGGCGCCACGGTGTTCCGCACCGGGGAGGCCGCCGTGGCTATGGGCGACCTGTCCTTAATGAGCAGCGGCAAGGTGAAGCTCAACTATCTCTCCGGCACCAATCCCTCGGTGGGCGGCGACCTGGTGCTTACCTCGGGCCTGGGCGGCTACTTCCCCTCGGGCCTGGTCATCGGCTCGGTGGAGGATGTACGCACGGACGACTCGGGCCTGACCCAGTACGCCGTGGTGCAGCCCAATGTCCGGCCGGAGAGCCTGGTGCAGGTGTTCGTCATCACCGCCTTTGACATTGTGGACTGAGGGGTGCGCTGTGGAACGTCGTGGCTATGTATATAAGTGGCTCTCTTACACCCTGGTCTCCCTGCTTTTCATCTTGGTCCAGTGCTTCGGGCTGGTGCATCTGCGGGTATGGGGGGTGCATCCCTTTATATTCCCGGTGCTGGTGTCCACGGTAGCCGCCCTGGAGACCGCCCACGAAAGCGCCATTTACACCCTGGCCCTGGGGCTGCTGATGGACTTGACCATGCCGGGGGTGCTGCCGTGCTTTTACACGGTGGCGTTTCTGGTGGTGTTCGTGGTGACGCAGCTGCTGTCGGCCAAGGTGCTGTCGTGGCCGTTTTTCTGCTGTATGCTGTGCGGAGTGCTGAGCATGGTGTGCTGCTCTGGACTCAGCACCCTGTTTTTGCAGGCGAAGGCGGACTTTACCCCCCTCTCCGCCCTGATGCTGCTGGGCAAGGAGCTGCTGCTGACGGCTCCCCTGATGCCCCTGGTATACCTGCCCATGCGGAAGCTGCGGCGGGTGTTTGACCGGGAATAAGGCCCAATGAAAGGTTTTTTCGACCCTTTGCCCCTCTGGAAAGGAGGAACTCTGACCCATGAAAAAAAATAATCCCTACCGCACCCGGCTCATCGTGCTTCTGAGCGTGTTTGCGGCGGTGCTGTGCCTGTTCGGCATTCTGCTGGTGCATTACCAGATCGTTGAGGGAGACAGCTACCGGGCCCTTTCCGCCGCCGGCACCGCCAAGCGGGAGGTGGTGGAGACCAGCCGGGGCATCATCACCGACCGAAACGGCAAGGTGCTGGTGTCTAACCGCCTGACCTACACCCTGAAATTCTCCGCCGAGAGCTTTGCCGATGACGCTGCGTGCAACGCGGCGGTGTGGCGGCTCCTGGAGCTCTGCACCCAGGAAGGCCTCACCTGGATCGACCCCCTGCCCCTGGGCCGGGACGACCCCTACGGCCTGACGGACCCGGAGCCCGGCGAGGCCTTTACAACCTGGATGGACGACTACAAGATCGCCTATTCCGGGGAGGAGCAGATCACCCTGTCCCTCTCCGGCGACGAGATGATGGCCAAGCTGCGGAAGATCTACACCATTTCCTCCGACTACACCGACCAGCAGGCCCGGCTCATCGCCGGGGTGCGGTACGGCGCGGAGGTTTCCGGCGGCTATGTGTTCGCCGAGGATGTGCCGGTGCGGGTGATCAGCCAGGTGGTGGACGGCCACTTTGCAGGCGTGTCCACAGGCACCTCCAGCCAGCGGGTGTATAACACCACCTATGCCGCCCACATCCTGGGCCGGGTGAGCCGCATCTTCGCCGAGGACTGGAACGAAAAATACAAGGACAACAGCGACTACTCCATGGACGACCTGGTGGGAAAGGGCGGCGTGGAGGAGGCCTTTGAGCAATATCTCCACGGCGTAAACGGCGTGAAGCTGGTGACCACCGACAAAAACGGCAAGGTTACCGGCGAGCTTTACGCCAAGGAGCCCCAGCCCGGCAACACCGTGGCCCTGACCATTGACATCGACCTGCAAAAGGTGGCCGAGGACTCCCTGGCCGCCGCCATCCAGTCCATGACCGGCAGAGACGGCGTGGCCCGGGGCGGCGCGGCGGCGGTCATCGGCGTGGGCACCGGGGATGTGCTGGCCCTGGCCAGCTACCCCACCTACGACCTGAACCGGTGGGACGAGATGTACGACAGCTGGAGCAAAGATCCGGCCCTGCCCATGTTCAACCGGGCCACCGACGGCACCTATGCCCCCGGCTCCACCTTTAAGCTCTGCACCTCCGTGGCGGGGCTGGAATCCGGGGTGATTACTCCCTCCACCACCATTGTGGACCGGGGCATCTACACCTACTACGAGTTCCCCCAGCCCAAGTGCTGGATCTATAACGCCACCGGCGGCACCCACGGGGCGGTGAATGTGTCCAAGGCTATCACCGTGTCCTGCAACTACTTCTTCTACGAGGTGGGGCGGCTCACGGGCATTCGGCGGCTGGACGACTACGCCAGCCAGTTCGGCCTGGGCCGCAGCACGGGCATTGAGATCGGCGACTCCAAGGGGGTGCTGGCCAGTCCCGAGTACGCCGAGGAGATCGGCGAGACCTGGACCGACGGCCAGACCATTACCGCCGCCATCGGCCAGTCCTATAACCTCTTCACCCCCCTGCAGCTGGCAAACTATGTGGCCACTCTGGTCAGCGGCGGCGACCATTACGACGCCCACCTGCTGAAAAGTGCCAAGGCCTACGACAATTCCTCTGTGGTCTACGCCTACAACAAGGGCCCCAGCAACCATGTGGACATGGCGGACAGCACCCTGGAGGCGGTGAAGTCCGGCGCACGGGGCCTGGCCACCGGGAGCCTCAGCTATGTCTTTAACAGCTGCATCGTGCCCGTGGGCTGCAAAACCGGTACGGCGGAGACCGGCGGTGAGCTCTCCAACGGCTGCTTTGTGGCCTTCGCCCCCTACGACGATCCCCAGATCGCCGTGTGCGCGGTCATTGAGCAGGGCGGCGGCGGCTCCAACCTGGCCCCCATCGCCCGAGACATCATCAACGCCTATTTCTCCAGCGCCTCCGCGGACACCACGATTTCCGGGGAGAACACCCTGATCCAGTGAGCTGGCGAAAAATGATCCCCATTTTTCGCGTCTGCGGACGCGAACTCTGCGAGGCTTTTTTGACCTGTCGGAGGAGTTTTATATGTCGATTTATTTTGATTCCAAAGACCAACAATGTAAGAACCCCTTCGGTGCCGTTTTGTGCGGCACCGAAGTGTCTTTTTCCCTGCTTTGCTCCCGGGAGGAGGACATCTGCGCCGGGGTGCTGCGGCTCCGGGCGGAGTTCGCCGGTCTTAACCGGACGGTGCCCCTGACACCGAGCGGCGGCGCCTGGCGCTGCACGGTTACGGCCCCGGAGGAGCCGGACCTGCTGTGGTACGACTTCACCCTGACCCGAGGAAGCGGCGAGACCGTGTCCCTTACCCGAAACGGCGGCCCCTGGCAGCTGACGGTGTATGAGGACACCGGGACGCCGGAATGGTTCGGCCAGGGCGTGAGCTACCAAATTTTCCCAGACCGCTTTTGCCGCAGTCGCCTGCCGCAGCCGGAGGGGCTGGTGGGGGAGCGCACCGTTCACGAAAGCTGGGAGGACACCCCGGACTATCTGCCGGACGAGAAGGGGGAAATTCGTAACTGCGACTTTTTCGGCGGCGATTTTCGGGGCATTACGGAGAAGCTGGACTATTTGCAGAGCCTGTCGGTGACGACGCTGTATCTCAACCCGATTTTTGAGGCTGCGTCCAACCATCGGTATAACACCGCCGACTATCGGGCCGTGGACCCCATGCTGGGTACGGAGGAAGATTTTCGGGAGCTGTGCCGCCAGGCCCACAAGCGCGGGATGCGTTTGCTGCTGGACGGGGTGTTCAACCACACCGGCAGCGTGAGCCGATATTTTAACCGGGACGGCTTTTACCCGGAGCTGGGGGCGGCCCAATCCCAGGTCTCTCCTTATTATAATTGGTATCATTTCACCCGCTGGCCGGAGGAATACGACGCCTGGTGGGGCATCAAGACCCTGCCTGCGGTGGACGAGGGGCAGGACTCGTACCGGGCGTTTATCATCCGGGACCGGGACTCCGTGGTACGGCGCTGGCTCCGGGCCGGGGCCGACGGCTGGCGGCTGGATGTGGCCGACGAGCTTCCGGATGACTTCATCCAGGAGATTCGCCGGGCCATGGAGGAGGAAAAGCCCGACGCGGTGCTTATCGGCGAGGTGTGGGAGGACGGCAGCAACAAGATCGCCTACGACCGGCGGCGGCGGTATCTCCTGGGCCGGGAGACCCACGGGCTGATGAACTATCCCTTCCGCACGGCGGCCATAGACTGGCTCCTGGGCGGGGACGCGGCGGCGTTTCGTGAGCGGATGGAGGAGCTTCGGGAGAACTACCCCTCCCCTGCCTTCTACTGCGCCATGAATTTTTTGGGCACCCACGACACGGCCCGGGTCCTCACCCTCCTGGCCGGAGAGCCTGTGCCGGAGAGCAAGAGTCAGCGGGCGGCGGCTTGCCTCTCCCCTGCCGGATACCGGCGGGCGGCGGCCCGGCTGCGGCTGGGGGCGCTGCTCCTCTATGCCTTCCCCGGCTCTCCCACGGTGTACTACGGGGACGAGGCCGGGATGCAGGGCTACGAGGACCCCCTGAACCGCCGCACCTATCCCTGGGGCCGGGAGGACGCCGCTCTTCTGGCCTGGTATCGGCGGCTGGGGCAGGTGCGCCGGGAGCGGCCCTCCCTGCAAACCGGCCGACTACGCTATCTTTTTGCCCAAGGGGGCGGCCTGGTGCTGGAGCGCCGGACTGAAAGGGATGTGACCGTGACGGCCCTGAACGCCGGGGAGGAGGCCCTGGAGCTGACCCTTCCCTGGGCCGGAGCCATGGCCACGGATACCATGTCCGGGCAGCAGTTTTTGGCGGTGGAGGGCCGGGTGCATCTGACCCTGCCGGCCTTGGGCGGTGTGCTGCTGGTGTGAGGCTTTTTTGTCAAGCCGGGGGGTGTTTCACATGAAACATCCCCCGGCTTTGCGAAATGTTTCACATGAAACAAATTTTCTCAAATTTTTTCGCATTATCTATTGAAACGACACACTTTTTTGGTATATAATAGAGCGGAAAGGCAAAAAAATAGGAAGGCGAGTGGTCTCATGGCTAAAGTTGTTGCAATTGTGAATCAAAAGGGCGGCGTGGGCAAGACCACCACCTGCGTGAATCTGGCCGCCGCGCTGAAGGATAAGGGCGCCCGGGTGCTGCTGTGCGACTTTGACCCCCAGGCCAACGCCACCTCCGGCATGGGCGTGGACAAGACCCGCAGCAACGGCGTGTACGATGTGCTTATCAACGGCGTGGAGACGGAGAAGGTGCTGGTGCGCACCCCTTACGGCGATGTGCTGCCCAGCAGCAAGGCCTTGGCCGGAGCCGGGGTGGAGATGATCGACTTGGAGGGGCGGCAGTTCCTCCTCAAGCGCGCTCTGGACCAGGTGGCCGACGGCTACGACTTCATTTTCATCGACTGCCCGCCGTCTTTGGAGCTGCTGACACTGAACGCCCTGTGCGCGGCGGACACCCTGCTGGTGCCGCTGCAGGGGGAATACTACGCCCTGGAGGGGCTCAGTGACCTGATGGGCACTGTGCGCATTGTACGCCGGGGACTGAATCCGAAGCTGGAAATCGAGGGCGTGCTGCTGACCATGTTCGACGGCCGCACCAATCTGGCCATTCAGGTGGCCCAGGAGATCAAGCGCTTCTTCCCCGGCAAGGTGTACAGCACCGTCATCCCCCGAAACATCCGGCTTTCCGAGGCCCCCAGCCACGGAAAACCCATCAACGCTTACGACCGTACCTGCCGCGGCGCCGAGGCCTATAACGCCGTGGCGGAGGAATTTTTGAAGAAAAATCCCCTTGAAAAGGAGGAGGGCTGAATCCTATGGCGAACAATGCAAAAGGCTTGGGCAAGGGCTTGGCCGCCCTGCTGGGCGACAATGTGATGGAGTCCGGCCAGGAGAAGAGCAGCCTGTATCTGCCCATTTCCCAGGTGGAGAGCTGCGCCGCCCAGCCCCGAAAGCAGTTTGACCCCGATGCCCTGGCGGACCTGGCGGACTCTATCCGCGAGCACGGCATCATCCAGCCTCTGACGGTGCGCAAGCTCCAGTCGGGCTATTATCAGATCATCGCCGGTGAGCGGCGCTGGCGGGCCGCTCGGATGGCGGGTCTGGACCAGGTCCCCGCCATTGTGGTGGAGGCCGACGACCGCAAGGCCATGGAGCTGGCCATGATCGAGAACCTGCAGCGGGAGGACCTGAATCCCATGGAGGAGGCCGAGGGCTATCAGCAGCTGATGACCCAGTACAACCTCACCCAGGAGGAGACCGCCCAGCGGGTGGGTAAATCCCGCTCCGCCGTGGCCAACGCCCTGCGTCTGCTGAACCTGTGTCCCCCGGTGCGGGCTATGGTGGAGGATGGCCGTCTCTCTAACGGCCACGCAAGAACCATCCTGCCCCTGTCCCCTGCCCTGCAGGAAAAGGCGGCGGACGCCATCCTCAAGTCCGACCTTTCCGTGCGGCAGACGGAGCTGCTGGTGAAAAAGCTCACCGCCGAAGAAAAAGCCCGGCCCGCTGTGACCACCGGAGGGCTGGAGGTAAACTATGCCGAGGAGGCGGCCAAGTCCCTGGGCGCCCACCTGGGCCGGGGCTGCAAAATCGTCAGCGGCCGCAAAAAGGGCCGCATTGAGCTGGAATACTACGGGGTGGACGACCTGAATAACCTCCTGGACGCCCTAAACGCCCTGAAACTGAAATAAAATTGTTTCACATGAAACAGAACGGAGAGAACATCCATGCTGGATATTAAGTTTGTGCGGGAGAATCCCGAGCTTGTAAAGGAAAACATCCGCAAGAAATTTCAAAATGCCAAGCTGCCCCTGGTGGACGAGGCCATTGCCCTGGACGCCGAGCGCCGCCAGGCCATTGCCGACGGCGAGGCCCTGAAGGCGGAGCGCAACAAGCTGTCCAAGGCCAACGCCCCCCTGTTCGGCCAGCTGAAAAAGTGTACCGACGAGGCCAAAAAGGTGGAGCTGCAGGCGCAGATCGACGCCAACAACGCCGCCGTGAAGGCCAGCGCCGAGCGCATGGCCCAAATGGAGGCCAAGAAGGAAAACGCCGAGGCGGCTCTGAACAAGATCATGCTGGTCATTCCCCAGATCATCGACCCCGCCGTGCCCATCGGCAAGGACGACAGCTGCAATGTGGAGGTGGAGCGCTTCGGCGAGCCCAAGGTGCCCGACTTTGAGATCCCCTACCACACGGACATTATGGAGCGCTTTGACGGCATCGACATGGACGCCGCAGGCCGCGTCTCCGGCAGCGGGTTTTACTATCTGCTGGGGGACATCGCCCGGATGCACGAGGCGGTGCTGGCCTATGGCCGGGACTTTATGATAAACAAGGGCTTCACCTACTGCATCCCCCCCTTCATGATCCACGGCAATGTGGTGGAGGGGGTCATGAGCCAGACGGACATGGACGGCATGATGTACAAGATCGAGGGCGAGGACCTCTACCTCATCGGCACCAGTGAGCACTCCATGATCGGCCGCTACATCGGCCAGATCCTCCCGGAGACCGCTCTGCCCCAGACCCTCACCTCCTACTCCCCCTGCTTCCGCAAGGAAAAGGGCGCCCACGGCATCGAGGAGCGAGGCATCTACCGCATCCACCAGTTTGAAAAGCAAGAGATGATCGTGGTCTGCAAGGCCGAGGATAGCAAGGACTGGTACGAGAAGCTGTGGCGTTACAGCGTGGAGCTGTTCCGCTCTCTGGACATCCCCGTGCGGCAGCTGGAGTGCTGCTCCGGCGACCTGGCAGACCTGAAGTGCCGCTCCTGCGACATTGAGGCCTGGTCCCCCCGGCAGCAGAAGTATTTTGAGGTTTGCTCCTGCTCCAACCTGGGTGACGCCCAGGCCCGGCGGCTGAAGATCCGCTATAAGGACGAAAACGGCAAAATGCAGCTCTGCCACACCCTGAATAACACCTGCGTGGCACCGCCCCGTATGCTCATCGCCCTGCTGGAGAACAATCTCCAGGCCGACGGCAGCGTGCTGATTCCCAAGGCCCTGCAGCCCTACATGGGCGGCACGGAAATTCTCCGCCCCAAGCACTGACAGGAGAAGCGTATGAAGAAATTTTTCCAGGAATTTAAGGAATTTGCCATGCGCGGCAATGTGCTGGACATGGCTGTAGGCGTTGTGGTGGGCTCTGCCTTCACCGCCATCGTCACCTCCATCGTGCAAAATCTGCTGACCCCCCTGCTGGGCCTGCTGATTCCCGACAGCACCTTTGCCGAGTGGGCCCCCGGCGGCTTCGGCATCGGCGCGGTCATTAACCCCATTATCACCTTCCTCATCACGGCCTTCGTGGTGTTCCTGCTGGTAAAGGGTGTGAACAAGCTGACGCACCTGAAAAAGCAGGAGGAGACCCAGGAGCCGGAGGAGCCCAAGGCCCCCACCACCGAGGAGCTGCTGACGGAGATCCGGGACCTGCTGAAGGAGCAGAAGTAAGTTGGAGGACATTTTGAAACAGGGCCTGGGTTCCCTGGGCCTGGACACGGCGGCCGTCCCGCAGCAGGTCCC
>OFMD01001976.1_pt1 | contig 11353 bp, 8 predicted proteins | sample 1541211 | NCBI WGS metagenome assembly OFMD01 (sample SAMN04209231, study PRJEB22552) | human gut metagenome | biome: gut; material: feces | host: Homo sapiens | place: USA: Oklahoma | reverse complement strand
CTAACGCTATCGCAGAACTGGTAGTATGCAAACGGCGATGAAAGAATGTAGTAAATGAAATCCACAGAGTAGCAATCAAATCTATTTGACAAAACGAGCCAACCGTCGTGGATACAGCCATCAGTTTTGAGAATATAGGGACGTCCGAAGCTCATTGAATTTGTGAGTAAAAAGTCGCCACTATGGACCATACGACTTTTTGTAACCCCTTCCGGGCGGATTTTTTCCTTCGTTTTGTAAATGTACTTTCCGCCTTTATCCGTATCGCCGATTTTGATCCAGTTTATCCCGTCTGACTCGGTTGTAAGATATTGCTGAATAGGCCGGGGCGAACCTCCTCGTGCTATTTCCAAAACAGCACCGAGACGCACCCACTCCCAAGAATCTGGTATCTCAAAGGGCAGTTCATCGTCGATACAGCGCTCCACACCGCCCAACTTCTCATAATGAGAATTAGACAGTGCCGACGGATCGAATCAATGGCGTAATGGAAGTGTAAAACGCAACAATTTTCTTCTGCTCTGCAAGTGGAGGTATAGCAACAAGAGTGTTTGCGATATCCCGCATAACCCAATTCTTATTGCCAACGCCTCTGGTATGCTCAGTACATTGCTGTTGTACCAACGGTGACTGAATTAGGAGCAGCAGATAATTTTCGTCAAGCAGCGAATGTGAGAACCTCAACTGTGCTACGCTCACAAACAGGCTGAATTCTTCATCTGTATCGACAATCACAGGAATACCGGTTGTTCCAACCTTGGTGAGTAGAATATCACCACGTTTGGGGTCGCACCGTTTATACAGCTCACGATGCTCGCTTTCTGATATGTGCTTGGCACTATCAAATGAGAGAACGCCGGAACTCACATCCTTAACAGAGATGAATGGTACTCCGCTATCAGTGTATTTGGGTGTACTGTGAGTGCCATCTGTTAGTTTCTCCAAAATTGAACCCAAACGGCACCAAGCCCAGCCATCGGGGATTTCAAATGGTATCTCATCGTCGATGCAGACCTCTTCTGAACCACGCTTTTCATAATGAGAATTATCCCGTCTGAAAATGACGGATTCGTGCTTGTCCTTTTTGATTTTGCCCTCTTTGATGAGCCGCTGCTTCTCCGCCCGTATACGCTCCAGCAAAGCCTCTGCAGGCTCGTCAGACGGGTCTTGGGGTACAAGCTTGCCTTGAACTGCCTCCTGCAGTATCGACTTCTTGAGGCGCTCCGGGAATGCATCCTGCATGGCTACAGTTTCACCGTACACGGCTCCATAGCTTTTTACCACCGGCAGAACTTCCGACAGCTTCGTTAAAATACGGCGTTGCTCATCAAGCGGCGGAATTGGCGTGAGATACGCTTTGATGGTCGCTGTCGCAAGTTCCTTCTGCTTTGTAGTACCGTCTGCCTGGTCCTCTATAATACTTTGCACGGTTGGATTAGCAAAATAGTAGTACAAGTATTCCGGCAGGACAAACTGTTTCAGAGGGCGTATAACGGTAACATGGCTGTCTGCAACAGCCAACTCATACGGATTAGCCGCTGTTTTGTAAATAGCCATTCGCCCCAGTGTCCCAAGGCCAGTAGAGTTCCACATTAGATCATTATCCTGCAAGAGGCGCTCCGGTCCATAGGAGGACAGAGAGTCAGGCTCAATAAACTGCGCCTTTTCAATCGAAAAACCGCTCCATTGATTGCACTTCTGTGCGACAACGGGGTACTTTTTGATTGGAGAATACTTCGGCGACTTTCCGCGCTGGATATACTCGCAGACGTCAATGAGCCGCACCCATTCCCACGAATCGGGGATGTCAAACGGCACCTCATCCGCCAGCGACCGCACTTCATCGCCGATTTTCTCATAAGGGGTATTATCAGAACTCGGCTGTTTAACGATTACCTCGGTAGTTTAACGAATACTCCAGTAAATCAACGATTACCCCAGCTGTTTAACGATTGCAACGGCACAGAAAGCTACAATCCTCCTAAAACGCACAAAACCCCGCCGCAGAATTGCCTGCAGCGGGGTTCACTTATGTGCCAAAACAGCCGAAAAGCCTTGTATCAAGCGGTTTTCGGGCATAGAAAAAGTCCACCGTAATTCTATCAAAATTACGGTGGACTTATGGTCTGAGTGACAGGATTTGAACCTGCGGCCTCTACCACCCCAAGGTAGCGCGCTACCAATCTGCGCCACACCCAGATAACAGTAAACATTATACACGGTTTTCGGGTATTTGTCAAGGGCTTTTTTAAAAAAATACGAAAAATTTTCGGCAGAGCTGTTCAAACGGCTTTGTTGTGCGAAATGACGGGCTGTGGTCAATGTTGCCGTAGGGTGAAGCGGGGCGGTTGTGGTCGATGTTGCCGTAAAGTGAAAGAGGGCGGCTGTGGTTGATGTGGCCGTAGGGTGAAGCAGAGTAGTTGTGGTCGTGGTCAATGTGGCCGTAGGGTGAAGCAGGGTGGCTGTGGTCGATGCGGCCGTAGGGTGAGGCAGAGCGGCTGTGGTCGATGTTGCCGTTGGGTGAAGCGGAGCGGTTGTGGTCAATGTGGCCGTAGGGTGAAGCAGAGCAGTTGTGGTCGTGGTCAATCTGGCCGTAGGGTGAAGCGGAGCGGCTGAATGATATACGGAAGGTAAGTTTTGAGAAAAAATGACGTTTGCTATTGCGAACACGGACAATTTGTGATACAATATAAAATGTGTCGGTATGTGCAGATGAAGCGCTGTATGCGTCAAAGATACAGGCGGCAGATACAGATGACACAGGAAAGTAAAAAATCCGATGAAAAGGACGGTTATTTATAATGACAAATTATGAAACTTACGAAAGCCCTTTCTGTACGAGATATGCAAGCGAGGAAATGCAGTTTACATTTTCCGCACAGAAGAAGTTTTCGACATTCCGCAGATTGTGGGTAGCGCTTGCTAGAGCGGAAATGAAGCTCGGACTTGAGCAGGTAACACAGGAAAAGGTTGACGAGCTTGAGGCACATATCGATGATATTGATTTTGCTTATGCGGCTGAGGAGGAGAAGAAGCTCCGCCACGATGTTATGGCGCACGTTCATACATACGGAAAGTGCTGTCCGAAGGCCGAGGGCATAATCCATTTAGGTGCTACAAGCTGTTATGTAGGCGACAACACCGATGTTATCGTAATGCGTGACGCTATGAAGATAGTACACAGAAAGCTTGTGAACGTTCTTTCAAACTTCGCTTCTTTTGCGGATAAATATAAGGATATGCCCTGTCTTGCATATACACATTTACAGCCTGCACAACTGACTACCGTAGGCAAGCGTGCTACACTGTGGATGAACGAGCTTCTGATGGACCTTGAGGATCTTGAGTATCAGATGGGTAATCTGAAGCTGCTCGGTCAGAAGGGTACTACAGGCACACAGGCGAGCTTTATGGAACTGTTCCACGGAGATGAGGAAAAGATAGAAAAGCTGGAGCAGATGATAGCTGAGGAAATGGGATTCAAGCAGTGCGTACCCGTAAGCGGTCAGACCTATTCAAGAAAGGTTGACAGCAGAATAGTAAACGTACTGGGCGGTATTGCACAGAGCTGTTCGAAGTTCTCGAACGATCTGCGTATTCTTGCAAACTTCAAGGAGATGGAAGAACCTTTTGAGAAGAATCAGATCGGTTCTTCGGCTATGCCTTATAAGAGAAACCCGATGAGAGCGGAGAGAATAACCTCGCTTTCAAGATATGTTATGATAGATACTCTTAATCCTGCGTTTACGGCAGGCACGCAGTGGTTTGAGAGAACGCTCGACGACAGTGCAAACAAGCGTATCGCAGTAGCGGAGGCATTCCTTGCAACAGACGCCATACTGAACATTATGCTGAATATCACAAACGGACTGGTCGTATATCCTAAGGTCATCCGTGCAAGAGTAATGAAGGAGCTTCCTTTCATGGCAACGGAAAACATTATGATGGACGCAGTTATGAAGGGCGGAAACAGACAGGAGCTTCACGAGAAGATAAGACAGCACAGCATTGCCGCAGGTAAGGTTATCAAGGAGGAGGGCGGAGAAAACGACCTCGTTGACAGAATCGCCGCAGACCCCGACTTCATGACTACAAAGGAAGAGATTGAGGCAAAGCTCATCCCCGAAAATTACACGGGCAGAAGCGCAAGCCAGGTGACCGCATTCCTTGACAGGTGCATAAAGCCTGTCCTTGAAAAGAATAAGGACGTTCTCGGAGAAAAGGCTGAGCTTTCCGTATAATGAACGGATTGTGAAAATTGCAGAAATTCTTTACTATTTCTTGACTAATCGAAATCATTATAGTATAATACTGTAATGTATAAATTAACAGGATGTGCTGAGGCACAGAAACGGAGTGAAACATTTGAAAAGAGTGGCAAAGCCTGTGTTCTTTATAGTGCTGGCGGTTATACTGGCATTTACAGGCATAGTATTTTTCGGTGTTCATACCCAGTACGGCGATTTCACGACCACTATTATAAGAGGTGTAAGTGATATTCGTTGGGGTATTGATATCAGAGGCGGTGTTGACGTTACATTTACGTCACCGGCAGACTACGATGCGACCAATGAAGAGGTCGATGCAGCAAAGTCGATCGTTGAAACAAGACTTGTTGCAAACAACATAACAGACTATGAGGTTTATGTTGATTATAACAGCGATAAGATAATCGTGCGTTTCCCGTGGCAGGCTGAGGATGACAGCTTTGATCCGGAAGCGGCTGTAAAGGAGCTTGGTGCTACCGCACTGCTCACCTTCAGAGAAGGCTCGGAAAAATCGCTTTCCGACGGTCAGACATACGAGGATCTGCCCCTTATCATTTCCGGCTCGGACGTTGAAAAGGCTTCTGCCGTATATCAGCTCAAGAGCGGAAACAGCAAGGAATATGAGTATATGGTATCCTTAAAGCTGAAGGACAGCGGCAAGGAGAAGTTTGCAGAGGCTACAAAGAAGCTTGCTTCATCAAAGGGATACATCTCGACATATATGGATGACAAGTGCATTTCAACAGCTACTGTCAAAGAGGAAATCAGCGGCGGTGAGGCTACAATCAGCGGTAACTTTACGGCTGATGAGGCTAAGGCGCTTGCAGACCAGATAAACGGCGGTGCGTTACCGTTCAAGCTGGAAACATCGAGCTTCAGCACTATCTCGCCCACACTCGGTACGGGTGCCCGTGACGCTATGGCAATCGCCGGCGTTATCGCATTTGTACTTATAATGATATTCATGATTGCACTGTACAGACTGCCCGGTGTAGTTGCCGTTATCGGTCTTATCGGACAGGTTGCAGGTACGTTCTGTGCTATAACAGGCTTCTTCCCGTTCTCAAACAGCTTTACGCTGACAATTCCCGGTATCGCAGGTATCATTCTTGCGGTAGGTATGGGCGTTGACGCTAACGTTATCACGGGCGAGCGTATAAAGGAAGAAATAAACAGCGGCAAGACGATAGATACAGCGATAGCTACAGGTTATAAGAGAGCGTTCAGTGCGGTATTTGACGGTAATATCACAATGATTATCGTTGCTATCATACTTATGGGTGCTTTCGGTACTCCCGACAGCCTTGCGTCTACTATACTGAAGCCCGTATTCTTTATGTTCGGCGCTTCAACGGAGGGTACTATCTACTCATTCGGCTATACTCTGATGGTCGGCGTTATACTGAACTTCCTGTTCGGCATACTTGCGACAAGACTTATGACAATGTCGCTTTCCAGATTCAAGATATTCAGAAATCCCGCTCTCTACGGCGGAAAATCTGCAAAGAAGCGTGCCGCTGAAAAGGCTGCCGCAACGGAAGGCGGTGCTTCAAAATGAATAACAAAAAAGTATTTGATTTTATAGGATACAGAAAGGTACTCTTTCTGATACCGATCGTCATTGCTGTAATTACGGTTATTTTCAACTGTATATTCGGCATTGAAATGGCTATTGAGTTCAAGGGCGGTACAATGCTGACCTACAGCTATACCGGCGAAATTGACACAAATGCGGTAAAGAAGACGGTTGAGGGCGAAAACTACGGTGCTGTTACTGTAACTACAGGTTCTTCAATGAACAGCTCGCTTGAAGTCATTGAAATCTCATTCTCGTCTTCAGAGGGACTTACAGCAGATAAGCAGACAGCTTTATCGGATAAGCTCCAGCAGACCTTCAAGGATAACAGCCTTACGCTTGTAAACAGCCAGGATGTCAACCCCACATCAGGTACGGAGTTCTTCCTTAAGTGCCTTGTTGCAGTATTGTTCTCGTTTATACTGCTCGTTATCTATATTGCGTTCAGATTCAAGAAAATCGGCGGTCTTTCGGCAGGTGTGTTTGCACTGGTAGCCCTTGTTCACGACTGCTTCATGGTTTATGCTGTGTTCGTGTTCTGCCGTTTCCCAATCGACGCAAACTTTATGGCGGTTGTTCTTACCGTACTCGGTAACTCTATCAACAATACAATCGTTGTATATGACCGTATCAGAGAGAACCGTAACCTTTACGGCAACTCGCTTTCACTCAAGGAACTTGTTAATATGAGTATCACTCAGTCGATAACACGTTCTGTAAACACAACTGTTACCACAGCCTTTGCCGTACTCGCAATCTGCGTTGTATGCGCAATCTGCGGTGTAACCTCGATAATGACATTTGCTATTCCTATGATGGCAGGTCTTATCTGCGGTACTTATTCTTCACTGTGCATCTCGGGTCCCCTGTGGGTACTCTGGCAGGAGAAGCACGGCAAGAATTATACAAATGCAGGAAACGGCGAAAGCAAGAAGGATACAAAGAATCTTGCTTCAAAGGGTACGGTAGACACAAAGAAGCTCATGGTATAATCACCTGCGGCTGATAATTCAATCAAAAATAAAAGCCGCATAGCACATAAAGTCTTTGCGGCTTTTGAATTTAGACAGATATTCATAAAAACCAAATGGGAGAGATTTTTAAAAATCCCGGAGGATATTTTGAAAAGAGATATTACTAAAAAAATCACAACACATTTCGGTAAACTTATACGCAGTCCGAAGCTGTTGTTGACGCTGATAATTCCGCCGATAGCGGTAATTGTCATAGGACTTGCGGTATTTGCGGGCAGCGGGCTTTATCCGTTCGGAGATAAAACGCTCGCATGGTGCGATATGCACCAGCAGGTGCTTCCTTTATTGCTCGACTTCAAGGACATACTTGAGGGCAAGGGGGATTTCTTCTTCAACTGGCAGAATGCCGGCGGAATGAATTTCCTCGGCGTGTTCCTGTTCTTTATATCAAGCCCGTTTTCGTTTCTTGTTGCATTTGTCGACAAAGCGGACATGATGCTGTTCATGAACATTATGACGCTTATGAAAATGGCTGTCTGTGCGATAACCGCAAATGCGTACTTCCGCACCTGCCATAAAAAGCTGGATGTGACATATTCGGCGCTTTTCAGCGTTATGTATGCGTTCAGCGGTTATTCGATGCTGTTCTATCAGAACACGGTATGGCTCGATGTAATGTATTTCTTCCCGCTGCTGCTGATAGCGTTCAATTCGCTCGTAAAGCGTAAACGCACAGGCGGTCTTATATTCTGCCTTGTCGGAATGCTGGTGCTGAATTATTATCTCAGCTATATGGTGGTATTGTTCACGATACTGTATTTCGGCGTTTACATTTTTCTTAACAGAAAAAAGGGCAGTACAAAGGGCATTGCGCCGAGGTTTATCATAGGCTGCGGTATAGCGGCGCTGATCTCCGCTGTTGTATGGCTTCCGAGCTTTGTACAGTATCTTTCATCCGCAAGGGGAGCGAACATACTCAAGGGTCTGTTTGATTCTGCGGTATTTGCAGGGATATATACAAATCTGCCGCTTATTTTCTGTACGGGATTTTCCGTTGCGGCTTTCATTGTGTATTTTCTGCGAAGAAAGAGCAAGAACAGCAGATTCTATGCACTGCTTTCGTTTCTTACGCTTCTGCCTGTAGTTTTCGAGCCGATAAACAAGATGTGGCACACGGGTGACTATATGGCATTCCCTATGCGGTACGGCTATATGACTACGCTTATGATGCTGACCTTTGCGGCGGTGAAGCTGTCGCATACAAAGCCGGACGATTATGCACAAAAGAATAAAAAGCCTTATCTTATCGGAATAACTGCCGCCGGCGTTATCTATTTCGGTTTTACGATATGGTACTACTGTAACTGCAGATACGACCTGGATTCGTATGTTTCGACACTGTGGGGAAGCTCGGAGTCGTTCGTACTGCTTTTGATAATCTTCTGCGGATTTACGGCACTGTATGTTCTGACTATGGCTTTCGGCGTTTTCAAGAAGCTCACTTTCAAATCGGTTTGTTCTGTACTGGCTGTAATTGTTGTAGCCGAGAGCGTTTTCAACGCAAACGTGTATATAGGCACATCGGCATATACCCCTGTCAAGTACAACAATGCGATAGAGCTTGAAGGAAAAATCCCCGAGGACGAGGATTTTTACAGGGTGAAGCTGATGCAGTGGCCGAAGAAATATTTTGACGCAAATCTTATAGGCGGACTGGGCTATCCCACCATCGCACATTATACCTCGCTTACATCGGAGGATTATATGTTTGCGATGAAGCGGCTCGGCTACTCGTCCTACTGGATGGAGGTCACAGGCAACGGAGGCACGGCTCTTACCGACGCCGTTATGAATATAAAATATTATATAGAGAAATTCAGTGCAAGAGAGCCTGTGATTTATCGTGACAAGAACTATTCGATCTATGAGAGCGAATACTATCTCCCGCTCGGCATAGTGACCGACAGCGATCTGTCACAATGTACGGAGCTGCCTAAGGCGGAACGCATAGTTATACAGGAATATCTTGCAAAGAATCTGCTTGACACCGGCAACGAGCTTCTGTTCACCGAGTATGAGCATACCGGAGAAAAGAATATACGGTATGCACATCGTGACGGGATATATTATTTCACGCCCAAGAGCAATACACGCATCGCAACGCTCAGCTACAAGCTGGATATAGGAGAAAAGCAGGCGTTGTATTTCGATTGCTTTGATCTTGTTACAAGAAATATCAACGAGCATATCAATGGTTCGTTTGCAATATATGTAAACGGCATCAAGCAGGATCTGTCGTTCCCGAATAAAGACAGCAACGGGCTTTTATATCTCGGTACTTTCGAAAATGAGAAGGTAAGTATAGATGTTGATGTAAACGAAAGCACTTATTGCTCAAGCTACGGTGTTTACGGGCTGTCGTTAGATAAGCTGGAGAAAGCTATCAATAAAACAAAAACCGCCGACCTTAAGGTTGACGGAGGAAATATAAGCGGAACGGCAGACAACGCAAAGAGCGGTCAGTGGCTGTTTTTGTCGGTGCCGTATGACAGTGGATTTTCTGCGACGATAAACGGCAAGTCTGCTGAGATATACCGTTCTATGTCGGGCTTTATGGCGGTAAAGCTGGAGGAAGGCAAAAATGATATAACCTTCAGTTTCTGCCCTAAAGGACTTAAACCGGGTATTGTGCTGAGCGTTGCAGGCTTTGCGGCACTGGCGCTGTACATTATATTCCGCAAAAAGATAACGGCAATTGCCGATAAGGCGGAAGGTCTGTGCAGGGTCGGCGTTTATGTATTGCTTGTTGCAGTGCTGGCGGCGGTGTATGTATTACCGCTAATCATATCAATAATAGGGAACATTTGTTCTCTGGCGGGCTGATTTTCAGAAAGGAAGTAATGAAAATGGATATTGGCGTATCAACGGCTTGTCTGTACCCTCTTGAAACAGAAAAGGCTCTTTATGAGCTTGCCGAGCGGGGTGTAAAAAATGTTGAGATATTCGTAAATTCGATAGACGAGCTTGAAGGGCAGGTGCTTGTTGAGCTAAGAAGGATCATCGGTGAATACGGGATGAACGTATTATCCATGCATCCGTTTTCTTCGCCTATGGAAACACTGTTCCTATTCGGCGATTATCCACGCAGAACCGAATATCTGATAGATATTTACAAGAGGTATTTTGAGGTTATGGCGGAGATCGGTGCGGATGTGTTTGTCCTGCACGGAGCTATCCTAAGCTCAAAGGTGCCTGATGAAAGGTACATGGAACGTTATCTGCGTCTGTTCCGTCTTGCAAAAGAATTCGGTGTTACGGTGGCTCAGGAAAACATCTGCTACTGCAAGAGCAGCAGTGTAAGATTTATCGAGGATATGATCGGACAGCTCGGCGACGAGGTCAGATTTGTTGTAGATCTCAAACAGGCGAGAAGGAGCAATGTAGATCCGTTCAGGCTTCTGGATATAATAGGTGATAAGGTCGTACATCTTCATGTAAGCGACGGCGACGCAGGCTGCGATTGCCTGCCGATAGGAAAGGGCAGCTTTAACTTCAACCGTCTTTTCAGCGAGCTTGAAAAAATAAATTACGATAAAGCGATGATAGTAGAGCTTTACCGTGAGAATTACAGCAGCTATGACGAGCTTGCTGCGTGTGCGAATAATATGAAAAAGATATACGATAAGTATAAGATGGGGCTTTGATTACAGAAAACGCTTGAAAAAGCTGCGAAAGTGTGTTAAAATACATAAATACAGCAATATGGAAAAGAAAACCGTGAGGATCAGAGCGAAAGCGAGGAAAACAGATGAAATGCCCGGAATGCGGATATGAGGACAGCAAGGTAATAGACAGCCGCCCTGCGGAAAATAAGATTCGCAGAAGACGTGAATGTCTGTCGTGCAAGTGCCGTTTTACGACCTATGAAATGGTGGAAACAATACCGCTTATGGTTGTGAAAAAGGATAATACCATTGAACCTTTTGACCGTGACAAGCTGATAAACAGGCTTGCGAGAGCTACAGTAAAACGTCCGGTACAGATCGAAGACCTTGAAAAAATGGTTGAGGATATTGTACAGGAGCTGAAGAACCAGTTCAGACGTGAGGTATCGTCGGACGAGATCGGTGAGCTGGTACTGCGAAGGCTGAAGGATATAGATAAGGTGGCGTATATCAGATTTGCTTCGGTATATCGTGACTTTAATGATATTGACAGCTTTGTCAGAATAATTTCCGAGCTGAACGAGGAAAAATAGGATTTTTATCGGTGCCGTCCTTAAAGGGCGGCATTGCTTTTTGCATTACGGAAAGAACACACGGGTTTTCAACATATAGCAATGTGGTTGTTGATAACTAAATGTTGATAGCAGAAAACTGTATATTGTGGTTGTTTGCATTTTGCACAATCGGGGAATATAACAGTTTAAAACCATTTGTGCAAAATTAAAATGAAAAAGCTGTTGACAAAGCTCGAAAAGCGTGATATAATAGACAAGCACTCAAACGAGAGGGCACAAAAACAGAGGGTACTTG
>OFMD01001971.1_pt1 | contig 11384 bp, 10 predicted proteins | sample 1541211 | NCBI WGS metagenome assembly OFMD01 (sample SAMN04209231, study PRJEB22552) | human gut metagenome | biome: gut; material: feces | host: Homo sapiens | place: USA: Oklahoma | reverse complement strand
AATTCAAATCGAGATTTTCAAAAAATGCAACAACTTAGCTGGAAAAATTTTCCAGTCAAAATCGAAAAGTCATTATGTAAACTATTTGGCCCGAAATGCGCCCCAAATCCCGTTCATAATTCGGTTACAATTTATTCGGCGAAAGTGTTGTCTGTGTTTTTGTGCGTAAAAGGAGCTTCGCCGCCCCGGCGGCGCGGAGGCTGGCGCGGAGGCTGGCGCGGAGGCTGGCGCGGCCACTTGCCCCAGCCACGGTAGGGACGTTTTCTTCTCCCGGGCGGGCGATTATCAAATTGCGCCAAAGCCGCCCGGAGGGCGGCTTTGGGAGGTGCGCCCCCGGGCGCTGGGGTACATCTGTGAATGTTCCGTTAAGATACCGTTAAGAAATCGCCAATTTTCTTGAAAACCAGATTTCAGAGTGCTACCATGAAACAACGTAGGGGGCGCGAGGTACAGGCCCCGCGCGACAGGAGGGGAGCTCCCGGGCGGCAGATATCATCTGTTTCCCGGGAGCCTTGTTTTGCCTGCTAAATACCCCGGCTGCGCTTTTCGCACAGCCGGGGTATCGGTCAATTTATTTGCTGTCCGGCAAGATGCCCAGCAGCACCAATGGCGCATCTCCGGTGTTATCAATGCCGTGGGTGTGGCCCTCGGGACAGTAGTGGGTCATGCCGGCGGTCAGGGGTACGTCCATCCCATCGTCGTGGCATACGCCGCAGCCGGACAGCACGTGAATGATCTCACAGTTGCCAGTGTGGGTATGCAGGCCGATGGAGGACCCCGCGGGCAGGGTCAATGTCAGGATACGGCCCATGCCGTCGGCAACGGCGGTGCGGACGTGGGCTTCGCCGGCGCCGCCCTTGAAATGCGGCACAACAGTCGGATCGACAGCGTTAAAATCCAGCGTCATTTGAGTCCCTCCTTATTTCGATTTCCGTATGCGCTCGGTGATGGCCTGCCCGGTGGGCGTAACGGCCAGACCGCCCAGCGCCGTCTCGCGGAATTCCACGGGCATACGGCGGCCCACCTCGCCCATGGCGTCGATGACCTCGTCCACGGGAATGCGGCTGGTGATGCCCGCCATGGCCATGTCCGCCACGCTGACGGCGTTCACCGCGCCGATGACGTTGCGCTTGACGCAGGGAACCTCCACCAGGCCCGCCACGGGATCGCAGATCAGGCCCATCAGGTTTTTCAGCGCCATGGCCACCGCATGACCGATCTGCTCGCCGCTGCCGCCCCGCAGGGCCACCAGCGCCCCCGCCGCCATGGCGGAGGCCGTGCCGATCTCCGCCTGACAGCCGCCGGAAGCGCCGGCGATGCACGCCCGATAGGCGATGACCGCGCCGATACCGCTGGCCACATACAGGGCCTCCAGCAGCTGGTGCTGGCTCAGCTCCTCGTACCTGCACAGGGGCAGCAGCACCGCCGGCAGCACGCCGCAGGCGCCCGCCGTAGGCGCCGCCACGATGCGGCACATACAGGCGTTGGACTCCGCCATGGACAGCGCCTCGGCGATGACCTCGCTGACGTAGCCGCCAGACATGGCTTCGCCCCGCAGGCAGTACTGCCGCATTTTCATGCCGTCGCCGCCCACCAGGCCGCTGACGCTCTTGCGCCGGCCGGTGTAGCTGTCCGCCGCGTCGGCCATGGCCTGCCAGGTGATGAGCATTTTGGCCATGGACTGGTTCCGCGTTACCTGGCGCTCGTCCATATCCGTCTCCAGCACGATCTCCCAGAAGGGCTTGCCCTCCTGCTCCATGCGGTCAAATATTTCCTTCATCGAATCCAGAGCCATCGTCATCCTCCTCCTTGTCGTAGTAGGTCATGGACAGCACACCCGGCAGCTCGGACAGAAACGCCACCTGGCTGGGCTTGAGGTGCTGATCCAGCTCGATGACCATCAGCGCGTCGCCGCCCCGCTTGTGGCGGTACAGGCTCATGTTGGCTACGTTGACGCGCAGCTGGCTTAGTATGCTAGTGATGGCCGCTACGGTGCCGCTGGCGTCCTGATTGCGGATGACCAGCGTGTTGAACATACCGTTGAAGTTCACGTCGATGCCATCCAGCTTGTTCACCATGATGCGGCCGCCGCCAATGGACGATGCCTGCATGGTCAGCGTCCTGCCGTCGGCGCTCTTGGCCTCGATGACGGCGGTGTTGGGGTGGGCATCCCGCAGCTTGATCTCGTCGATGGTGTAGGTCAACCCGGCCTTTTCCGCCTCGGCAAAGGCGTCCGGCAGGCGGGGATCGTCCGGCTTCATGCCCAGCAGACCGCCCACCAGCGCACGGTCCGTGCCGTGGCCGGCGCCCGTCTCGGCAAAGGAGCCGTAGAGGTGGATGGCGGCCCTGACCGGCGGCGCACCCAGCAGTGTGCGGGCCATGGCGCCGATCTTGGCGGCGCCGGCGGTGTGGGAGCTGGAGGGACCGATCATCACCGGACCCAGTATTTCAAAGATATCCAGCATAGAAAAACTCCTTTCAGAGTGTGTCGAGGGTATTGTACCACATAATGCGGCGCGGGACAATGGCTTTGTGGGTGGTTGTCGGCACGTCAGATTGACAAAACCGGCAAACGGCTTATAATACATCTCAAGGACGCTGCAATAAACGGCAGGCGGTTAGTCACAGCCCCGAGAGGGGGTGACATACATGTTTTGGACGCTTACATTCCATATCGCAGGCTATTCAGTCTCGATCAGAATTCAGAAGCTGAAAAGACGAAACCGCCACTCTGCCAAGTGACGGTTTCTTTTGGGGTGTAAAACCCTGATGCAAATCTTTACTTGATGGGGCTGACCGCTTGTCGCAGCGTCCCCTTCTGTTTATTATTATACCCATTCCGCTGGATTTGTCAAGGGGCAGTCCCCGCCCCACAAATTGCGGCAAAAAAAGAAGCACCCCGCAGGAAAGCAGCATTTACTATCCCTCCCGCGACAGCGGGAGGGATAATTAAAGGCAAAAAAGAAGCACCCCGCAGAAAAGCAGCATTTACTATCCCTCCCGCGGCAGCGGGAGGGATAATTAAGCACAAAAAAAGAAAGGCCCAGCGGGCCTTTCTCTTTTTAGAGTTTAATTAGAACTCCTTTTTCTTGCCGATGACGACGGCGGAGCCGGCGACGGAGGTCAGAGCCATACCGACATACATAGCGATACCAGCGTCAAAGGTCTTGGGGGACTTGTTGGTGGAATCAGCGGGCTTGGTGGGAGTCTTGTCAGCAACCAGGAAGTAACCCTGAACCTTCACGGAATCAGCACCGGTGGGAACCTCGGCATACTTCTCATACAGCTTAGCAGTAGCGCCGCACTCGGAGCACTTAGCAGTCATGTTGGGAACGTCCAGAACCCAGATGTGGGAGACAACGACATCGGCCAGAGTCTCGCCATCAGCACCGATCTTAGTCATACCAACGATCTTACCATCAACCAGCATGTTCACATTGCCGCCCTTGACGAACAGCTCATTGTCGCCATCATCGTTAACAGCAGTATAGAACTTGTTGGAATCGGTATAGCCAGCAGCCTTGTAGTTGTACTGACCGCACTTCTTGCCCAGATCGGTGTAGGGGGTAGCGTTGCCGACATAGGAAGTCGCGGTAACGGTAGCCAGATACATAGCGACGGTATCCTTGCCCTCATACTTCAGAACATAGTCAGCATCAGCAACCTTGGTCACGGGCACGAATTTGGCATTGGTGCTGTTGGTCAGGTCAGCATCCTCGAACAGTTCATAGTAAGAAATGGTCTTGGGGGTAGCGGTGGAATCACCCTTGACATACTTCAAGTACTTAGAAGCATAAGCCTTAACGCCGGTCTCGGCATCGTAGGCATCATACTTCTGGGTCTCCGTAGCAAACGCCACGGTGCACAGTGCCAGAGCCATGACCATGGCCAGCACAGTTGCAATGATCTTCTTCATGTTTGTTTCCTCCATAAAAATTTGTTTGTGTCGGACTCGGCTTCATCCTCCGAGACAGCGTTTACAACGTAAACATCATTATGTTGTAAAATTTTTTACGGCGCATTTCTTCCATAATTTACCAAAACCGAAATACGCTCCCCACCCCTGCAGGGGCGGAGAGCGTTCAGCTTTCCGGAAATCTCCCGGTTTTCCTCACCAATTTCGTGTCCGGCAGGGCCACCACATTTCTCGCCTGTCCCGTTCGCGATTTGTTTACAATTTATTTCACTAAAGAAAATTCCGGTGTTCTGACGTAAAGTGCCTTCACTTGTTTTTGCCCCCGGCGGCCGTATTCTGCGCGTGCTCTCCGTCGGGGGACAGGCTATCCCGGTGCGGAGGAAGCTCACTTCCACATTTTTGCCCAGTATTTTCCAAAAAACGCTTACAAAACCACGCGCAGGCCTTATAATACACCTATTATACATATTGGAGGCCCGCCATGACCATCACAACCGACCAGCTGACGCAGTTTCGCGCCCTGCTGAAAAACGAGGAAAAATCCGCCGCCACCCTGAACAAATACCTCCGCGACGTCCAGCGCTTCGCCCTGTGGTTGGGCGACACGCCGCTGGAGCGCGACGCCATGCTGGACTACAAGGCCGACCTTATGCGCCACTACGCCGCCGGCAGCGTCAACTCCATCCTGGCCGCGCTGAACCGCTTTCTCCGCATGATCGCCCGCGAGGACTGCCGCGTTCACCGCCTGCGGATCCAGTACCAGGCGTACAGCCCCGAGGAACGCGAGATCACCGCCCAGGAGTACGCTGATCTGGTCCGTACCGCCCGGGAGACAGGCCGCGCCCGCCTGGCGCTGGTGCTGCAAACCATCTGCGCCACCGGCATCCGCGTCAGCGAACTGCCCGCCATCACCGCCGAGGCTGCCCGCCGCGGCGTAGCCGTGGTGCGGTGCAAGGGCAAATCCCGCCGCGTGCTCATCCCCACCCGCCTGCAAAAGAAGCTTCTGCGCTATATGAAGCAGCACCGCATCGCCTTCGGCCCGGTGTTCGTCACCCGTAGCGGCGCACCCCTGGACCGCAGCAACATCTGGCGCGAGATGAAGGCCCTGTGCCGCGCCGCCGGCGTCTCCGACAAAAAAGTGTTTCCCCACAACTTCCGCCACCTGTTCGCCCGCACGTTCTACCGGCTGAACAAGGACCTGGCCAAGCTGGCCGACCTGCTGGGCCACAGCAGCATCAACACCACCCGTATCTACATCCGCACCACCAGCGCCGAGCACCGCCGCTGTCTCGAGCGTATGCGCCTGGTGCTGTAAACCGCGCCTCCCGCCCTTATTGTCCCCCTTGGCGGAAAAGATGCACCTTGACAACTGAATTTGACAAAAAATCGCCCACCATATATAATACAGCACAAGGACGCTGCATACATAGGCGGGCGGTTAGTCACCTCCTCTCGAAGGGAGGTGGGACAGTATGTTTTGGACGCTGACGTTCCATATCTTAGGCTATTCAGTCTCGATACGGATCCAAAAGCTGAAAAGCAGAAACCGCCACTCGGCCAAGTGACGGTTTCTGTGGGCCGCAAGACCCGATGAAATTTTCACATAACCGGGACTGACCGCCTGCTGCGGCGTCCCCTTTTCATCTCCTATTATACCCTATCCCCGCGATTTGTCAAGCGCCGCCGTTCCCCGAAATTTGACAAACGCCGCCCCGCGGTGTATACTTCGTCACAAGGACGCTGCATACATAGGCGGGCGGTCAGTCACCTCCTCTCGAAGGGAGGTGGGACAGTATGTTTTGGACGCTGACGTTCCATATCTTAGGCTATTCAGTCTCGATACGGATCCAAAAGCTGAAAAGCAGAAACCGCCACTCGGCCAAGTGACGGTTTCTGTGGGCCGCAAGACCCGATGAAATTTTCACATAACCGGGACTGACCGCCTGCTGCGGCGTCCCCTTTTCATCTCCTATTATACCCTATCCCCGCGATTTGTCAAGCGCCGCCGTTCCCCGAAATTTGACAAACGCCGCCCCGCGGTGTATACTTCGTCACAAGGACGCTGCATACATAGGCGGGCGGTTAGTCACGACCCCGAAAGGGGGTGACGCAATGTATTTTGTAGTTACGTTCCATATTCTGGGCCATTCGGTCTCGATACGGATACAGAAACTCAAAAGCAAAAACCGCCACCCTGGCCGGTGACGGTTTTTGCGGGCTGACATAGCCCAAAATAAACTCTCAACCAAACGGGGTCAACCGCCTGTCGCAGCGTCCCCTTTTCATCTCCTATTATACCCTATCCCTGCGATTTGTCAAGCGCCGCCGTTCCCCGAAATTTGACAATCGCCGCCCCACGGTGTATACTCCGCCACAAGGACGCTGCATACATAGGCGGGCGGTTAGTCACGGCCCCGAAAGGGGGTGACGCAATGTTTTTTGTGTTTACGTTCCATATTCTGGGCCACTCGGTCTCGATACGGATACAGAAACTCAAAAGCAGAAACCGCCACTCTGCCAAGTGACGGTTTCTTTGAGTTGCTGAAACTCATCTAAACTTCTCACGCAACGGGGTCAACCGCCTGTCGCAGCGTCCCCTTTTCATCTCCTATTATAACCCCTCTCCGCGATTTGTCAAGCGCCGCAAAACAACCCCAACCCCTTTACATTCTGCAAAACCATGCACACGTCCGCAAAACGCGCACAAATTGTGAACAAATGTCCGCCTTGCGCGCTTTCGCGTCTCAAAGTTTTCCCATTTTTTCCCAGCGTATTTGTGCTTCAACGCACATACACACCAGCAAAATACCGAATATCGCATACAAGGCACGTTTTTTCGTGTTTTACGCACCCCCGGACGCCGAACCAGAACAGCCATAAAAGTTCCGAAAATGTGCTGTTTTTCACGGAAATCGCAACGTTTCGGAAAATGTAAATCTTTTTTAATAATTTTTTACGAGTTTTTTTGCAAATCCCCGGCCAAAACGCCTTGATTTATCTGCGGGATGTGGTATACTTACAACCGTGAAAGGCGAAGCCGAGTTGTTCGGGCCTGCGGTCTACAACATAATGATGTTTACGTTGTAAACGCTGTCTCGGAGAATGAAGCCGAACCGGACACAAACAAATTTTTATGGAGGAAACAAACATGAAGAAGATCATTGCAACTGTGCTGGCCATGGTCATGGCTCTGGCACTGTGCACCACCGCTTTCGCGGCTGGTCAGGAGTACGATGTCTTTGACAAGGACGGTAATAAGGGCGAGTACACTGTTACTGTTAGCTACACCAAGGCTGACGCGGACGCAAATACCATTGCTTACTATACGCTGGACGATGGTCAGAACACTAACGGCTATGAGAATGAGTACTATGTCAAGGTGTCCAAGGCTTCTGATGCCGATCTGGTTCTGAAGTACGCTGGCAAGAGCACCGTGGCCATGTACTTGGCTCAGGTGTCCGAAGTTGAGTACAATGGTGTTGGCGCGGCTTATACCAACATTGGCACCAAGTGCGGTCAGGTGAATTACAAGGATTTCGCCGGTCTGACCAAGAACAGCAAGTTCTACACTGCTGTTAGCGAGGCTGATGACGAGACCTATCTGTTCGTTAAGGACACTACCAACGGCGATGAGTACCTGCTGGTTGATGGCCAGATGGTTCAGGTGACCAAGCTGGGCAATAACGAAACTCTGTCCGATCTGCTGGTTGAGCACACTTGGGTTATCGACAGCGAGAAGCTGACCGCTAAGTGCTCCGCTTGCGGCGCCACCGCTAAGGTCTATGAGAATTACACCGAGGTTCCCTCCGGCGCTACCGCTGAGCAGGTCGCTGGTGTGTGGGTCGTCGCTGACAAGACCGCTGACACTACCACTGACACCAACAAGTCCCCCAAGACCTTTGACGCTGGTATCGCTATGTACGTCGGTATGGCTCTGACCTCCGTCGCCGGCTCCGCCGTCGTCATCGGCAAGAAAAAGGAGTTCTAATTAAACTCAAAAAAGAGAAAGGCCGAAAGGCCTTTCTTTTTTTGCGCTTAATTATCCCTCCTGCTGTCGCGGGAGGGATAGTAAAGATTGTTTTTCTGCGGGACCTTTCTTTTTTGCGCTTAATCAGCCCGCGCCTGTCGGCGCGGACAAAATAAATATCCCCCGCTGCCGCGGGGGAAATAGTAAATATCATTTACCCGCAAGGCCTTTCTTTTTTGCGCTTAATCAGCCCGCGCCTGTCGGCGCGGACAAAATAAATATCCCCCGCTGCGCGGGGGATAAATATATAACCCTCCCGCTGCCGCGGGAGGGATATAAGAGTTTCTTTTTACCCCTCATCCATCAGCTTCGCTGACACCTTCCCCCCAAGGGGAAGGCTTGAGGGCGTGTCATTCAACACCGCACCCCCCAAGGGGGAGGCTTTTGTGCCCTCAAAACGGGATGGTGCCGCCGGTCGCCACGGTACACGGGGTAAATATGCCGCCGGCGGGGGGCAAAATGGTCAGCAGGATATAGGCCACAGTCAGGGCGGCAGTCAGCAGGTACCAGGGCAGCGCGTCACCGGAGACGCGCTGCCACAGGGCGGCGTACAGGGCCAGCGCCGCCGTGATAGCCAGCACGGCCACCGCCGCCGGCGCCAGCGGCGTCCAGGCCAGCGCCAGGGCCAGCGCCGCGCCGGACAGGGCCATCAGGCACAGTCCGCCCCGGCTGCCGCCCTTTTGCAGCACCCACAGCGTCGGTGCCGCCGCCAGCAGGGGAAAGAACGCGGCTTTGCCCATCTCCCATGGGCTGTTCCATACGGGGGAGAGCGTGTTGGTCAGCGGGCCGGGGAACTTTTCCTGCAGCGCCCAGAGCAGGATCGCCGCGGCCAGGGCGGCGTGGAATGCCAGCACATACGGCAGGAGCTTTTTCATACGATCACCTCGCGGGAGTATATGCGCCGCGCCATAAGAAAATCCGTGATCTTTCGGCCACGGATTTTATAGTTCGTTCACATATTCCCCTCGGAAATGCTATACAATAGCCCTGTTGATCACGGCTGGGGCGGTGTCTGCTCCGCGGCCAGCACATCCTCGGCATCTGCGCCGCACAGGCGTATCAGCTTCTCCGCCAATATCTTGGAGAACCCGGCGATCAGCGCACTTTCGATGACCAGCAGCTCCACGGCGTTATTGCCGTTCTGTTCGTTGGCGCTGCGGATGCCCTCCGACCCGGACTGCACCTGCTGGTTGAAAAACAGCCCCACCCGGCGGAATTTCAGCGAGTAATCCTCATACACCGCGCGGACGTCCGTCTCGTTGCTGTCAGCGGGCAGGATCTTCTGCACATCGCTGATGCTCAGGCTCTGCTTCATGGTCAGGATCATGATGAGGTACGCGATGTGGATGCGGTGGTATTTCCGCTTCTCCGGCGCGGGCATGATCTTCAGCCGAACGTAGTTGTTGATGGTGGAGGACGTGACAAAGCGCTCCTTGCCGCCCACCGGCGCGGGAATGAAGCTGAGATACTGCTCCAGCAGTACGATGACCTGGTCCATATACAGGCCGAAATCCGGTATCGTCTCCCAGTCCGGCAGATGATAATCCGTGATGAACTTGTCCCACCGCTGCAGCTTGTGGGCGATCAATTCCTTGTCATATTCCATAGCGACACCCCTGTATCCGATTTACTGTATAGTATACCACATACGGGCACATCATGCAAGAAATCCAGCAGAAAAATCTGTTGACGCGCGTGTGCTAATATGCTATATTAGATAAAAACCACATGGGGAGGCAGTCCTATGGAACGTGCTTTTATCTACGGTGATTCTCTGCTGAAGGCCACCATGCCCGACGCGGATATGCGCTATCACTTCCATCTGCCGGAGGTGATGGCCCAGTATCCCAGCGACCGGCTGGAGGTGGTGAACCGCGCCAAGATGGGCGCCACAGTGACCAAGGGCCTGGCGTTGGTGGAGCACGATGTGCAGCGGGGCATGGATGCCCGCTGGGCGCTGGTGGCTTACGGCGGCAATGACAGCGATTTCGACTGGGAGGCTGTCGCCGCCGCGCCGGAGCAGGACCACCTACCCCGCACGACCCTGCCGGAGTTCACTGAGACGCTGCGCCGCGCCGTCACGGCGCTGAAGTCCGCCGGTGTACAGCCGGTGCTGATGACGCTGCCGCCCATTGACGGACAGCGGTATTTCCGGTTCATCTCTCAAAAGACGGACGGCGGCAGCGTGCTGCGCTGGCTGGGAGATGTGGGACGCATTTACCGCCACCAGGAGCTGTACTCCGACGCGGTGGCGGCTCTGGCCTTTGCCGAGGGCGTGCCCCTTATCGACGTGCGGCGGCAGTTCCTGCCCCAGCGCGACCTGTCCGGTCTTATCGCCGCCGACGGCATCCATCTGACCATGTCCGGCTATCGCTGCCTGTTCGACACGCTGGCCGACTGGGTGCGCGCACGGCTGTAATATACGTATCTATCCTCAAAGGAGACGCATTATGATCAAAGTAATGACTGACAACGCGGCCAATCTGCCGCCGGAGCTGCGGGCGCAGTACGGTATCACGGAGCTGTGTCTGACCTATACCATCGACGGTGAGCCGGTGGACATATCCAAGCCCTTTGACGGCCACGCCTTTTACGAGGCTATGCGTAAGGGTGCGGAGGTGAAGACCTCTATGATCACGCCGCTGGCCGCCCGCGAGGCCATGGAGCCTGTGCTGGACCGGGGCGATGATGTGCTGTATGTGGGGCTGTCCGGCGGTGTCAGCGGCACCTGCTGGGGCGTCAGCGTGGTGGCGCAGGAGCTGCGCGAGCGCTACCCCGACCGTGACATACGCGTGCTGGATAGCCGCGGCGCTTCCCTGGGCGAGGGGCTCATCGTGCTGGAAGCCGCCGATATGGCGCAGAAGGGCGCGGATATGGAGACGATCGTGGCCCGCGCCAACCAGCTTATCGGCAAGATGCGCCAGCACTTCATGGTGGACGATCTGAAATTCCTCCGTAAGGGTGGCCGACTGTCCGGCGCCGCGGCCCTTGCCGGCACGCTGCTGCAGATCAAGCCCATCCTGCAGGGCGATCCGGAGGGCAAGATCGTGGTGCTCAGCAAGGAGCGCGGTCGCAAAAAGGCCATGGATACGCTGATCCGGCTGTATGAAGAAATGGTGGAGGATAAGTCTGCGCCGGTGGGTATCTCTCACGCCGCCGCCCCGGCGGAGGCGCTGCACCTGGCCACCGTCCTGCGGCAGGCCGGCTGCACCGGCGAGATACTCTCCGTCTGTCACGAGCCCGTCACCGGCGCCCATGTGGGACCCGGAATGCTGGCCCTGTACTTCTACAGCCAAAGTTGGCGATAAGTTAACAATAACGTATATTATGGTAAACCCAACAGTCGCGCTTTTAGCGAGGCTGTTGGGTTTTTCCTTTGGGAAAAGCAAGGCTCCCGGGCAACAGATGATATCTGCCGCCCGGGAGCTCCCCTCCTGTCGC
>OFMD01001970.1_pt1 | contig 11394 bp, 8 predicted proteins | sample 1541211 | NCBI WGS metagenome assembly OFMD01 (sample SAMN04209231, study PRJEB22552) | human gut metagenome | biome: gut; material: feces | host: Homo sapiens | place: USA: Oklahoma | reverse complement strand
GTCTTGTCGATGAGCTTAAGCAGCTTATCCGAGCCCTTGCGGCAGCCGACGTTTGCCGTGACCTCCTGCTTAAAGCCCTCGCCCTCGGCAAATTGAATCGGCACGATACCCGGGTTTTGGGCCATATAGCCCTTCTCGTTCTCGGTGTTGTAGGTCACGGCGTCGCACGTGCCCTGCAGCAGATTCGAGAACACCGTGGGGACGGAGTCAACCGGGTTCTTGTGCACAACGCCCGGGATCTCGTCGATGACGGTATCGAGCATGGTGTCCTTTTGGCCGAGTACCGTGGCACCGCTAAAGTCGCTGAGCTTGGTCGCGTTTTGGTAGGGCGAGCCCTCTTTTACGAACAGGCCAAAGTAGCCAATGAAGTACGGGTCGGAGAAGCCGACGGACTCTTCGCGCTCGGGCGTGGCGCTCATACCGGCGATGATGAGGTCGATCTGGCCGTTGTTGAGCGAATCGATGAGGCCCGAGAAGCTCTGCTTGACGGCAACGGGCTCGCCACCGAGGGCCTTGCAGACGATCTTGGCGATCTGCACGTCGTAGCCATCGGCATAGGCGCCCTGCACGTTGTCGATGGGGATGGTGTACTCACTGGCTTCGGAAACCTGCCAGTTGTACGGGGCGTAGGCCGCCTCCATACCAATGCGGATCTTGTCCTTGCCGATCACGGAATCGGACAGGTCGTCGCGACCGCCGCCCGTCGTGGGCTGAACCACCTTGAGCGTGGACGGGCGCTGACAGCCGGCGAGCGCGCCGGCGACGACGGAAGCGCTCGCAGCGAGAGCGCTACCCAAAAAGATGCGACGGCTGCATACCGGCTGTGGATGCGCGTCGCGTTGATGGGGAGAATGCATAATCTGCCTTCCCTGTTGAATCGTATGCTGACGACTTAACAGGATATACGCCAGCAACTAGCAGCGCAGCACAAGCTCGAAAAATTAATAGACACGCGGTAGTCATTGGGGACGCCGATGTTTTGGCAATGCCGGCGAGCGACGTCCAGAGCGAACAAGTGGCATGAAAAAGGCAAGGCATGACCAGAAGGTCTATGCCTTGCCTTTTGAATGACAAATTATCGCTCTGGACGGCGCGCAGCATCGACCGAGCGGCGGAACCTCTAGAGCAAGGTAACGCTAAAGCTGCGCTTGTCCGTCTCGCCGGGAGCCAAGGTGATGGTGTTGACCTTGTGCTCAAAGACGTCGTCCTCGGTGTCCGTGGTGGTATGACCGGTCCAGGGCTCGAGCGCCACAAACGGGGCGTCGTTGGCGGCAGACCACACGCCGATGTACTTAAAGCCCTCAAAGTCGATCTTGACGCCGTGGCCCGACTTGCGGCCGCGCAGCGTGAGCGTGGAGCCCGGGGTATCGGTGAACATGATGGCGTCGTTATCGAAGCTGCGGTGCGTGATGGGCAGCACGTCCGAGTTATCGGGAGCCTTGTAGCTACCCTCGAACGTCATGAGGCCATCGGGCGTGATGATGGGGGCCTCGTTGGTCCAAGCCTCGGTAAATGCCAGCTCGTAATCCTCGAACGCCTCGTCCTCGGCACCGGGAGCAGGTACGTTAAATGCGGGGTGGCCGCCCACCGAGAACGGCAGGTCCACGTCGCCGGTGTTGGTGACGGCAAAGGTCTGCGTGAGGGTGGCGTCGCCGGTCAAGGCATAGGTCATGTTGAGCTTAAAGTGGAACGGGAACGCCTTGAGCGACTCGGGCGTATCGGTAATCTCGTACGTTACCGAGGAGCCGTCCTCCGAAACCTCGACCAGCTTGTGCTCGACAATGCGCGCGAGTCCGTGGCGCGGCATCTCGCAGGTACCGGCCGCAGACGTTGCCGTGTTGTTGCGCAGCGAGCCCACAATGGGGAACAGGATGGGCGCATGCTTGCCCCAAAAGGCGGGGTCGCCCTGCCACAGATACTCGTTGCCGTTGAGGGCAAGGCTCGTGAGCTGAGCGCCCATGGAATCGATGGCCGCGGTGAGGCTGCCGCGCTTGATGGTAGTGACGGTAGACATGCTGCTTCCTCCAAAAGTAAACAATAGTGTCGAGGGCTATTGTCCCACTCTTGGCGGCGGGGTTGAGCGACAGGCGCAGTTATTGAGCAATAGCGTAAAGGTCAAACCCGCCCTGCGGAGTGCTATCGACCGTATCGGGCGCCTGCGAGTTAAAGCTCACGGGAACCATGCGCTTTGAGGCGCGGAAGCGCGTGCCGTCGGTGGCGACGGGCGGTTCGTCGACGGTGAGCTCGTAGTCGCCGGGCTTGAGCTCGATGCCGTCACCAGCGGAATTGACGTATTGATACTCGTCAATCGTCTGCCCTTTGAGCGTACGCCCCACGATGTGGATGAGCATTTGGCTGTCGCCACGCGCGGTGTCCCACATCGCGCCGTCCTTGACCTCGACCGACACATGTACCGAGCGCGTGCGGCTGAGCGATTGCTCGACAGACATCTCGACCTTGGCGGCGTCTTGACGCTGCTGCTCGACATGGCTCCAAACGCTACCGATTGCCGAGCAGGCGATAACGCCGGCCATGAAGGCGATGAGGATGGGGCCGAGCGGAGAACGGCGGCCCGCGTCTTCCTCACGAGCCAGGTCGGGGCGATGTGTGGGCGCAGGCGCCTGGGCGCCTTGCGCGGGCACGTCGAGAATGCTGAAGGATGCCGTGCTGTCGGGGTCGATGGTGTGACGCGGCTGCGGGATCTTTGCCGGCGAGATGGACATGTCCGCCGGCTCACCGAGTGTGGCCGTGGCATCGGCCTTAGCCTCATCGGCCTCGGCCTGGGCCCAGGCTTGTTCGAAGGTCAGGGGCTCGACGGGGTCGGAGGCAGCGTCCGAGTCGGAGGCAGCGTCCGAGTCGGCGGCGGCGTTGCCGATCTCGTCCTCGTCGCTCGACACGTCACGCGGCGCGGGCTCGTCCCACCCCTCGTCCGGAGCCTCACCCTCGCTATACCACCATTCAAAGTTATCGATATCCATACGGGGCGCCCCCTTGGCCTCGCAAATAAACACTTGCTAGCCTTATACCCCCAGATGGCACAGGAGCTCGCACGGAATGTGACAAAGGGACTGTCCCTTTGTCACATTTTGCGTTTAGCCGTGGGCGATCTTGTTTCTCAGCAAGAAGTCGACCGCCCCTACGATTCTGATGCCGTCGATGTCTGTTGGATGCTCACCATCCCTGACGATCAGGATCTTCTCGTACGAATCAGGGATTTTTCCCAGCGTGTTTAGTTTGAGCGGTCGCAGCTCGCGCTCTCTGGTCGCCTCGGCATCGATCCGTTCGGTAACCTGGATATATTTACGGTCCGATCCCTCGCCGATTGCGACAAAGTCGATTTCCCCCGCGCGCAGATGGCCGCAAAACACTTCGTATCCTTCAAAGACAAGCTGGTTGTAGATAACGTTCTCGAGCATCCTTCCGCTATCGCTGCCTCTATATCCGTCAAGATAGCTGCGGATTCCCGTGTCGGCTATGTAATATTTACCGCCTGTCTTGAGAAGCTCCCGCCCCTTGACGTCATACCTTTTTACCTTGGTAAACAGGTACGTCTCTTCCAGAGCGTCAATATACGCCGACACCGTCGATGCGTTGGTCTTACCGCCTGCCGATTCGTTGAGCGTCCCTACGATTTTGTTGACCGAGGTTTGATTGGAAATGTTGTCTGCCAGATACGCACAGAGCCGCTCGAGAACGTCGCGCTTGGTGATAGCTCCGCGACCTCTACGCGTCGCGCGCAATAGGATATCGCGCGCGACAATCGTCTGATAGAGGCTGCGGATGTAGTCACGGCACGCCTCGCGTCTCGGCTCGTCATGAGCCAGAAACGGCATGCCGCCATAGGTTATGTACTGCTCGAGCACGGTGTTTGAATTAAGGCGATCGCCCGTCTTGGAAACGAGCTCGGCCCTCTCGCCAAGCCCTTCGGCGACGGCCGCATCAATCGAGCGAAAATCAAGATACTCGCCAAACGTGAGCGGCTGCATCTTGACCTCGATATACCGGCCCGAGATAAGCGTTGCAAGCTCGCTCGATAGCAAAAAGGCATTGGAGCCCGTGACATAGATATCGCACGGCAAATCGATTCGGAGCGAGTTAACCGCCTTTTCCCAGCCCTCGACATTCTGGAGCTCGTCAAAGAACAGATAGGGGCGATCGACACCGTTGATGCGCTCCCGAACCATGCGATAAAACGTCAGGTAATCTGTAATCCCCGCGTACTCTAGAGATTCCATCTTAAAGGTCAGCAAACGCTCTGCCGGCACCCCCTGTTGCGCCAGGTGCTCCCTCATCATGTCCAATAACGTGGATTTGCCGCAACGGCGTATGCCCGTCACGATTTTGATGAGGTCGGTATCCTGAAAAGCAATGAGTCGATCAAGATAGCGGCTTCGGCGAACGATGTTCATAGGGTCTCCCTAGCGCCCGGCCAGACGTAACATCTTAGAAACTTGCAAAATCTGCAAGTTTATAAGATGTTACCTTAGAAACTTGCAGATTTTGCAAGTTTCTAAGAAATGGGCGTGGCTGTGACAAAGGGACTGTCCCTTTGTCACATTGCGAGGGTGACGGGGATTTGGATGCAGCAGAAGTCCTCTTGGTGGGACTCGTCGTAGCTCGTGGTATCGAGGTAGCAAAAGTCGAAGGCGTTGCCGATGGGCTGGAGCGCGTGCTCGTCCATGCAGGCAACGATGGCGCGGATGCCCTCGGGCTCGTACGGCATACCCCAGCGGCTCATGCACAGATACGTGCCCTCGGGCAGCACTTCGATGCCGATCTCTGCCAGCTCGGCGGGATCGCTCGGCAGCAGTTCCTCGGCACCGCGCGGCAGTACGGCAAAGGAGCCGGCGCCGGCGATAGGGTCGTCGGAATGCAGTGCCTCGCGACGCAGCATGGCGCCCCAACCGCGCATGGGGCGCGTGCCCGTCAACGTACGCATGCGCAGAATCGCCCGCATGAGCGTGGGGTGAAGCATCGAGCGGCCGCGCTCGATATCGCCCGGAAACTCCTCAAAGACCACGTAGCGGCGCTCAAACTGTTTGAGCTCCGGCTTGCCCTCGCGCTCGCGCCAGTAAACCGCCTCGTCGTAAAAGCTCAGACGCTCCTGCACACTCGCGCGCTCGGCTTTGAGCCCGGCAATCTGTTCATCGAGCGCCTGCACCCGCGAGCGCAGGTGATCGGTCATCTCGCCAATGTCGAACGTCGAGGTCAGGCGGTCAATCTCGTCGAGTTCGAGCCCCAGGTCGCGCAGCATGCAGATCAGACGCATGAGCGGGATCTGCGTGGGCGAATAGAAACGGTAGCCCTTTTCGTTCACCACGGCGGGCTTAAACAGGCCGATCTTGTCGTAGTAGATGAGCGTTTGGCGCGAAACGTTAAACAAGCTCGCCATCTCGCTAATCGCATACATGCCCGTCTGCATGGGTCCTCCCGACACACCAAAGCCCGCCGCCCACAGGGGCAGCGGGCTCAAACACTACTCGTATCCTACCCTAAAGGCACCTACGACCAGCGCTTATAGTTTGCACATGACACGCCGACGGCCTCGAGCGCCTTGGCGGCGATGTGATGCACCGCGTCGTCGAGCGTGGCGGGGCCGTTGTAAAACGTGAGCATGGGCGGCATGAGCATGACGCCCGGTACGCGCGCCAGGCGCGCCATGTTGTCGACATGAATGGCGCTGAAGGGCGTCTCGCGCGCCATGAGCACCAGGCGGCGCTGCTCTTTCATCTGCACGTCGGCCGCGCGCAGCAACAGGTTTTCGCTGTAGCCGCTCGCGATGCCGGCGAGCGTCTTCATGGAGCAGGGCGCCACGATCATACCGTCAACCGGATAGGTACCGCTTGCGATGGCGGCGCCGATGTTCTTGTTGTCGTAGACCACATCGGCGTGCGCGACAAACTCGTCGAGCGTCATGCCGAGCTCCTGCTCGATGGTGATCTCTCCCCCGCGCGTGACGACAAGCGCCGACTCGGCACCGGCCTGACGCAGGCATTTGAGGCACTCAAGGCCCAGCGCGGCACCGCTGGCGCCAGACACGCCAACGACGATGCGGCGGGGACGGACAGAAGACTCAGGCATGACAACTCCTTAACCACTTGGTAGGGCTACTTACTAGAAAGCAATCTCCTTGGCCCACTTGTCCTTGTCGATCTCCATGAACTGCGAGCGGATGAAGTTCTTCTTAAGGTCGAACGGAACCGTGCAGTCGAAGATGGCCTTGCAGGCGATGCCGTGCTCGCGGATCGTGGGGTCGAACGCGGGGTCGTTGGACGGATCGAGCACGTGGCAGTGGCAGCCGGGGATGGTGATGAGGTCCACGTCGGCCTGGAAGCGCGTGGTCATGGCCCACATCACGTCGCTCATATCGAAGATGTCGACGTCCTCGTCAACAAGGATGACGTGCTTGAGCTCGGAGAATGCCGAGAAGGCGAGCATGGCGGCGTTGCGCTGACGGCCCTCGTCATTTTTGCTCGACTTCTTGAACTGCATGATGGCAACGAACTTGCCGCCGCCGCAGGGAGCAGCGTGGACGTTGAGCAGGCGACCCGGGATAGCGGTCTCGACCATCTTGTAGATGGAAGCCTCGGTGGGGATACCGGCCATGGAAACGTGCTCGTGCGAAGGGCCGATGCAGCTCTCCATGATGGGATTGACGCGCGTGGTGACGGCGGTGATCTTGATCACCGGGCAGACCTTGGCGCCGCCGGTGTAGCCGGGGAACTCGGGCATGGCGTAGCCGTGGCCGTTGACATCCTCGTTGATGGTCTCGTCGTGCATGAGGTAGCCCTCGAGCACGTACTCGGCATTGGCGATGCACTTCTGCGGAACGGTGACGCAGTCGGCAAGCTCGACGGCGTGGCCGCGCAGGGCGCCGGCGATCTGCAGCTCGTTGAAGCCGAGCGGCGTGGTGGGAGCCTCGAAGCCGCAGCACATGTACACGGCGGGATCCAGGCCGATGGAAATGGAGATGGGCATGTCCTCGCCGCGCTGGCAGTACTCGTCAAAGAACGCGCCCAGGTGACGGCTGCCCGGGGTGATCCACATGGCAAGCTTGTCCTTGTCGACGCAGGAGAAGCGATGGATGGTCACGTCGGACTGGGAGCCGTCGGGGCTCGTGCCGTAGGCGAGGCCCATGGTGATGTAGGGGCCGCCGTCGACGGGCGTGTTGGTGGGAGCGGGAACGATCCTGCGCAGGTCAAAGCCCTCGTCGGTCGCCTTGTACACGACCTCCTGACAGTCGACGTGCGCACCCTCGGCGATCTGCTCGGGCGCGATCAAGTTCTCGAAGCGCTTGCCGATCTCGAGGCCCAGGTGCTCCTCGTCCAGGTCGAGCAGGGCGGCAACGCGTTTGCGGCTGGCAAGCATGCCGATGCAGACCTTAGCATCGTCAAAGCCCTTGACGTTGTTGAAGACCATCGCCGGACCCTCTTTGGTCGGACGCATAACGGTGCCGCCGGCGCCGACGTGACGATAGACACCCGAGACCTCGGCGTCCGGGTCGACCTGGGTGTCGGTCTCGAGCAGCTGGCCCGGCATCTCGCGCAAAAAGTCGAGTGCGGAGCGCAGGTCGTGGATCTGGGAAGCATCGGTAGTGGACATAGCGTGCTCCTTTCGGGAGAGTGCCCGGCGGCGGAAGTGCCGCCGGGCTGGGGAACATAGTGGGGCCACGGCGCTCATAGATAGAGCGCTCGGCCACTCGCAGCTCAAGCGTTCGGCTGCTTACAGCCCAAGCGCTCGACCGCTTACATCAGGCCAAAGAGGTGGAACCAGGCCGCCTCGACCAGCACGACGATAAAGACGACCGCGGTGAGGGGAATGCCCATGCGCATGGCCTCTTTGGAGGTGTAGCCGCCAGCGTCCTTGCCCTCGCCGATAAGGATCGGCAGGTTATGGAACGGCAGGATGTAGTGGATGTTGATAGACGTGAAGACGATGAGTGCCACGGCAAGCGGGCTCACGCTGGAGCCGGCCGCGAAGCTGATGAACGCCGGCACGCACACGCCGAGCACGGCCATGACCGAGCCCATGAACATGTGGATGACCATGGAGAGCGCGGCGACAAGCAGAGCGAACAGGAAGATGTTCTCGGGCACGGAGCTGGGAAGCACGACATCGGCGATCCAGGCGTTCATGCCGGTGGCACCGCCCACGGAACCCACGGCCATGGCGGCCGTCAGGAACATGAGGGACTTGATGTCGACAGCATTCCAGCTGGCGGGAGTGAGAACCTCGCCGATGATGGGCATGGCGAGGCAGACGCCGATGGCAAGCGTCACCCAGCCGATGTAATCGCCCGAGACGGTGAGCCACAGCGCGATGGCGATGACAAGCCACACGATGGTGCGGATCTCCTTGACGGAGAGCTTGCCGAGCGCGGCCTGCTTGGCCACGATCTGCTCGCGATCGTAGACGAGCTCCCTGCTGGGCTTAAAGAGGAAGAGGCCCAGGAACAGGGTGCACAGTAGCGCGACCAGCATAGGCACGCTCATGTACAGGAACCAATCGACGAACGACGGGCTCATGCCGCCGGCCTCGGCGCTGTACTGCGCAACGAGCGGGTTGAGCGTGGAGTCGCCCGTCAGGAAGAACATGGAGCCCGGGGCGGCAGCGGCAAACACGAGAAAGCCGAGCTTGCCGCGGTCGTCGTCACCGTAGCCGGCGGACTCGGCGATGACCGAGACGACGGCGAGAATGAGGAAGGCGCGGGGGAACGGATGCGGGATCAGCAGCGACAGCACAAAGGTGAGCGCGAAGATCGAGATGATGAGCGACTTGGCGTCGCGCACGAACTTGAGCATGAACGCATAGGCGATGCGCTCGCCCAGGCCCGACTCCTTGACCGCGCTGGCGATGAGGTAGGCGCCGATGACGAGCCACATGGTGGCTTTGGTCCACGAGCTAAACGTGGAGGCGACCGTCGCCGAGATACTCGCGGCGCCCGTGTCGTCCACGCACACCTTAAACAGAACGAGCAGTGAGCAGTAGAGCAGGCCTACAAAGCCCGGTTGTGCCACGCCACACGCCCAGAACACCACCGTGGCGAGCGTCAGCGCCAGACAGGTCTGACCGCCGACCGTGAGCTCGACCGTCGAGCTCAGCTCCGCCAAAGGAAGAAACTTCACCAGCAAAAAGACAACGATACCCAGCACAAAGCCAATTTCGCGCTTGGTGATCTTAAACGCCTTCTTTTCCGCTTCCATCTCCCCACCTTTCTTGTTGGGGGCGCTCCGGATTCGCAGCCACGTTGCCGCTTAAAAAGGGGCGCCCGTTATCGGACACCCCTTACGTTGCGCTGTGTTGCGGCAATACAGTCAAGCGGATTTTTTGGATGAGAAGCGATCCCCTGGACAAAAACCGTCACAACATTCGACGCTTTTCCTCGATTTCGAGATTTTCATCGAATGTTGTGACGGTTTGGATATGGCAAAGGAACTGTACCTTTATCACATGGCGAGGGCCGTACGGATGGATGGGTCGCCGAGAGCCTCGCGGAGCCAGGGGACCAGCTGCTCGGGGTGACCCTGCAGGTAGCCTTTGAGCTCGGACGGAGCCACGCAGCGCACTTCCGAGATCTCCTCTTGGTTGACATGCAGCTCGCCCGGCTCAACATGGGCTGCGAACACCTCGCACCACTCGCACTCGCAGCGGCCGTCGCCGTGGTCCTCGCGGTACACCACGTGTCCGAGGTACTTGAGCTGATCGGGATCGCGCGTAATGCCAAGCTCTTCGTTGATGCGACGCGCCGTGGCGGCCGCGACGTCTTCCCCGGGGAGCGGATGGCCGGCGCAGCTATCGGCCAGCACCCCGCCCCACAGACGCTTGAGCGGACTGCGGCGACAGAGCAGCAGGCGCGCGTCTTCGCCCTGGCCCTCGACCAACAGCGTCAGAAATGCCTGATGCAGGACGCCCTCGCCGGTATGGGCCTCGATGCGGTCGACGTGGCCGAGTGCCTCGCCGGTCGCGGCATCGACCGCCACGACCTCGGCGCCTGCGCCGCCCTCATCCCAGCCGGCGCGCAGAATGCGGGCTGCAGCTTCCTCGAGCGCGGCGATGAGCTCCTTGGTGGTATCGAGCATGCGCCGCAAGTCGTCCGCGGTCGCGTTCTCCACATGAAAACCCGTGCTTGCAACGACCGGCACGCCAAAGCGCGTGGCCAACGCCGCCGCGATATCGTGCGCCGGGATCTCGTCTCGATGGCACGGAACGGCCAGGATGCTCACCGTTGCCGTGCGCCCGGGCTCGGGGCGCGGAATGGCCTGAGCCGTGGCGCCCAGGTGAGCAAACTCCGGCGAGCAGGCGTACACCGCCATGCCTCGCGGCGTCACCGTCAGCTGGGCCTCGAGCGCAAACCTGCCCTCGCCCACTGCAACCTTTGTCGTATGCATACCCATGGGATCTCCTGTCGCCCGCAATGTACCTGAGACCATCTTCGCCTGTATTGCGACTATACAGGCAAGCACAGCCTGCGACAAAGGGGGCAGGCACCTGACACATTCTGTTAGAGTTGCAGGGATTGAATCCCGCTTATTCATGCGACATTGGAGTGACAACCTTGACCGCCGCAACCACGTCTAAAAGTAAGTCAACCGCCGCCGCGCTCTCCCCCGCGCGCACCAAGCTCTGCCTGGCGCTGCTCGTGCTGTTGGGATTCTCGCTCGGCTGCTCAGAGTTCGTGGTCATCGGCATCGAAAGCGACTTGGCAACGGAACTCGGCATATCACTTGCCACTGCAGGCCAGCTCATCAGCGTGTTCGCGCTCGTCTACGCCATCGCTACGCCGGCGCTTGCGCTCAGCACGGGGCGATTCCGCCGCTACCAGCTGCTCGTGTGCTACAGCATCGTCTTTGTACTCGGCAACCTGGTCATGGCGTTGGCGCCCAACTTCCAGGTACTGTTTATCTCGCGCATTGTCCTGGGCTCTGTCTCGGGCGCGCTGCTCGCCGTGGGCGTGACGTACATCCCAGAGCTGCTGTCCCCGCAGCAAACTTCGCTTGCCATCTCGGTGGTATATGGTGCGTTTTCCGTGGCAATGGTCTTTGTGACCTCGATCGGTAAGTTTGTGGCCGACACGCTCGACTGGCACGTGGCCATGTACGGTACGCTGACCTTTGCCGTTTTGATCTGCAGCGCGCTCGTGGCGTTTATGCCTCGCACCGGGCAGACCGATGAGCCCGCCACCTTCCGCGAGCAGGCGGGGCTACTACGCGAGCCGAGTATCATTACCGGCATGCTCATCTTCTTGTTTGGCGTGGGCTCGGTCTATGTGTTCTACGGCTACGTGACGCCTTATCTTGAGCAGGTGCTGGGCATGGGCACGGTCGAAGCCAGTACCACGCTTATGGCCTACGGCGTGTTCTGCCTAATCTCGAACATCCTGGGCGGATGGATCGA
>OFMD01001962.1_pt1 | contig 11419 bp, 9 predicted proteins | sample 1541211 | NCBI WGS metagenome assembly OFMD01 (sample SAMN04209231, study PRJEB22552) | human gut metagenome | biome: gut; material: feces | host: Homo sapiens | place: USA: Oklahoma | reverse complement strand
CTTCTTAAAAAATTCTTAAGAAAGTTCTTTATTTTTTTGTACAGCGTGATATAATTATTTATGTCGATTAGAAAGGGAGTGGATTACATGGATAAGAAGACTAAAGAAGTTGTGGATTTCATGGTAAATCGTATCAAAACTCAGAAGACAATGTTTATTCCAGTAGTCGCTATTTCAGCATTTGCATTAGTAGGTTATGCAGCAGCTGATAGAACAGCGCCTGTTGTTCATTCAAATAAACTAGTAGTACCTTATGGTACAGAATTAAAAGCAAGTGATTTCACTGTATCAGATAATAGAGATACAGTAAGTGTTATCAAGACTGAAATTAATGATCATGCTTATCAGAAAGATCAGATTGGAACATATAAAGTGAATGTAACTGTAAAGGATGCATTCAATAACAAAACAACTAAAGAAGTTGAAGTTAAAGTTGTTGATAGTGAAGCACCTGCATTAGAATCAGTAAATAATGATGGTTATGTTATTGATGTTGAAGCAAACGGCAACAATGATTTAAAACAGTACATCAAAGCAACTGATAATGTAGATGGTGATGTTTCTGATTTCATTACTTTCGATCGTGGCTTAGATACATCTGTTTTAGGTGAACAGGTAATCCATGCAACTGTTGAAGATAACGCAGGTAATAAAGCAGAAAAAGACTTTACATTCAATGTTGGTGATACAACTGCGCCAGAAATGAACTTAAAGACTGGTGATATTACTGTTAACTACGGTGATGCATTTGATATCAATAACTTCGTTGAAGTAAAGGATAACTATGATGTTAATCCTACAGTGACTGTAGAAGGAACTGTAGATACTAAGAATATGACTACAGTACAGCCGATCAAAGTGACTGCAACAGATAGTTCTGGAAACAAGACTTCAAATGATTATGAAGTAAAGGTTGCTGATAAGGCTGGACCAGTCATCACATTAAAGAGTGATAATGTAGATGTGAAGTATGGTACTTCATTTGATCCTAAATCAAACTTGGCATCAGCTATTGATAACTTAGATGGTGATGTAACAGGTAAAGTAGAAATTACTGGAACTGTTAATACAAACAAAGCTGGTGCTTATCGTGTTTATTACAGAGTAACAGATAATGCTGGTAACAGATCTGAAGCAAGTGCAAAGATCAATGTATCTGCTGCACCAGTAGTAAACGTAAAAACTAACAACAAGAACAACAAGAGCAACAAAGGCGGAAGCTATAACCTTGGTGGTCTTGGCGGAGGCGCTACACAGGGCGGTATCATTGGAACTGCTCGTTCAAGACTCGGCTGTGCATATCGTATGGGTGCTTCTGGACCAACAGTATTTGACTGCTCAGGATTTACATCTTGGGTTTACAGCAAGAATGGTAAATCATTACCAAGAACTGCTGCAGGTCAGTATAGTGGAACATCAAGAGTATCTAAATCAGGCTTAACTGCTGGTGATTTAGTATTCTTCGCTGGAACTTATAAGTCAGGTATCTCTCATGTAGGTATCTATATTGGTGGCGGACAGTTCATTCATGCTGCTAACTCTAAGACTGGTGTTGTTGTTTCATCACTTAATAGTGGATATTATTCATCACACTATGCAGGTGCGGGTAGAAGATAAGAAGGTTCAAAAAGAACCTTCTTTTTTTGCGTATTGATGATAAGTGTAGAGAACTTCTATTGTGATATAGTGTGATAATATTTCTTGATATGTGATAGATATATCTAATTCATTGATCAAATCATCTATAGATGCTTGATAGAGGAATATGTCTAGTTCTGGAAGAATAAGCTTTAGGATAGGCACAATTTCTATAGCTGTTAAAGAACTAAAGAAATTGATATATTCCTTTTCTGTTAGGATATCCTGTTCTAAGAAATCTATAAGATCATAGATACTTAATTGTTTTAATAATGTGATATCTCTAGAATGTTCAAATTGATTGAGAATCTCATAGAAGTCAGCACCTTTATGACTAAAAGCTATTTGATAACTATCCTGTGGATAAATAATAGGGGTCTTGTCAAAAGATGCAATAATGTTTTCTTTGAATAAATCAATCATAGGATAATTAAGTGAGTCAAGGATAGCACCTATATTTTATATTGAGGTGGGGTTCTTCTGCTTTTTTTAGATAAAAGGTTCAGCAATAAAAACAACTTTGTCTGGATCAGTTTCTATCCAATGCAGGTTTCTACATACTTTGATTAAATGTTTAGTAAGGGTTATTTTCTCTTTTTTACTAAGTCTACGGTGTTCAATAATTTGATTCATAGGTACCTCCTGCTATTCTTAATATCATATATTCTAAAAAAGAACAAGAATTGAAAAAGGTCGAAAATATGGTAATATTAGGGCAGAAAAAAAGTCATACACAACGTGTATGACTCATTTTTTTATCCATTCAATGTATAGCCTTGTGAGTAATAAATAACAACAGGCATACCAGTCGTAATTGTATTATACATAGTTCCTGCAAAACCTACAGGTAAGTTAACACAACCATGAGAACCACCATTGACATAAAGGTTGCCACCGAATTTATTTCTCCAGTTTGCATCATGGAATCCAATACCTCTGTTGAATGGCATCCAATAACTTACAGGAGATTCATAAGGATACTTACCAGTTACAGGATCCTTAGTACCTCTTAATACTCTATTACGTTCTTTAGAATAAACATAATATGTACCAGCAGGAGTATAACGATCACGTGTCATCTTACCTGATACACAATCAGATTGAAGTACACACTGACCATTTTTATAAATCCATAAATGCTGACGTGATAAATCTACTTCAATATAGTTTCCACCAAGACCATTATTCTCAGTAGATACTTCTTTTGCGCTATATGCAGGTGCTCTCTTAACAGCTTTACCTGCACTTAATTCTTCTTTAATCTTTGCAATTTCTTCTGACTGGTTCATACGATATCCGTAATTACCACCACTTACACTTCTTGTACCAAGTCCAGTTGCATTAAATGTACGTGACTTACCAGCAGTATTTGCTTTTGAAGCAAGTGTATAAACGAAGCCTCTCATACGCTTATTCCAGATTTCATCATTATAGCTATATGTTCCATCTTCATTCTTCACAAGCCATGTTAACAACTTTTCATGATTTAAGACTTCTGTCTGATTACTAGGTAGTTCATAAGTAATAGAAGTCTTTAAATACTTATTCAATGTGGCTGCTTCATTCTTAACAGTTTCAGTTGTCTTATCAGGAGACTTATAAGCATCTTTTATTTTAGAAATGTTTAAGTTCTCTTTCTGAAGACTAATTGCTTTGTTTACTGCTTCATAAACAGTTTCTTTATTTAAAGTATGTCCAGGTTTTTCTTTCACTACAGTAAAAGTCTGATTTTCATACTTCAAACGAGCATCTGTAGGTGCTACCTGATTTTCATCCTTTAACTGCTTCTTTTCATAAAGAACAGTCTTTAACTTCTTTTCATCATAAGAAGCCTTGGTCTGAATTGTCTTCTTATTTCCTTTATGGTTGAATAAGTAGTTCTTGAACCATGTAAATGAATCCTGTTTCTTTAATAATTCTTCTACCTGTCCATCAGGAACATAACTCATATCGATTTCATTCGCTGAAATAGTATCAGTTGATTTGTTTCTGAATGTCATTGTTAGAGTGTAGTTCTTCTGATTTTCAGCAATCTTCTTTTCAGCATTCTCAGCACTTAACTTACCTACATTTACATTATTGATGTATGTAGACGGTAAGAAGCGATCGCGATAAGCTGTACCCATATGATTAATATAGAGGAATACTGATAATCCAAGAATTATCAAAATAGATACAATAATCGCGATAATTTTTCTTTTTTTCTGTGTATCTGTCATGTTATCTTTCTCTCCCTTATACTACTCTTCCTAATTCAATGATTATAACAAACATTTGTAAAAAGGTAAATCATGATTTGTGAAATGACTTAAAATTACACAACTTGTACAAAATGAGTTAGTTTCGACTAATTATTTTGTTGATTTCATAGCACTATATGATATTATAAATATAGTTAGTAGAAACTAACTTCTAGGAGGAAGAGAAATGAATAAACAATTGAAGAATTTATTATTGGCTGTTCCTGTTTCTTTTTCAATGCTTGTACCACAGACAATAAGCGTATTTGCAGACAATACGCAAATGACAAGTACTGTAAAAGCAGAAACATCAACAACCTATGCTGTACGTTATCACATTGACGGTACAGACGAAGTGAAAGAAGTAAAAAAGACTTCAAAGACAGATGGTCAGTCTATCTACTTATATTCTAGACCATTCCAGGTGACTGATACGAAATCAAGACTTGATAAAGGCTATAAATGGATTGGATGGTCTACAAAGAAGGATGCTACAGAAGCAGAATATAAATTAGGGGATAAGGTGACACTTAAGAATGATTCACCAGTCATTGATCTCTATTCAGTCTATGCACCATTAGATCAGGCAAAATTCAATGTGAAGGTTGTCTATCCAGATGGTACTGAGAGTGATGCATTCAGTGCAAGTGTCACATGTAAGAACTGGGATATCAACCATCCAGAAAATGGCTATATGCATGAAAGCACAGTCAAGGAAGTTTATGAAGCAGCATTAAAGAGCGTCACTATCAAGGATGGCTACAAAGTTAAGGGATTCTCATCTAATGGGAAGACTAAAGAACTTGATACAGTTGATGATACAAGAATAGACTTTACTACTGGCTATACATACTACATCGTTGTAGAGAAGGATGAAGTAGTAACTCCTGTGGAACCTGAAAAACCTAAACCTGAAGAAAAGCCAAGCACGCCAGAAATCAAACCAGAAACAAATGAAGAGAAACCTAGCACTCCAACTGTTAAACCAAATACTGATGATAAAAAAACAAATACATCAGTTGAAAAGACAGATACTACAAAGAAAGATAATTCAACTGTGAAAACAGGGGTTGAGGATTATGCTTTAGTTTATACTGTGCTTGCATTAGTAAGTTTATTAATGATAAAAAAATTAAATAAAGAGTTTTAAACGACTGTTGACTTGAGGAATGTTTAGTTCTTCAAGTCTTTTTTTATGAATATTACTACATTTCCTGTACTGTATGATATTAGAAAAACATTGTATATATCGTTGTTATTTTGATTGCTGATGAGAGTAACTGTTAAACACATTAACAAGCCACTTTTTTTCATAGTTATTTAATATGTGTTATAATGAGGTCAAAGCGAGGTAATGCTATGAATATATACTATGAAGTACATGGAAATGGTTACCCGATTATCTTATTACATGGTAATCAGGAAAATAGAAAAATATATGATCAATTAGTTAAAGATCTAGAAAATGATTATCAACTCATCGCAATGGATTCACGTTATCATGGTAAATCTATTAAGAGTGGTCCTTTAACGCTAGATCGTATGGCTCAGGATGTGATGGATGTCGCAAATGAATTAGATCTAGAAGCTTATGATGTCATTGGTTTTAGTGATGGTGCGAATATTGCACTCACACTAGCAGGTAAAGATGAACGCTTAAAACATATGGTCCTTCTTTCACCTAATGCCACTCCAAAAGGTATTAAGTGGTATTATCGTCTCCATATGTATATGACATTACTCTTATTACCAATATTCTGTATCTATGATAAGAGATCTAGAATACGTTTTAAACTCATCTCATTTATGACAAAGGAACCAAATTTTACTGCAGACTATTTATCAGAACTCAAGATTCCAGCTTTATTACTATCTGGTGAAAATGATGTCATCAAGGATTCTGATTTTACTTTTATTCAGTCATCATTGCCTTATTGTGTACATAAGGTCATTAAGAATTCACCACACTTCTTGCTGGGAGATCAATACGATAAAACATTAAGAGAAATAAGGGGGTTTTTATATGCCTGTCATCACGAAGCATAATGTATTAGATATAAAGAATGTTGTATTTGGGGAAGGAACACCTAAGATTTGTCTTCCTATTGTAGATACAACGAAAGAAGGTATCATTGATACTTTAGATTCTTATAAGAATTTAGATTATGATGTAGTAGAAATTAGGCTTGATTTCTATGAAGGATTAAAAGAAGGACATTTAACAGATGTATTAGAAGAAATCAAGAAACATACAGATAAACTTGTATTAGGTACAATCCGTACTGTGAGTGAAGGAGGAGAAGGAGAACTTACTTCTCTAGAGTATATGCATTGTATTAAAGAAATCTGTGATGCTCATGTGGATCTAGTAGATATTGAGTTATCACAGGGATATGAATCTGTGATGGAGCTTGTTCAGTATGCTCATAAGAAGGGTGTTCATGTTATTATGAGTGAACATCATTTTGATGAAACACCATCAAGAGAAGATATGCAGGAAACACTAGAAAAGATGGAAATATTAGGGGCTGATTTACCTAAACTTGCTGTTATGCCTGAAAGTAAAGAAGACCTATTAACGCTTTTAGAAGCCACTCTTTATTCAAGTCAGCGTTTAGGAAAACCTATTATTACTATGTCCATGGGTAAATTAGGACGCTTGTCACGTATGATGGGGGAATACTTTGGTTCATGTATGACCTTTGCGACAGCTAAGGATGCGAGTGCACCAGGACAGGTTCCTCTTGATGATTTGAAAAAGGTATTAGAGGTTCTCCATGATTAATTTAGATCATGCGAAAAAGGCATTTGATAAATATGTCAGTCGTTATGATCTCTCTATCCCACATATTCATCTTAAATATGTGCATTCTTATAAAGTGATGGATGTTATGGGTGAACTATGTGATATGAAAGGAAAAACTGAAGAAAAGGACTTATGTCTATTAATTGGCCTATTACATGATATAGGCCGTTTTGAACAGTTTCGCTTATATCATTCTTTCCTAGATAGAGAAACAGTAGATCATGCAATGTATTCTTCTCATGTATTATTTGAAGAGGGGCTCATTAGAAAATTTATAGAAGAAGATACATATGACACAATTATTAAACATGCTATAGAACAGCATAATAAATACAAAGTAGAAGAAGGCTTTAGTGAAGAAGAACTCTTTTACATACATATGATTAGAGATGCAGATAAATTAGATCATTTTCGTGTTAAAGATGTAGAAAAGGATACAGTCTTACTAGGGGTTACTTATGAGGAAGCAGGAAAAGAATCTATAACGGATGAAGTCTATCAACAGTTCTGTAAACATCAACTTATTTATGCTCCTACAAGAAAAACACATCTAGACATGTGGATTTCTTATATCGCTTTTATATTTGATCTTTATTTTGATGAAAGTAAATCATATATTGAAAAAAATCACTATATTGAAAGAAGCTTTGATAAAATAAAAATAGAAGATCTAGAGATATTAAAGAAATATCGAGCGTTAGAAAAATGCGCACTAGAGTATATTAAAGGAGGATACAAATGAGTTTACCAAAGGATTTCCTATGGGGTGGTGCTTTAGCAGCTCACCAGTTTGAAGGTGGTGTATTAGACACTACTAAAGGTTTAAGTGTTGCTGATGTAATGACAGGTGGAAACGTATCAACACCACGTGTGATTACTGATGGAGTAAAGGAAGGATTATATTATCCAAACCACATCGGTATTGATTTCTATCATCATTACAAAGAAGATATCAAGCTATTCGCAGAAATGGGCTTTAAATGTTTTAGAACATCTATTGCCTGGACAAGAATCTTCCCATTAGGTGATGAAGAACAGCCTGATGAAGAAGGTTTACAGTTCTATGATGATGTATTTGATGAATTATTAAAATATGGTATTGAACCAGTCATCACATTATCTCACTTTGAAATGCCTTATCATCTTGCTAAGGAATATGGCGGATTCATGAACAGAAAGACTATTGATTTCTTTGTAAAGTTCGCAGAAGTATGTTTCAAGAGATATAAAGATAAAGTTAAATACTGGATGACTTTCAATGAAATCAACAACCAGATGAACTATAAGAATGATATTTTCGGATGGACTAACAGTGGTGCTCATTTTGGAAACTATGATAATCCAGAAGAAGCGATGTATCAGTGTGGTCATTATGAATTAGTAGCCAGTGCAAAGGCAGTGAAAATTGGCCATGAAATTAATCCTAACTTCTTAATTGGTAATATGATTGCGATGGTTCCTATTTATCCATTCTCTTGTCGTCCAGCAGATATGGTATTATCTACTGAAATGATGCATCAGAGATGGTTCTTCTGTGATGTACAGTGCCGTGGTCACTATCCACGTTATGCTTTAAAGATGTTTGAAAACAAAGGCTTTAACTTAGATATCACTGAAGAAGATAAAGAAGCTTTAGCTGCAGGTACAGTAGATTATATCGGATTCTCTTATTACATGACTAATACTGTAGACTCTACAGCACATAAAGATGTTTCTAAATCTTTAGATGGATCTAGTGAACATTCAGTCGCAAACCCTTATATCAAAGTATCTGACTGGGGATGGGCAATCGATCCAGAAGGTTTACGTTATGCATTAAATCAGATGTATGAAAGATATGAAAAACCATTATTTATTGTAGAAAATGGTTTTGGTGCGATTGATAAGAAGGAAGAAGATGGCAGTTGTCATGACCCATATCGTGTAGATTACTTAAGAGCACATATTGAACAGATGAAGAAAGCTGTAGAAATTGATGGTGTAGATTTAATGGGCTATACACCATGGGGCTGCATTGACTGCGTCTCTTTCACAACAGGTGAAATGAAGAAACGTTATGGCTTTATCTATGTAGATCGTAACAACGATGGAAGCGGTACACTAGAAAGAAGCAAGAAAGATTCATTTGACTGGTATAAGAAAGTTGTTGCTAGCAACGGTGAAGATTTAGGTTAATTCGCTTTCAACATTGCGAAAAAAAGAAACCCATGAGAAATGCTTGACATTAGGCTCGTGGGTTTTTATACTGTTTAAGGGTAAACATTCCAGATGTTTATCAATAATTAAAAAAACGTTGATAAATTCAACATTTTTTTCATGTTAATAAATTATTGGTGAGATATTTTTTTATCTCAAGCATATTAGTTGCATGTCCAACTAATTTAGACTAATATAGAATTAGAAAAGAATCTATTAGGTATTTCATCCTAATAGATTTTCTTATGAGGAGGGTAAATAACATGGAGGTAATCAAGAGAGATGGCTCAAAGGTAGCCTTTGATGGAAGTAAGATTGAAAATGCGATTTTAAAGGCTATGCGCTATGGCAGCGGTATTGTGAAACCTGAAATTGCATCTAAGATCTCACAAGAAATTGAAGACTGGCATAAATCAAGTGGAGCAGCATCTATCAGTATTTATCGTATTGAAGGACAGGTTTTTGAAAAGTTAATTGAAAAGGGAGAAGTACTTACTGCCAAGGCTTATGAAGGATATCGTAAAGTAAGAGAATTCCAGAGAGAAACGAATACAATTGATAATGCGATTTATGGTATTGTCAATCAGACTAATAAAGAAGCAATGGATGAAAACTCTAATAAAGATGCGACAGTTCTTGCGACTCAGAGAGACTTGATTGCTGGTGAATTCTCTAGAGACTATTGCCGCCGTTTGTTATTACCACCAAAGATTGTACAGGCACATGATGATGGTATTATTCATTTCCATGATATGGATTACTATATCCAGAAGATGCATAACTGTGATCTAGTAAACTTAAAGGATATGTTTGCGAATGGTACAGTTATTAATGATAAATTGATTGAAACACCTAAGTCTTTACAGACAGCATGTACTGTTGCAACTCAGATTGTTCAGCAGGTGGCTAATGGTCAGTATGGAGGACAGACAATCTCTATTTCTCATTTAGCACCTTATGTACGTGTATCATATAAGAAACACTTAAAGGCTGTAAGAAAAGAAGGTAAAGAAGTAGGTATTGATTATACAGAAGAACAGATTGAAAAAATCGCAAAGTCTCGTCTTCATGAAGAAATCAAAGCAGGTGTACAGACTATCCAGTATCAGATCAATACATTCTCTACTACAAATGGTCAGGCTCCATTCTTATCTATTTTCATGTATTTAAGAGAAGAACCAGACTATATTGAAGAAACAGCTTTATTAATTGAAGAAATCTTAAAACAGAGATATATCGGTATGAAGAATCCTGTGGGTGCTTATGTCACTCCAGCATTCCCTAAATTACTTTATGTATTAGATGATAATAATGTGCCTGATGATTCACAGTATCGTTATTTAACAGATTTAGCGGTTAAATGTGTATCTAAGCGTATGATGCCTGATTTCATCAGCGCAAAGATCATGAGAGAAAACTATGAAGGACAAGTATTCCCTTGTATGGGATGTCGTTCATTCTTATCTCCATGGAAGAATGAAAAAGGTGAATATCAGTGGTATGGTCGTTTTAACCAGGGCGTAGTCACACTTAACTTAACTGATGTTGGTTTATCTGCTAATAAGAATATGGATTCATTCTGGAAGATTCTAGATGAACGTCTAGATTTATGCTATGAAGCTTTAATGCTAAGACATGAAAGCTTAAAGGGTACTCCTTCAGATATTTCTCCAATTCATTGGCAGTATGGTGCCATCGCAAGATTAAAACCAGGAGAAAAGATCGATTCATTATTAGATACTTGTTATTCTACATTATCATTAGGTTATATTGGTTTATATGAATGTGTAGTGGCATTAATTGGTCAGTCTCATACTACTGAAGAAGGCGATGCATTAGCTCTTGAAATTATGCAGAAATTAAGAAATACATGCGATAAGTGGAAGAAGGATACAGGTTTAGGATTTGCCTTATATGGTACTCCTGCAGAATCAACTACTTATACATTAGCACGTGCATTAAAGAAGAGATTTGGAGTCGTGCCTGGTGTAACAGATAAAGACTATATTACTAATTCTTATCATGTCAATGTAAGAGAACATATTGACGCATTCTCTAAATTAGGCTTTGAAGCGAAGTTCCAGAAAATTTCTTCTGGAGGGGCTATTAGTTATGTAGAAGTGACTAATATGACAAATAACTTTGATGCCATGAAAGAATTAATTAACTATATGTATGAAACAATCCAGTATGCTGAAATCAATACTAAGTCTGACTATTGTCAGGAATGTGGTTTCTCTGGAGAAATCTTATTAGATGAAAACAATGAATGGTATTGTCCTAACTGTGGTAATAGAAACCATAAGACATTAAATGTATGTCGTAGAACATGTGGTTATCTTGGTGATAACTTCTGGAATAAGGGACGTACACAGGAAATCAAAGAACGTTTTGTACATTTAGATAATAGAGTATATCAGGAAAATAACTAGGGAAGCCTTGTGTCATTAAGGGTTTAAGAGATAACCGTGATTGGTTATCTCTTTTTAATGTGTGCCGGGCATGGCACTAATTCAGTCGGAGATAAACTGACCACAGG
>OFMD01001957.1_pt1 | contig 11443 bp, 10 predicted proteins | sample 1541211 | NCBI WGS metagenome assembly OFMD01 (sample SAMN04209231, study PRJEB22552) | human gut metagenome | biome: gut; material: feces | host: Homo sapiens | place: USA: Oklahoma | reverse complement strand
TTACTCATTTCTCGCGTCCCTTCTCTCAGTGTCACGTAATCGCCTTTGAATAATTTTTCTGACTGACAGCATTTCACGCTATCATACCATTGATTTCCTCGAGTTCATATAACGTAAATGGATCAATGTCTACGCAATCAGCTTCGTCCCATTTGCCAGAAATATCCCAGGCAAGCGTTCCATTCATTACCGTACAAGCATTTTTGAAGTTCTCAATATCCCTCATTGGTGCCATAATCTCAGCCTTTAAATCGTTTGTAGCATCATAATCAACTATTTTTCCATCATCAAAAAAAACCTGTACATGAAAATTATCCAAAGGAATCACCTGTACAACTGTAGGAAAATACTCATTCATAAACGTTCACCTCCACATATTATATAAGCGGATTAATTCTGTTCAACGGCTTCATGTCCTTTGACAGCTCCCAGTTCTGCATCAATTCGTCCTGGTGAATTGTACACCACGCCAGTATCAATCGTAATTGCTTATTTGGTAATTATCCCTTTATTACCTGTATATTGTTGATATCAACTAATGCTTTATGTCCATTATACTCTGCATGGAAATGCGGGGGCATATGGTCATTATAATACATCGTTACCCGAATCCCATAAAATAATGATAGCTCTGGCATATACAACATCTCCTTTTCAATGCTTTTTTATAGTGTACCATTTTTTCATAATAAGCGCCATAAAATATGATGAGAATTTGCCTTTTCATTCTGTTTCCGTACCCAAAATATACCCAAGATTCTATTTTCCGTCCAATCTTGGCTCTCCAAAACAACCCAAAATGAGGACAGTTTTATCACTGCCTCCTACAATGCTGTCCCTTTCTTTGGAACAAATAAATAACTCATATCCGCGTGTTCCAGTTCAAGCAGCGAAAGCTTTCTATCAATTCCTCCGGCATACCCTGTCAGACTTCCATTTGTGCCTATCACACGATGGCAGGGAATGATAATAGAAATTTCATTGTGTCCAACCGCACCTCCAACTGCCTGGGCAGACATGCGGGATACATTTTTCAGCTCTGCCATTTTGCGGGCAATTTCTCCGTATGTGATCGTCTGTCCATAGGGAATCTGCAATAAAATCTTCCACACTGCTTGTCTGAATGTTGAGCCGTCCGGATGGAGTGGCGGCGTAAATTTCGGTTCTTCACCGGAGAAATACACATCCAGCCATTTTTTTGCTTCCGTGAGAATCTCTGTTTCCTGTGGAATATGCTTGTCTGGAAGTGTATTCCCAAAATATTTCTGTCCTTCAAACCATAGACCAGTAATTCCCACTTCATCTGCCGCCAGTAAAATACGCCCTAACGGCGATTTATATTTGTATGTGTATATCATATTTATACCTCAAAAATGCATGAGGTAGTGTCAACTTCATACCTCCAAAATCGGCTCAACCCCAGTAAAATCAACGATTCTGGGCTATATAGCCTTTACCTCCCCTTTCTTTGGTTTAGGTGACCTTAATTTTACGTTGGAAAACCAGTCAAGGCCGGGCTGAAAGCCCGTAAAATTCAGCCTTGACGGGGTTTCCGTAAGTAAAATATACTCAGTTAACCCCAAGGAAAGAGATTCGATTTTTTTCATAATTTGTATTACACCACCCTATATAACATTGAAATGTACATTTATTAATTATCAACGAAATTTTAACTTAGTCTGCTTATAAGCATAAATTCAATTTTCCATATTTGCAATCATTTAAAAAGAAAATATAACACTTCATTATTTTGAAAAATCGGCATTGTGAGTGTTTCAAAATAACCACTTCCTTTTCCAAATAGTTTTATTGCTACCAATATCATTATCAACAGAAGTCCAATTGTAACAATCAACTTATCACTTTTTTTCAATAAATTAATTTGCTGTGTTATAAAAATGTATATAACTAAAATACTTCCTCTAAATAACCGGGTATATTGAAAATCTATCATTAAAAATGGAATAAATAAAGTTGAATACATACATATCTTATACAAAAAAGAACTATTAGTTTTATCCACATTATTTGTTTTCTGCAAAAAAACACATAATATTCTATATATTATTAATGAGCAGATGAAAATAAAAACCTTTTTTTCTCTTCTGTATTAATTAAGTAACTATCTTTGCGTTCAAATTATAATATCATCACAATGAAAAAATTAGTTTATTTATTGGCTGTAGGAAGCTTAGCTTTCACTGCATGCAACAATTCACCCGCTTACAAAGTATCGGGAACAGTAGAAGGTCTTGCCGATGGCGACACTATTTATTTGCAGGAATATAAGAATGGCGACTGGGTAAAATTGGATTCTACCACTGTAGCAGGAGGTACTTTCACATTCACCGGAAGACAGGACACAGCAACAAACTGCTTTATCATCTATGCAAAAGACGGAAAACGTAACCGTGCCGATTTCTTCCTCGAAAACGGAAATATCACTGTTGCACTGGGCGAAGAAAACAAAATCGGCGGTACTGCAAACAATGATACTTATCAGCAGTTCAAAGATAACTTCATCGCTATGAGCAAAGAAATGAATGACATGTATCGTAGCGCAATGTCTGACTCTACCTTGACTGACGAACAGCGTGAAAACGTAATGAAAGAAATAGAAAAGAAAGACAGCATTGCCATGGATATGGTCTTCAACACTATCGAAGCTAACATTACAAATGCAGTAGGTATACAATTACTTCCTTCTTATGCTGCCGCATTCGAATTGGACAAACAAAAGTCTTTAGTTGAAAAGATTCCTGCTCAGTTTGCCAATAATGACCGTATCGTTAAACTGAAGAAGCATATTGAAACTGTAGAAAAGACAGCTGTAGGTCAGAAATACATCGATTTCTCTATGGATACTCCTGAAGGACAAACAGTGAAGTTATCTGATTTCATAAGCAAGAACAAATATACATTGATTGATTTCTGTGCCAGCTGGTGCGGACCTTGTCGCAAAGAAATGCCGAATGTAGTTGCCGCTTACAAAGAATTCAAGAATAAGGGCTTCGGTATCGTGGGCGTTTCTCTGGATAACAATCTGGATAAATGGAAAGAAGCTATCACTGCTCTCGATATCACATGGCCGCAGATGTCTGATTTGCAAGGTTGGAACAATGCAGGTGCAAAACTGTATGGCGTAAATTCTATTCCTGCCACTGTTTTAGTTGATCAAGAAGGTACCATCGTAGCACGCAACCTGCGCGGTGAAGATATTAAAGCAAAATTAAGCGAGCTCTTAAAATAAGAGAAAAGCAAGACTTATAAACGGAAAGGGGTTGAATTCAAAACGTGGATAATGCTGTCGTTTAGCTCGTAGGGGCAAGGTTCGCTCGCCCGAAAACAGTTGACTTTGTGCCTTCGGGCAGGCAAACCCTGCCCCTACAGCTGATGATGGGATAGACCACACATTCCCTTTCTATATCACAAGGAAGATAGCTTTCACACAGGATTCCCTTGAATAGGACGTTTCAACACCTGTTATGTGTGAAAGGAGAATAATAGAAAAGAGAGCCGGTTCCAAATCTGACCGGCTCTCTTATTATATTATTATGAAATCGCTTTAAAACAGAAAAGTGATTTCAATGAATTATACGAACCAACGAACATAGCAGAAATCCTGGCGGTGAGGCAGATCTACGTTCTTCGGGTACATACGGTATGCAACCTTAAAGCTACCGGAGTTAGAAAGACTGTGTTTACACTGGAATGTGTACAGATTACCTTCTTTCTTGATTACTTCCATCGGCTCTACAGAATAGATATGTTCTTTACCTTCAGCATTGGTGTAAGTAGTAACCAGTTCAATACCTACGGCATCATCCAGTCCTTTTTCATCCACTACATAAGTAATAGTATATTCTTTACCGGTTTCGATGTTACCACTTGCCAATTCTTCATTCTTTTCGCAGGAAACAATTTCAATAGAATCCCACAATTCGGCAACCTTTTCCTTCCATGCGGCAATTTCTTTTGCTTTAGCATAGTCGTTAGCTACCAATTCTTTGAAACGTTTAGCTTCTTTGGTATAGAATTTAGAATAGTAATCATCCAACTGACGCTTCATAGTATAATGAGGAGCTACCTGAGCAATAGAGTTCTTGATAGTCTTCACCCAACCTTCAGAATAGCCCTTGCGGTTACGTGCATAGTACAACGGCAGGATTTCATTTTCCAAAATACTATAGATAGTAGCAGCATCCAACTGGTCTTGATGCTCCTGGTTCTGATAAGTACGTTTTTCTGTCAACGCCCATCCTGCACCTTCACGGTAGCCTTCCAACCACCATCCGTCGAGTACAGAGAAGTTCACAACACCATTCATCAAAGCTTTCTCGCCTGATGTTCCTGATGCTTCCAAAGGACGGGTCGGAGTGTTCATCCAAATATCAACACCTGACACTAAACGACGAGCCAACTGCATATCATAGTTTTCCAAGAAGATGATTTTGCCCAAGAACTCAGGACGACGAGAGATTTCTACAATCTTCTTAATCAATCCCTGACCGGCGCCATCGTGCGGATGAGCTTTACCGGCAAATAAGAATTGTACCGGATAGTCTGGATTATTCACAATCTTAGCCAAACGGTCAATATCAGTAAACAACAGGTGTGCACGCTTGTAAGTAGCAAAACGACGGGCAAAACCTATCATCAACGCATTCGGATTGATCTTTTCCATCAAAGAAACAATGCGTGAAGGATCACCTTGATTCTTCAACCAACTTTCGCTGAACTGTTTACGGATATGATCTACCAATTTGTTCTTCAAAGCTTGACGGGTTGCCCAGATTTCTTCGTCAGCCACATTATAGATAGCTTCCCAAATTTTTTCATTAGACTGGTCTTCCATAAAGTTGGGAGCAAAATGTTTGGCATACAGTTTCTTCCATTCTGTCGCACTCCAAGTGGGGAAGTGAACACCATTGGTTACATAACCTACATGGCTTTCTTCGGGGAAATAGCCTTTCCAAATACCTGAGAACATCTCCTGAGATACTTTTCCGTGCAACCAGCTCACACCGTTTACTTCCTGACAAGTGTTGCAAGCAAAAGTAGACATACAAAAACGTTCTCCGGCATCTCCCGGATTGATACGTCCCATATCCATCAAATCCTGCCAGCTGATGCCCATACGTTGCGGATAACCACCCATGTACTTACCAAACAAACCTTCATCAAAGTAGTCATGACCGGCAGGCACCGGAGTATGAACAGTATAAAGAGAAGAAGAACGAACTACTTCCAAAGACTGTTCGAATGTCAAACCACCTTCTACATAATCACACAAACGCTGAACGTTGCATAATGCAGCATGTCCCTCATTACAATGATAAATATCTTTCTTGATACCCAGTTTCTTCAGCATCAATACGCCACCGATACCCAATAATATCTCTTGTTTCAAACGGTTTTCCCAGTCACCTCCATAAAGTTGGTAAGTAATAGGACGATCGAACTCGCTGTTCATTTCATTATCTGTATCCAACAGATACAAAGGAACACGACCTACATTGACTTTCCACACATAAGCATGAACGAAATAGTTCAGATAAGGAACATCGATAACCATCGGTTGTCCGTTTTCATCCAACACACGTTCGATAGGTAAGCTACCAAAGTTCTGAGCTTCGTATCCTGCTACCTGCTGTCCGTCCATCGAAAGACTTTGAGTAAAATATCCATAGCGATACAAGAATCCGACACCACACATATCTACGTTGCTGTCTGATGCTTCTTTCAGGTAATCACCTGCCAAGATACCCAAACCACCCGAATAGATTTTCAGAACATGTGTCAAACCATACTCCATACAGAAATAAGCCACAGAAGGACGCTTGGCGTCGGGCTGTACATCCATATAAGCTCTAAACTTTGCATATACATCGTTCATGCGTTTCAGGATATTTTTATCCTTTGCCAGTTTTTCCAGTGTCTCATAGCTCAATCGCTCCAAAAGAACTACAGGATTCTGTCCGGCTTCTTTCCACAACGCCGGGTCTAAATCTCTAAACAACTCAATTGCCTCGTAGTTCCATGCCCACCAGATGTTGCGTGCTAATTCTTCTAACTTTTTCAATTCCTCAGGAATACGTGATTTTACTGTAACGTCTTTCCAGGTAGGAGTATTTGCATTACTAATCTTGATTTTCATGTCTCTCTAATTATATTAATATTATATTCAATTTTCACCTAATAAAAGTCTCTTCTGTGCATTGCGCAATGCCACATCATAAGCCTCATAATAATATTTAATGAAATGCTTCCACAAAGCCTTTTCCGCAATATCGGCAGCACGTTTACGTATCACTTTGATTTCAGTATCAGACATACCGGAAAAAACCGATATATTGTCCTTTATAACGTCTGCCACTTCAGAATAGTTGTAGTCCGAACGATGAATCACTTTCACACCGTCTTTCAGTTCACTATACGAGCCTTTCAGTGAATTCACCCAAAGTCCGAAACCGGCCAAATCAGTAGTAATTGTCGGCACATGAAAAGCAACACTTTCCAATGGAGTATATCCCCATGGTTCATAATATGAAGGATAAACACTCAAGTCATGTCCCAACACTAAATCATAGTATTCCATATTTATGATGCCGTCTTTTCCATCCAAATAACAGGGAACGAAGATAACTTTCACTTTATCGCTAGCCGAATTTGCCATACCCAGATACTTCATCATATCAAGTACCTGATCGTGACTCATGTTATGCAACCAATGAGTAATAAACGGACATTCCAACGGAGTGGTATAATTTTCATTGCTTTTCAAACGTTCTACCAAATCCTCACGAGGATCTCCTACCCATCCAGGAACATTAATAAACGCCAGTACTTCTTTTTTCAGATTCTTGTCACGGGTCAATCGATTCAAAGCTTCCAAATATACATTGATACCTTTATTTTTAAACTCATAACGCCCACTGGTTCCTAATATCAAAGTATCATCGCCCAAATTTACTCCCAATAACTTATTGGCAAGATTCAACAAAGTGGCGCGCGCTTTTTTACGTTTAGCAGTAAAGGTACGTCCTTGAGGAACAAAATCATCTTCAAAACCATTCATCAAAATCACATCCGCCGGTTTCTCCAACAGTTCCTTACATTCATTATTAGTGATTTCACTAACAGTGGTAAAACAATCTACATGATGCGCCGTTTGTTTCTCTATGGAGTGTTTAGCCTCCATATTAAGCTCACGTGCCATCTGATCACCATTGTAAGCAAATAAATAATCGTAAAGAGGTTTATTGTTGCCGGCAATCGAACGGCCGATAGAAGTAGCATGAGTAGTAAATATTGTTGCTATTTCGGGAACTGCCTTCTGTAGATAAAGTGCTCCCATACCTGTCATCCACTCGTGAGCCTGGTAAATGACCTTATCGTTCTCTGTCAGATTGAATCGATAGAAACTTTCAACAGTTTTTCCTGCTGCGTATGAGAACATGGATGCTTCATCGTAATCTCCATATGCATGAAGTGAATCTACTTGGAAATCTTCCCACATTTTTCCGTATATTTCATTCTTCTTTGAAAAGAACGGATAAAAATCTATGAATATGACTATAGGGTTTCCGGGGATATTCCAACGACCGACACGAACTTTCAAGCCATCGTTTTTCAAAGCATGTTCACGCCACGCTGCACACAGATTTTCATTCTCTATAAACAAGGGGTTCTCTTTTCCTACCCACACATCCGGGCCTATAAAAAACACTTTATCCTTGTAAATATCTTGCAGTGTTTTTGCCCTTGTTGACAACACTGTATAAATGCCCCCCACCTTATTACACACTTCCCAACTCGCTTCGAAGATATAACCGGGGGTTAATAGTTCTTTTGCCATCTATATACCTTATCTTATTTTCGAGCGCAAAGGTACACAAATTCAATGAGATAATAAAGTTTTTCCCAGACTTTATTAGATTTTTCAGACTCACTTATTAACTTTTACCATTTCATATTTAACATTTATCACAAAGAAAGCCGGTATAAGCAACAATAGTAAGTAGTTTAATAAATTTAGTCTCTTTTAGGACGAAAAAAGGGCCATTTCGTAAAAATACAAAAACAGCCCTTTTTCATTAATAACTAATCTGATTATGCGACTAATGCAGAGCCCATCAAGAAAGTTGCAGCCAAAGCAACGATAGCATACAACTCTGGGAATACAGCTAAAATCAAGGTATTACCAAATACATTATGTCCCTGACCGATAGCAGCAATACCGTTGGCACAAACCTGTCCCTGACGGATAGCTGAGAAAAGTGCAACAAGACCCAAAGCAATGCCTGAGCCCAATACAGCGGCAGCTTGGATGCCTGTAATAGCCGGAGTCAGTACACCGAAAATACTTTGGAACATAAAGTAACCGGCAAAACCATACAAACCTTGTGTACCGGGAAGTGCTGTCAACACCAAGAAGTTACCGAATGCACTATCGTTCTTTTTCAATGCGCCAATAGATGCGTTACCTGCGATAGTCACACCATACGCACTACCGATACCTGACAAACCAACCATAATTGCAATGCCTACATAGGCAATCAATAAATTCATTTCCATAATTCTTCTATTTTTTAATTTTTAAATTCTTAATTTTTAAATGGCTTATATTCTTTACCGCCACCCTCGTAGCCCGAATTCTTGAAGAACTCTACGAAAGTAAGACGCATCGGGTGAACCATCGCACCCAATATATTCATAAACATATTGATAGAATGACCTATCAAAAAGATAAGTACCATCACTATCGGACCGGCAATAGCATTATCCGGACTCATTCCGGCAGCCAAACTATTAAATACACTAGCCAAAATACCTCCCGAAAGTCCCAATGCAAACAAACGTACATACGAAAGAATATCACCTAGCAAACCGGTTGCCATATTGTAGGAATCCCACAAACCCAAACCAATGTTAAGGAATATATTCTTTCCGGGACTGTTAAACAGGAAGATAAGCACTCCGGCAATACCCAGTATTACCAAATGAGCTGTTCCGCCCATCGGCATCACATCGCCCAAAAGGAACGCCAATGCCGTACTGACCAATACTATAATCCATCCGACAGTAGAAAGTGCATACTTAAATCCGAACTGAATCGTCTGATTGGCAGCTTTCAGCACCATACCAAAGATAATCTGGACAGCTCCCAAAATCAATGAAAGGTTGAACATCCACTGATTGTCGAGGAAGAACAAATCACGCATCTTGTTAAAGAACGGAATGTCATTACCATACAAATTGAATCCAAAGAAAGTACCTGTCAACATACCGCAGAAGAAAGTAGAAGCACCCAAAATCTGCACCAAAGTTAAAATGGGCTTCATGGAAGCACTGATATTCTTCGCCAACATACGATAAACAGTTACTCCTAATACCATGAACAAACCGTAGCCCGAATCACCCAAACACAGCCCGAAAAAGAGCATAAAGAAGGGTGCGAAGAACGGTGTCAAGTCCAGTTCATTATACTTAGGAAGCATATACAACTTCATAATCGGTTCGAACAGACGGAAGAATCCTTTATTGTTCAACTGAATAGGTACATTATCCTCCGGTGTAGGATCGGCAATTTCAAAGTATACCTCCTGTTGGTTCAGGAAATTAGTAATCTCCGAAATCTGCGTAGCCGGTGCCCATCCCTGCAACAACATCAGTTTATTATCCGCAGCCTGTTCTGTATTCAGCACCACTTTGGAGAACTCTATCTGTGAATGGACATTGGTCTGTGCAACTTGCAAGGAAAGTAACTTCTCTCCTGCTATAACAGCCAGTTTCTCATCCACTTCCTTCATCTTTTGTGCCATACCTTCACACTTGACCGTAAGCTGGCTCAATGACATTGCCGGCAGTTTGGCCGATTCCACTTCCAGTTCGGGCAGTGAACCTTTCTTAGTAATGGTAATAAAATAGATGCGTGAACCTATGCGATTAATCTCCGTAGCATAGTAAGCTTCCAGCCATTCTTCATTAAAGTTCTTCTCTGAGCATATATAGAAATCCACTTGATATCCAGCATCTTGCAACCGATAAACTGATGCGGGCTCAAAGTCTCCCCATACCTCCAGTGCAGCACGTTCCTTGTCACAAGCCTGTAACTGATGCTGCAACTGGGTCTTTTCCAGTTGAAGAGCTTCCACTTCTTCCAAAGCCTTCTCTCCACGAGCTGCATCACCTTTCTGTTCTTTCAATTCAACATTCAGTGATTGCAGGAACTTGATAGTTGAAGCATAGCGGTTGGACAGACGGATGCTTTCTTGAAGTTCGGTATTCTCTGCTGTTCCCTGCGCTTTTTCCGCCACGTGGACTACGCCCAAATCACGGATACTTTGCAGGAACTGTTCATATTCCTTATGATAGATAAGGAAAGTCAACTTCTTCATTTTTGTAATCATGCCTCTGCCTCCTTTCTTTTCTCTTGAATGGATTTCAGAATCTTCTGCGATGATTTGGACAAGTTCTCCTCGTCCTCCATAAATCGTTTAATTTTTCGCAGAGCATCCTGGTATCCGGGTATCTGTACCTTCTCAAAAAGATTCACTTTCTGAGTGGTCTTTTTACGCGCATGTTCCAGTAGGTTCAGTTTGGCAAGCATAAATTCCCTTTCAATAGCGGTCTGTGCCAGTCCTTTCAGCAAATGTATCCCGTCGGAATACCATTTCGGACTGTTGAACAGGCTGTAGGGACGAATGTCAAAATCTACGTTTTCCAGCAACGGAACCCGTACACCGGCAATTTTCTTTATGCCCAAATGAACGTCACTCACTTTAATTAATGAAGCATCAAACTCATTCCAAAGTGCGAACATGGCTTCGTATGCCTGAATTTGTTTTTCAAGCCTTTCCTCCAACTCGGCAGCTTCGGTCTTGCATCTCTTTACCTCCATGCGAAGGGCGCTTTCCTTATTCTTAATAATGGGAAGCGTGCGCACACGGACCTTGAGTTGCTTCTCAAGCTGTTGCAGCGAGGTCTTGTTATATTGAAACTTTATTGCCATGTTTCTTCATTAATTTATTGTTTTTGCCAGTGTTCGTCAACCAATTCTTTCTTGATATTGACTTCTTCCGGCTTAAAGTATTTACTGAACAATCCCCACGTAACATCCAGCATTTCAGTAGTATCTAAGTTCACATCAATAGCCAGCAATTGATTTGCGTAATCCTTAGCGAAAGCCAAAGTACGCTCGTCATAGTTGGTCAGGTCGAAACCGTTTTCCATCTTTGTCTTGGCATTGGCAGCATCAGCATACAGACGGACTGCGGCATTCATCACCTGCGGATGGTCCTTACGAGTCTTCTTACCACTCACCAACTGTTTCAAACGAGACAACGAACGGAACGGGTCAACGATAACTTTACCGATATCGCTGTCACGACGCAGGAACAACTGACCTTCGGTGATGTAACCCGTATTATCAGGAACAGCA
>OFMD01001950.1_pt1 | contig 11476 bp, 9 predicted proteins | sample 1541211 | NCBI WGS metagenome assembly OFMD01 (sample SAMN04209231, study PRJEB22552) | human gut metagenome | biome: gut; material: feces | host: Homo sapiens | place: USA: Oklahoma | reverse complement strand
CATGGGTCCCGCCCTACACCACATTTTTTGTAGGGCAGGGCCCGCGTGCCCTGCCGGGGGGGTGCGGTACAGCGGTCGGACCGGGGCGTTTACCGATAGGATTTCGTATAGAGGGCGGCGTACCGATGCCCCGTTACCAGGCGGGGCTATAATAATCCCCCAAGACTGCTGCGCAGTCTTGGGGGATTATTTTAATTATCAAACCTACTATCGTCTAATATATTGTACTCTAACACCATCGTATGCACCACCGTATGATAACGGTTCAGTAAAATGGAAATAAACAGCTATATCGCCCCATTTTTTATAATCAGAAAAGGACCCACTCGTTTCAGACCACAAACTTCCTACCGGTTCCTCTATATAGTAGCCGCCCAAAGTACCATCATATTCTTCATACTCTTCAATATGGCATTTTACCGTTCCGCTTAGTCTATCTACCTGCTCCCCCTTCAAGTTTTCGGCATAACACAGAGTATAGAAATACTGACTCCGTAGCGACTGAGGCGGGGTATAGCTGTATGTCGCCGTAACCGTCATCGCACTCAGATCCAGATCAGAAAGCGTCACCGTGTAGCTCACTCCGCTATCGAATGTATCTGTATACATCTTTCCATCCAGCACTTCCTTCAGGTTCCATTGCTTATCCGTGACCTCCCAATCACCTGATTCACAAACACTCCAAATGTCATTTTCCTTGTAATACTGATAAATCTGCGCCCTTTTAAAGGTGATCGACCCCGCCTCACTGCTGTAAACCAGGGTCAGCTCCACTGTGTCCTGGTGGCGCTCCCGGTTGGGCGTGTGCTTTGCCTCCCAGGTATATGTTGCCTCCCTCGCACCATGAACACTACCAGCTATGGAGTCCGTCGTCTCGGCCAGCATCTCCTCCACCATGGAATCCGGGACCTCTGACTTCCCTGCAAACGGATTCTTGATGTTTATATTAAAAACACCTGTTACGACATAATAGGCCACTACTACCAGCACCACTAATCCAAACAGATTTTCTATTAGTTTTTTCATACACATTCCTCTTCGTAAAGTCAAGTTGAAATGTATACAATTCAAAACGCGATTTTTCTACATTTAATCGCACTTTATTTGCTTGAAAAACAAGATAAAACCTGTATACTATGTATAATAGAGGGTATATCCTTGCAATTTGCAAAGGTATACCTTTCCAAATTCTTTGCACTTTTTCTTATCTCCCCTTTTCAAATTTCACCGCCTTTCCATAAAATGTCCCCACCGGCAAGCCGCAGGCTTCTGCGGCCTGGCGCAATGTCAGTTCCTTGTTCCGCCAAGTGCGGTGGATCTCATAAAAATTCTCCGGCAAGGGCAGCGGTGGACGACCGAATTTCACGCCCCGCGCCTTGGCCGCAGCAATACCCTCCTCCTGTCGTCGGCGGATGTTTTCTCGCTCCGATTGCGCAACAAAGGATAAAATTTGCAACACTAAGTCGGCAATAAATGTACCCATTAAATCCTTCCCCTGTCGGGTGTCCAGCAGCGGCATATCCAGCACACAGATGTCCACCCCCTTCTCCTTGGTCAGCAACCGCCATTGCTGCTGAATTTCTCTATAATCCCGTCCCAGTCGGTCAATACTCTTTACATACAGCAAATCACCCTGCTTTATTTTCTTTATCAGGCGCTTGTACTGTGGCCGCTCAAAGTCCTTTCCCGACTGCTTATCCAGATAGATATTCCGGTCTACCACCCCCTTGCCATGCAGCGCTACCAACTGCCGATCCTCACTCTGATCCACGCTGGAGACGCGGATATAACCATATATGTCCATAAGTCCTCCTTGTCTGCATAAGAGCTAAAATCGCTCCTCTGCTTATGTGATTTATCCTACACCTATGGACGCAGGCAAAAAAAGAATTGCCCCTTTTGGGGCAACAAAACATGCAAAAAACCGCCTGATGGCGGTTTTTTATTATATAAATTTTTAGGCGATGGGGAAAAGCAGCTTTAGGATGCCGAATACCACCAGCAAAATGGCGGCGGCGATGAGCGCCCGGAAGCATATTTTTTTGTTATGCAGGGCCAGCTCCTCATCCTCCTCGTTCTGCCAGCGGACATAGAACCAGGCCGCAAACAGCAGGCTGACAAAGGGACCGAATATCAGCCCGATCATGGCGACAATTCCCATAAGTATACTCCTCCTCCGTTTTTTGATAGTATACCGAAAAAGAAGGCGTTCGTCAAGATTTGGGTGAGCGCTGTGGGTTTCCGGGGGCGTGGGCGTTGGTGCTTTTTTACAACAGCTTTCCTCTTTTGCATATTCCATTCGTATATTCATGCTAAATATTCAATTTTTCTTAATATTTATGCATTTTATTCTTGACAGTTATGAATATTTATGTATAATAAGCTCATCACACAAAACCGTGCGTTCCTCAGCGCCAAAGGAGGTTCGGCACAGGAAGGGAGAACAAAAATGAAAACGATGAAGAAAATTTGGTTCCTGATGGCAACGATGGCAGCCACCCTGCTGCTGTGCGTGATCAGTGCTTCGGCCTGCACCATGGTGTATGTGGGCTCTGATCTGACAAGCGACGGCTCTTCCTTCCTGGCGCGAAGTGAGGACTTCTCCAACAGCTACAATAAAATCGCCTATGTGAATCAGCACGGCAAGTACAAGGCCGGGAGTGTGTACAAGGGCTGCTACGGTTTCACCCACACCTTCACCCATGACAGCTACTCCTACACCGCCACCTCCGATGACATCACCTCCGGCGTGTGCCCCGACTGTGGGCAGACCCATCCCCATACCCCCATGGAGAAGGTGGGCACCAACGAAAAGGGCGTGTCCGTTTCCGCAATGGTGACGCTGCGGGCCAACAGCAAGGTCACCGGCGTGGATCCCATGGTCGGCGGCGGTATGTGCGAGAGCGACATGGCCACCATTCTCCTCAGCGAGGCCACCACGGCCAAGGAGGGCGTGGAGCTGCTGCTGAACATCTACAACACCGTAGGTGCCGAGGAAAAATCCGGCGTACTCATTGCCGATCAGAACGAAATCTGGTATGTGGAGAACTTCACCGGCCACACCTACACCGCCATAAAGCTCAGCTCCCACATGATCACTATTAACCCCAATATGGGTGCCATCGGCCTGGTGGATCTGGACGACACGGAGAATGTCATTGCCTCCGCAAACCTGATCTCCGTGGCCGAGCAGGCGGGCACCTTTGTGGGTGACAAGAACGAGAACACCATTGATGTTTTTAAATCCTACTGCTACTATGCATCCGGCACCCCCAGCGGACGGCTGGTGAGCGGCATCAACTACTTCCTGAACGGCGGCTCCGAGACGGCGGCTACCCTGACACCGGAGGACTACACCATTTCCAATGTAAAGGACGGCAAGATCACCGCTCTGTACACCAACATTCAGAACAAGCTGGGCCAGATCGGCGTTCAAAATATGGTGGATTTCTACAAGGTAAAAGGCATTGGCAACACAGGCAACCTGGAGTGGCACATCTTCCAGATCCAATCCGATGCGCCTATGGAGACCGGCACCATCGAATGGCTGGCCATGGAGAACGGGCAGTACACCGTGGCTATTCCCTACTTCCCTCTTCTGACCACGGATATGTACGAGGGCTACAAGTTCGGCGGCCAGAAGGCTACCGTTACCGCCATCAAGCCTGAAACGAACTACGGCAGCTATAAGAAGAACTCCACCAAGTATGTGGTGCTGCCTGAGGGCTGGGAAAAGGGCTACTACTGGACCGTGGATGCGCTGTCCAACTACGCGCTGTCTGACCTCTGCTCCGCCGAGGACAACGCTCTGATCCACAGTGAGCTGGCGAAGATGCAGCAGATCTGCTACGAAAAGGCCCTGGAGATGAAGTCGGCCCTGACCGGCATGAGCGGTGATGCCGCAAAAGCCTATGCCACCGAGCAAAGTGCGGCCCTGGCCAAGCAGGCCCACGCTCTGACTCTGGAGCTTTACAAGCACACTGTGTCCCACGAACATAGCTACGGTGAGTGGGTGACCACCACGGCCCCCACCTGCAAGGCGGAGGGGGAAGCCACCCAGACCTGCAAGTTCTGCGACGCGACCCAGACGAAGGTGCTGGCCAAGAGTGACGAGCACACCTGGGACCAGGGCATAGTGACCCAGGCCGCCACCACCACAGAAACCGGCGTAAAGACCTACACCTGCCAGGTGTGCCAGGCCACTAAAACCGAAACCATCCCCCTGGTGGTCAATGCTCCGGCCACCGGCGACAACAGCCACATGGTCATGATGGCAGCGGCCATGGTGCTGTCTGTGACCGGCGCTGCCTGGATGCTGAAGAAGAAAATTTGGGTGAAGTGAGACACTTCTTGTAGAGAATGAATCCCGGGTCCTTCGGAGGGAGGGCCCGGGATGCTTTTGTTGTGTTTAGGCACGGGGTTGGGGTTACGGATTGCGAAGCCAGTGTGCGCACTGGCTTCGCAATGAAAGAGCTTTTGCATGGGGTGCGGTGGATTTCCTGGTGGTGCGTAGGGGAGGGGCTCTGCCCCTCCCGCACGGGTAGCGCTTCGACGATTTTCTCTGACATCGGTCACTGACTTCGCAATGACACATTATTTTGCCGGGAATGTCCCCTTGTTTTTTGCCGCGATAAAGGATATACTTATTATAAATTTACAGATCAAACAGGAGGGAGCCGTATGTTTCAGGGCTATACACAGGAGACGGTGGACTTTATGTGGGGTATCCGCTTTAACAATGAGCGGGGCTGGTTTTTGGAGCATAAGCAGCAGTACCAGACCCAGCTTTTGGAGCCCACCCGGGCCCTGGGAGAGCAGGTCTATGAGGGCGTGCAGGCGATGCTGCCCCGGGAGCCGCTGATGCTGAAAACAAGCCGCATTTATCGGGATGCCCGGCGGCTTTTCGGTCGGGGCCCCTACAAGGACCACCTGTGGTTCTGCGTGCGCACCGGGGACAAGGACTGGACCGGTCGGCCCACCTTTTATTTCGAGATCGCGCCGGAGTATTACAGCTACGGCATGGGCTTCTGGCAGGCTCCGGCGGAGCTGATGGAGGCATTTCGCCGGGATCTGCAGGCGCATCCGGCGAAATTTGAGAAGCTGGTGCGTGGCTTTGAAAAGCAGGACATTTTCACCCTCAATGGCGACAGCTACGCCCGCAGCAAGGGGGAGATCAGCGACCGTCTGCGGCCCTGGTTTCAGAAAAAATCCATCACCCTCAGCCACGAGCTGCCCTTGGACGAGAAAATTTTTCATCCGGAGCTGGCGGAGGAAATTTTGGAGAATTTCAAGATGCTGGTACCCTTTTACAAGTATTTTGCCGGACTGTGCGCCTCGGTGACCCACGGGCAGCAGAGGGAAGAAATCTAATTTTTGTACAGAAAGATAAAACTTGACGGCTTTTTTGTTAAAAAAGGAGAGAGACAGCCGTTGACAAGGAAGCGGGACATCTGTTATAATAACCGCAGTAAATCCCTAATAACTGAATACCTTATCAAGAGTGGTTGAGGGAACGGCCCGATGAAACCACGGCAACCTGCATTGCAAGGTGCCAAATCCGACGAGTATGCTGAATGCGGAAGTGATAGTCCCGCATTCGTCCTTCGACAGATGAGGAGCGATTTTGAAGCACGATCCGTCGAACGCCGGAGCGTGTTTTTTTCATAGCTCCGAACCACATTGATTGACAAGGGCAAGCGCACTTTTTTGCCCGCCAGTCGATGCTATCGTATGGGATTTGCAAATATTATGCGAAAAGGAGCAAAAAATCATGGCAAGAAGATTATTCACATCCGAATCCGTTACCGAGGGGCATCCCGATAAGATCTGCGATCAGATCTCCGATGCCGTTTTGGACGCGATTTTGGAGAAGGACCCCCATGGCCGCGTGGCCTGCGAGACCTGCGCCTCCACGGGCCTGATCCACATTATGGGCGAGATCACCACCAACTGCTATGTGGACATCCCTAAGATCGCCCGCCAGGTGGTGCTGGACATCGGCTACGACCGGGCCAAGTACGGCTTCGATGGCCACACCTGTGCCGTCATCACCAATATCGACGAGCAGAGCGGCGACATCGCTCTGGGCGTAGATAAGAGCCTGGAGGCGAAGAGCTCCGGCGATGCCGCTCTGGACAACGGCGCCGGCGACCAGGGTATGATGTTCGGCTATGCCTGCAATGAGACTCCGGAGCTGATGCCTCTGGCTATCTCCATTGCGCAGAAAATGGCCAAGCGCCTGACGGATGTGCGCAAGCAGGGGCTGGTGGACTATCTGCGTCCCGATGGCAAGACCCAGATCACCGTGGAATACGATGAGAGCGGCAAGCCTGTTCGGGTGGACACCGTGGTGCTGTCTACCCAGCACGCCGCGGAGGCATCTCTGGAGCAGATCCGCGAAGATATGATCCAGCTGGTCATCAAGCCCACCGTGCCTGCCGATCTGCTGGACAAGAACACCAAGATCTATGTGAACCCCACCGGCCGATTCGTTATCGGCGGTCCCCAGGGCGATAGCGGCCTCACTGGACGCAAGATCATCGTGGACACCTATGGCGGCAGCGCACCCCACGGCGGCGGCGCCTTCTCCGGCAAGGACCCCACCAAGGTGGACCGCAGCGCCGCATACGCAGCCCGTTGGGTGGCCAAGAATGTAGTGGCCGCGGGCCTGGCGGATCGCTGCCAGGTGCAGCTGGCCTACGCCATCGGCGTGGCCCGGCCCGTAAGCGTGCTGGTAGAGACCTTCGGCACCGGCAAGGTTTCCGACGATAAGCTGGAGGAGGCTGTGGAGAAGGTATTTGACCTGCGGCCCACGGCTATCATCCGCGATCTGGATCTGCAAAAGCCCATCTACCGTAAGCTGGCGGCCTACGGCCATATGGGCCGGGAGGACCTGGGCGTGGCTTGGGAAAAGACCGATCGGGTGGACGAGCTGAAGGCGGCGCTGGGGCTGTAATCCGGCAGGGAGAAAAGGCCTCCGGAATATAAAAGACAACAGGGCAAATTTTCCCCTTGCAAGCGGGAGAAAAAGCTGGTATAGTAGATACGCCGCCCGGAAGCGGGCGGCGTATCTTTATCCGGGTATAGCGAAGTTGGTATCGCGCCTGGTTTGGGAGTGCGTAGACTCTATCCATGAGCGGCTTGGACAAAAGCCCGCAAAGCCTTGTAACACCTGCGTTTGCGGGATTTGGACCGATTGCCGAAAATAGCATAAAAGCGGCTTTGACCACAGGAATGACCACAGACAGAAAAATCTTTGATTATCTCCCTCGCCGTGGTATCATGGCAGAAAAATGAATATCCGGGTGTGGCTCAACTGGTAGGGCGCGACATTTGGGATGTCGAGGTTGGGTGTTCAAGTCACCTCACTCGGACCAAAATCCCTCTGAAATCGTTGATTTCAGAGGGATTTTTCTTATTCTTTGTCTATTGCGGCGCAGGAGTTAAGGTTCCATCTCCTTTTTTCTTTCCATAGCAATTGTCCATATTCAAAGTGAGAAAATCGGTTAAGATGATATGAACCGATAGCCATATCAGCCCCTCCAATTCATTATCTTATCATACTGTTTCTGATACAGAACAACTTCTCGTTACCCTCTCACAGCGAGCATAGTCCTGTGAGGGGAAGGAGACGGCTTATTACTTTTATGGCGTTGGGATTTCAGTCTCAATCAGTCCCGGAATTTGAGTAGCAATTGGTGTATACAAATCAATTTCAGCGTTTGGAGTGGATATTGATACTACCAATGAATACCGTACGGTTTCATTACATTTGCCTAAATAGCTGCGCTCTCTCCACCAGCCCACAACTGGATATACCGCTAAATAATTTGCATTACATAATTCGACGGCACTTGTTTTTATAAAGTCAGAATGTACTGAACCTACATCACGGTTTTCGCTACCAAGATACCATCTGTTACTTCCACTCGTACCTCCGCCATGATCATCGCTATCTTCACGCATTTTTACATTAACCCTTTTTTTGAAATCTTCCACGCTTTCGTCCGTATTTATTACATCAAACCGTAAACCGCATGAAGGATACCGATATCGGTTATTCCAACCCTTTTCGCCAGGACCCGGCTCGATAAAATACGACAATGTAACTCGCATTTCTACTTCGGCTTCTCCCAAACTTCGAAGCAATTCCGATGGCCAGGGAATCTGATGTAAATGCATCTCCTTCATTCCGATTTGACCATTGTCTTTCTCGTAAGGTTGGATTTCACCTTGAATAATCAAATTTACAGAATTATTTAAACATTGAATAGCTCTATCAATATTGGGTATTCCGTAGCCGCATGTACGCAGAAGTTTACGTCGCCCCGTTTTTTTACTATCATCAGTACAAAACTGTTCTTTCATCTGCGAGGTCCACCGTGCCGAATGAATCAGAAGTGCACGAACTGTTTCTGGCCAAATATCAGGATATTCTGCGAAAAGTTGAGCTGCCATGTGCGATGCCTGAGCAGTAGCAGAACTCGTTGCCCATATTGTAGAGAATTTTCGGTTTAGCGGGCGATGCCCAGTTGTTAGTAGCGATAGGTCTGGACAAGGAACATAATCTGCCCCGTTTGTTGCTACATTTCCTCCATCCAGGAGTATTTCAGGCTTTACCGGCCATTTGGATGCCCACATAATAGAAGTTGCACTGTAGGGACTGAGTTGACCGCTCTCTGCTACAGGACTAAATCCCGAAAATGCTTCATCATTAATAATTACACTTTGAGAAAATGCCCCCACCGTTAATGCATTCCAAGACTGCCCTGGACTCTCAACGCTATGAATCATATTTGCATCAGGATATCCAACCGCAGACATTTCGGAACTTTCGACATTACCCGCACTTACCAAAACTAATCGCTTATCACTATCGTCGACACCAGAAGCAACGCTGTCCACAGCTGCAGACCAAGACGTAGGGCTCCCATCTCCAGTATTATACACAGAGGAAGTCACTGCAATACAGTGACTTCGTTTTGCATCGGGATTGGCGATCTCCGCTAATGCAACTGCTTGTTCCGTTATTGCACCGTACAAATCCGGTGGATTTTCACCACGTGGCGGTAAAAGTTTCACCGCCTCAATTTGATGATATACATTTAAAGGCTGTCCGCTAATCAATGCATCTTTCAAATCAGAATATATTGCGATGCCAGCCATCTCTGTGCCATGTCCGTCGTGATCAGAAGCCATCCATGCTGAATCAACACTTTGCACCCAATCTTCTCGGGTCGCAGGGGCAATAAGTGGATGCCCAACAGTAAGACCGGTATCCAAAATGCAAACAGTTGCCCCCGTATTGTGGAAAGTGGTCCTTCCCAATAGTTCGTCTACCCATTCAGCCTGTTCACTGCCATTTAATTCATCGAAAAAATTAGTTGGTTCAGGTGCACGGCGAAACTCAGCTAAATAATCACACCCCGTTAGTAAACCTAAGAGTTGATTATGGTCTGCTTGAACAAGCCGAACCACACGTTCTGGAAAAGCAATAGACCTCGGATTTTCTGTAATCTCCAACGCTGAGCAACATTCATCAAAATTGCTTATTGCTTCTTCCATTTGTCCATTTTCATATCTAAGCCAAACTTCACACCATACTGCAATGTCACCAGGCATATCTTTTCGCTTACCAACCCAGAATGATTCTAAAACGGCAAGTTTCACATCTTCGATGCTTCGTACAAGATCGTTGTGTTTAGGTGATTTGCCTTCTTCCAAAGACTCTAATGAATCACTAAAAGCTTGTACTCGGTCAAGAAAGTAATTCTCTTTGCCAGCAGGAATATACACTGTGGCTCTCTGCACATTGCCGTCTTGTCGAACATTGAGAAGTCTGATTCCTGATTTAGCTTGGTAGTTATCCAGCGCTTTTGTCTGGAGATCACAATTTTCTGCACCGGAAAACTCAAGATAAAGACCGTCCTTATAGCGTATAGCCGCAACTTGTCGTTGCGTCAGATCTTGGCGTCTGCACTCATTAAGTTCATGTGCAATAAAAGCAGCGTGCGCACCAGGATTGGTGCGCACGGGAAAAGTAGTTCCAGAACGGCGGCGCTTCGATACGAAAGGAAGTGTATCCCGTGTTTCGTGAAGAAAGATATTACGTTTTTCTACAGGCATTAATTACGCCTCCTTCGCAGAATATGCATCTATGCGTTCGTCCAGCAATTTCATAAGCTGCTCATTATCAATAGATGTGCCGTTAAGGATAGAATGCTTGATAGCATCGTCACACGCTCGAATTATTTCTGCATGGCTAAGAGACTTGGCTTTACTCACTAAATCTGATGAAACAAAAAAATAACGATCATAGGACTTTAGCTTATAATCAAACAACCGAACAATTTCGCTTTCAGACGGCATCGCATAATGTAGTACATCATCAAAACGTCTAAATAGAGCTTGGTCTAAGAGCTTCTGGTTATTCGTTGCCGCTATAATAATGCTTTCGGATGTATCTTGCTCAATAAATTGCAAAAACGAATTCAAGATTCGTCGAGCTTCGCCAACCTCATTATCTAACCCTCGATCAGCACCAATAGCATCGAACTCATCGAAAAAATATACGCCAGTTGATATTGCAATTGAATCAAAGATTTGACGAAGCTTTGCACTGGTTTCACCCATAAACTTTGTTACAACCTTGTCCATCTGAACCGTATATAATGGTAAATCTAATTCGGAAGCTATGACCGAAGCTGTAAATGTCTTCCCTGTGCCGGGGCGTCCCTCTAACAAGATTTTTCTTCGATTGCTCAAGCCGTATTTTTCAAGTTTGCTTTTATTCCGAAATTCTGACAAAATTCGAAATATTCGATTACTCAATTCTTCGGAAACAATCAAATCGTTCAAACGATTCGAGGGAATTTCCATAAGAAACATCCCATTGGGATTATTTAGTCGCAGAACCGTTCCCTTCGTTTTTCCGATTTTATCGGCAGTCTGCTTTAGTTCACGTGCAAAGGTGTCATGGCCGTGCTTCGCTTCATACGCGGCGATTTGGAGTACAACTGTTTTAAACTTATCATTATCAGAATCGATATGAGCTTTTATTAAGCTTTTAATCTGATCCGCTGTTGCCACATGAATGCACCCCCCTTCATAGATATATAAATCCATTTTTATTTTACCACCTGGCTTAAATTAGTCAATATACAATCCTTTAATATTAGCCGTTTTCACACTTTATTTGTTGTATATTCTTTGCTTTTCCTTCACCGCGGCAAAATTTTGATTAAAGTTCAAAACTATTGTCTAAAAGTAGGTCTCCATGCGTGCAGATAACTCCGCACACATAGAGATTGTTACTTTTCCGCTTTTCCTCGCCGGGTCGCCTTCCCCTCCAGTGGGCTTCCATCGCCCTCGCCCAACTCCATCAGCCGCTTTGCCTCCGCAATCTCCGCTTTCATCTCCACGATCAGCACCTTCAGCTTCTCCTCGCACTCCTCGCGGGTGTGGGCGTAGACATTGC
>OFMD01001948.1_pt1 | contig 11477 bp, 10 predicted proteins | sample 1541211 | NCBI WGS metagenome assembly OFMD01 (sample SAMN04209231, study PRJEB22552) | human gut metagenome | biome: gut; material: feces | host: Homo sapiens | place: USA: Oklahoma | reverse complement strand
GCCGCCGGAGCGGTGCTTAAGCCGTCAGGCGGGAATTGTGCGGTGTTGCCTTAGGAGTTTATGGTGCGGCTTGCGCCGCGTATTAAAATCATAACACTCTTATACTCTCTCCGTTTCCTCACTTCTAATTATTGCCGCTTCCAAAAATTCCGTCCTTCAACTCCTAACTCCTACCTCCTAACTTATGAACCATCTTCTCCAATCTCAACTCCAATCCTATGCTTCCTCCGGGCTTTACCCCTTGCACATGCCGGGGCACAAGCGGCGGGTGGTGCCGGCACCGGGCCTGCCCGCCGGGTGGGATATGACCGAAGTTCCCGGCGTAGATGACCTGCACGATGCAGACGGCATTTTGGCCGATGCCATGGCCCGCACCGCCGCCCTGTGGGGGGCAAAGCGAACCTGGTATCTGGTCAACGGCTCCACCTGCGGCATTCTGGCCGCCATCCGGGCCGCTGTCGTCAGTTCCGGCCGCACCGCCGTCATCTGCGCGCGCAACTGCCACAAATCCGTTTACCACGCCATTGAGCTCAACCGCTTAATGGCACACTGGCTGGTGCCCCCCGTGGACCCGGCGTTCGGCATTTACGGCAGCATCACCCCCGCCATGGTAGCGGATGCCCTGCGCGCCTGCCCGGATGCCGCTGCGGTCATCCTTACCAGCCCCACCTATGAGGGTGTTTTGAGTGATCTTGCCGCCATTGCCGCTTTGTGCCACGCCGCCAACGTTCCCCTGATCGTGGACGAAGCTCACGGCGCGCACTATCTGCCACTGGCCGCCGCCCACGGCTGGCAGGGCGGTGCCATTGCTGCCGGGGCGGATGTCATCATTCAAAGCCCGCACAAGACACTGCCCAGCCTGACCCAGACCGCCCTGCTGCACTGGAACAGTTCTTTCATTCCGCCGCAGGAGCTGGAACGCCAGCTGGATGTGTTTGAAACCAGTTCCCCCTCCTATCCGTTAATGGCCAGCCTGGACGGCTGCACCGGCCTGCTGGCCGAACACGGCGATGCCTGGTTTGCCGCCTGGCGTGCCCGCTTGCAGCGGTTCAGCGGCGCTGTGCGCCCACTGCGCCGCCTGCGCGTGCTTTGCCATGGGATGGATGATGTTTCTGCCCACCCCGGCTTTTTTGCCCACGATTCCGGCAAGATCCTCGTCAACGGTGCTGCTGCCGGGCTGACCGGCCCCGCCCTGGCGGAACTGCTGCGCCGGGACTGGCAGTTTGAAACCGAGATGTCCTGTGGTGCCAACGTGCTGGCCATGACCTCCCCCTGCGATGAAGAAACCGCCCTTGACCGTTTTGCCGCTGCCCTGTTGGTGATCGATGCTGCGGCGGCGCAGAACGCTCCCCTGCCCGCCTCGGCGCAGGTGCTGCCCACCCCCGGCCCAGCCGCCTGTTCCATCGCACAGGCGCTTTTTGCCCCGCACACCGCGTTGGCACTGCAACATGCCGTTGGCCGCACCTCGGCGGAGTATGTCTGGGCATATCCGCCGGGCGTTCCGCTGCTGGCACCGGGCGAAGTGATCACTCCGGAATTCATCGCGGCCTGCACCGCCCTTGCTGCCTGCGGCACCCGCCTGCACCACACTGGCCTTGGCGGTGGCTCCACTTTGGATGTTCTGCCATAGCACCATTCCTGTTGTGGGCAAAAAACTGCCCGCCTCCCCGCAAAAATCCCCGCTTTTGCTTGACAAACCCTATGGTTTCCGTGTATATTTAATATAATCTATATTTATAGAAGAGGTGAAATTTCATGAAGCACATTCAGACTCTGAACACCCGCGATATGGCTAAGAGCCTCCAGAACGGCGGCTGCGGCGAATGCCAGACTTCCTGCCAGAGCGCCTGCAAGACCAGCTGCGGCATTGCCAACCAGCCTTGCGAGAAGAAGTAATTTTTACTTGAACTGGCTTTCTGCCGGGACTGCCTTTTACCAAAAAGGCGCTCCCGGTTCTTTTTATGTAACCCCACTTTGATTCGGATATGAGGAATAGTATGATCCATCAATATAAACTCAACGGCTACAACATTGTGCTGGATGTCTACAGCGGCAGCGTTCACGCCGTAGACGAACTGGCGTATGCCGCCATCGCTCTGGTCGATGCCGGCCACCCCCGCGCAGAAGCTGCCGACCTGCTGGCAAAGAAATATGCTGACCATCCCGAAGTGACCGCCGAGGACATCAACGACTGCTTTGACGATATCGAAGAACTGAAGGCCGATGGCAAGCTGTTTGCCGAAGATATTTACGCTGACCATGCCTTTGACTTCAAGAATCGTTCCACCGTTGTCAAGGCGCTCTGCCTGCATGTGGCCCACACCTGCAATCTGAACTGCGAATACTGCTTTGCCGCCCAGGGCAAGTTCCACGGCCAGTCCGGCCTGATGAGCTTTGAGACCGGCAAGCGTGCGCTGGATTTCCTGGTGGAGCACAGCGGCACCCGCCACAACCTGGAGGTTGACTTTTTCGGCGGCGAACCGCTGATGAACTTTGAGGTCTGCAAACAGCTGGTTGCCTATGCTCGCAGCATTGAAAAAGAAAAAGGCAAGAACTTCCGCTTCACCCTGACCACCAACGGCATCGGCATCACCGATGAAGTCATTGAGTGGGCCAACAAAGAGTGCTACAACGTGGTTCTTTCTCTGGATGGCCGCAAGGAGGTCAACGACCGTTTCCGCAAGGATATTGCAGGCCGCGGCAGCTATGACCGCATTGTGCCCAAGTTCCAGCAGCTGGTCAAGGCCCGCGGCGGTAAGGGCTACTACATGCGCGGCACCTTCACCCATTACAACACCGATTTCACCAACGACCTGTTCCACATGGCGGATGATCTCGGCTTTGACGAGCTTTCCATGGAGCCGGTCGTGAGCAAGGCTGGCAGTCCCGAAGCCCTGACCGAAGCCGACCTGCCCATCCTGTTTGACCAGTATGAGCTGCTGGCCAAGGATATGCTCCGCCGTGAAAAAGCCGGTCATCCCATCACCTTCTACCATTACATGATCGACTTGGCCCATGGCCCCTGCATTTACAAGCGCATTTCCGGCTGTGGTTCCGGCACCGAATATATGGCCGTTACCCCCTGGGGCGACCTGTACCCCTGCCATCAGTTTGTCGGCGACCCGGATTACAAGCTGGGCGATATCTGGAACGGCGTTACCAACACCGAACTGCGGGATGAATTCAAGCTGTGCAACGTGTACGCCCGCCCCGACTGCAAGGATTGCTGGGCACGCCTGTACTGCGCGGGCGGCTGCGCCGCCAACGCCCTGCACGCCACCGGCGATATCCACGGTGTGTATGAATATGGCTGCGAAGTGTTCCGCAAGCGCATTGAATGTGCCCTGATGATCAAAGTAGCCGAAAGCCTTGATCCCGAGCTGGCAGGCCGCGCCGCAACGGCAGCTCCTGCCACCGACGAGGACTGTGGCGACTGTTCCTCCTGCGAATAATTTCCTTTTCCCAGGGTGTATCTGAAAAGTCGAAAATATCGGCTGTTTCTTTGTTTTCAGATACACCTTAACCGCCGAGCCAGCAAAATCGGCGTTTCTTGTTTATCCCCGCACCAAATCTTCCATCAAATTCATCTGGCAAAGCCGGAATAAGGAGCGTAACTTGTATGGAATACCGTGTTTGCCGCAATAACCCTGCCCCCTATAATGACCTCAACGGCAAAATCAGCCTGCTGGGTCTTGGCACCATGCGCCTGCCCCTGCGGGACGCCGCCGACCAGACCAGCATTGACGAGGAAAAGGCACAGGAGATTTTTGATTATGCCTATGCCCACGGCGTGAACTATTTCGATACTGCCTACCCCTACCACGGCGGCATGAGCGAAAAGTTCTGCGGCAAAGCTCTGGCCAAGTATCCCCGCGCCAGCTATCACCTTGCCAGCAAACTGCCCGGCTGGCTGTTGAAATGCGATGAGGATGTGCCCCGTATTTTTAACGAGCAGTTGGCCAACTGCCGCACTGATTACTTTGATTTTTACCTCGTTCACTCTGTGCATGAAAGCAGCTGGTCCAATTACGTCAAGTACCACGCCTATGACCAGCTGAACGAGCTGCGCAAGGCGGGCAAAATCAAGCGGCTGGGCTTTTCTTTTCATGGCAGCGCTGAGCAGCTGGCAGAGATCCTTGCTGCAGGCGATTGGGATTTTGTACAGCTGCAGCTCAATTATTTTGACTGGGACTATCAGCAGAGCCGCAAAAAATACGAGCTGTGCGCCGCTGCCGGGCTGCAGGTCATCGTTATGGAGCCGGTGCGCGGCGGGATGCTGAACACCCTTTGCCCTGAAGCCGCCGCCCTGCTGCATCAGGCCGCCCCGGAAAAGAGCCTGGCCAGCTGGGCCATTCGCTGGGTTGCCAGCCTGCCCAATGTGCTGTGCGTACTTTCCGGTATGACTACCCTGGAGCAGGTACAGGATAACGTGGCTTCCATGGATCCCTTTATTCCGCTTTCCACCACCGAGCAGGATACCCTCGCCCGTGCGCTGGATGTGTTCAAGGCCCAAAAGCTTGCCCCCTGCACGGCCTGCAAGTACTGCATGCCCTGCCCCGCCGGGGTCAACATTCCGGGCATGCTGCACGCCTGGAACGAATACCGCCTGCGTGGTGACCTCCTCGCCACCCTAAAAGAGGAATATGAGGACGCCCCCGCCGCCACCCGCGCCGAGCATTGCATCAAGTGCGGTGCCTGCCTGCCCAAATGCCCCCAGCACATCGACATCCGTTCCATGATGAGCACCATCTGCGATACGCTGTGATTTTTGGATTTACGGGGGATTTTTCCAACCTTTTTGAAAAAAGGCTTCGGCGAAAACCTTTAATCCAATAGGTACAATCGTATAAATAAGGCGCACCACGGGGATTATTCTGTGGTGCGCCTGTTTTTTGTTGTTCCTGTTTATGATCCCTGCCTATGCGGAATTACAGCAGGTTCAACCCTTGCCACGAACTTTTTCCCGCCGTCCCATTCCGAATTCCTAATTTTTCCCCTCTCCGCGTAAAATGCCAAAAGCCCGATGTCAACACGGCATCGGGCTTTTGGATTTTCTGCATATAAAACGTTAATTTACTTATCCTGCGCGTTATGCTTCGCGGCAAACGGCAGCTTGCCATAGATTCCGCCGGTCGTCTCCTTGGCGGCACAGATTTTATCTGCCAGGCACACCAGCCACGCTTCACGGCAGGTGGGTGGGATGGGGGTTAAGGGGAACATGTGCTTTTTGATGATCTCCCGCTCCACCGGGGTCAGCTTCCAATCCTCGCTTGCGTTGTGCAGGGCAGTGCCTGGGTGGGTAAAACCGTGCCAGTGGTGGCCGTTGGCTTTATCGTGCCAGTCATACAAAAAGTAATCATGCAGCAATGCACCGCGGATCAGCGCCCGCTCGTTTACGCGCAGGTGCAGCGTTTCCGCCAAGACGCAGGCGGTATCCGCCACGCTGACGCAGTGGGCATACACGCTGACCTTGCCGTGCTGGATGCACCGCCGGGTTGCCGTGTAGCGGCCCTCTTTTTCCAGCCGGGCGGCTGCGGCTGCCACGCGGGCTTCGATTGCCCTGCGGCGTTCCCCGCTCAACTGAAGGTCACCACATCATCACGCGGGGCCGCGGCAGGCTCCACGTTGATGGCCGTCAGCACCGGGCCGACAGAATCCGGGGTCTGGCCCTTGTAAATCGGGTGGTATTTCAGGTTCACCTTTGCCGTTACCGTGATCCAGTCACGCTGCTTCAGGTTCTTGTACTCCGTGTACTTGCAGGGGAAACCCACAAACTGGATATCCTGCACGCAGCAGGTCATGGCAAAGCGGCCGGGCACAAAGCTGTCCTTGCCGGCGCGGTTGGTCTGGCACACCTGAGCCAGGAATTTCACCGTTTTGCCGTCGTACTTCTGCATCTCATCCATGCAGTCCATATACCACACGCCAAAGAACTCTTCGGGAATCTCGATCACCGGGGCGTTTACATCGAACGGCAGCGGGTCCGGGATATCGTCATAGGCAACGCTGCCATCCTTGAACTCATAGGCGATATCGCAGCGGCGGCTGGCCTGGCGCACCAGCTTGTGGATCAGCTGGTGGCTTTCGTCATCGTTTACCGCCTCGGCACGGTTCACCACCAGCAGCTCGCTGCCGCGCAGCTTGTCCAGCAGCAGGCCGCGCATGGCATTGTCGTTGGCATAGGTCTTGATGGTAGTGCCGTCTGCGGTGGCCAGGCACTGGTAAATCAGCCAGTTATCCGGCAGGGCATCGTACAGCTCCTGCACCAGCCACATGCCGTTGTATTCAATGATCACACGCCCACAGTCAGACTTTTCAGCCAGCTGCTGCAGGTGTTCGCGGTTCAGTTCCGCTTTGTCCTCAATGGTGGCAACGGTCACGCCGCCAAAGGCAAATCGCTCGGAATCATATTCCTCTTCGCCTTCCTCACAGATCAACAGCAGCGTTTTGTCGCCGGAATCAAACTGCGGGTCCTCCATTGTTTCCTGAATAAACTTGGTTTTGCCGCTTTCCAGCATACCCACAAAGAGGTAACAGGGAATCTCTTTCTGCGCCATGTTTTACTCCTTTACAAATCAGGCGTGGAACAGCTCTTCCACCTCATGTTCCTTCAGCTGGGAACCGATCACGCACACCTTGCCGGTAACATCGGGGCCGCAGGTGCGGATCTCATGCTCACCAGGCACCATGTCGAACTCGTACCAGGTGTCGCCGCCGTCCACAATGCCCTTGGCACGCAGCACAGCGCCGTACTCGCCGGAATCCAGCGTGGTCAGGATGCTCTCCAGCTCGTCATGGCTGTACTTGTGGGCAGTCTCATGGCCCCAGCTGGTGAACACTTCGTCTGCATCGTGGTCATGATGATGGTGATGATGGCCGCAGCAGCACTCGCCGTCATGGTGGTGATGGTGGTGCTCATGCTCGTCCTGATCATCGTCGTCATCATGGTCGTGGTGGTGATGGCAGCATTCGTGGCCGTGGTCATCATCCTCGTCATGATGGTGGTGATGCTCGTGCTCATCCTCATCATCGTCGTCATCATCATGGTCATGGTGGCGGTGGCAGCACTCGTGGCCGTCCTCATCATGGTCATGGTGGTGGTGATGATGCTCTTCCTCATCCTCGTCCGCATGGGCAGCATTGGAAGCCTGTGCTTCGCTCAGAAGCTCGGCAACCAGGTCGCGCTTACCATCCATAACGGAAACGATCTGTGCACCGGTCAGTTCGTTCCAATCGGTGGTCACAATGGTGGCGGTGGGGTTCTTTTCCTGGATCAGGGCAACGGCTGCGGCAACCTTCTTCTCGTCTGCGCTGCCGGTGCGGCTCAGGATGATGCAGGATGCGTGGCTGATCTGGTCATCATAGAACTCGCCAAAGTTCTTCATATACATTTTGACCTTGTTCACATCGGCCACGGTCACAAAGCTGTTCAGGCTGACCGGCAGGGTCTCGCCCACACCCTCAACAGCGCGGGTCACATCACTCAGCTTGCCAACGCCGGAAGGCTCGATCAGGATGCGGTCAGGATGATAAGTCTCCACGACCTTTTTCAGTGCCTCGCGGAAATCGCCCACCAAGGAGCAGCAGATGCAGCCGGAGTTCAGCTCGTTGACCTGAATGCCAGCCTCACGCATAAAGCCGCCGTCAATGCCGATCTCGCCGAATTCGTTTTCGATCAGCACAATCTTTTCACCCTGGAACGCTTCCTTGATGAGCTTTTTGATCAGGGTCGTTTTGCCTGCACCCAAAAAGCCGGAGAAAATATCAATTTTCGTTACCTGTTCTGCCATGGTAATATTCCCTTCTATCTTAAAGTTTGTTTGTGTTGTTAGCAATCTTGTTTTCTTACTGCTAACCTTATTATATCAAACCCGTCAAGAGCTTTTCGCCCATTTGGGCCTGTCAAAATTTGAAATTTTTGAAAACTTCTTGCCTTGTCAGCGCCTTTTTACCGCGGCGTTTCCCCCGTTTGCTGCAAAATTCTCTCACCTTTCAGCAGTTTGCCCGAAAAACCGCCCAGTATCGCCTGAAAAACCATTTTTTCTATTGAATTTTGCGCCGGGCGCGTGTTACACTTGATTTATGCTGTTTTTACCGGAATTTTGCCTTGTTCACGCCCTGTTTTGGAGGTGAGCACCTTGCCCGCTGCCCCTGCATCCCGCGCCGCCGGGCGCGAAGTGACCCCCGTGGAACTGTTCCGCCTGCTGCCCGCCCATTTCGCCGCGGTACTGGTTTGTACCCTGCTGGGAGGTATTCTGGCCTTTGCTGCCGCACGCCTTGCCCCGCGCAGCTACCAGGCCGAAGCCCAGCTGTATGTTGCCGCCGCACAGGAGGGGCTGACCTCCGGCTATGCGGAACTGCAATTAACGGCTGATTATCAGGAGCTTTTGACCAGCCGCACCATGCTGGAATCCGTTATTTCCACCCTTGGCCTTTCCACGGATACTGCCCACTTAAAAGACCAGATTACCATTCTGCACCCGGCAGATACCCATATTCTGCGCATTGTTGCGGCCGATTCCTCCCCACAGCGCGCAGCAGATATTGCCAACGCACTGGCTGCCCTTGCGTTGGATGATCTCTCTGCCCGCATGGGCACCACCCCGCCCCGCCTGGTGGAGCAGGCAGCCCCGCCGCAGCGCTTTTCCGGGCCGGGGGCTGTGTTCCACGCAGCGTTTGGCGCTGGCATCGGCTTTTTGCTCTGCTTTGCTTTCCTCTGCCTGCATTACCTGCGGGATGACCACATTTATACGGCGGACGATCTGACCCGTTGCCTTGGCTCTTCGCCGCTGGCCTGCATCCCGGATGCCACGCCCCGCCGCCTCCATACCCGGAAAGGCGGCCGCCCATGAAAGAACTTGCTTTGAACCACCTGCCGGAGCTGGCACCCCGGACGGTTGAATCCCTGAATCTGCTGCGCCTGCGTCTGGAACAGACAGCCCCAGACGCCAAAATCATTCTGCTCACCAGCACTACCCCGCAGGAAGGTAAAACTACTCTGGCTTTGCAGTTCTGGCAGCTGCTTGCCGGGCTTGGCCAGCGCTGCCTGCTGGTTGACGGTGACCTGCGCCATTCCGGCATCTGCCGCCAGTGCGGGCTGACTGGTGAACACAAAGTGCCGGGTCTGGCACACTATCTTTCCGGCAGCGTCCCTCTGGAGGAAGTTCTCTACCACACCGAGATCCGCGGCACCTGCCTGGTTCCGGCCTCCGGCACCACCAGCCGCCCGGCCCTGCTGCTGGAACACCCCCGTTTTGCCCGCATGGTGGAAAGCTGTGCACCAAAGTTTGCTTATCTTTTGGTAGATGCTCCAGCCCTGAGCGAATGCAGTGACGCTCTCAGCCTTGCCAAGGTATGTGACGGTGCCCTGCTTGTGGTACAAAGCGGCGGCGTTACCCACCAGGAGCTGCGCCAGGCGGCTCACCTTCTGCAGGGCTGCGGCCTGCCGCTGCTGGGCACTGTGCTGAACCGCACCCCGTATTGACCTTTTATGAAAACATGTTAGAATGGACTTGTTCAACATTCTGCATATAAGGAGAGGACTATTTTGACGACCAATGAAAAAATCGCCGCTCTGCGCGCCGCTGCCCAGGCAGCCGGTGCCCACGGTGTTTTGCTGATGACCAGCGACCCCCACTCCAGTGAATATCTGCCCGCTTATTACAACAGCCTGCCGTTTTTCTCCGGCTTTACCGGCGAGAACTCCACCCTTGTTGTCACCCTGACCGGCAGCGCCCTGTGGTGCGATGGCCGCTTTTATGTTCAGGGTGACCGTCAGCTGGCCGGCACCGAAATTGAGTGCATGCACGCCGGTTCCGCCGGGGTGCCCACCGTGGAAGAGTACCTGACCGCCCATTTTGCCGCAGGCCAGACCCTGCTGCTGGATGGCAGCTGCGTGCCTGCCACCATTGCCAACGGCTATGCCGCCGCTCTGGCCAAGAGCGGCGCCAAGCTGGAAAGCAAGGATATCGTCTCCCCCCTGTGGGAGAGCCTGACCACCCGCCCCAGCCTGCCCAACACCCCCTGCGAGCTGCTGACTGTTGAGCAGACCGGCGCCACCGCCGCCCAGCGCATTGCCATGGTGCGTGACGAGCTGAAAAAAGCCGGTGCCACCGCCCTGGCCGTGACTGGTCTGGACTGTGTGGGCTGGCTGACCAACATGCGCGCACGCGACCTGCCCTGTACCCCGCTGGCCGTTGCTTATGCCCTTGTCACGATGGACAGCTGCACCCTGTTTATCGCCCCTGGCCGCCTGAATGATGCCGACGCAAAAACGTTGGCCGATAACGGCGTTTCCCTGCGCGACTACCCGGAGCTGATCGATACCGTACACGCTCTGCCCGCAGAGGAAGTGTTCCTCGTAGACGAGAAAGCCACCAACTATGACCTGTACTGCGCCCTGAACGAGCACAAGACTGTTACCGGTGCCGACCCGATCTTTGCACTGAAAGGTGTCAAAAACCCGGTCGAGCTTGCCAACATCCGCGAATGCCATGTGCGTGACGGCGTTGCCATGGTGCGTTTCCAGATGGACTTGGAAAAGGCCATCGCCGAGGGCAAAATCCTGCACGAGACTGACATTGAAAAGATGCTGCAAAAGCGCCGTGCCGAAATGCCCGGCTATTTTGAGGACAGCTTTGATACCATTGCCGCTTACGGCCCCAACGCCGCCATGATGCACTACCATGCCGAGGGCGAAGTGGACAGCGTGATTGAGCCGCGCGGCTTCCTGCTGGTGGATAACGGCGGCCAGTATGACTGCGGCACCACCGACATCACCCGCACCTACCCGGTCGGCCCCCTGACCGAGAATGAGCGCAAATATTACACCTGGACCCTGCAGAGCCACATTGACATTGCCCGCGCGGTATTCTTGGATTACTGCACCGGCTTTGCACTGGACAGCTTTGCCCGCGGCCCGCTGTGGGCACACAAAATCAACTACCGCTGCGGCACCGGCCACGGCGTTGGCTACATCTCCTCGGTGCACGAAGGCCCCCAGAGCCTGCGCCCCCAGAACCCCATTGTCTTCAAAGAGGGCATGACCATCACCGATGAGCCGGGCGTTTATGAGACCGATGAAGTCGGCATCCGCATTGAGAACGAGCTGGAATGCGTGGATACCGGCACCAACCAATATGGTCACTGGCTAAAATTTGAGCCGCTGACCCTGGTGCCCATCTCCACCGAGCCGGTCATTGTGGACGAACTGACCCGTGACCAGATCAACTGGCTGAACGCCTACCATGCCCATGTATACGAGATGCTCAGCCCCCGCCTGACCGAGGAGGAAAAGACCTGGCTGAAAGCCAAGACTGCCCCCATCGACCGGTAAAGCTTTCTTTTCCGCATTTTTGAGTTATTTGAATCACTGAATTTATCGGCCCCTGCCGCACCAAAGCAGGGGCCGATTTTGTTTTGCCTTGGGCAACACCGCACAATTCCCGCCTTGCGGCTTAAGCACCGCTCCGGCAGCT
>OFMD01001942.1_pt1 | contig 11497 bp, 10 predicted proteins | sample 1541211 | NCBI WGS metagenome assembly OFMD01 (sample SAMN04209231, study PRJEB22552) | human gut metagenome | biome: gut; material: feces | host: Homo sapiens | place: USA: Oklahoma | reverse complement strand
ATTGATCTTCTCTTTCAGGAACAGGTTCATGAACTTGGCCAGCAGCACGCCGCCTCCGGTGCCGCTGGTGATGCCGTTGGCAACCGCCCAGGCAACCGCATTGGCATAGTAGGCGTCGGCGGCTACATCGTCAAAGCTGCTGCCGGACACCACCGGGGAGCCAGCAGCGCGCCACTGGAAGGTGACAGCCTGGGCGCGGGTCACCGCAGCGTCAGGGCCGAAGGTGTCGGCACTGGTACCGCTGGTCACGCCGTTGGCAACCGCCCACAGCACCGCGTCATAGTAGTAGTCGCTGGTGCTCACATCGGTGAAGGGGTTGGCGCCGGTGGCCTTGGGGGAGCCGTGGGCTCTCCACAGGAAGGTCACCATCTGGGCACGGGTCACGGTCACATTGGGGCTGAAGGTGGTGGCACTGGTGCCGCCGGTCACGCCGTTGTCCGCCGCCCACAGCACCGCATCATAGTAGTAGTCGCTGGTGCGTACATCGGTGAAGGGATTGGTCTGAGGCACCTCACTGCCGGGAATGACAGCGAAGGTGGACAGATTCCGAATCCCAGTCACAGTAATGGTGTTGCCGCTGATGCGGTCAGGCGTATAGTACTCCTTGATACCATTATTGAGAATGTGCAGTACATGGGGATCGCTGATCTTGGACAGATTGGACACGGTGAGGGTAATAGTCAGCGTACCGTCAAAGCTGTGGATCTCTACACCATCCACTTCCACGGTTACATCGAACACCGCCGCGCCCTTGTCCAGCAAGTCAGAGATGGTCTCATCTTTGCTGCTGGTCTGGTTGGCAACGGAAACCTTGATCTTATCGTTGGAAGATACGCCATCGGTCATTCCGGCAATAGCCCGGGCAGACAGGGTAACCTCGCCATAGCGCAGATCGAGGAGCACATCGTTGTCATTGTCCGCTGCGTCTGCCATGCCGCCCACAGGCAGGGTAACTGTGGTAGAACTGGTGGCTTTGATGGTGATGGTAGAACCCTCGTCGGCCTTCTTTACTGCACTCTCCATCTGGGCATCGGTCACAGTGCCGCCGCTGGCGGAAATGCTGACATCATCCCCGGAGCCGCTGACATTGGAACTGCTGGAACCGCCGCCGCCAGTATACTGGGTCACAGACACAGTACAGGTGGCGCTTGCAGACTCGTGGTTATTGTCGCCACCGTAAAAAGCTGTAAAGACATAGTCGGCTGTGGTGTTGGGGAGATTTGCGGAGTAGGTCCCATTCGTGTTTCTGATTATGGAAATGGTGCTGTCATTGCAAGAAAGGTTCACTAAATCCGCAGACAAACCTGAGATAGTCAGTGTCACAGTGCCGCCGCCGGTGAGGGAGGAGACAGAAGGGGTGATGGTCAAAGAAGGTTCTGCTTTGGTAACGGTAATGGTTACAGTAACAGAGAAAGTTGCATTGTCGGGAGTTGTGATGGTAACAACCTCGCTGTAAGTCCCGACATCAAGGCTTGCTTTGGGTGTAACAGTTACTTCACTGCCACTTGCAGCAGCCGTAAAGACACTTTCATTACTGCTCACCGCGGTAAGTGTGACGCTGCCACTGCCACCGTTGCTGCTTACAGCGATCGTCTGGGCATCTACGGGGGAACCATAGGTTATAGTCCCAAAGTCTACAGACTTAGCAGAAACGCTGTATGCACTCTTTGTCCACTTGGCGTAATAAGTTTGTCCGGGTGTTGCAACGTTATTGGCCACCTTGGTATCATCTTGGAAAGTCTCTGTCGTATACCATCCCTGGAAAGAATATTCAGCTTTTGTGGGAGCTGCAAGTTGTCCAGCCTTAAACGCAGTTCCCTCTGCAAAAGTGCCGCCGTTTGTGACTGCAAGAGCTGTTTTACTATTGCTGAAATTACTTGTTGTCATTAATTGAGACTGTTGCGGTGTAGCTAAATAAATGACAGACTTGTCAGCCAAAGACGAAAATGCATTTTGAGCAATAGAAGTGACGGATGAAGGAATGAAAATTGCCTCTAACTTTGAGTTTAAGAATGCATTTTCCCCGATTTTAGTTAGAGTATTGGGTAAACTAAGACATTTAACCCCAGAAAACTGGAATAGTTGCGAGGGAATTTCAGATAGCGCTGAGGGAAGGCTGGCTTTCTCTAACTGTTGGCAATTATAAAAAGTCCCAGAACCCAAGGAAATGACAGTATCAGGAATTTTAATGTCGGTTATAGCTGTTAAAGCAAAGGCCTGCGTACCAATTTGTTCTACTCCATTATTTATTTCTACCGAAGAAAGGCTTGAGCAACCCAAAAATGCATATGGACCTATAATTCTAACGCTTTCGGGTATCACAAGATTTTTAATCCCCGTTCCCTCAAAGGCAGATTGCATGATCTCGTTGACACCACTAGGGATTGTCAACTCTTTAAGTTGGTTACAATAATGAAATGCTTGATAACCTATTACTTTCAATCCGTTAGGAAGATTAACCTCGGCAAGATTTTTTGCACATTTAAGGCTTCTTTTTCCAATGTTCAATACTCCTTCTTCAACAATCACTTTTGTAATGTTGTAGATATTCGCTCCCCAAGGTCTCGTATCCGTAGTCCATTGCTCTTGTGGGGTATTCTCATCAGTAACCCCAAGTACCTCCAAGTCCATCATTTTTCCTGTACCAGAGATGGTTAATGTATATGCATCCTCTTGCTGGCCATCGATAGTTACAGTATCGCCGTTTTTGATTAAGGCCCAGTAAACCTCGTCTTCATTCGTAGCACCACAGTAACCAGACATACCATCCGCTGCAGTCTCAATCTCCCACTTTGCGTAGTAAGTTTTGCCAGGTTCAGCGGTGTTATTGGTCACCTGGGTACTATCTTGGAAATCCTCTGTCGTATACCATCCCTGGAAAGAGTATCCAGTTCTTGTAGGTGTTGCAAGAGTCTCAGAGGTAAAATCAGTGTTCTCCGCAAAGGTGCCGCCGTTGGTAATTGCCTTTGAAACCTTTTCATCTTCGTACTCAATTGTTGGCAGTTTCTCTATATATGCTTTACTATCAATATAGATTACAAGTGGAGACTGATAGGTGCCGGAATTATTAAATACAGTCGTTCCAAATGTTTCTACGCCCAAAGGAATGTTGATATGGTTTAACGCTGTGCAGCCAAAAAACGCACTGTTTCCGATACTCTCCAAGCTTGTAGGTAACCATACGTATTCTAGACCTGAACAATTATAGAAAGCACTTTGTTCAATTGTTGTAACCTCCTCCGGGATTTTTATATTTTTAAGTGCTCCACAGCTGTGAAACATAGACTTCCCAACCGTCTGTAGATTTTCTGGTAGCACAACGGTTTCCAGTTTTGTACTATATGCAAAACACTCGTTTCCAATGTTTTCTATGCTGTTAGGAAGAATTATTTCTTCCAAATTAGAAGATCCAAAGGCACCTGTACCTATAGAGGTAATGCCCTCAGGTAGTTCTAAGACGGTGAGTCCGATTCCACCACCAAAAGCCCAATCACCAATAGTTCTTAGTGTGTTAGGAAAAGTAATTGTGGTTAGATTTAAACAGCTGTTGAATGCGTTGTCTTCAATTACCTGAACCTTGCCCAAGTTAATTGATTTCAAAGTAGTGCATCCATTAAAAGCGGAGAGTCCAATCGTCGTTACGCTATCTGGAATCTCTACGGATTCCACCTCTCCAGAGAATCCAATAACCTTTTCTTTACTATTAAGCCCGTCAAAAATCAATCCACTCTCTGCATCTCTATGACAATCCAACCCAGTTATGTTTATTAAAGATGAGCAGCCACCAATAGCAGCTATCCCAAGCTTAAGGGGAACATTTGTGTTTCCTTGATAGGTGATGCTTGTCAACTGCTTTGCCTTATAAAAGGCACTGGCACCGATGTTTTTTACTCCGTCATTTAAAATAACATTGGAAATTTTGCCGAGATATGAGTACCAGGGAACTGAGTTTTCTTGATTTGCTGCTCGTGCATAATCCGGCATTTCTCCGGGATCATATCCGGATTCCGGACTATCAGCAACGGAGATAGTCAATACACTGTTTTCTACTTTCCAAGCAATTCCTCCGCTGATTCCACTAGCTAGTTCATCCCCTACCGCCAACGCCACCGAGGGCAGAAGGCCCACCAGCAGGCATAGGCTCAGTAATGTTGCCAATATTCGCTGTTTCATTTGGTTTCCTCCTTGTTGTAAATTGCTTATCTATCCCTGCGCCGCAGGGCTGAGATAACAGATAAATGAGGTATGCTTTTGCGGTTTCAGCATCATCGCTGCGTTGCCTCCGCCAGCATCTTCTGGTACCGCGCCAGCCTCTTTGGGCTGACTCGACCTGCACAGACGGGACAGCCGCACTTTTTAGCCCCCGTGCGGGAATAAATGGCGGCCTTCCAAACATGACCCTGCTCACATTCCCACCACACCTTGCGGCTAGAGCCCGCAGTTACCATCTGCGGCGTCAGAGAACCGTTTAATACCGGGTGCCACTGCTCCGCCACCGTGGGCTCCAATGTGGAAAGATCATTGAACCCTGGCAGCACTTTCCGCCCGGCACAGTAGGGGCAGCCGCTGCCGCCCATAGTGCGGGCACCCACCGCTGCTTGGTAGTCGTGACCTTTCTCGCATTTCCACCACACCTTGCGGTTGGAACTGGGAGCAACCTGCTGTGCAGTCAGCCTCTCATTTTTGGTCGGGTGCCATTGGGCTGCAACGGCCGGAAACTGGCTGGCGAGGTCATTCTCGCCGGCAATTACCCGTTTCCCGGCGCAGTAGGGACAGCCGTTCCCCCCTGAGGTCCGTGATGCCACCGAGGCCTGCCACTCATGTCCCTTTTCACAGACCCACCACACTTTACGGGTAGTCCCGGGTACAACGTCGTCGGGAGTCAGCCCCTCATTTCTGGTAGGGTGCCACTGAGCAGCCAGCCGGGAGTACTGGGTAGCCAGACTGTTTTCGCTGGGGGATATCTCACGGTTTGCGCAGACCGGGCAGCCGCAGCCGGCCACCCGGGATTTGACCTGCGCCCGCCACGTGTGTCCTTTTTCACAGATCCACCAGACCATGCGATGGCTGCCGGGCAGGACTTGCATGGGAGTGAGACTGCCGTTTCGAGTGGGATGCCACTGACTGGCCAGCTTGGGAAAACGTGCTGCCAGATCATTCTCACCTGGCTGTACCACTTTCCCGGTACAAACCGGGCAGCCGCTTCCACTTCCTGTTCTGGTATACACCGCTGCCTGCCAAACGTGCTCCTTCTCACACCGCCACCATACTTTGCGCTTGCTGCCCCGGGAGATGAGGGCCGGAGTGAGCGGCAGATTTTTATCTTCCGCCCATTGAGCCAGCAGCTCTTGCCGCCTTTCCCGTTTGCAGAAAACGTACAGGCTTTCTCTCATGGGCAGACCTCCTTCGATACGGAATCGACATTCTGAATAGAGTTCTTTCCCCTCTCTATGTAAAGTAAGAAAGAAGGGTACAAAAAATACGCTTCTTTCTTGTAGAAAAAGGGCGAACGGGCGCAGGAATCCAGGCCACAAATGCAAATTATGCTTGTGGCCTATGTTTTGGCGCTCAAAATCCGGAAGATACCTTGTCTTTTTTACTTGTGCCTGCTATAATTACCCTAGATTCTTCCAGTATGTAATTAATATTGCGACGGAATGTCGATTCTGTGACTATGACACAAGCCCCAGTCGGTCGATCTCACGCTGGTGCTCTGCGCCAGACGCAACCAGATAGATACGCGTGGTTTCGATGCTGCTATGGCCCAGGAGGTCAGCCAGCTTTGCGATGTCCCGACAGGTATGATAGAAAACCGTGGCAAACAGATGCCGCAGATTATGAGGAAACACCTTCCCCGGTTCCACCCCTGCGTATCTGCACAGTCCCTTCAGCTCTGCCCAGATTTGCCGGCGACCAAGTTCCTTTCCGCTTTTGGTGCGAAAGATCGCGCCGGAAGCGGTTTTTTGATTTTTTGCATACTTAAGCAGTTTGTGGCGCAGTTTCCCGGGGAGGAGGATGGTGCGGATCTTCCCTTTGAGCGCGATCTCCGCCTTGCCCCTCTGAACAGCTTCCACCGTGATATACTGTATTTCGCTCACCCGGATACCTGTGGCCCCGATAGTCTCCACCAGCAGGCCCAGCCGTTCCCGCCCCAACTGATGGGCCGTGTTCAGGAGACGCTGGTAATCCTCCTTTGTCAGTTCCCGATTGGCATCCCGAAACAGACGCCGTTGGATTTTCAGGAACTTTACCCGGCATGCCTGCAGACCCATAAATTCCAACAGGCTGTTCAGGGCTGAGAGCATAGCATTGACTGAAGTTGAGGCATAGCCCTGCGCCACAAGATATGCTTTCCACTCCGAGGTCAACTCCTTGCTGATCTCACGGCGGTCAAGCCAGCAGGCAAAAGCGCGCACATCCCGGAGATACTTCTCTATGGTGGCACAGCTCTTTTCCTCTATATGAAGATGATGAGCATATGCTCGGATTTGCTCCTGCGTTAATAAATAATTCATTATAGAGGCCCTCCTATCAAAAATATATCGTTATTTTACAGGAAATTCATACACAACAAAGCCCACAGCGGCAATACACCGCTGTGGGCTTTCTGTTTGTTGCGCCGTGCTGATAGGATTGCCAGAGGCACAGGAAAGATATACGTTTATCCGGCTCTTTCCGGATGGTACTCCATCTGATCCTGCTTTCCTAGAAAAGCATCTGTGAAATTGTAATAGCTTGATGTAATCTCCTCCGCATACTAAAAGGAATACACGGTACAATACTGGTATTACTTTTGCTATGCGGAGGATTTGTTTTCATGAAAAAATGTCGTCTGACCGTAAAACAACTAGCATCTTATAAACAGTTTTTATGTAGAGAGGAACGCAGTGCCGGAACCATTGAAAAATATCTGCGCGATATAAACACCTTTTTACAATGGTTAGGGGATAGAGAAGTTACTAAGGAAGTGGCCGCAGACTGGAAAGCACACCTGCTGGAACAGGGCTATGCCCCCGTTACGATTAATTCCATGCTCTCGGCGTTGAACGGAATATTTAAATTTCTGGGCTGGGATAACTGCAAGGTAAAATTTTTGAAAATCCAGCGCCGCCTGTTTCGGGATACCAACCGAGAGCTGACCAGGTCCGAATATGACCGTCTGCTTGCCAGCGCAAAGGAGCTGAGACGGGAACGGCTGTCGCTGCTGATTGAGGCCATCGGGGCCACCGGCGTTCGGGTGAGTGAGGTCAAATATATTACCGTGGAGGCAGCACGAAACGGAAAGGCAGAAATTGCGCTGAAAGGGAAAATCCGGGTCATTCTGCTCTCATCCAAACTGTGCCGCAAGCTGCTCCAGTATGCAAAAAACAAAAAACCGCTTCCGGCGCAATCTTTCGCACCAAAAGCGGAAAAGAACTGACCCGCCGCCAAATCTGGGCGGAACTGAAGAGTCTGTGTGAACACACAGATGTAGCGCCAACAAAAGTGTTCCCCCACAATCTGCGGCATTTGTTCGCCACTATTTTCTACACAGCCTGCAAGGATATTGTAAAGCTGGCTGATGTACTGGGGCATTCCAGTATTGAGACCACTCAAATTTATCTTATGACCTCTGGGATCGAGCATCAGCGCCAGCTTGATCGGCCGGAATTGGTATCCTAATCTCAAAATCAATATTTTGACTCAGAAATCAGGTTGAACATATCCCCCTGATACATGATACATAGAAATTATAGCATAATGTTACCAAAACGCAACGTAGCTTCCGCTTTTTGGGCACAAAAAGTTAAACCGCAAATAATTGGAAATAATAATAACTTTGCGGTTAGTTTTCATGTGCTCTGTTGCGCCTGCTTTTCCCAAAAAGCAGGTGCTTTTTTACGGTTGTTTCCCCGAAAAAGCACAACGCAATTTTTAAATAAAGATAAAATATTTTTCCTGCGCATTTCAGGCGCCGCCGCAGAGGGCATGACAGGATTGACCTTGCGGGCACCATGGGGACATACTGCGATACAGCGCATACAGGAAATGCACGCTTTTTCATCCACCTTTTTGGGATTTTCTTTGTCGATGGCCTGTACGGGACACGCTGCTGCACAGGCGCCGCAGTTGGTACACTCTTTTGTCGCTTTGGGTACCATACTGACTCCGCCGGCTTTTTTGTAAGGACGATTGCCGGGGATCACAGGTTCTGAAGTATCTGCCTCGGAAAGCTTATGCTGAATCTGCTTGGCAAAATCGGAAAGCTGTGCTATGTCCTGTGCATCAGGGCGACCGGCGGCAAACTGACGGGCGATAGAATGCTCCGCAATGGCGGCAACGGCTGCAATCACCTGAAAACCAGCCTGCTTTGCGGCATCTTCCAGTTCTACCAGCGTGTCCTCATAGGCGCGGTTGCCATAGACGCAAACCAGGATGGCCCGGGCACCGTTGCCATGCACTACACCCAGCCGCTCTGCCGCCACAGCAGGCACACGGCCACCGTAAATCAATACTTGGGCAGGGGAGGGGAGAGGACGGGGACATACCTCACCTGTTTTGTACTAAATTTTGACCTCCAAAACGGCCAAATTTAGTACAAAGTCTTTCTGCGCTCCGATCCGAACCCTTCCAATTCGGAAAAAGGAAAAAGCCTTGAAATCGTTTGATTTCAAGGCTTTTTATGGAGTGTAAGACCAATTGAGATATTTGCGGAAATCCATGATTTTGAAGGCTTTGCGGGTCTTCACCCATTATTTTTTTGCCGTTTTCGCTGCGATGGCTACGGATTTTCCACCCGAGGGTCAATTTTAGTGTTCGACCAAAAAAGATGTCCGCTTTATCCATGCCAAAAGATTGACTGAGGGAAGCGCCTGCTTCATCGGACACATCATCCAAGGAGTTCGTCCAGCAAGTAGTTGTATTCCGGCAGCTGATCCGTGTACTCTTTCATCCATTCCCGCATAGCTCGCTTTTCCAGATTGGTGGCTTCCGTGTAATCCTCGCTGTGCCCTTCCTGCTCCATAAAGTCGTATGCGAGATTCTGATAGATCTCTTTCACCAATGTTTCGGGATCTTCCAGTCGTGTTACATCGGAGTCATCAATGGAATCCGCCGCAGGCAGGCCAGCAGAACATACCCGAACTTTTTCGAATAGACCACATCGAGCAGTTCAGAGCCTTCAATGTAGTTCTGGAATACCCCAAGGACCCTCTCAATCTCTCTTTTCTTTTCCTCGAATGAGCTCATGGCAACATCTCCTTCCTGCCGGAATGAGCAACTTTCCCGGTCTGGTGTATGTGGTTCCTTTATTATACCGCATTTTCTTTGGCCGTGGAAGAGAGGTGGGACGGGAACTTTTCCCAATCACATGGTCTGTTCCATCGTTGCCACCCGGAAATAACCATGAGAATATGCGGGGGCCAGATCAATTTCGCCATCTGGGCAATAGAACCGGACTCCTGCTGCGGTCAACTTTTCTCCAATCGCCGCCAAACCTTCGGCGTCACGAGCCAGACGGTCGCCGTTCATCACCAGCACACGGTCATAGACTCCATGTCGTGCATCACGGATCAGCGTTCGAATGCTCTGTCGGTTTGCGTCCAAGCCGCTCTCATATTGGAGCATCTCTGCGGAAATCGAAAAGCCAAGCTGGCCGGCGAGGCTTCGGAGTGCGGTAAGCTGCTGGTTCATGGCGAGACGGTTGCTTTCCGTGGACGCTCCATCCACCCGGCAGTAAAGGCAGCACTTAGGCATCTGATTTGACCTCCTTGAACGAATTTAGGAAGAAGCTACCGCTCAGCCCTGACATTCATCCCGGATGAAATCATACAGGGCTTCCGGTTCCTTCAGGCACCACTTAGTTTTTTCATCATCGGTCCAGACTTCATAGTCCGGGGCGGCATCGTAAAGCCACCAGCTGATATAGTCGTACTGGTCGTTGATCGCTTCCTTCAGCACATCCAGCAAGGCGGCAAGAAGCAGCGCTCCGCCCTCAAAGACGAAATGTCCATCTCCCATCATGGCGAGTGCCTTACTGAACTGTTCGTCTCGATCCTTTTGCGCTTGGATCTTTCGCAGGGCTTCGCAGAAGGTTTCCCTGGATAGCATCAAAGTCCCCCTCCCGGTTTTCCCCTCTCCGCTTCCTGTTCGGCTTTCCATTTCAGAAGCAAGGAGATGGCCAGTTCCTGGGTCGCGGGATCGGCGCAGAACTCAAAGAACTTCACAATCAGCATTTCTGGCGTCAGCCCCATAGGAGCGATTATCTTTTCCAGTTGTTCCAGAAGCTCTGCGTCCACCTGGATCTCCACGAGCTCATATCGCTTTTCATCCATGGTGCGTTTCCTCGCCTTCCGGAGATTCCTTCCGCAACTCGTCCAGTCGCTGCCGGAACAGCTCCTGGAGCTCCTTCCAGACCTGCGGCTGCTTGAGGGGCGCTATCGGCTGGTTCAGTTCCCGCTCCAGATCGGCGACAGCCACCGAAAGCGTCTTTTCATCGAACAGCTGGTAGTGGCGGCGAAGATACTGGACAACCGCCGCACTCTCCTCATCTTCATTGCGCATGGCATAGCGGAGGGCGCTGTTGATGACACAGGAAAAGTCATCCACATAGTCAAGATTGAACCAGGAGGCTGGGCAGAGAACCAGGTCATCTTTGCCTTCCTCGGTGATCACCAGCCCGATGTTCTCGCGGCTTATCCTTTCCAACACGGTGTCCAGGTCATCTGCCAGTGCCTGGCGTGAGATGCGTTCCATGCTTTCCAGAGGTTGTAAAATCGGCATCCTTTTCTTCCTCCTATCGTCTTCTTTAATCTTGCCAGATGTTAGCGTCCGGCTCAGGCTATACCACACTCGGGGATATGGCTCCTGTTCTCCATATCGGTTCAAATGTGCGCTGATCTCTGCCACAGCTGCGGAACGGGTAGCTTCGTCCAGACGGCGCAGGTTCCGGCAGGTGAATTCCGCGACTATGGTGGGCATATAGGTGTGCCGCCCCAGACTGTACTGGATCGATGCCAGAACGATATGCCGCAGACCTCCATCCAAAATGGGAGCGAGGATTCTCACGGAGAACAGCAGCCCGGTGCTTTCTTTTTGGGACTGGAGAGAGAGGCCGTTTCGCTCGGCTCGTTCCATCATGTGCCTCCAGTCCTGCCGTGCGATGGAACCGGCTACAGGAGCTGCCTCATAAAAGCCTCTTTTATGTCTCACGGCTGCACCTCAAGCCCAGATTTTGACTGACCTTTATACAGAAGATTGTTGGCCTCCATCTCCTCAAAGGTGACCGGCTCGAAGTGATTGACATCCACTCCGGCATTCAGCATTCTCTCGTTTGCCTGGATGAGCGGCCAGTAATCCGCGTCGGTGTTGCCGTGGATGTGGCCAAAAACCATGTAGCAGCGCATGATGTGAGGCCAAGACATCATGGGGTAGTGACAAAGTGTGTACTGCCGCTTCCCGTCTGCGACATACAATAGGTTATTGACACTTTCAAAGAACTGTTCCGTCTGACAACTCC
>OFMD01001941.1_pt1 | contig 11497 bp, 3 predicted proteins | sample 1541211 | NCBI WGS metagenome assembly OFMD01 (sample SAMN04209231, study PRJEB22552) | human gut metagenome | biome: gut; material: feces | host: Homo sapiens | place: USA: Oklahoma | reverse complement strand
ACCGTATACGCCACTCCCTTGGTCAGGCCCGGCACTACCAGCCGCCCATCCCTGTTCGTTTCCCCGGAGCCCGCGACATTCCCCCTGGAATCCGTGACAGTAAAGGTGATTCCGTCCACCTTCCCGTCCGGGGAGGTTTTGAGAATCTCCAAATCCTGAAGCATAGAGTGATTCACAAAGGTCAGGGTGTTGATTCCCTCTTGAATGGTAATAACCTGGGTCTGCTTCTCCGCTGTGTAATTCTGGGGGACGGTTTCCGTCACCCGCAGCGTTGTTCCAACAGAAAGGCCTGGGATGGAAATTTTGCCGCTGCCGTCTGTGGTGTACGTTCCCAGCGGCTGGTATCCGCTGCCGGAAATAAAATGCTCCACTAGGAAAGAGATACCGGAAACCTTCCCGTCGTCTGAGGTTTTGAGGATTTCCAGTGGGGCCGTGTTTGGGGCGTTGTAGATGGTCATAATCAGTTTACCGCCGCCAGTCAGGCCGGTAAGCGTTACACGGGGGGTGAGAAAATCCGCCCCATCCCGGATAAGCTGGCTTTCCTCCAGGGTCTTATCCACTGTAACCTTGCCATTCTTGTCCGTAACTACAAACCGCCAAGACACGGGATGGCTGTCCTGGCGGCTGCTTTGGGAAATCGCCTCCCGGAAAGAGAATTCTCCGTCCAAAAGCCCGGAAAAGGTATAGCTTTTCGTCCCGGCTTGGTTATAACCGCTGTCCGTGCGGTAAACCCTGCCGCTTGCGTCGGACTTGCCATACCAGGTTTTATTGCCGTTTGCCTGCCAGATTTTAAAGCAATAGCCCTCCACGCTTCCGCTGTCCGCGGTTTTTTGAATGGCCGCCGTGCCGGGCTGTTCTGCCGCCGCGGTTTTGAAATAGGCCCGAACCGGTTCCGTGGGTATATTGGCCCTGCCCGGCGGAGACGCCAGGGTCTGATTGTTTTCGTCCAGGTAAAACAGCCGGAAAAAGCAGGAGGCGCTGTCCGGCTGGGGCGTCTTCCGGGAGGCCGTAAAGGTCAGTTCTTGCCAGGAAGCTCCGGAGGCGGCTTCGGCAGTCAGCGTATTGCCGCTCTGGGTCAGTGTAACGCCAGCCTGGGAAGCAAACGGATAGTGCTCCAACACACCGTTGGCATCCGTGAGGGTCAGGGAATAGCCTCCGGCTGTTTGACGCATGGTGTGAACCGGGGCTGTAGCAGTGCTGCTGCCGGTAAAGCTGGGGATCACGCTGTGGACTGCCAGTTCTCCGCTGAGAATGTCGTATTTGGCCCGGATGGCACTGAGGGTGTAATCTTCCCCGTCACTGTACCGGACGCTGCCGGTAAATTGGTCAATGAGGCCGGTGTCCATGCAGGCGTAGGGAGCGGCGCTGCTTCGCATACCTGTGACGATCTCCCAGATCATGATCTGGGTAGCCGCCTCCCATTCCACGCTCTCTACAGAAGATAACGTGTCCGGATGGTGCAGCGCGCTGTAGAGCATAACAAGGCCTATGGCCTGCTGCTGATTCCGCGTAAGATGAACCTTCCAATCCCCGGATACCCCAGCATCTGAACCGTCCCCGTAATCGATGCCTGGGTAAACTCCGGTGTCCGGCTCTATGCAATAAGCAACCTGCCAGCTCCCGTTTACCCTTAACCGCATCACGTACAGGTGATGAACGCTTGCGGTATGGGTTCCGTCCGTCAAAGTATAGGTTTTCTGGAAATTGGGCGCGTCCTCCTCTGCCCGGTACACATAGCCTTGGAACCAAATGTAGTTTTCCTGTGCCATCGGTTGGGCTGCTTCCCCTGGGATTTGCGCGGGCAGTGTTTCTGCCGGTATCATTCCCGCCGCCAGCGCCGACGGCGGCAGTCCCATCAGAAAAAGAAACACAAGCAGACAGCAAAATAAGCGTTTTGTTTTACAATGCATTCGTGTTCGTTCCTTTCCAAAAAAATAATCTATTTCCACACCCCGAAGGATGATTGCCTTCCGCTTTATGTAATGCCGGCGATCCTGACACGGAGCGCCGGCAAAATACAGACTGTCCGCAAAAGAGTGCGGAACGGCCCGCTTCTGAAATTTGATAGCTTAGATTTCGATTTGTTTATACTGGTTCCGTATTTGACACCGTCATCCCCGGAACCGGGGCGGAACACTGAAACCGCGCTTGGCCGCGCGTCACGGGAATTTCACCCCTCCGAGGATCTCTCCGAGCTGCCCCCATTGCTTGTGTCTGTGGCTGGACAGGAGTATCAATGCCGGTGCTGTTATGGCAAAACAGCCTGCCAAAGCTGCTTTGGGGACAGACAGGATCGCTCGCGTCTGTTAAAATCCAGACGGTCCTGGCGTGTCTTCCCTTGTCGCTTGCCAGTTTTCTCCTGGCACACCGGCGAACGTATTTCAGATTCCGAATATGCAATTGGCAAGGTTCGCGAGGGGCGGGGAAAAAGCCCCTCACCCTTAAGCCGATTTTCCGGGGGGGCTTAAAACCAAAATTTTGTGAATTTTTTGTAAATATATGCGATTCTGAAAAAAGCCCTCTGAGAAGAGCCATACCGGCTTCTCAGAGGGCCGAAAATCAAGACTCAGACTCGATTTTCATCATGCGGCGCAGCTTCCGCAGCACCTTCATCCGCTGCTTACTGACGCTTGCCTGGGAAATCCCCCGGCGTTGGGCGTACTGCCCCTCCGTAAGCTCCTCAAAATAGAGGGCGTGGAGCAGCTCCTGCTCCGGCTTAGGAAGCAGAGAGAGGCAACGGCGCAGTTGCCTCTGCAGGATCGCGGCAATGGCTGTTTCCTCCACCGTGGGCGCTTGCGGATCGGAAAGCAGCTCTTCTCCCACAAGTTCTCCTGTATCCAGGGCGTGGTAGGAAAACACGCCGCGATCCCGGTCTCGTTCCTCCAGATACCGCTCCCGGCGCTTCAACTGGTGATAGGTGGTATAGATTTCTTTGGAAACCTCTACCAAAGTGCATCCAACACGAATGTAGCAGCGCTTTTTTTCTGTCATAACGCAGACCTCCATTCTTCTGAAACATGAATGACCAAATTTCAGAAGCGGAGGCGAGCGGCAGCCAACGCTGGGGGCTGGGAATGAGCATTGGCTGTCCCCGGCATACAAAGGGGCATGGCGTATTGCCGGTGGAGACCTCGCCGTACCCCGGTGGCATGCTATGGCGTATTTACATTGACGCTGTGAACCACAAAATAGGCGTCGTCCGTATAGGATGTGACCAGGGTGACTTGGTCTACACCCGGAATCATTGGGAAAGAAATCTCCGGTGTCCCGGCGGTTTGGACCAAATCGACCTGATAAGTCAGGGTGCGGCCCAAAACATGGATATAGAAACAATCTCCTTCCCGGAGCGCGTTCAGATCTGAGAACAGCTCTGCTCGCAGAAGCCCTGTGCGGCCAATGAAAACCGCATGGGTTCCGGCTCCTCCTATGGGCAGGGAGCTTTCCGGCAGCAGGCCTGTGCCAAATTGAAGAGCGTCCGCTGCCGTTCCCAGATAAACAGGAAGCGTCTGTCCAATGGAAGGAAGCTCCAGCACCGCGATCACGGCGTCCGCCTCCGGCAAAGCGGGGCATTCCACCTCGCAGCCCTCCGCCAGAGCCAGATTGCAGGCCACCGCGTTATGATACGCCTGCTCCACAGCGGCCTCATCCATGGCAGCGGCGTATGTCAAATAGGCGTTGGCCGCCGCCTTTTGCTCCCTGCGGCTGAACCAGGCGGTCAGGGCCGGAATGGAAGCCAAAACCAGGCCGGTGAGCACCGGCAGCAGGCAGCAGAACGCCACAGCCGGCCCCCGCCGTTTCCTCCTGGCAAAGCTCAAGCATCCCAGCCCCACCAGCAGAAGCAGGAAACCGCCGATTGTAAGCAAGACGGTCAGATCCAGGGCAGCGTGAAGCTGTTGAGGCTGCGGCAAAGCCGCCACGGCAATCGCGGTAGGCCGGTTGAATATGGGACGCGTAACAGTTTGGTACATGGATTTTATCCTCCAGGCAACTAAGATAGGGACAAGCGTGATCCCCTCATTCAGGCCAAAGGAAAAAACTCCACAGTTGCACACCCTGTTTTTACTCCTCCAGAAAATTTTTTAGTTTTTTAAGGACGCGAATTTTTCTCTTGTGTATGGCATTGCGGCAAACACCGTATCGCTCTGCCAGCTCCCGTTCCGTGTGATTTTCGTAGTATAGTAGAAATATCAGTTCCTTCTCTGCCGGCGTCAGCCGGGAAACGGCCCGCCGTAGCTGGTTTGTCAGCTGGCGGGATACGCCAAGGTTACCGTAATGGAAAAAATTCCCAGGGCTCTGATTCCAGAGTGATTACCACCAACTCCATCAAATCTCACGCTTAGTACGTTTGCGCATCATGCAGCGGATCCACGTTGCCGAATGCGTCTCCCAGCACACTCCAACACATAACCCCACATGAATCAGCTGCAAAATCGCGCATTTTGCAGCTGATTCATGGGGGGATTTTACGTTGAAAAGTTCCATTTTTGGGGATTTGTGTTGCGCAAGAAGAGATTTTAGCATGATGCACAAAAATTTATAAAAAATTCGTGCAAAACGACTGTCCAAAAACAGGGGGTAAATGACATAAGTATACAGGAAGCTCAGAAATCTGCTGCGAGAAAGGAGACGCGGATCTGCAGTGTTACAGATGTAACAGGAAACTGTAGGGGCATTCTGAGTGGACGATTCTCAAATAAAGAAAGAGGGAAACACAATGAAACAGCGATACGCGTTCCGCATTCTTTCCATGCTTCTGGCCCTGGTTTTGGTGTTTGAGCTGTTCCCCACCGGTGCGTTGGCTCTGGAAACCGGAACAAATGAGGCAGAGACGCCCACCGCCCAGGAAGTTGCCGCAGGCGAACCCAGCGGCACAGTTCTGGGTGAGGTGACAGAATACCGCGACGAACGGGAAAAGCACTTCCGTATGGAGGATGGCAGCTTTATTGCCGTGGATTACGGTGTTCCGGTGCATTATGCCCTGGACGAAGAAACCTGGGCAGATATTGACAATACGTTGATCCTGCAAAGCGCCAGCGCATCTGCGGCAAGTACATCTGCAGCGCAGCCCATGCAAATCCCGCAGCAGTATACGGCTGTGAATGGCGATGATGCGAAAGCTTTCGCTGGCAATCTGGCAACTGGTTTCCTATTCTCAGCACAGCGGGGACAATCCGGGGTGCAGATGTCTCTGCTGGACGGCTGGACGGAACCGGACGAGCTGGGCGAGGCTGAGACTGTGCCAGAAGAAACCGGTACGGAAGAAGCTACTAAGCCCGCGACAGAGCCGGAGACTCCCACAGAAACGCTGCCGGTTACGGAACCGGAAGAGACGATGCCGGAGACCGAACCTGTGACAGAAAGCACAGAAGGAATGACCGAATCAACGGAAGAGACCTTAGAGGCTGCACAGGCCGAGGGGGCCACGCAGTTGCCCGTGGATGCGGCAGATAACACAGAAGCATCTTTCACGCTGCCTGAAGCTGCTGTCCAAGAAGATTCTATTTCCGAACTGGAGGAAGAAACACAGCCGGTGGAACCTCAGAATCCGGAGTCCATTGTGGAGACGTCCCCCGAAACAGAGCCTGAGACGCTTCCCGAAACGGAACCGGAAACAGAGCCGGAAACCACCCCGGAAACGATGCCCCTGGAAGCGTCTGAACCGGTTCAGGAAGGCGCCGTGGAGCCTTACAACCGGTCTGCCACCGCGCAGATTTCCTACCCGGATCGCCAGGAGGAGCCCCCCACCGGCGTCGCTGCCCTGTTCGCAGCGGTGCAGAACCTGTTCCAGGATGAGGAGGATGCCTCCTTTGCCCAGCAGATCACCCCTTCCCGCCTCCGCACCCAAGTGCTCTATGAAAACGTATTCCCTGGCGTGGACCTGCAATATGAGCTGTATAGCTACGATGTGAAGGAATCCATTATCGTCAAGGAGCCGCTGTCCAGCTATACCTTCGCTTTCCGGTTGAGCCTTTTGAACCTTACGCCGGTTCTGCAGGAAGATGGCTCGATTCTGCTTTTGGACGCCAATGAGAACCTTTGTTATTGCATTCCGGCCCCCTACATGACCGACGCGAATGGCGCATACTCCGAGGCTGTTGCCTATCAGCTTAGCCAGCAGGAGGATGGGACCTGGGTTCTTACGGTCACAGCGGATGACGCATGGATCGAAAGTCCCGGCCGGGCTTTCCCGGTGTGCATTGATCCCACCCTTGTGGATGAGACGACCTCCAAGAACTTTGTGGGAACAGTTTGCACAGAGGAGAATGATTCCGTCAGCGCCACTACCAATCTGGCCTGCGGCTACCATCCGGATCATGGGAGAATGGAAATTTACTACAAGTTGACAGACCTGCCCAAAGTGCCTGCCGGCCATACCTTGGTACGGGCGCAGGCCGGTTTCTATCAAAACGACTTCCGCTCCGGTAACAGCACCAGTGGCTCAATGGTGCTGTATATGAGCGAAATTACCCAGAGTGCCACCCTGAACAGCAGCCTGACCTGGGCCAACCGCCCTGCGCACGGGCCCACGCTGGACTATGTGAATTCCAGCTATTCCACCGTCAACGACATTCTGCTCTGGGATGTTACACCCGCCGCGAAAAAGTGGTACGATGGTGGGAGCAATTACGGTCTGGTGATGACTTCCAACGCCGATTCCAGTTCCAAGTACCGCACCTGGTTCTCCTACAACAGCAAGGTGTACTTTGTGGCTTCCTACCGGAGCACCAACGGCATCGAGGACTACTATACCTATCAGACCATGGGAGTTGGCAATGCCGGTACGGCATACATTGGGGACTTCAGCGGTCAGCTGACCCTGTGTAAAAACCTGGTATCCTACGCCTCCACGGTAAACCCGGTCTCCCTGGATTTGACCTACAACAGCAGCTATGCCATGCGATACGGCGAGGAGAACTATGATGCCGGCAGCTGGCTGGGCCTGGGCATGCATGTAGGCGCCGGAGTCAACCTCAGTGTCATGCAGCGAGTGGAAAAGATAGAGCTGCAAAACGATAGCAATGCCAACAACAAATCCACCTATATGAAATATACCGATGGCGACGGTACGATCCATTATTTCGCCAAAGATTCCAGCAAAGACGCCAACTACTATTATGATGAAGACGGCATGGGGCTGAAGATCAACGAGTACCGCACCGGATGCTATATGATTAGCGACGACAAAGACAACGAGATGTACTTTGTCAACGGCCACCTGATCCTCATCAACGACGCCAATGGCAACGAAATTCAGATTCATTATACGCATAGCGACGGAACCTCCGCCAGTAACGGCTACCCCAACGCGTCCGGCGACCGGATCAGCAAGATTGTCCAGAAAAACACGGGCGGCAGCGCCATCACGGTGGCTACCTTCGCCTATAACAGCAGTAATTGGCTGTCCAGCATTACGGACGCTGCAGGTAATGTATACAACTTTACATATTCCAGCGGCAAGCTAACCAAAATTAGCCGGGGCAGCACAGTTCTGGCGCAGTATGGCGCTGCCAGCACACGGATGTCCTACGCCTATGACGCGGAAGCCAAATACGGCGTGGCTTTTACCTATGACGCCGGAAAGGTCAGCTCCTATTACGAAATCACCAGCGCTTCCACCGCCGCCAAGCCCGGAGCCATTGTAGAAGTGGGTCATTTGGAAAATGGGCAGACGCTGTACCGGGACTATGGAAGCGACCGTTCAAGAAGCGATAACGATATCCTGACCTACTACACCTTTGACTATGCTGGACGCAGCGCTAACGCCTACACCACAGATACCTCCAACCGAATCTGGGGCGCCTCCAACGCGGTCCATTCCGGGGTGGGCTCTACGGATAAGGCCAACAACCGCACACTCCGGACGTCTACCATTGGTGTGGCGGCCATGAATGACCTGCGTAACCACGGCTTTGAGCTGTCCAACCCTGCCTGGGAGTTGCCCACAAGCGGCGGCGCCACCGCAGAGATTCAGTCGTCCACCGTCCGCACAGGTACCAAAGCTTTCCACGCCAAGGTGGCGGATAAGACCACAGGCACTACCGGAGCCAGGCAGACGACCAACACGTTGGCCGCAGACGTTACATACACCCTTTCCGCCTATGTCAACACCTCAAAATGCACCTCCTTCCTGGGCCGGGGCGTCTACCTCCAGGTCATGGACGGAAACACAGTGGTCGCCACCGGCGAGTGCCTGAACTACGCCACGAACAGCGCAATTGACGGCGGGTGGGTACGGCTCAGTCTGCCCTTTACCCCGCCTGAGAAGAAAGCCTACACCGTCTGCGTCTATACCCACTGCATTGGCGGAGATATCTACGTAGACGACTTCCAGCTGGAGCGCGCGGAGACGCCGTCCAATCTGAATCTGCTGGAAAACGGCAGCCTGCAGCACTGGGGGCACGGCTGGACCATGGGAGCTTTGGCCAACTATCAGAAGGGCACCGGCCTGTTCTCCGTAGACCAATACGCCTATTCCATCCGGGTCGGCGGCGACGCTTACACCGAGAGTTGTGCTTACCAGGACGTGCCCATCAACAAGGCGGGAAAGACCTTCGTCATGTCCGGCTGGGCCAAGGCCAACGCCGTGCCGGATAACAAGCAAACCGCCACCGGCGATGACGCGGCAGCCAAGGACAAGCACAAGCAGTTTGGCCTCCGGGCTATCGTCACCTATTCCGACAATACAACGGAATACCACTATGTCCCCTTTAACCCGGATATTACAGACTGGCAGTATGTGTCCACCGCCATTGTGCCCAAGAAAGAAACTACCGTGGTCAAAACGATCCGGGTAATCTGCGCCTATGAGCGCAATGGAAACACCGCCTACTTTGACAACCTTTCCCTCACCGAGGAAGCAGCCCAGACCATGAAGTACGACAAGGACGGTAACCTGGTCTCAGTGAAATCCTCCGGCAGCAGCGAGGAGACGAGCACCTATTCCAATGGCAATCTGAAGGACCTGAAAACCGGCGGCGACGGCACATTCACCTATGACTACGACAGCAATCACAACCTGAAATCCGCCACTAACGGGATCGTGACGGAAACCATGACCTACGATTCCAGCGGCAACGCTTTGACTGCCACCATCACCCCCAAGAGCGGTACCGATAAAATCGTCACCACCAACACCTATACCAACAGCAACAACCAGCTGAGCACGGTCAAGCAGCGGGGGCAGTATACCACCACCTACAACTACGCCGGCAACGCCAACAAAATGTATGGCCTGGCCTCCAGCGTAGTGGATCCCCAGGGGCTCACCGTAGCCACAAGCTACGACGTCGCGGGCCGTCCCACTTCCTCCAGCGTCTCCAAGTCCGGCAGCACCCTGGGCTCCGTATCTTATCAGTATACCAACGGCATGCTGAAGACCCTGGCCAGGACCACCGGAAGCACAACCCAAAGCTACAACTTTACCTATGACAGCTTTGGCAATATGAAGACCCTCAAGGTAGGAAGCCGCACGCTGGCCACATACACCTATGGCGATAAGAACGGGCAGTTGAAAACCCAGACCTACGGCAACGGGGATTCGACCAGCTTCCAGTATGACGGTCTGAACCGTACCACCAGCACCACCACCTCCAGCGGAGACAGCTACAATTATGAATACGCGGGAGACGGACAACTGTACAAAATGGAGGATACGGCAGCAGGAGTGGCCTACCGCTATAACTATGACTCCATTGGCCGGCTCATTGGTACGAATCAGACGGGCGGTGCGGCAGACCTGCGGGCTGCCTACGGCTATGACAATGAGAGCCGGCTGAAAAGTATCAATTATTCCATCCCCGGCGTGGTTGACAGTGCCACGGAAACCTTCTATTATAATACCAGCACCACCGACTCCATTTCAGACGGCGCCCTGACCAGCATGGCCCTGTTCTCCAACAGCTGGATCTACTACCGGTATGACAGCCTGTCCCGGCTGAAGGAACGGGATGTAGGCGGCATTCTGACGGAGCACCAGACCTACCTGGCCGGAACCAATGGCTGCACCACAACCACGCTTCCGGAGACCTTCTACACCACGGCCAAGGGAAGCAGCACGAAGTTGTCCGGGTTCAAGTATGCCTACAACGAGGTGGGCAACGTCACCCAGATTACCAACCTCCTGGATAACTCCTATTGGAAGTTCGCCTATGACAAGCTGGGGCAGATGCAGTACGCCACAGACTACGCGGCGGACGGCACAGCCCGGGGACGGTACAAATACTATTATGACAATGCCGGCAACCTGACCTCCTGGAAGATCCAGGATGGAAGCGCCACCGTTACCCAGGAAGAACACACCTATACCTACGGGGACTCCAACTGGAAGGATCTGCTGACAGCCTTTGACGGGCAGACAATCACCTACGATGGTGGCGGCAACCCTCTGAGCTACTACAACGGCCGGCGGTACACCATGACCTGGCGCAATGGCCGGGAGCTGAACACGGCCACCGTAGGCGGGAAGACCTACAGCTATGAGTACGATGTCAACGGCCTGCGGACGAGAAAGACCAACTCCGACGGCGGTTATACCCAGTACTATATTGTGGATGGTCTGACAGTGGCGGAGCAGCGCTTCACCTCCACGGGAGCAGAGAAGTACACGCTGCGGTATCTGTACGATGAGAGCAACAGCCCAGTCGGCTTTGGCATTCAGTACCCTGGTGGCACCACCTGGACAAATTACTATTTTGCCAAGAACCTGCAGGGGGACGTAATTGCCCTTTACCTCTGGAATGGAACAAGTACAGGCACGCTGGTGGCTACCTACAAGTACGATCTCTGGGGCAAGCCCATTGGCATCTACAACGCCAGCGGCGCAACCATCTCCCAGACAGCCGCCAATGTAGCCGCCTACAATCCCTTCCGCTACCGGGGCTACCGTTACGACGCGGATACGGGCTTCTACTACTTGCAGAGTCGGTATTATGACCCGGCAATTTGCCGGTTCATCAACGCGGACGAGTACAGCGATACGGACGACGGCCTGTTGGGCTTCAATATGTTCGCCTACTGCATGAACAACCCCATGAACCGAACCGATCCTGACGGCACCTGGTCGCTGCCCAACTGGGCGAAGGTAGCCATTGGTGTGGCGGTGATTGCGGTTGCGGCAGTTGCCACAGTGGCGACCGCCGGTGCGGCATCGGGAACCCTGGTTGCGGCAGTCCACTGCACAGCAGTAGGTGCGCTGCAAGGAGCTGTCGTTCAAGGCACCATAGGCGCCATATCCGGCGCGGTATCAGGAGCTGTAACCCATCGAATAACAACAGGCAGTTGGAAAGGCGCCGGACAAGCGGCACTGGACGGCGCAGCCACCGGATTTATGACAGGTACGATAACCGGCGCCATCCAGGGTGGAATCAACTCGCCATACTGCTTCGTGGCCGGAACCACGGTTCTCACAGCGGCAGGTGCAGCAGCCATAGAGACCATAGAGGCGGGCGACTACGTCTGGGCCTGGGATGAAAACACGAAAGATGTTGCGCTGAAGCAG
>OFMD01001938.1_pt1 | contig 11505 bp, 8 predicted proteins | sample 1541211 | NCBI WGS metagenome assembly OFMD01 (sample SAMN04209231, study PRJEB22552) | human gut metagenome | biome: gut; material: feces | host: Homo sapiens | place: USA: Oklahoma | reverse complement strand
GCGGGAATCGTAATGCCGCGACGGTGCAATGTCGCAGCCGCCCTGCGGGTGGCAAGGCACGAAGCGCAGCGAATTCTCCTCGAAAAAGCGGCGCGCCGCTTTTTCGACAATAGTAAGGGGCGGCTTTTGCCGCCCCTTATTGTAGCACACCGTCCCGCCTTGAAACAAGGGATTTTATTCCGCGCTCTTGAGACTCTCGACCATGTCGATCTTCTTCATCCTGAAGTGCGCGAGCACGTTGACGAGCAGCGAGAACAGCGCCGTCAGGATCGCCGCGTACACGTAGGCCGACGGCGCGGTCTGCCGCCCGAACATCATGAGGTCGATCTCCGTCGAGCGGACAAGGTAAATGTGCAGCCAGTGACCCATAAAGCAGCCGAGCAGGATGCCGAACAGCGTGAGCACGATGTTCTCGCGATACACATAGGCCGAGACCTCGCCGTCGTAAAAGCCCAGCAGCTTGATCGTCGCGAGCTCGCGCTGGCGCTCAGTGATGTTGATGTTCGAGAGGTTGAAGAGCACGACCATCGCCAGCGCCGCCGCCGCCAGAATGATGATGACCACAACGAAGTCCACGCGCTCCATGCTGTGCATATAGGTATCCTGCGTGTCGCGCATGCGCGAGGTCGTCGCCACGCCGCTCATGTCGAGCAGCTTTTCAAAAATGGCGTTGCAGGTGTCGGTATCGTCGCTCGTGAAGTTCAGAAGGTAGGCGTTCGGCTCGCCTTCGGCGTGGAGCGCATTTCCATAGTAGTCGGGCGTCATATAGATGAAGTGGCCCGTATAGTGCTCGTAGATGCCTGCGACCGTCACATCGCCGCGCACGTCGCCGTCGAGGAAGAAGGTGTCGCCCACCGAGACCTTCAAAAGCTCGGAGAGCTTCTGGTCGATGTATACGCCCTCATCGCCCATTGTGATGGGGTCTCCGCTCTTGTAGTCGAAAAGGTCCACGACCTTGCCGATCTCGTCGGAGGCCATCACCTCGACATAGGCGGTGGTTGAATAGGAGGGGGTGACCACCGTGGCGGACGAGGCCGCACAGGGGATGTAGTTCACAACGCGGGAGTCGCCTGCAAGGAAGTCCTCCACCGCCGCGCGCTCCTCGGGCAGGGCGTTGTCGGCAAGCGTCACCTGTGCCGAGTAGTGGAACAGCTCGTCATACTGGCGCGACATCGTAAAGAGCAGGGAAGACCTCATGCCGAAGCCCGCGATGATGAGCGCCGTGCAGCCGCCGATGCCGATGACCGTCATCCAGAAGCGCTTCTGATAGCGGAAGAGGTTGCGCGCCGTGACCTTGTGGATGAACGACATACGTCTCCACAGGGGCTTGATATACTCAAGGAACACGCGCTTGCCCGCCTTCGGCGTGCGGGGGCGCATCAGGCTCGCAGGCGTTTCGCGCAGCGTGGCAAGGCAGGCCCAGAGCGTCGCGACTGTCGTGCACGCGACCGCCGCGAGCACGGAAAAGAGCGAAATATCCGTGTAGGCGTGCAGCTCGATATCCGGCATCTGATACATGATCTGATAGGCCGTGAAGATCATCTTCGGGAACAGGATATAGCCGATGACAAGGCCCAGAACGCCGCCGACAAGGCTCGGCAGCAGCCCGTAGCCGATGTACTTCCGTGAGATCGAAAGGCGGCTGTAACCGAGCGCCTTGAGCGCGCCGATCTGCACGCGCTGCTCTTCGACCATGCGCGTCATCGTCGTGAGGCACACGAGCGCCGCGACGAGGAAAAAGATGATCGGCAGCACGCTCGCGAGGTTCGCCATGCGGTCGGCGTCCTGGCCGAAGCCCGTGTAGCCGGGGTTGTAGCTGCGGCTGAAGATGTACCACTCGCAGCTGTCGATATCCGCGACCTTGCGGCGCGCGTCGGTGATCTTTTCCTGTGCGTCGGCGATCTTCTCGTCCGCCTCGGCTTTGCCGTCCGCGTATTCGCGCAGGCCCTTGCGGTAGTCGCGCTCGCCGTCCGTCAGTTCGGTGTAGGCGTCCGAGAGCTCCTTGACGCCGTCAGCGTACTGCTCTTCGCCGTCGTAATATTCCTTCCAGCCGTCGTCGAGCTTTTTGCGCGCGTCAGAAAGCTCCTTTTTCGCGTCCGCGAGCTGCGCAGGCGCGTCGTTGAGCTGCGCTTTTGCGTCGTCCAGCTGCTTTTTGGCGTCAAGCAGCTCTTTTCTGCCCGCGTCGAGCTCGGCCGCGCCGCTGTAATACTCGCTCCAGCCGTTGTCCAGTTCCCGCTTGTTTGCGGCGATGCTGCTCGCGCTGACGCTTTGCAGCTGGGCAAGCTGCTGGGTAAGCTCCGCTTTTTTCGCCTGCGCCTCGGCAATGCCGGCCTCGAGCTTCTGCTTTGTGCCTTGCAGCTTCGCAAGCTGCGCCTGGTACGCCGCGAGTTCCTCTTCCGACATTTCCTCGGTGGGCTTCTGCTCAAGCGCTGAAAGGGTTCCATTGACCTCAGTGAGCTGTGCCTGCATCTTGTCGATCTCGCCCTGCGCCTGCGCGATGCCGCCTTCAAGCTGCGCGCGCATACCGCCCAGCGCGGCGTCCGTCGCGGCGATGGCTGCGCTGTCGCCGCGGCCGAGATCGTCGAGCAGCTTCCCCGGCGCGCCCGCATAAGGAGAGCCTGTGCCCGCGAGCGCGTCCGTCACAGTCTTGGCCAGCGAATTGAGCTGCTGCTGGCCGCTTTCCAGTTTGCTCCTGCCTGCGGCAAGCTCTTTTTCGCCGCGCTCAAGCTCCTTGATGCCGTCCTCGTACTGGGCGAGGCCGTCTTCATACTCTGCCCTGCCCTTTTCGTACTCGTCCAGCGCGTTTTCGTACTCGTCCATTCCGTTGAGGTATTGCATTTCGCCGTCGTCGAGCTCGATCTTTGCATCGTCCAGCTCCGCGCGTGCGTCCTTCAATTCCTGTTGGCCGTCGTAGTAATCCTTCCAGCCGTCGTCGAGCTTCCTGCGCGCGTCGCTCAGTTCTTTTTGCGCGTCGCCGAGCTTTTCGTCGGCCTCGGCCTTCGCGTCGTCCAGTTCTTTCTGTGCATCATCGAGCTTTTCCGTCGCCTCGTCGACAAGATCGTCGTGCCGCAGCTGAGAGCGTGCGTCGCCGAACGGCTCCAGCTCGTCGATGACGGCGTCGATATAGTCGTCATAGTCGCTGTAAAACGCGGTCATCTCCGCCGCGCCGGAGACGCGCACATAGGCCGCCGTGTAGTAGTCGAGCGTGAACGCCTCGCGCGGCAGGTACAGATACGCCTTGACCGTGCCGCTGCCGAGCGTCGACGTGCCGCGCTCCACCGCAAGGTACACGGGCGAGCGCACCGTGCCGACGACCGTATACGTGTCCTGCGCGAGCGCGTCGGAGAGATCGTCCCCCGGCGTCAGGGTGATGCGATCTCCAAGCGCGATGTTCATCAGCGAGAGCATGTTTTCCTCCACCACGCACTCGTCCGCGCGCTCGGGCATGCGCCCGTCGCGCAGCAGCACCTCGTTGATGCCGCGGCCCGTGAGGGAGAGGACCTTGACCACCGCGTCGAGTGAATCGGACGAGGCGAACGCGTCGATGACGTATTCGCCCTCGGCGTCCTCGACCTTGTCCTGCGCGCGAATGGCCGTGATGTCATCGTCGGTCAGGCCGAGCGTCGAGAGCACCTGAATGTCCGCCAGATGCAGCGAATCGAGATAATCGTCGCCGGTCTTCTTCATGTCCGGCGCGGTCGCCTTGAGACCGGAGAGAAACGCGACCGATAGCGCGACCAGGATCATAATGGAGAAAAAGCGGCTGCGCGTGTGCTGGATCTCGCGCCAGAAGTCCTTCTGCATGGCGTTTTTCATCGCGCCGCCCCCTTTCGTTCCGATTTCTTCGTTACCATTCGATCAGTTCCACGCTGGTCGGATGCTCATTGCACTGCATACTCTCCACCGTGCCGTTTTTGATGTGGATGACGCGGTCGGCCATCGGCGTGATGGCGCTGTTGTGCGTGATGACCACGACCGTCACACCCTTTTGCCGGCAGGTGTCCTGCAAGAGCTTGAGGATCTGCTTGCCGGTCACATAGTCGAGCGCGCCGGTCGGCTCGTCGCAGAGCAGGAGCTTCGGATTTTTCGCCAGCGCGCGGGCGATGGCGACGCGCTGCTGCTCGCCGCCGGAGAGCTGACCGGGGAAGTTGTTCGCGCGCGCGGACAGGCCGACTTCGTTCAAGACCGTCGCTGCGTCGAGCGGGTCTTTACAGATCTGCGCCGCGAGCTCGACGTTTTCAAGCGCCGTCAGGTTGCCGACGAGGTTATAGAACTGGAAGACAAAGCCGATGTCGTGGCGGCGATAGGTCGTGAGCTGGCGGGCGTTGAAGCCGCTCACGCGCGTCCCGTCGACCGTGATGGTGCCGCCCGAGCAGGCGTCCATGCCGCCGAGCATGTTGAGGACCGTCGTCTTGCCCGCGCCCGAGGGGCCGACGATGACGCAGAATTCACCCTTTTCGATCGTAAAGCTGATGTGGTCCACCGCGCGAATTTCGATCTCTCCGCTGTGGTAGACCTTGGAAACATCCTCAAATGTGACGAAAGCCGCCATAGTCCGACTCCTCCGCTTCAAATATCATTTCTATTTTATTATAAGTGGAAAATAACGGAAATGCAAGTGTAGATATAGCAACTTGCATGAAAAAGCCGCTAATTTTTTGGGCAAAGCCATGAGAGCTGACGATTGAAATTTGCGTTTCCCGCGTCTATAATACAAACTGAACTAAATGAGAGAAAGGAGCGTGAAAACGAATATGTTTGAGAACTTCATCAAGCAGGATGTTGACGACATGATCTTCGGCAGCACCAAGCAGATCATCAGCGAGCGCTGAGATCCGTTGTATCGACCACGCGAAAGCGTGGCTTTTTTGTTTTTATCGCCGGAAAGGCAAAAGAGGGCCGCTTCCACGGGAATTTTCGTCCCGAGAGGCGGATTTTTCTTGCCTTTGCACGGTGTGTGTGATATACTTTTTCGGCTAATGAAGGATAAAAGTAAGGAGAGAGAACGCCATGGCTGTGATCGAATACGATTCCTACAAGCAGAAGCTGCTTGCGATGGACGAAACATTTGAAAACCTCTTCAAGGCGCTGGAGATCGAGCAGGCCCGTCAGGAGCTGAACCGCCTCGAGCTCGAGGCGCACGAGGACGGCTTCTGGAACGATCTGGAGCGCTCGCAGAAAAACCAGATGCGCTCCAAGCAGCTGCAAAATAAAATTCACCGCTACGAAAAGCTCGTTTCCACGCGCGACGATCTGCTCGCGCTGATCGACATGGGAACGGAGATGGACGACGCAAGCCTGCTGCCCGAGCTCGAAGAGGGCTACAAAAAGCTCGAAGCCGATGTGGAGCAGGCGCGACTCACGACGCTTCTTTCCGGCGAATACGACAACTGCAACGCCATTTTGACGTTCCACGCCGGCGCGGGCGGCACCGAGGCGCAGGACTGGGCGCAGATGCTCTACCGCATGTATATGCAGTGGGCGAACAAGCACGGCTTTGAATTCGAGATGCTCGACTATCTCGACGGCGACGAGGCCGGTCTCAAGAGCGCGACGGTCATGGTCAAGGGTGAGAACGCCTACGGCTATCTGAAGGGCGAAAACGGCGTGCACCGCTTAGTGCGCGTTTCCCCGTTCGACGCGAACGCCCGCCGCCAGACGAGCTTTGCAGCCCTCGAGGTCATGCCCGAGCTGCCCGACGACATCGAGGTCGAAATTCGTCCCGAGGATATTGAAATGCAGGTCTACCGCGCGTCCGGCGCCGGCGGCCAGCACGTCAACAAGACGAGCTCTGCCGTTCGACTCATCCACAAGCCCACGGGCATCGTCACCGCCTGCCAGACCCAGCGCTCGCAGTTCCAGAACCGCGACTACGCCATGCAGATGCTCAAATCCAAGCTCATGGAACTCAAAATTCAGCAGCACGCGGAGAAGATCTCCGACATCAAGGGCGTGCAGCTCAAGATCGAATGGGGCAGCCAGATCCGCTCCTACGTCTTCATGCCCTATCAGCTCGTCAAGGACACGCGCACCGACTACGAGACCGGTAACATCCAGTCCGTCATGGACGGCGACCTCGACGGCTTCATCAACGCGTATCTCACCAAGTCTGCGAACGGGGAGCTGAAAAAGTAATTCAAAAATGCACTGCGGTGCATTTTTGATTTGGGTTTTGCCGAGCGCTGCGTCGCACTCACTCCGTTCGCACGCTTGCGCTCTAAGGGGTATTTTTTCCAACGCACATGTCGTTGGAAAAAATGATTTGATTTTGATTCCGGCGCTGCGGCGCCGGAATTTTATATGTCGGAACGAAAAAGGTAAACAGGGAGGAAACATGGCAGAAAATACCAGAGAAAACAAGATGGGCACGATGCCCATCGGCAAGCTGCTGGCCAACATGGCGGGGCCCGTGATGATATCGATGCTCTTTCAGGCGCTCTACAACATTGTCGACAGCGTGTTCGTCGCGCGGCTCAGTCAGGACGCAATGAACGCCGTATCGCTCGCTTTCCCGCTGCAAACGCTGTGCATCGCGTTCGCCGTGGGCACGGGCGTCGGTATGAACGCGCTGCTCGCGCGTTCGCTGGGTGAAAAGAACATGCAGGCGGTCGACCGCGCCGCGGGCACGGGACTTTTCCTGACGCTCTGCACCGCCGCCGTCTTTGCTGTCCTCGGCTTTTCGCTCGCCACGCCGTTTTTCCGCTTTCAGACGGAGAATGCGCAGATCATCGCCTACGGCCGTGATTATGTGATGATCTGCATCGGCGGCTCGCTCGGACTGTTCCTGCAAATTTACGGCGAGCGCCTGCTCCAGTCCACGGGGCGGACGGACCTTTCGATGATCTCGCAGATCGCGGGCGCGGTGTGCAACATCGTGCTCGACCCGATTTTGATTTTCGGCCTTCTGGGCTTTCCCCGCATGGAGGTCGCGGGCGCGGCGGTCGCCACGATCGTCGGCCAGTTCGTCGGCGCGGGCCTCGGCCTTTTCCTGAACCTCAAGAAAAATCCCGAGGTGCAGATCCACCTCAAGAACATCCGTCCCCACCGCGCGACGGTGGCGGACATCTACGCCATCGGCATTCCGTCGATCATCATGCAGTCCATCGGCTCGGTGATGATGTTCGGCATGAACAAAATTCTCATCTCGTTCACCGAGGCGGCGACCGCGGTGTTCGGTGCTTACTTCAAGCTCCAGAGCTTCATCTTCATGCCATGCTTCGGCCTCAACAACGCGATGGTGCCCATCGTGTCGTACAACTACGGCGCGCAGAAATTCGACCGCGTGCGCAAGACCGTCCGCCTGACAGTCTTCACGGCCATCGGCATCATGTGCGTCGGCTGCGCGCTCTTCGAGCTCATCCCCGAAACGCTGCTGGGGATGTTCTCGCCGACGGACGAAATGCTCTCCATCGGCCGTGTTGCGCTGCGCATCATCGGCGTACATTTCCCACTCGCGGGCTTCAGCATCATCGCGGGCAGCGCGTGTCAGGCGCTCGGCAAGCCCATCTATGCGCTCATCAATTCCGTCTGCCGCCAGATCGTCGTGCTGCTGCCGGCGGCGTATCTGCTCTCGCTCACGGGGCGGCTCGAGCTTGTGTGGCTCGCCTTCCCGATCGCGGAGGTCGTGAGCGTCATCCTGAACGCCACGTTCCTGCGGCTTACGTATCGCGTCTCGCTCGAGAGAAAATAATTTTGCCTGCGCGCAGACGCAGATCGGGGAGAGCCTCTTATTATAGAAGAGGCTCTCCCCTTTTATAAACGTTCCGCACGGCGGTTCAAATTTTTTCTTTTGACAGACCGTACAGACGCGGGTAAAATACATTTGATAAGCTACGCTTGATAAATTGTTTTTGCAGGAGAACCTATGAAAAGACAACTTGCAGCGCTGCTGCTGACGATTTTTGCCCTGTCCCTCACTGCCTGCGGCGAAACGGCTGCCGAGAGCGAGACGCGCACGGTGTACGCGATGGACACGGTGATGAACCTGACGGTTTACGGCGAGAACGCCGCTGCCGCGCTGGAGAGCGCGGAGAAGGAACTGCACACGTTGGACGAAGCCGTCCTCTCGCGCACGGCGGAGGGCAGCGAGCTCTATGCGCTCAACGCATCGAACGGTGAGACGGTCGAATGCGGCGCGGACGATATCTTACCCGCGCTGATCGAAACGGCGCTGACGATCTCTGACGCGACGGACGGCGCGTTCGACCCGACGCTCGCCCCTGTGCTCGACGCGTGGGGATTTACGAAGGACGAGCGCCGTGTGCCGTCCGCAGACGAACTCAAAGAATTGCTGGGTCATACGGGCTGCGGCAAGGTCGCGCTCGAAAAAACGGCGGACGGCTGGACGGTCACGCTTTTGGACGGCGCGCAGCTCGACCTCGGCGGCATCGCCAAGGGCTACGCGGCGGATCTTCTGCGCGCGCAGCTTGAAAAAGAGGGCGTCACCTCGGCGACGCTCGACCTCGGCGGCGATGTGTTCGTCATGGGAAAAAAGAGCGACGGCAGCGACTGGCGTATCGCTGTTAAAGACCCCAGCGATACGGAGAGCTATCTTGGCATCGTGTCTGCGTCGGATGCGTTCATCGTGACCTCCGGCGTGTACGAGCGCTATTTTGAAGAAAACGGCGTGCGCTATCACCATATCCTCGACCCCAAGACCGGCTGCCCCGCGGAAAGCGGGCTCGTCAGCGTGACCGTGCTGTGCGAGAACGGCGCGTGGGCGGACGCACTCTCGACGGCGTGCTTCGTCCTTGGCCCCGACGGCGCGCTTGCGCTGCGCGATGATCTTGCCGACCAGGGGACGAATTTCGAGCTCATTTTAGTCACCGACGATGGCCGCGTGCTCTACACCGACGGCCTTGCCGACGCCTTCACGCCGAACGACGAAAGCGGGTACACGTATGAAGCGCTCGCCTAAGCTGAAGCCGACAAGGTGGGACGCGCTCGTCGTGCTCGCGGTGCTGCTGCTCGCGCTCGGACTTGGCGCAAGGCCGTATTTCGCGGCGAAATCGGCGGGCGAGCTGACGGTCAGCATTAGTGTTGACGGCGAGACCGTTGAGCGCTGCGCGCTCAGCACCTATGAAGGCGGCACATATGAGAGCCGCGGCTACACGCTCACCGTCGCTGTGGAAAACGGTGCGGTGCGCGTGAGCGAAAGCGACTGCCCGAATCAGGACTGCGTGCACTCCGGCGCGATCTCGCGCGCGGGACAGAGCATCGTGTGCCTGCCCGCCCGCGTGGCCGTCACGCTCGAGGGCGCGGCGTCCGACTACGATCTGATCGCGGGGTGAGCGCATGAAGATCAAAACAAGAGAGCTGACGCTCTGCGCGGTGCTGTCCGCGCTGGCGCTGGCGCTTTCCTATATGGAATCGTTTTTCCCACTTGCGCTGCTTGTGCCGCTGCCGGGCGTCAAGCTGGGCCTTGCCAATATCGTCACGCTCTACGCGCTCTATGCCATCGGATTTCCGAGCGCGCTCGCCATCCTGCTCGTGCGCTGCACGCTCGGCGCGCTGTTTGCGGGGAATGCCTCGGCGCTTTTATTCTCGCTGCTCGGCGGGCTGTCGGCGCTTTTGGTGATGGCGCTTTTGAGCGGGGCGAAAAAGCTCAGCATTTTCGGCGTCTCGATCGCGGGCGCGGCGGCGCACAACTGCGGGCAGGTCTGCGCCGCGCTCATCACGCTCGGCTCGACCGCGCCGCTCTACTATCTGCCGTTCTTGCTGCTGGTGTCGCTCTTCACGGGCGCGCTCAGCGGCCTGATCACTGCATTCTTGTTCCGCGCAATGGCGCACACGCCCTACGGAACGAAGGGAGAGAATCAACATGGATAAAAAGGACGAGATCATTCTCCAGCAGCTCGACGTCATCCGCACGATGACGCAGAACAACTTAAACCGCATGGGCAGCGACTTTTGGGGCGCGCCGCTGACGCCGGACGCGCCGAAATCCGCCGTCCCGAAGGAAGCTGCGCCCAAAGCAAACGCGCCGAAGAGCGCGGACGGCGCAAAGCCGAACAAGCCCGCCGCCTCCACCGGCGCGGACGAGAAAAAGGAAGAGGAAGCGCCGCTTCCCCCGCCCGAGAAGATCGAGGACCTTAAAAAAGAACTCGACACCTACATCGGCCTTGGCGAGGTCAAGCGCGAGGTGAATAACCTCATCAACATGGCGACTGTCTTCAAGCGGCGCGAGGAGACCGGGCTTCCGAACGCGGACATCTCGCTCCACATGGTCTTCACCGGCAACCCCGGTACAGGTAAGACGATGATCGCGCGGCTGATGGCGCGCGTCTACCGCTCACTCGGGATCCTTTCCAAGGGTCAGCTTGTCGAGGTCGACCGCAGCGGGCTCGTCGCGGGCTACGTCGGTCAGACGGCCATCAAGACGGGCAAGGTCATCGAAAAGGCGCTCGGCGGCGTGCTGTTCATCGACGAGGCCTACGCGCTCAACGGCAAGGGCGACAACGACTTCGGTCAGGAGGCCATCGACACGCTGCTCAAGGCGATGGAGGACCACCGCGACGATCTCGTCGTGATCGTCGCGGGCTACGACGGCCTGATGGAAAAGTTCATCCAATCGAACCCCGGCCTTGAGTCCCGCTTCAACCGCTACCTGCACTTTGACGACTACACGCTCGACGAGATGCTCCAGATTTTCAAAATGCAGTGCCGCAAGTCGCAGTACACTCTCTCTCCCGACGCCGAGCAGGACGTCAAGGACTTCATCTACGATGAGAACGCCGACGGTGTGACGTTCGGCAACGCGCGCGGCGTGCGCAACCTCTTCGAGCAGATCTTGACCGCGCAGGCCAACCGCCTCGCGAAGATGGAGAGCTTTACAAAGGATGATTTGATGACCCTCACGCGCGACGATATCCTCCACGCCCGCGGCATGGAAGACAACACGACCGTCGCCGAGCTCGAAGCAAAAGCAGCAGAAAAAAAAGACGAATAAAAAAGGAAAGACGCGCAGCGTCCTTCCTTTTTTATTTCGTTGTTACGCTTTCTTGGCGGCGGGCTCTTCCTTCGGCTTATCCTTGGGGACGACGCGCTTTTCAGGCGTCACGCGGCCCTCGTCCACCGCGACCATGTGCTCAAGCAGGCGGACGACCATGTTGGAGTAGCCCCATTCGTTGTCGTACCACGCGATCAGCTTGACAAAGTCGTTGTCGAGCATGATGCCGGCGGTCTCGTCGAAGATGCAGGGGCAGGAATTGCCGATCAGGTCCGTGGAGACGACCTGGTCCGCGGTGTAGCCAATGATGCCCTTCATATAGGTTTCGCTGGCGTGGCGGATGGCGTAGCAGATATCGGCATAGGTGGTCTTGACCTTGAGGTGGGCGGTCAGGTCAACGACGGAGACGTCCGCCGTGGGGACGCGGAAGCTCATGCCGGTCATCTTGCCGTAGAGCTCGGGGATGACGCGGCCGACGGCCTTGGCGGCACCCGTGGAGGAGGGGATGATATTGTTGAGAATGGAGCGGCCGGTGCGCCAGTCGCTGCCGCCGCGGG
>OFMD01001931.1_pt1 | contig 11529 bp, 10 predicted proteins | sample 1541211 | NCBI WGS metagenome assembly OFMD01 (sample SAMN04209231, study PRJEB22552) | human gut metagenome | biome: gut; material: feces | host: Homo sapiens | place: USA: Oklahoma | reverse complement strand
ATTCACCCCAGAAAGTCTCTACCTTCGGGTGGCACTAACTTGGGGAGGTTTACAAACGAACTTGCCAAATCCCTGATCAATGTTCAGCGGAAGCTACAGCCGATCGCCAAAGATGCAGAAAACCCTTTCACCAAGAGCTGGTACGCCAGCCTTAACAGCGTCGTGGACGCCTGCCGTGACGCACTGATCGAAAACGGCATCTGGCTGTGTCAGTATCCCGTGCCGATAGACCAGGCCAACTCTCTCGGGTTGGTAACCAAGCTGACGCATGCAGAGTCTGGCCAGTGGCAAAGTTCATTGGCAATAGTTCCCCTACCCAAGGCGGATCCGCAGGGCATGGGATCGGCAATGACCTATGCCCGCCGATATTCTTTAACTGCCATGCTGGGCATGGTAACGGAAGATGATGATGGCGAGAGGGCAAAAATTGGGCGAAAGTCGGCATCACGACCTAAATTGCCCGTAGTTGCCCCTGAGCCGCAAAAAGAGCGACAACGCGACCCATCCATCACAAATAACACTTCAACCACCTCAAATCGAACTCCAGCAAACTTTGAAAATCTCCCACCGCTGGAAGGCATAACTTACCAGCAGGTCACGGCTCAGGACGGACGGCTCTGCATCATTGCCATCGGCAACACGCAAGCCAAAAAAGAACTTCTCACAGGCGCGGGCTTCCGCTGGAACCCCCAACGAAAATTATGGTGGAAGTATGTTGATGCCGCATAGCAAAGCAAAACGAACCGTAAAATACACCAAGTAAGAGGGCTGCCACGGCAGCCCTCTTGCTTTTGTGGGGATGAAATCATGATGAACACCAACCGCACGGAAGGCTTGCGGGCATTAATTCGTCAGGGGCTGCAAGTCGTCTCCCAACAAAGTACCGCCGCACATCTGGGCGACAGATCTGCCTATGTGGGCATGAGTGACATCGGTCAGCACTGGGAATGCCCACGGGCTGCATTGGCCAGAAAAGTGCTGCTCACGACAAACAGCCTGGAGCGTCTGCTCACACTGCAGCGTGGGCACTGGTTTGAATCAGGGGTTGGGCAAGCTCTGGCATCGCTGGGCCTGCATGTACTGCCCCAGCTTGAGATCAACTGGCAGCATCAGGGCGTGCCCATCAAGGCCCATCTCGATTTTGTGTTGGTATGGGGCGCACCCGTCAATGCCATACGCATTCTGGAAGTGAAAAGTACTGACAAACTTCCAGCATCGCCGCACGAATCCCATCTGCTGCAACTGCACGGACAAATCGGCCTGCTGGCAAAAGCATGGAACAAGCCCGTTTTCAGTCTCCGTGCTGAGGACGGCACGCTTCTGCATGACAAGGTGACATTCCCTCAGCTTTGTAGTGCCCAACTTGGCCTTCAGTTGCCCGCGACTACTGCCGAGGCTAGCATGGAAGCATGGTTGCTCTGTCTTTCTATGAAAGAGGTAAAGGCTTTCGGCCCCTATGGTTTCAATCAGGCCATGCTGGATACGGCCCTTGATCATGCGGCACAGCTTTGGGACGAGCTTACAGCATTTCGCACAGGGCACTTAACCTTGGCACAGATGCGTTGCGCTCAAGGCTTTTACCAGCCCTGTGCCGGATAAAAACGGCATGGATCCGTTTATCTGACCGACGAGTTAATTCGTCACTCATCATCCGGCGCAGACGAATGGGAGAGATGGCATTCCTTGTGTATTTCCGCATGGTACAGCATACTGCGTTAGTCATAACGCACGAGGTCTTCATGAATACATCCCCCTTTGCCGCTTTGGATGCTCTCAAGGTCAAGCTGGACGCAAATCGTCCTTTGCCGCCCCACATCGTTTCGCAACTGCATGAAGACATACGCATACGCTTCACCTACCATTCCAACGCCATAGAAGGGAACACCCTTACTATTTACGAAACCAAGGCTGTGCTGGAAGACGGAATTACAATTGGTGGTAAAAGCATGCGAGAGCATCTGGAAACCATCGATCATAGCCACGCTATTGAATACCTTGAAACGCTTGTACAGCAAAATGAACCGCTGAGTGAGCGTGTTCTCAAAGAGATACACAACATCATCATGCGCAATATTGACAGTGCCAACGCGGGAAAATACCGCGAGGTGAACGTCATTATTACGGGCGCGAACCACGTGCCGCCTTCAGCCACGCAGGTGCCGCAAGAGATGGAAGAGTTCTTTCGCTGGTATGAGACAGCGCGGGAATCCTTGCATCCCGTGGAACTGGCGGCCCGCGTTCATGCAGATTTTGTAAACATTCATCCCTTCAAAGACGGCAATGGCAGGACAGCTAGGCTGATTATGAATCTGGAGTTGATGAAAGCGGGATTTCCCACAGTCATCATTCCGGTGGAGTCTCGACCTGAATATTACAAAAATCTTGATATTGCGGCCACTCAAGGAGATTACAGCCCCTTTACGGCTCAAGTGGCGGATCTGACCGCCAAGAGTTTTGAGCCCTATTGGCGGTTGCTCGAAAGCTGACGACCAAAAGCTCCAGGCATATTTCTTAGATTTTTACTACATACACACGCAAGAGCCTCCCTCAACGGGAGGCTCTTGGCGTTTAAAGGAGTAGAGTATGGATATTTCCAATGATCTTGGTAGCCTTCAACCCACCGACCTTGATGCCGGGCAGGTTTTCAGCGGCAAGCCCTCCGGCACAGCGATAAGGGGCTACGCCACTTCATCGGCGTATACTCCAGCTATTGATTCTGGATATGTCTTTCACGAATCCAGCCGTGATATGGTGGTGTGGTTTCTCAGTTTGCGGGAACCTCTCTATGTCTTTGGTCCAAGTGGGTGCGGCAAGACCAGTTGCATCAAACAACTGGCTGCCCGTCTTAACTATCCCGTCTTTGAAGTGACGGGGCATGGGAGGCTGGAGTTTGCAGACCTGATAGGGCACCTCACGGTACGTGATGGCAACATGGCTTTCGAGTATGGCCCGCTTGCGCTTGCCATGCGGTATGGAGGAATTTTCCTCGCAAACGAAATAGATATCACTCCGCCTGAAGTAGTCGCCGGGCTGCACGGCATCCTGGACGGTTCACCATTATGTATCGCCGAAAATGGCGGAGAACTGATTGCCCCACACCCCATGTTCCGCTTTGCCGCCACAGCCAATACCAATGGCGGCGGGGATGAGAGCGGTCTGTATCAAGGTGCTCAACGTCAAAATCTGGCATTCTCTGACCGCTTCATTCTCTGTGAAATGGGCTATCCAGACGCGAACATTGAAATAGGGCTACTCAATCAGCGATTTCCATCTCTGCCTGACAAGTTGTGCAGCACTATGGTGGAGTACGCCAACGAAGTACGCAAGCTGTTCATGGGCGAGGGCTCAACAGGCAACCTCACCAACACCATTGAAATCACCTTCTCCACACGCAGCTTGCTGCGCTGGGGAGAGCTGACTGTGCGGTTCCAACCTCTGGCCCATCAAGGCATTCAGCCCGTGACCTATGCCCTGGACAGGGCACTTGCCTATCGCGCCAGTCGCGAAACCCGCGCCATGCTGCACGAGCTGGCCCAACGCATGTTTCCGCAGCATACAGAGGCGGACATCAAGGCAATGGGCTCCGAATCAGGAGAAGAATTCCTGCAAGGGGACATCGCCCTTCGCTTTATGAAGAGCCGCTTACGTTATGTTCCCACGGTCCCACAGCCTCGAGTCTATCTACAGGTGGACTATGGCCTGCCCGATCAACCGCAGTCCGGCAAATTCTGGACTGGCGAGGCCCGTCCAGAAGGACTCATGCTTCAGTGGGGCAAGCAGGGTACAGCTGGACAACAAAAGCTCATCCCTGCTGAGCAGTGTGAAAGCAGCAATGCCGTTCTGGAGCTTGGAGTAGCCCCCAATTGAACCGGACAGTTCTGGAACCTTAAGCTGGAGGTGCTGGAACTATGGCTGTAACTGATGCTGGAACCGGGACGGTGGAAATCGTCAACATCGCACCCAGGAGGCGCTGGACAACGGAGGAAAAGCTGCGCATGGTTGCGGCATGCGAGGAGCCGGGAAAGTCTGTTTCCCAGGTCGCCAGACTCTATGGCGTCTGCCCCAATCTGCTTTATCGCTGGAGAAATCGTATGGCTCAAGGTGGCAAGGTTGCTGTGGCGGCCGACGACGAAGTCGTCAGCAAGGCTGAGGTCAGGGCTCTCAAAAGGCGCATTGCCCAGCTTGAGCGTGTTCTTGGCAACAAGACCCTTGAGGTGGAAATCCTCAAGGAAGCGGTGCGTATCGGGCGCGAAAAAAAACTCATCTCGCTTGCTCCCTTGTCCGGCGTGGAGGATTTCCAGTGAGTCGGGTTGCCCAGGTTCTGTCGGTTTCCCGTTCCCATCTGTACGAGCAAAAGCGCGGTTCTTCCCGACAACGAGGCTCCTATACCAAAGCGGATGACGCAACGCTGTTGCCCCTGATTCTTGATATGGTGGCAAGCCATCCTACCTACGGGTATCGTCGAATTCTGCGACTGTGTAATCGGCATCTTGAGGGAACGGGAAATTCTCCCATTAACCATAAACGGGTGTACCGGATCATGAAGCGACACAATCTGCTGCTGACCCGTTATACCGGTAAAAATCCCACTCGCAACCATACGGGAAAGGTAATGGTCTCCACCCGTAACCGTCGCTGGTGTGCGGATGGTTTTGAAATCGTCTGTGACAACAGGGAACGGGTACGTGTTCTTTTTGGAATGGACTGCTGTGACCGGGAAGTGATGGCCTTTGCCGCGACTACCGGTGGCTACAGCGCGGACATGGCGCAAAGTGTGCTGCTGGCTTGTGTAGAAGCCCGATTCCATTCTACCAGGGCCAGTCAGCCAGTAGAGTGGCTGACGGATAACGGCTCCTGCTTTACCGCTTTGGAAACCCGAAACTTTGCCCGTGAGCTTGGAGTGGAATGCCGCTTTACCCCGGTACGCAGTCCCCAGAGCAACGGAATGGCGGAATCGTTTGTGAAAACTTTTAAGCGGGATTATGTCTTCTGCCATGCGCTACCTGATGCCGTGAGCGTGCTCCGACAGCTTCCGGTCTGGTTTGAAGACTACAATGAGAACGCTCCACACAAATCCCTGCGGATGCTCTCGCCAAGGGAGTTTATCCGTTCCTCTCAAACCACAGACTGTCCGGTTTTATAGGGGCAACTCCATGCTCAACTGGCATTAGGCTTCAGAACTTTTCTTGGAAATGGTTGATTTTTCGCTTAGGCAATACGAAAATACATACCAATTGTTCGTGGCGCTACCAACATCGGAGTTCCGATGTCAACAAATGTGGAGAAATGAAAAATGGAAATACCTGAAGAAATCGAAAATCCTGCTCTTCCGCAATCTCGGTGCCATCCCGATGTAATCGTAAGAAGGAGGAGAAAAAAAATGAATAGCCAACAGCCAAATAAAGAAATTGAATGCATAGCCTTGTCTCAATTGCATCCAGACCCTGAACAGCCGAGGCGGTATTTTGCTCCTGATCAACTGAAAGAACTCAAAGAATCCATTGAAGCTAATGGGATTCTAACTCCTCTGCTTTATAGGATAGAAGATGGTAAAAAAATCATAGTTTCTGGAGAGCGGCGATACAGGGCTGCCAAAGAACTTAATCTTGAAGAAGTCCCTGCGTGCCTTGTCACTGGAAAGCATCAGATTACAGCACTGACAGACAACATGCAGCACTGCTCTTTGCTTCCCATGGAAGAAGCTCGTGCAGCAAATAAAATCATAAATGATTATGGCATTACGCAGGAAGAACTCGGAAAAAAATTGGGCAAAGCTCAAAACACTATGTCAGAGTTGCTCAAACTGTGCCATCTTCCTGATGAAATTCAAAATGAGGCAATGCGGAGTCATTTTTGGTCAAAAAACAGATTACTTAAGCTCGCAAAGATTAACGATCGCAAGAAACAGCATGTTGAATTTGAAAAACTGAAGCAGATGCATGAAAGAAAAATGAATGGCAATCTAAAAGATTTAAGTCATGACAAGCCGACAGATCAAATTGATGAAAATGCTAGTGTATTCGTTGAATCTCCTTTCCCCAAAGCTAATAAACGCGTGACGCGACTGAAGTCTTATGCCTCAAAAATGATGTGCAAGATTACAAAGGAAGCGGGAAAACCTTTAGACGAGGACACAAGAAAAGGCATTGATGAGGAGTTTAAAGCTCTGATTGATGCAATAAAAAAATTGTTGCACCAGCCAATGGCGTAGTCGCTTTTGCGAAACATCTAGTGTTCGTTCACGTTTAACGACAATATTTCAACAAGGCTGTTCGCTTGTGGGGCGTGAACATTGAGGCTCTTCATGTATCGGCGTATTTCAAGGATGCAGCGCTAGTCCTAATGGTTGCTGATAACGCCTGGCAAAGAACGGCATGCCTCTACAACCTCCTGGTCTGGCTTGATGGCTACCACGCCCCTGCGCGTAATTTTGTCCCTCGCCTTCTTCAGGTGATTTTAACTCGCACACCTCGCACACCTCGCACAGCACAAAAACACGCTTCCTCAAAAACAAAATAAAAAAATACATTTCTTCTGATTAGTATATGTGTAATAGCCCGATGCAGACCATTTCGGCCCTGAACGACTATCACACGCATACTTATCAGGAGTTGTCATGAAAGGCCTGGATGGTTCCTCTACACCGACAGAGCAGAAGGAAGAACGGATAGTCTACGCGGGCCATGCCGATCAGGAACACGCAGATTTTGCGGAAATGCCTCGGCAATGGAGAGAATACCCTGCCTCCACAGATGGCATCAAAGAAGCCGTAGGTGACGGCTATACCGCCATTTCCATTTTCGAATTCAGTGGCCCTGTGGAAAAGGGTAAACCTCAGCCCATGCGCTATGGCGACCTGGTGCTGGACTTCGATGCCAAAAAAGAGCTGCTTGATAACGATGGCAATCCGTTGGGCAAGGTGGGCGATATTGCTAAAGCGCTTGAAGGTGTTCGCATTTTCAGCAGGCTGCTCGCTAAGAAATATGACGTGACCCCCAACCATTTGCATTATTACGCCAGTGGCGGCAAGGGCTTCCATGTGATTATCCCACGAGAGCTTATAGGTTCAGAAGCTGGTGACATTGAGTTGCCTGCCATTTACAGGCGTACCCTTGATTCCATTCTGAATATTGCTGCCCATAAGGAACTTTGGGACGGTATAGTCCTTGGTGCGCTTAAAGATAACCGTAAATTGGCCCCTGAAGACCTTTGCATCGACCCAAACGGGTTCAAAGGTGGCAAAGGCCAACTCATACGCCTGCCGCATATCCAGCGGGCTGACGGCAATTACAAGGTGCCGGTGACATATGACGAGATCATGCATAATGGAGCTTCCTTTTTTGAGGAACTCGTCAAAAAAGACCGGCATATTGAGGAGGAAGGAAGCCGAACTGGTATCACCTGCGCTCCCATGCTGGAAAAAGCCTATTTGCAAGCCAAAAGGGTTGTTTGTCTTACTGCTGACAGGCGTAACGCCGATAGCCAGGTTGCAAGCCTGGAAACAGAATGTAAATTTGTGACCTTTTGTGCCCAGCATGCGGGTGAGGTTACAGAGCCACAATGGTTTGCGCTTGCCAGAATCTTTTCCCACTGTGGGTCATTAGGGCAAGCTCTGTTCCACATGTACAGCCGCTTGGATCCTCGTCGCTATAATGAAGAAGAGGCCAAAAATAAGCTGCATAATGCCTACAGTTATTCCCCCATCACCTGCAAGGAAGTCCAGAAAGTATTCCCTTGTTCAGGCGACTGCCGGGTAAAATGCCCTATGGATCTTTATCGGCGGAAGCTCTCTGCGACTCTCGAAGTTGATGCCTTTGCCGTACTGGACGAAGGGCTTGTATTTTATCCAGATGCTAGCGACAAAACCATTTACGAAAAAGTTTCTTCACCTGTTGAAGTAAAGGCCTCTGCTCGTGACGCCGAAAGCTGTGGCTGGTCAAAAATTATTGAAGTGCGCGATCCTGATGACATACTCCATCAGTGCCTAGTGCCCTTCACATCCTTAAACGGTTCAGGCGAAGAAGCTCTTACGCTTTTGTCGGAAGCTGGTTTGCTACTGGAGCCAGGCAGGCTGCCCCGTCAGCAGCTTATACAATACCTTAACAAGGCAACCCCAAAGCAGCGGGCCTTAATCGTTGAGAAAAATGGTTGGGTTAAAAAGGCCAATAAATTTGTGCCATTTGATTTGGGAAGCCAGGGCGGTCAGAGCGAGTACCTGTGCTCCCGCTTCCCGGTGGCGTCCAAGCTGTTTGAGGCAAAGGGAACGCTCGAAGAGTGGAAAGAGCATGTGGGGCGATATTGCGAGGACAATCCCCTCTTGCAGGTGACGATTATTGCGGCCCTGTCCGGCCCCTTGCTGGCGCTCATGAGACATTCAGGTTTTGGCATACACCTTTATGGCAACTCTTCCAGTGGCAAGACTACGAGCCTTCATGTTGCGGGTTCTGTCACCGGCGGCGAACTGAAGTCATGGCGGACAACGGACAACGGCCTCGAAGGCATAGCGGAACAACATAACGACAACTGCCTCTTGCTTGATGAAATCAACCAGTGTGACCCTGATGTGGTGGCCCAGGCAGCCTATATGCTTGCCAATGGCCAGGGCAAATCACGTTCTTCAAAGACAGGTGCCAGTCGTCGTGTACCGACATGGAATTTGACATTTCTGTCTTCAGGCGAAGTGTCCATATCAGATCGTGCTGACCAGGGTTATCGAAACAAAGCCATGGCCGGGCACGAAGTACGCGTCATCAGCATCCTTGCAGATGGTGACGCTGGTCACGGTATTTTCACGACCATGCCTGATGGCATGCCTGCCGGAGAATTTTCCGACATGCTGGTGCAAAACAGTAAAGAATACCGAGGGGCTCCGTTACGGGCTATGATTCAGCATATCAAAGGTGATCAGGATAAGATTTGCGATGCGGTCAGTGAGCATATGGCTCAGTTTCTTGACGGACTTGACCGCACTACCTTGTCCTCCCAGGCAAAACGGGTAGCCGATCATTTCGCGCTGCTGGCTGGTGTAGGTGAAGTCGCTACGGCTCTGGACATTGTGCCTTGGCAAGGCGGAGAAGCAATGACAGCTATGAAGCATTGCTTTGATTGGTGGCTTCGGGACAGAAGTGGCGCTGTTGACTTTGAGATTGAAAAAGCAACAGAAAAACTCTTGTCCTTGGCCCGCAAGGAGTTCTATGGAAAATTTAGTGATGATTATTATCCTGTCAGGAATATTCCCCAAGAGGGGAAAGACTGCTTTTTTATCCCCCGTTCATACGCAGTGGCCGAAATCTGCAAGGACTTTCAGTACAAAGCTCTTGTAGCAAACCTAAAAGAGAAAGGGCTGCTGATTCTGACCAAGGACGGTGAAGTACGAGAGCAGTGCTGGCAAGGTGGCAACGATAATCGGCCCAGGGGGTTCGCTATTATCAGAGACAGGTTGTACGGCGAATCTGCGGCTGGTATTATTAAGAGTCCTTTGCCTTTAGGGGAAAAGCTTTCAGTTGGGTATCAGACCGTTGAAGATAATGATTTTTGAAATTGGAAAAATGCAGTGTGCGTAGTGTGCGAGCTGTGCGAGTGTGCGGAAATTCAAATGTTGAGGGCAGTAGGAAAATTAAATTTCTACTGCCCTTCTCTATATAGTATGCCCAATACTGCACAATTTAGCCCGATGAGGTAGCCACATGCGGCCATATCGTACTCCCATTAGCAATCTCTATGGCACAGATCGTTTTTTCGACGCCCTGGAAAAAGAACTTCCGCCAGTGTTCACGCGAGATGTTGCTTCCAGGTGTATGGGGGGACTTCTGTCCCCCAAAAGTATGTCCAATGCCGATGCCATGGGGATAGGACCATCAGTCCGGGTTAGGATTGGAAAGAAAGTTGCCTATGAGAGAGCAAGCTTCATGACATGGATCAGGCAAAAATTAAGCACCTAGATTTTCATATACGCGTCATTGCCCTCATCTTTTATTTAAAGCATACTTCAATCACAAACGGTAGCAGTTCGGGCAACCGAACTGCTGCAATCTACTAAATTAATTAAAAACCGGAGAGCATATGTCCGAGCCTCTGAATAGTAAGTATGAAATCGGCAAGATATACTCAATAAATGTAACCGAATTGAAGCCTAACCCAGAGCAACCCAGAAAGTATTTTGACGAAGATGAGATCAAGGCCCTTGCAGCAGACATTGAAGCAAATGGCCTTCTGCAAAACATCACGTTTACCTGCCATGAGAACAAGCTGATAATCATCTCTGGAGAAAGGCGAGTACGGGCTCACAAACAGTTGGGGAAGGAAGTAATAGAAGGCAAGTATGTTGAAGGTGATCTCTTGACACTGGCCTTGATGGAAAACATCCTTCGGTCTGACCTAACAGCCATAGAATTTGCAGAGTCTGTAGCAGCCTTGCAAAAACAAAAGAGCTGCTCCAATGACGAGATTGCAAAACTAATTGGTAAGAAGAAAAGCACCACAAGCGAAATATTAAAAATTGCATCACTGCCAGAAGGCATCCGCAATGACGCCAGGACAAAGCCCTATATGACCCGTGAGCGTTTGTTGAAGGTTGCTCGGAGGAAGGATGCTGAGGGCCAGCGGAAAGTGTATGGTAACCTTTGCTTAACGCTTGAAAAGCAGGCTAAGGATTCTCAAAAATCTTCTGAAAAATCTCAAAATAACAAGAAAGTCGGAAATCGCTTTGTTAATGCGCATATCCGTAAAATTGAAGGAATGACTGCGGAACTCAATGCATCTCATGGAAAAATGCTTTCAAAGATAAAGGCTGAACTTACGGATGAAGAGAAACTGGGGCTGATAACCGCGCTTGAAAGCATGCAGAAAACTATTAAAGATATTTATAATCAACACTGTCAGAGCCTAACTGCAGGACGGCATGAAAAGCAGCCTATCATCGTGCCTCGACTTTAGCTGACTTACTCGAAATGATAGCAGACCCTGAACATGAAGAGCACGAGGTGACTCGTGAGTGGTTGGAAGATGGCATCTTTGATGGGAAATATGACCCTGAAAAATTTATTCAAGAAGAGGTCACAAAGCGCATATGCAGCAACCTGGGCAAAGCATGGACTATTAGTCGCATCGACGGGATAGCGCAATGAAAACTGTTTTGTACATCGGCGCACTACTGCTGTGCGGGTTCCATCTGTTAAAATACGCGATTGGTCAACCTTCGTTGCGCGGCATGGGACAGAAAGGCACGGCTGAAATGCCTGTGCTTGTTTCGCGAGCGCGGCCAGTCGTCACTTTTGCGCCAGCCAAGGATATGAGCTTGACCGCCGCGGGGTGGTGCAGCCTGAGTCCAGAAACACGCCTTTCCGTGCCAGGGAACGGTCGGCTGTGGTTTACCGCTTACAAGAACGGCGTTGGCCTGCTTATTATGGCATTGGCTGAGGCTGAATCCCCGTGGCTCTGGGAGGCCGCCCACCATCACCCCTTTCCGGTGCTGAGGGTCGGAACAACTCCCTACACAGGCGAAACACTGCACGAGACGCTGTATACGCT
>OFMD01001921.1_pt1 | contig 11579 bp, 13 predicted proteins | sample 1541211 | NCBI WGS metagenome assembly OFMD01 (sample SAMN04209231, study PRJEB22552) | human gut metagenome | biome: gut; material: feces | host: Homo sapiens | place: USA: Oklahoma | reverse complement strand
GATGAGCGACCTGAGGGTTGTGATGCGAAGGGTATACATCGGCATTTTGAGAATACACGGCTCGACCAAACCCATTAGAACTGCCATCATACAGATCTTTTTCATCGGGCTGAGAAAAAGATGAACGAGATTTACGAGCAACCCGCCCACCAACTTTTTCAAATGACGAAGTAGCGTATCCGTTGGCTTCGCGTCCATGCGGATCGCGATGCATTCGAATAGAGTCACCAACGCTTTGATGAGCCTGCTCTACCTGATAGGCATATTCCTGATCTAAGTACATTCTGCTGACATCCTGAGCGTTAAGGCCAAGGAGCCGAGAATAAGCAATGATCATATTGCGCGCATATCCACGAGAGGGCATGCGCTTAAAATCACTATTTTCGATCGCGACGATAATATCCTGGCGAATACGCAGATCGCGAGATACCGAAGCCAGGTCTCGCCCTTGGGCCAATCGCGCTTCCTTAAGCACGCTGCCGAAGCTGATCTGGTGCATGACGTTCCTACCTCTTCTTACTTACTGCGAATCATTAGCTTCAAAGGCTTTGATAGTTTCGAGTTCCATCGGGTCAACCAAAACCTCGCGAGGCTTTGACCCGTTTGGTGGACCAACGATGCCCTTCTCTTCAAGCAGGTCCATAATCCTGCCAGCACGCGAGTACCCTACGCTAAGCCTGCGCTGCAGGTTCGACGTAGAGCCCATACCTGAAGAAACCACTATCTCAGCGGCATCCCACACCAAGGGATCATCAGAGCCAGAGGCAGTTCCACCCGGACGAGACATTGGATGGGGCTCATACCGCAGCCCTTGGCTGCCTCAATATACTGCCCCTCCACCGAGGAGAGACCGGCGTACGTATTTTTGAGGATGGGAAAGGTTGCGTAGATGGACAGGGCGATGAGAACGGTGATAGGCTGCATGCCCAGAACCAGAAACAGCAGGCCCACAAATACGACGCCGGGGATGGTGTTGAAGATAGAGAGAATGGGTAAAATCAGCTTGGACAGGTTTTTCGGCAGGCGAGAGAGCAGAATGCCAAGCAGCACGCCCAGCACAAAGCCTACCGCTACCGAGACAAAGGTAAAACCCAGATGTTCCAGCAGAGCCTTTGGTAAGTCGTGGAATGTCACTCTGCCTCACCCCCAAAGCTGCTCTGCCATGGCGGAGGCCATGCTGGTTTTGGTGATGATGCCGGCCACTTGTTCTCCGTCTCCCAGCACCACGAGGTAAGGGGCGCCGCTGGAGATGAGCTGGTCAAAGCAGTCCTTGGCGTTATCCTGGGCGTGGACGGTGGGAGTGTTGCAGCGGATGAGGGGCTGAATGGTCTTGACCACGTGGCCGGTGAGACGGATGTCGGCGATGGAGACTGTGCCCTGATACTTGCCCTGATCGTCTACCACCAGCAGGGTGTCTACATTGTGGCGCTGCATTTTGCTGACGCACTCATTGATGCCGCGGTTGGCGGAGACGGAGTAAACGCCGGTGCGCATAAAGTCGGCGGCAGTGAGGTCGTTGGGGGAGTTGGTTTGAATGAACTTGCCCAAAAAGTCCTGGATCTGCCCGGTAGCCGGGTGGGCCAGCATTTCCTCCGGGGGAGCCATCTGTACGATCTTGCCGTGGTCCATAAAGACGATCACGTCGGCCAGATCCAGGGCCTCCTCCATGTCATGGGTGACAAAGACGATGGTCTTGTGCAGCTTCTGCTGAAGGTTGCGCACCTCCTGCTGCAGGGAGCGGCGGGTCATGGGGTCCAGGGCGGAGAAGGGCTCATCCATCAGCACGATGGGGGGAGAGGCCGCCAGGGCCCGCAGTACGCCGATGCGCTGCTGCTGGCCGCCGGAGAGCTCGGTCACGTTGCGGTGGGCATAGTCCTCAAGGCTAACAAGGCGCAGCATACGCATGACTTTCTGCTCGATGACGTCCTTCGGCTCCTTTTTGAGCGTCAAGCCAAAGGCGATGTTGTCGTACACGTCCATGTGGGGGAAAAGGGCATACTTCTGGAAGACGGTGTTGATCTCGCGCTTGTAGGGCGGGACGCTGACGATGTCCTCACCGTCGAAGAGCACCTTGCCCTCGCTCGGCTGCAAAAAGCCGCCGAGGATGCGCAGCAGTGTCGTCTTGCCGCAGCCAGAGGGGCCGAGCAGCGTGACGAACTCATTTTCGTAAATGTCAAGAGAGACGCCCTTGAGAACGACCTGTCCGTCCTCAAAGCTCTTGACGATGTTCTTGAATTGAATGATCTTTTTCTTTTCTTCGGCCATTTCCGATATCCTCACAATTTTATAGAATAGTAGTTAAAAAAGCGGGGGCGTGCAGACCCAGAGGATGCGCGCGGTGGTCTTGCGTTCATTTTTGAGGTAGTGGAACGTTCTGCCGTGGAGATAGAACGTTTCGCCGCGGCACACGACGCTGCGTTCGCCGTCGCACTCTAAAATGACGCTGCCGTCAAGCACGTAGCCGAACTCCTCGCCGTTGTGCGGCTCGATCTCGAACGATTCGCCGCCGGCGGGAAGTTCCAATAAAATGGGCTCCATCTGGTTTTTCTGCGTGTTGGGAACGATCCAGTTGACGGTGCAGCTTTCGCGCTCGTCGACAAAAAAGTCCTCCGCGCGGAAGACAAACTGGTCGTTTTTATCCTCCTGAAAGAATTCCGAGAGGTTGGTGCCGAGGGCCTCGAGGATATCGCTGAGCGAGTCGATCGAGGGGGAGGTGAGGTCGCGCTCTAACTGGGACAAGAACCCCTTCGTGAGCTCGCTTCGGCTGGCAAGCTCCTCCAGAGTCAGTCCCTGTCGTGTTCGCAGCTGCTTGATCTTATTGCCAATGTCCATACACACGCCTCCTCGTTCGATATACTAAACTTTTGGTGAGTTTTTGCTAAACCGAGACTATTATACACAGCGCGTGCAAAATTGCAAGAGTATATTTAACAAAAAGTTCAATATTTTGAACTTTTGAAAAATAAAACAGCGAAGAGCCGATTGCAGCTCTCCGCTTGTGGGATTTAACTAAAATACTTCTTTTGAAACGGAACCTCATCCACCTGAAATTCGCGTCCGTGCAGATATTCGAGGATGCCTGCGTCGCTGGGAAAGTCGAAGCGCAGGCGGTAGGAGTAGAGCGCCTGATGCGTTTCGCCATATTTGCGGTTCACGCTGCCGACGCCGTACTTGCCGTCGCCGAGCAGGGGATGGCCGAGGTCGGCCATGCTCGCGCGGATCTGATGCGTGCGGCCCGTGAGCAGCTCGACCTCCAGAAGCGACAGCTCGCCGCGCGTCTGGAGCGTTTGGTATAAGGTGATCGCGCTGCGGCCGTCCGGCACGGGGCGGTGGTAAACGCGGACGGTGTTGCTCTTCTCGTCCTTGCGCAGAAAGCACTCGATGCGGCCCTTCGGCGGCTCGACGCGGCCGAGGGCGATACATAAATAGTATTTGGCGATCTCGCGGTCGCGAATCTTGTCGTTCAGGATGCGCAGCGCCTCAGCGTTTTTCGCCGCGATGACGATGCCGCCAGTGTTGCGGTCGATGCGGTTGCAGAGGGCGGGGGTGAAGGCATTCTCCTCGCGTGGCCGCCACTCGCGCTTTTGATAGAGGTAGGCGAGCATGTGGTTGACGAGCGTATTGACTTTCTCGTGCTCGTCGGCGTGGGCAAGCATTCCCGCGGGCTTGTCGAGCAGCATGATGTTCTCGTCCTCGTAGACGATCTTGAGCCGCGGCGTCGTGATCGTGAGGTAGACGTTTTCCTCGCTCGGCGACTCGAAAAACTCATCGTTGATGTAGCACTGTAAAATATCGCCCGCGACGAGCTTCTGGTCGCGCTGGGCGCGCGCGCCGTTGACCTTGATGCGCTTTAAGCGGATGTACTTCTGCGCAAGCGAGGCGGGAAGCAGGGGGACGGCCTTGCCGAGAAAACGGTCGAGCCGCTGATTTTCGTCATTTTTTCCGATGTGAAATTCCCGCATGGGCGGCACCTCCGCTTGCGCAGCGCGCGATTTTCTGCTATTGTACGATAGCGGGCAAAAAAAGTAAAGAAATCCTGTCAAAATTTTTGCCGCAACCGTGAAAAAAGTATTTGACAATCGAGAAAACGTCCTCTATAATATCACTCGTGTCATTGCGAGGTGTAGCATGGTTTTAGATGTAAAACGTATCATTAACACCCCCGGAGGCAGAATTCCCTTTGACTTTACAGAGGACTTTTCTGATGTGGACTTCGGCGGCGTGTGTCCTGCGGTTCGGCCGGTCTCAGTGGTAGGGCAGGCAGAGAACATTGCGGGGATGCTGCGGTTGCAGTTTGACCTGACTACAACGCTTTCCGCCGTGTGCGATCGCTGCGGAGCGCCGTTTGATCTTCCGTACAAGGTTCCGTTCGAGTGTCTGCTCGCTGAGGAGCTGGAGGAAGACGACAACGACGATATCCTGCTGCTGGACAACGGAACCGTTGATCTCAGCGAGCTGGCGCGGGAGACGTTCATCCTCAATATGCCAAGCAAGACCCTTTGCCGCGAGGATTGCAGGGGCTTGTGTTCCGGCTGCGGCGTCAACCTCAACTATGAGAAGTGCCGCTGCAAAAAGGAAGTCGACCCCAGGTTAGCAGCCCTCGCAAAGCTTTTGGAACAATAAATTCGCTGTTCATTCAGCTTAACTTTAAGGAGGTGTCAACATGGCAGTCCCCAAGGGGAAAGTATCCCGTCAGAGACGTGATAAGAGACGTTCTTCTCACTGGAAGCTCACCGCTCCCGCGCTCGTCGCGTGCCCGAAGTGCGGTGCTCTGCACCAGCCTCACAGAATGTGCCCGGAATGCGGTACCTACAACGGCCGTCAGGTCAAGGTCATCGAGTCCAAGGTCGCAGCCGAATAATTGATTCGGAACGAAAATCGTTAAGAAAAGCTGAGTGGAACTCCACTCAGCTTTTTCTTATGCCGCAAGAGAAGGTTAGCCTTGCGTAACCTCGAAAATTCGGTTATACTGTATTTGTAATATTTTGCTTTGCGATAAAGAGCGGTGCGATCGCGCGCCGCTTTGGAATAAAGGAGGCAGAGAGATGAAACCTTTGGTTGCGATCGTTGGACGGCCGAACGTCGGCAAGTCCATGCTGTTTAATAAGCTCATCGGCCAGCGGCTCTCCATCGTCGAGGATACGCCGGGCGTCACGCGCGACCGCATCTACGGCGAGAGCGAGTGGTGCGGCCGCAAATTCCGTCTGGTGGACACCGGCGGTATCGAACCGCGCACGGACGATCAGATATTGTCGTTCATGCGCGAACAGGCGGAGATCGCCATTCAGCACGCGGACGTCATCATTTTCCTGACGGATGTGAAGACCGGCCTGACGGCTTCCGATCAGGAGGTCGCGAATATGCTGCTGCGATCCCGCAAGCCCATCGTGCTGGCGGTCAACAAGATGGACTCGACCGGACGGGTCGACCCCGATTTTTATGAGTTCTACAATTTAGGCCTCGGCGATCCCATCGCCGTTTCCGCCGTGCACGGCCACGGCACGGGCGACCTGCTCGACGCGTGCTTACAATATTTCCCGCCCGAGGATGACGAGGAAGAGGATGAGGACGTCATCAAGGTCGCCATCATCGGAAAACCCAACGTCGGCAAGTCATCGCTGACGAACCGCATTCTCGGCACCGAGCGCATGATCGTCAGCAATGTTGCGGGCACGACGCGCGACGCCATCGACTCGTACTTTGAAAACGAGCAGGGCAAGTATGTCTTCATCGACACCGCCGGCATGCGCAAAAAGTCGAAGGTCGACGACGTCATCGAGCGCTACAGCGTGCTGCGCGCCACGATGGCCATCGACCGTGCGGACGTGTGCCTCATCATGATCGACGCGCAGGAGGGCGTGACCGAGCAGGATACGAAGGTCGCGGGCCTCGCGCACGAGGCAGGCAAGGCCTGCATCATCGTCGTGAACAAGTGGGATCTTGTCGAAAAGGACGGCAAGACCATGGACAAGATGCGCGACGACATCCGCCGCGACCTCTCCTACATGACCTATGCGCCGATCCTCTTCATCTCGGCGGCGACGGGCCAGCGCGTGCCGCGCCTTTTTGAGATGATCAACTACGTGCACAACCAGTCCTGCATGCGCATTTCGACCGGCATGCTCAACAACATTCTGGCCGACGCGCAGACGCGCGTACAGCCGCCGACGGACCGCGGCCACAGACTGAAGATCTACTACATGACGCAGGTCGGCGTCTGCCCGCCGCACTTTGTCGTGTTCTGCAACGAGCGCAAGCTCTTCCATTTCTCCTACCAGCGCTACCTTGAAAACTGCATCCGAAACGTCTTCGGACTGGAGGGTACGCCAGTCATCATGTCGATTCGCGAGAAGGGGGATAAGGAAGACTGATGGAGAGCATTTATCCTGAAGTGATCACTACGTTCGCAGCAGTAGTGCTGTATGGCGTACCGGTCGCTGTTGCGGTGCTGTCGTATCTTTTGGGTTGCATCAACGGCGCGATCGCAACGACGCACATTTTCTACCATGACGACGTGCGCCGCCATGGCAGCGGCAACGCGGGGCTGACGAATTTCTACCGCAACTACGGCGCGAAGTGCGCGCCCATGGTCATCGCGTTCGACATGCTCAAGGCTGTCGGCGCGGTGCTGCTGGGCAATTATTTCCTGGGCTATCTTCTCGGCTGGGGCGCCGCAGGCAAGTATTTCGGCGCACTGTTCTGCGTCATCGGCCATATGTTTCCGGTGTTTTACGGCTTCAAGGGCGGCAAGGGCATTTTGTGCAGCGGCACGCTGCTGCTGCTTCTCGACTGGCGCATCGCGCTCGTCGGCTGGGGCGCGTTCGTCGTGCTGTGGCTCACGACGCGCTATGTGTCGCTCGGCTCGGTCGCCGCGGCGGTCAGCCTGCCGTTTACCACGTATTTCGTGTTCCATAACACGGCCTGCACAGTGCTCGGCACGTGCATTTCGCTTCTTGTGCTGTGGGCGCACCGCAGCAACATCAAAAGACTCTTAAGCGGTACGGAGAGCAAGTTCCATTTCCATGTGAACGCGCCCAAACCGGGGGAGGACGAATGAACATTGTAGTGCTTGGCTCGGGCGGCTGGGGTACCGCCGCCGCGATGCTGTTATCGGACAACGGCCATACCGTCGCGCTCTGGTCGCACGACCCGAAAAAGGCGGAATTGCTGGATAAGACAAGAGAAAATCCTTTGCTCAAAGGCGTGCGCATTCCCGAGCGCATCGCCGTCACGAGCGACTTAGCGGTGCTCCAAAATGCGGAGATGGCCGTCTTCGCGTCGCCGTCGTTTGCACTGCGCTCCGTTGCGCATGCGGCTGCGCCGCACCTGAAAAAAGGCACGCTGCTCGTCTCGCTCACGAAGGGCATTGAGCGCGGAACGCACCTGCGCATGAGCGAGATCATCGCACAGGAATGCGGCGAGGGCTATCGTATCGCAGTGCTCTCCGGCCCCTCGCACGCCGAGGAGGTCGCGCGCCGTCTGCCGACGGGCTGCGTGGCCGCGTCCGCCGATCAGGCGAGCGCCGAGGCCGTGCAGCGCGCGTTCATGAACGAGGTCTTCCGCGTCTACACGCACGACGACGTCGTCGGCGTGGAGCTTGCGGGCGCGCTCAAGAACGTCGCGGCGCTGTGCTGCGGCATCAGCGACGGCTGCGGCATGGGCGACAACACCCGTGCGCTGCTCATTACCCGCGCGCTGAGTGAGATCTCGCGCCTGGCCGAGTGCATGGGTGGGCGCAAGGAGACGCTCGCCGGTCTTGCCGGCATGGGCGATCTCATCGTCACGTGTACGTCGATGCACTCACGCAACCATCGCGCGGGCATCCTGATCGGTCAGGGCAAGAGCGCGCAGGAGGCCATGGACGAGGTCGGCGCGGTCGTCGAGGGCTATTATGCCGCGCGCAGCGCGCACGAGCTCGCGCAGCGCTATGGCGTGGAAATGCCGATCTCGACGGCGGTGTACGAGGTCCTCTACGAGGGCAAGAGCGCCGCGCCGCTCATCGGCGTTCTGATGAGCCGCACGCCGAAGAAGGAAAGCGATTGCAGCTGGTTATGATTATTTCAAAAAAGCGGCCCAAGGGCCGCTTTTTTGAGTAAGATTGCAGCCCGCGGCAGCGCACGCGCCGTAGGCGCGTACGTTTGCGGGCTGAGAAGTGTTTTCCGCCACGCGCATGTCGCGGCGGAAAACGATTAAGATTATTTGCGCCGTGCGCGGCGCAAACTCTGCGAGGCTTTTGCGCCTGCGGGCGCGAAAAAATATATTGAGGGTAACGATGGATATTTTGACGCAAATTGAGAATTACCGGCCTTACAATGAGCAGGAGGAGCGGGATAAGGGATTGATCCTCGACTGTCTGCGCGCGTTTGGGGATGTGTTCACGCGGGAAAATGCACTGGCGCACATGACGGCGTCGGCCTGGGTGGTGAACGAGCGCTTCGACCGCGTGTTGATGGCGTATCACAACATCTACGATTCGTGGTCGTGGCTCGGCGGGCACGCCGACGGGGAAGAGGACCTGCTCGCTGTCGCGCTCAGGGAAGTCCGCGAGGAGAGCGGCATCAAAAACGTCCGACCGGCAAGCGAGGATATTTTCTCGCTTGAGGTGCTGACTGTCGACGGCCACATGAAGCGCGGGGAGTACGTCTCCTCGCACCTGCATCTGAACGTCACGTATCTTCTCATCGCGGACGACACGGACGCGCTCACGGTCAAGCCCGACGAGAACAGCGGCGTGAAATGGTTCACGCCCGAGGGCGCGGTGGAAGCCAGCAGCGAAAAATGGTTTCGCGAGCATATCTACAATAAACTCAACGAGAAGATGCGGCAGTTTCACGCGGAAAAGAAATAAAAGGAAAAGCCGCCCCAGGGCGGCTTTTTTCGTGCGCATCACAGCGCCTTGCAGTACATTTCTTCGACCGCGCCGAGGGAGGGGCGCTTTTTTCCGCTCGGCGCAAAGCCGAAGGACTCATAAAACCTGATTGCGCTCGTGTTCTTTTCGAGCACCCATAGCACGAGCGTTTCATAGCCTGCTTCCTTCACGTCTGCGAGGAGTCGCTCCATCATCGCTTTTCCGTGGCCCTTGCGCCAGTTTTCCGGGAGCGAGTGGATGCAGATCAGCTCCGCGCAGCCGGCCATGTCTTCGTCCCGCGCCTCGCTCCACCATGCGATGCAGTGCGCTTTGCTGTCCAGCTCCAGAAGGTAGCCATTGCCGAACCTCTCATTAAGAAGGTGACGATACATCGCTCTGGCCGGTTCAAGCTCGGTACATTTTGCAAGGATCTCTGCGGGGACGATCTCCCGGAAGGCGGCCTTCCAGCTCTCTGTCTGCACGTAGGCGAGGCGCTCTTCATCGCCGGGACAAACACGTCTGATGCGCTCCATTGATATCCTCCTAAACAAAATGTTTCGTTGGGCTTTGCTCCAGTATAGCAGAACGGAAGAGGAAAGCAAGCGGAAAAGCAAAAAGAAGCACTGCTTTCGCAGTGCTTCTAATCTGTTTGGTCGCTTAGATCGCGCGGGTAACCTTACCGGAACGCAGACAGCGGGTACAAACATAGACATGGCGGGGCGTACCATTGACGATAGCCTTCACGCGCTTGACGTTGGGCTTCCAGGGACGATTGGAACGACGGTGAGAGTGGGAAACTCTGATACCGAACGAAACACCCTTGTCGCAAAACTCGCACTTTGCCATCCGTTGCACCTCCTTGCTGTAATCAAATCAAGGCTTGGTCATTCACAAGCAGTTGATACTATAGCAGATTGCATCACAAAATGCAAGTACTATTTTCAAAAAAGATGAAAAAATCTGTAATTTTTCCGCTCGCGGCGCAAATGTGAAAAAAGCGTGGCGCGGCAGGGCGTTTTCGCTTGTAAAAAAGGGGGGCAGCGATTATAATTAAAGTGTATTTTATCACGCGGGCCAAGGCCCGCATGGAGGGAACTATGAATACCAATCGCTCCGTCCGCGTAAAGGACATCGTAGAAAAATTTCAGATGGAGGTCATTAACAAGGGCACGGATTACGACACCGAGATCTTGACTATCACGGACGTCAACCGCCCCGGCCTCCAGTTCATCGGCTTTTTCGATTATTTTGATCCGAGAAGATTGCAGATCATCGGCAAGAGCGAGGTGACGTTCCTGCGCGGCTACTCGGCCGAGGAGCGGCGCAAGCGCTTCGAGGACCTGTTCTGCTATGAGATCCCGGCACTGGTCATCTCGCGCAATTTAGATGTTTTCCCTGAGTGCCTCGAGATGGCGCAAAAGCACGGCCGCACGCTGCTTCGCACGAAGTACACATCCGTCGAGTTCACCGCCATGACCATCGACTACCTGAATCACGCGCTCGCGCCCGTCATCACACGCCACGGCGTGCTCGTCGACGTGTACGGCGAGGGCGTGCTGATCTTCGGCGACAGCGGCATCGGCAAGAGTGAGACGGCCATCGAGCTTATCAAGCGCGGCCACCGCCTCGTCGCCGACGACGCGGTCGAGATCACGCGCATCGGCTCAACGCTCTCGGGCACGGCGCCTGAGCTCATCCGCAACTACCTTGAGGTGCGCGGCGTTGGCGTCATCGACGTGGAAAAGCTCTTCGGCGTGGGTGCAGTGCAGGATTCGACGCAGATCGACCTTGTCATCCAGTTTGAAAAGTGGGAGGATGACAAATTCTATGACCGTCTGGGTCTCGACGAAAACGACACGACCATCCTTGATGTGCCCGTGCCGCAGATCACCATTCCCGTCAGTGCGGGCCGTAACCTCGCCGCGATCGTGGAGCTGGCAGCGATGAACAACCGCCAGAAGAAGCACGGCTTCAACTCCGCGCGCGAATTCGCCGCGCAGATCGACGGCCACATTGACCGCGTGACCCGTGAAAATGAGCTGAAAAACCAGAATCCGTGAACGGAGGAGCATCTATGTCTTGGGAAACCGCACTCGACCGCCAGATCCATGACTATCTGCCCGACCTCAAATGGGCCGCAGATGAGCCGATGGCAAAGCATACGTCGTTCCGCATCGGGGGGCCGGCCAAACGCATGGCCTTTCCGAAAACGCGCGAGCAGCTCGTTGTGCTGATGGGCTTTTTGCAGGACGCAGGCGTCAAGCCGCTGCTGATCGGCAACGGCACGAACCTGCTCGTCGCCGACAAGGGCCTTGACACTGTGGTCATCGACACGTCCGCCGAGCTTTCTCATATTGAGCTGACGGACGAGGGCGAGATCGCAGCGGACGCAGGCGTGTCGCTCGCGAAGCTCGCGCTGTTCGCATGGAAAAACGGCCTGACGGGGCTGGAATTTGCCCACGGCATCCCCGGCACGCTTGGCGGCGGCGTCGTGATGAACGCGGGCGCCTACGGCGGCGAGCTCAAGGACGTTGTCACCGAAGTGACGGCGCTGTATCCCGACGGCGTGAAGGTTTTAACACCTGCGGAGCTGGATTTTTCTTATCGCCACAGCGTGTTTTCCGCGGGCGAGGGCATCGTCCTCGGCGCGAAGGTCAAGCTCGAATCGGGTGATCCGGACGCCATCAAGGCAAAGATGGACGATCTGATGGCGCGGCGCAAGGCGAGCCAG
>OFMD01001890.1_pt1 | contig 11728 bp, 13 predicted proteins | sample 1541211 | NCBI WGS metagenome assembly OFMD01 (sample SAMN04209231, study PRJEB22552) | human gut metagenome | biome: gut; material: feces | host: Homo sapiens | place: USA: Oklahoma | reverse complement strand
GGCGTGGCTGAAGCGTATCTGCATAAACAAGTCGATTGACTTCCTGCGCCGCGAAAAGCGGTTCGTGAACATTGACGATGCCTTCACTTCTGCGGAACCCGTTCTTGCAGACGGCAACGAAGATGTTTGGTCAGGATTGGACGGAAAAGTGTTCCCGATGGTGATGGAAGCGCTGAAGAATGGTGTAAAAATACCACAGGATATTGCGATTATGGGAGTAGATGATCAGCCATTGGCATCCTATCTCCAGATTCCGTTAACAACGATATGGCAGCCTGTACAGGATGAAGGCCGATGTGCGGCAAAAGAAATGGTTCGTCAATTAAAAGGTGAATCAGAAGGAATAAGAAGAAAAGAGTTGGATTTGAAGCTGATAGTCAGACAGTCGGCATAAATCGGACAGAAACCGGTATGAAAATAGAACCGGTTTTTAAAAACAAAAAATTGGTAACGATACCAAACGAAAAACAGAGACGTATTTGTAAACGAAAAACACAAATAAAGAAACTAAAAATGATTAAAAAAGAGGAGGAACAAAAATGGTAGTATTAGCAAGAATTGATCAGCGTTTGATTCATGGGATTATCGTAAATCAATGGGCGCCGGCGCTTCAGGTGAAGAGATTTATGGTTGTAGACGACATTCTTTGCAGCAATGAAGAGGTAAAAGCGAGTATGAGAATGGCGAAGCCGGCAGGAACGGGAGTATCGGTGATTTCGGCAGAGACGGCGATTGCTAATTTTAAAGCAGGGAAATATGACGGTCAAAGAGTTTTTGTCCTTGTAAAAGAACCGGAAACTTTAATCCGTCTGATTGAAGGCGGCGTAGAGATATCGAAAGTTGATCTTGGGATTATGTTTAATGAAGACGGAAGAACTCCTATTTCTAAATTTATTGCATTAAATGAAAAAGAAAAAGAGGATCTTGAAACGATCAAGGGAAAAGGAATACCGGTTGTGATTCAATATGTTCCGACAGATGCAGAAGAGGCATATTAAGAAACAAGAGATTCGGATAAAAGAGATATGTTTAATGTGATGAGATTTTTCGGAATCGGATTGTTAAAGAGAGATTGAGGTGAAAGATATGGAAGTAATACAAAATATTTTGATCGTGATTTTGGCAGGATATATGACGGTTGACCAGAACGGACCGGTTGTTTTGTCATGGTTTTCGGTAATTGTAGGAATGATATCAGGTTTGATCATGGGCGATATGAATACAGGTCTTATGATCGGAGGAACATTCCAGTTGATGTCGCTTGGCGTTGCAGCTTTGGGAGGAGCATCTGCTCCGAATTATGGTTTGGCGACGATTATAGGAACGTTTATTGCCGTGAGAACCGGAACAGGAGTCGATGCAGCGATTGCAGTCGGACTTCCGGTAGGGCTTCTGGCAATCCAGTTGGAAGTAGTTGTAAGAATTATTTTAAACTTTGTCGCTCATAAGATGCAGACAGATAATAATGAAGGAAAATGGAAAACAATGAACATGGAAGCGTGGATTGGACCGATTCTTTGTTCTTTGCAGACAATAATCCCGACAGTGATCGTAGTATGCTTCGGAGCTAATGTCGTGGAACTGATCTTGGAAGTTATTCCGGAGTGGGTGACAAACGGTCTTTCGATTGCGGCAGGTATGCTTCCTGTAGTCGGTATCGGAATGTTGATGAGATATATGCCGGTTAAGAAATTCCTTCCGTTTATTTTGGTCGGATTTGTTCTGTCCGCATATTTGGGAGTACCGGTTCTTGGAATTGCGATTATAGGATTTGCGGCAGCATTTTGGTATTTTACAACAGAGATTAATAAAGCGGATGCAGTGACGATGGCAGCAGCAGAACATGCCGATGAGATGGGAGATGATTTTGATGAGTAATGAAATGAACAAAGAAATGAGTCAGGGAACGGATGTACAGACAGAAGAACGTTATCAGGTGACAAAGCGTGATCTGAGAAAAACAGCTGCAAGATATAACTTTATGGCATGCAATATTTTTAATTATGAATCACAGATGGGTCCGGCAATCGCGTGGGCAATGGCGCCTGTGCTTAGAAAGATTTATAAAAAAGACGACGAATATAAAATGGCATTAAATAATCATTTTAATTACTTCAACTCTACGACAGTTATGTCCAGTATGATTCTCGGGGCAACGCTTGCGGTGGAAGAAAAAGATGGAATTGCGGCAAAAGATACGGTTCAATCTTTGAAAACGAGTTTGATGGGACCGTTTGCAGGAGTGGGCGATACTCTTGTATGGGTGTTGTGGCCGACGATCATCGGATCGATATCAGGATATATGGCACAGCAGGGGAATCCTCTTGGCGCGATTATTTGGCTTTTGTGCAATATCGCATTTTGGTTTGTAAAATCAAAGATGTTCCAGATCGGATATACGTCAGGAACAAAGTTGATCACAAATTTAGGAAAACGTCTGACAGTATTTACAGAGGCGGCATCTATCATGGGCTTAAGCGTAGTCGGAGCGCTGATTGCTACTTCTGTAAAAATAACGACAGCTTTGAATTTTAAAGTAGGCGAAGTGGCATTGAACTTACAGACGGATATTTTGGACAAGATCATGCCGTCTCTTCTTCCGGTCCTGTTGACTCTCCTTGTATATAAATTACTTGGGAATAAAAAATGGACAGCTACAAAATTGATCCTTCTTATTATTGTAATTTCACTTGTATGTGCGTTTTTTGGGATTTTAACTGTATAAAAAGTATGATGACTGGAAAGGAAGGAGAATCATATGAAACGAATTTTGATAATAGCATCTCATGAGAAGATGGCGGATGGGATGAAAGATACATTGAATTTTATTTCCGGAGGGATACAGGAAACGATCGCATTGTCAGCTTATGTGGACAATCGTCCGGTAGAAGAAGCGGTTGACGAAGTGATGGACGGATTCGAGGGGGAAGATGAAGTTGTTGTATTGACGGATTTAATGGTCGGAAGTGTAAATCAAAAGTTTTTTAAATACCGTACGAGACCGCATACACATATCGTAAGCGGTATGAATCTGCCTCTTGCATTTCAAATTGCTATGGAACCGCAAGGGAAGTATATTACGGAAGAGAGAATGAAAGAAATAATTGAGACGGCAAAAGAAGAACTGAAATACGTAAATGAGGTTTCAAATGACGAGGATGAGGAAGATGAATAATCAGACAGCATGGTGGAAAAAAAGCGTGGTATATCAAATATATCCGAAAAGCTTCTATGATTCGGACGGTGATGGATTTGGGGACTTGAACGGAATCAGAGAAAAACTGTCGTATCTTGAAAAGCTGGGAGTAGATGTGATCTGGCTGAATCCGATTTATGAATCACCGCAAGTTGATAATGGGTATGATATATCGAACTATAAAAAAATAGAGCCGCAGCTTGGGACGATGGAAGATTTTGACATGCTGCTAAAAGAGGCTCATGAAAAGGGAATCCGCATCATTTTGGATCTTGTTGTCAATCATACATCGGACAAACATCCGTGGTTTACAGAAGCAAAAAAAGGGAAAGAAAATCCATATCATGATTATTACATATGGAAAGATACGATCCCGAATAACTGGGGATCAAGCTTTGGCGGACCTGCATGGGAGTATGTAGAAGAGACAGCGCAGTATTATCTTCATCTGTTTGCAAAAGAGCAGCCTGATCTAAACTGGGAGAACCCTAAAGTCCGGAAAGAAGTACAGGAGATTCTTCGCTTTTGGCTGGAAAAAGGGATTGACGGATTTCGGATGGATGTAATCACTTTGATTTCAAAAGATCCGGCTTATCCCGATGGTCCGGTGATTCAAAACAAAGCATACGGAAGTTATTATGCAGGCTGTGCAAGCGGTCCGCACGTCCATGAATATCTACAGGAAATGAATCGGGAAGTGTTGAGCAAATACGATATTATGACTGTAGGAGAAGCTCCTCATACAAGTGCAGACGAGGCGGCGCCTTATACAGCTTCGGATCGGCATGAACTGAATATGGTCTTTCATTTTGATCATATGCATCTTGATTATGATGAAAATGGAAAATATGCTAAAAACCGCGTGAAATTGACAGATTTAAAAGAAGTGATGACGAAATGGCAGGATACAATGCATGAATGTGACGGTTGGAACAGTCTTTACTGGAGCAACCATGATCAGGCAAGGGCGGTATCTCGTTTCGGAAATGAATCAGAACCGTATCGTGTTAAATCGGCGAAAATGCTGGGAACGATCCTTCATATGATGCAGGGAACTCCGTATATTTATGAGGGAGAAGAACTGGGGATGACAAATGCTCATTTTGAGTCTATAGATGAGTACAAAGATGTGGAAGCGCTTGATATTTTTCGGGATTTTACGGAAAGAAAAGGTTTTTCCGAGAAAGATACATTGGAACTTCTCGGCTTGAAATCAAGGGACAATGCGAGAACTCCGATGCAGTGGGATAATACGGTCAATGCCGGGTTTACAGAAGGAACTCCGTGGATCGGAGTGAATAAAAACTGTAAGGAGATCAATGTGGAACAGTGTCTTGCAGATCAGGATTCGATTTTTTACTATTATCAAAAACTGATTCAGCTTCGCCATGAAATGCCGATTATTACAGATGGGGTATATGAGCTTTTGGATAAGGAAAATGAAAGCGTATATGCATATCTTAGAAAGGGAGAAAAGGAGACGCTTCTCGTAGTCGGAAACTTTACGGATAAGACGATCAATTATCATATAGAAGAAAAGGTGCAGGCTAAGAAAAGCAGACTTTTGATTTCAAATTATAACGCGGCGGAGACGTTTGAAAGAGATTTGTCGTTAGAGCCATATGGGGCATGCGTATATTTGCTGGAAGCAGAGAAATAAGGAAATAATTTTTCCTTATAATGAAAAAAATGAAAAAACTCTTGACGAGGTTGGTGTTAAGTGATATCTTAATACCAACATTTTTAGTAGGTAAAAAAACAGAAAGGAAGATAAGATATGGCAGATTATAAATTCGACACAATTCAGTTACATGCAGGACAGGAACGTCCGGACCCGGCGACAGATGCGAGAGCAGTTCCGATCTATGCAACGACATCATATGTTTTTCACGACTGTGCCGATGCCGCGGCAAGGTTTGGTCTTCAGGCAGAAGGAAATATTTACGGCAGGCTGACAAACTCGACGCAGGAGGTATTTGAAAAAAGGATCGCGGCGCTGGAAGGCGGTTCAGCGGCTCTGGCGGTTGCTTCGGGAGCTGCAGCGATCACATATACGCTTCAGGCATTGGCGCAGAACGGCGGTCACATCGTTTCGCAGAAAACAATTTATGGCGGAAGTTATAATCTGCTGGCGCATACGTTGCCGAATCTCGGAATTACGGCAAGTTTTGTAGATATCCATGATCTGGAAGCGGTAGAACGTGCAATTACAGAGCAGACAAAAGCGCTCTATATCGAGACGCTCGGCAATCCCAACTGTGATATTCCGGATATGGATGCACTGGCAGAATTAGCTCACAAATATCAGATCCCTCTTGTGGTGGATAATACGTTTGGAACGCCGTATTGGATTCGGCCGATCGAACATGGAGCGGATATTGTCGTACATTCTGCCACAAAGTTTATCGGCGGGCACGGAACAACACTTGGAGGCGTTATCGTTGATTCGGGAAGATTTGACTGGAAAGCTTCGGGAAAGTATCCGGCTATTACAGACCCAAATGACAGCTATCATGGAGTTGTGTTTTCGCAGGCGGCTCCGGGCGCGGCGTTTGTGACATATATCCGGGCGGTGATCCTGCGTGATATGGGCGCGGCAATCTCTCCTTTTGCTGCATTTCTTTTGCTTCAGGGAACAGAAACGCTCTCCCTTCGTTTGGAACGTCATGCCGAAAATACGAAAAAAGTGATCGAATACTTGAATCACCATCCCCTTGTTGAAAAAGTGAATCATCCGCTTCTGGCGGATCATCCGGATCATGATTTATACAAGAAGTTTTTCAAAAATGGCGGAGGTTCTATTTTTACATTTGAGATTAAGGGAGGAATAAAAGAAGCGCACGAGTTTATCGATCATTTGGAAATATTTTCTCTTTTGGCAAATGTTGCGGATGTCAAAAGTCTTGTGATCCATCCGGCAACAACAACCCATTCTCAGCTTAACGCACAGGAACTGCAGGAGCAGGGAATCCGGCAGAATACGATCCGTCTTTCAATCGGAACGGAACATATCGACGATATTATCGCAGATTTGGAAAAGGGATTTGCATCTGTTGAAAAACTGTGAGAAAATAAAATTGAAACATGAAAAAGGAGATAATAATATGTCTAAGATTTATACATCAGCCGATCAGTTGATCGGAAAAACACCACTTATGGAACTGACCCATATTGAAAAAGAACATGGGCTGAAAGCAAAAATCCTGGCAAAATTGGAATATTTTAATCCGGCAGGCTCTGTAAAGGATCGAGTAGCGAAAGCGATGATAGATGAGGCTGAAAAAAGCGGAAAATTAAAGAAAGATTCTGTTATTATCGAACCGACGAGCGGGAATACAGGAATCGGTCTTGCGGCTGTTGCAGCGGCAAGAGGATACCGCATTATTATAGTGATGCCGGAAACGATGTCGGTAGAACGCAGGCAGATCATGAAAGCATATGGCGCGGAACTCGTGTTAAGTGACGGAGCGAGAGGAATGAAAGGTGCGATTGAGAAGGCGGAAGAATTGGCAAAAGAACTTCCGAACAGCTTTATCCCGGGTCAGTTTGTAAACCCGGCGAATCCACAGGCTCATCGGGACACGACGGGCCCGGAGATCTACGAAGATACAGATGCGAAGGTCGATATCTTTGTGGCGGGAGTAGGAACAGGAGGTACCCTGACCGGAGTCGGAGAATATCTGAAATCGAAAAAGAAAGACGTGGAGATCGTGGCTGTTGAGCCGAAGTCGTCGGCAGTTCTTTCAGAAGGAATTCCGGGAGCGCATAAAATTCAGGGAATCGGGGCAGGATTTGTTCCGGAAATTTTAAATACAAATGTTTATGACGAGATTATCGCAGTTTCGGACGAAGATGCATTTGCCACAGGAAAAATGATCGGACAAAGAGAAGGTATTCTTGTCGGCATTTCATCCGGAGCAGCGGTTTGGGCGGCAATAGAGCTTGCAAAACGCAGCGAGAATGAAGGAAAGACGATCGTAGTGCTTCTGCCTGATACGGGGGATCGCTATTTGTCGACACCGATGTTCGCGGATTGACTTTCAAAAAGCATGAGAAAGGAGAAGTGCTGAATGTTGATCTCCACAAAAGGAAGATATGCTTTAAGAGTGATGATCGATCTTGCACAGAATAAAGAGTCCGGGCATGTCGCGATGAAAATCGTGGCTGCCCGGCAAGGTATTTCTTTGAAGTATTTAGAAAGGATCTTGCCGGTGCTGACAAAAAACGGATTAATAGAAGGCGTTCACGGAAAAGGCGGCGGGTATCGTCTCTCCGTGAACCAAAAGAATATAAGGTCGGAGAAATCCTTCGTCTTACGGAGGGAAACCTTGCTCCGGTCTCATGCCTGGAATGCAATGCACCTGTCTGTGAAAGAAAAGATCAGTGTCACACAATTGGAATGTGGACTGATTTTCACAAAATGATCAATGATTATTTTGATGGTATCACACTGGAAGATTTGATGCATAGAAATACAGAGTTATCAGAGGATGAGAAGTAATGAAACGAAATATTGATTTGAATGAAATATCAGACGGGCGTCTCTATTCGTCCGGAGATATGGTAAAAGCGGATTGTCATGACTGTGCGGGGTGTTCCGCATGCTGCAGAGGAATGGGTGACTCGATCAAATTAGATCCTATGGATATATGGCGGCTTAAAAAAGGGGTCGGAAAAGAATTTACGGCTTTGATGGAACAGGAAATTGAGCTGGGGATTGTAGACGGTATGATATTGCCGAACGTGCGGATGACGCCGGAAGGAGATGTCTGTCCGTTTTTAGATGTGTATGGCAGATGCAGCATACATGCATATAGACCGGGTATCTGCCGTCTGTTTCCTCTTGGCAGATATTATGAAGAAAACGGAATAAAATATTTTATCCAGATCCATGAATGTGCGAGAAAGGAACGTGGTAAGATAAAAATAAAAAAATGGCTCGGAATTGCAAACTTGAAAGCGTATGAGGACTATATATGGAAGTGGCATGGATTTCTGAAAGATTGTGAAAATGCGATCTTCGGGCTGGATGATAAAAACAGAAATATATTGACTCTATATGTGCTGAGGAGCTTTTTTGAGGCGCCATATCGGGCTGATGATGAAAACGGATTTTATGAAGAGTTTTCTGTAAAAATGGAAGAAGTGAGAAAAAAACTGGATGGCTTGAAAGATTTTTCGTAAAGCGCTTTAAAATAGAAAAAATGTTCTCTTGTAGTTTTGATTGTAAAGAAGTATAATGGGAATAAATTTATGGATAACGCTTCCTGAAAGTATCTCATGGAAGCGATCCGGACAGGAAAACAGGAGGTTTCGATATGGCTTGGGCAATATTTTCTATGCTATTTCTCGCGATCGGAGGAGTGGTCTATGGCGCTGCGGCATTAATCTGGTTTGCGTTGACGATTCTCGCAAACTGGCTGATGTTTATGAAAGCGGGAGAGGCCGGTTGGAAGTCTATAATTCCGGTATATAATACATATACGGCTTATAAGATCGCGTGGACTCCGAATATGTTTTGGATTTATTTCATATTTACAGTGTTGGAAAGTATATTTTCCAGTATTTCAGGCGGAGATTTCTGGTCGTTTTCGGGATTTCTGGGAGGTCTGTGCGGACTGGTAACGATCGTTTTGTCTGTGTTTTATTGTGTGAATCTGGCGAAAAGCTTCGGAAAAGGACTTGGGTTTACGATCGGACTGATTTTCCTTGAGCCGATTTTTGTTATGATGATCGCTTTCGGATCAGCCCGATATCAGAAATATTAAAATGTCTTGTTTTTTATAAGTGAAAGGCGTGTTATGAAAAGAGGCTGTGAAATAACAGTCTCTATGGAAAAAGAGGACCTTTCGTTCAAAATGAACGAAAGGTCCTCTTTTTTACTCCCTTTCCGAAGGGGATATATTGCCAAAGGAGAAGTTTATCAGAGGTATATCCATCAGAGTGTGGAAATGAAACGTTTAAAGGCTTTAATTCCTTCATCTGTGCATTTATATACACCTGCGTCTTCGAGTACTTTGCAAAATACTTTTCCGACTTCCTGTTCCAAAATCTGTTCGATATTTTCTTCTGTAACATTGTCGTACTCTGATAGAAAGGCATCTGTCCAGTCTGCGTGTTTTGCAATTTGATCATTGCTTCGGATGTCTTTTTTCTCTATGATATATTCTTTTAGAAGTTCCATCTCTCCTTTGAGTCTTGCAGGAAGAACGGCGAGACCCATTACTTCTATCAGACCGATGTTTTCTTTTTTGATATGGTGAAGTTCTTCGTGCGGATGATATACTCCGAGAGGATGTTCTTCTGTTGTAATGTTGTTGCGAAGCGTCAGATCAAGTTCATACATACCGTCTTTTTTTCTGGCGATCGGGGTGATCGTGTTGTGTAAAACCCCGTCTGTTTCTGCAAATATAAATGCTTCCTCGTCTGTATAAGTACGCCATTTTGAAAGAATATGATCTGCAAGGTCGATAATCTGTTCCGTATTTTCTCCTCTCAGACGGATAACAGAAAGGGGCCATTTGACGATTCCCGCTTCCACGTCTTCATATCCCGGCACAGTAAAGTTTTCGATGATCGGAGCTTTGGCCATGGCGAAAGTATAATTTCCGCCCTGGAAATGATCATGGCTTAAGATAGAGCCGCCGACGATCGGAAGGTCTGCGTTCGATCCAAGGAAGTAGTGTGGAAATAGTTTAATAAAATCAAACAGTTTGGCAAATGTATTTCTGTCTATCTTCATCGGAACATGTTCGCCGTTAAATACGATGCAGTGTTCGTTGTAATAAACGTAAGGAGAATACTGGAATCCCCAGCTGCGTCCCTGGATCGTGATCGGGATGATGCGGTGGTTCTCTCTTGCAGGATGGTTGGAACGTCCGGCATAGCCTTCGTTTTCCATGCAGAGCTGACATTTTGGATAGGAAGCGGATTTCGCTTTTCCTGCAGCGGCAATCGCTTTCGGATCTTTTTCCGGTTTGGAAAGATTGATCGTAATGTCAAGTGTGCCGTATTTGGTTTCGACTGTCCATTTTCGATCTTTTTTGATGCGGTAGCGGCGGATATAGTCACTGTCCTGACTTAATTTATAATAGTAAGAGGTGGCTTCCTCAGGAGAAATGTTATATTTTTCCTGAAATTCTTTTTGGATATCAACGAAAAAAGCATCCAAAATCCAAAGACCATTGACGAATACTTCGACGAGATGAGCATCGAACCCGAGGACCGGGATCAACTTTTAAAAGACTATTCTCACGGCATGAAAAACAAGATGCAGATGCTGGTGAATTTCATCGCCAATCCCGGCGTGCTGTTGCTGGACGAGCCCACCAGCAATCTGGATAGCCTGAACGAGGGCTTTATTCTCCGGTCGCTGCAAAGCGAACGCGGCGGCCGCACCGTGGTGCTGGTCTCACACCGGGCATCCACAATGGCCGTTGCCGACGAGGTATACGCCGCGCAGGAAGGGCGGGTGAGCTGATGGTCCGCCTGCAGAGCGTTGAGGCCAAGCGGCAGCGGGAAAAGCGTATGGTACAGGAAATGGTCGCGCTGTACTGCCGCAAAAAGCACGGCGGACAAAAACGCCTGTGCCCCGAATGCGCCGCGTTGGCCGAATATGCGGGGCAGCGCAGCGACCGATGTCCGTTCATGGAGACAAAAACCTTCTGCTCCAACTGCAGTGTACACTGCTACCGTCCTGATATGAGGGAAAAAATTCGCGCTGTGATGCGTTGGGCCGGGCCCCGCATGTTGCTGCACCATCCTGTTGCGGCAGCACGGCATGTGATTGAGACAAAACGCGAAAAGAAAAAATTGGAGGCTGCAGAATGAAGCTTTTTTACGTGATCCTTGGCTGTATCGGTCTGGGCCTGGGCGCGGTGGGCGCCGCCGTCCCGCTGCTGCCCGCGTTTCCTTTCCTGATGCTGGCGGCTTTTTGCTTTGCCCGCAGCTCCCGGCGCCTGAACGATTGGTTCCTGAGTACCAGGCTGTACAAGAATAATCTGGAAAGCTTTGTGCGCGGACGAGGCATGACCCGTGCAGCCAAGCTGCGCATCATGGGCATTGTCACACTGACGATGGCCTTCGGCTTCGCCATGATGGGACGTGTGCCTGCGGGACGTGCCGTATTGGCGGTGGTGTGGGTATGCCATATCCTGTACTTTATCTTCGGCATCAGGACCATTGCTCCGGAGGAAACCGCCGTACCGCTGGACGCTGCCCGGACGAAAGAGGATGAGGCGGCCTGAAAAGCAAGGCCTTTGCCATTCCCCAAACGGAAAAGGGGCCGCCCCGTTCCCGCAGCGCGGAATGGGGCGGCCCTGTTTTGTTTTACGGCTTGCCCTTTACGACCCGCGTACAGGTGCAGCCGGGCGGAGCATCACATACTCGCCGTGGACATCCCTCTCTTCGGTGAAGAGGAACCCAAACGTCTCATACAGGCGCGCAGCAGCGGTGTTGCCGTCCACTACGCTCAGATAAATATCCCGCGGGCCGTATTCCTCCGCCAAGCGGGCCAGCAGAGATGTCACGGCG